>OIEQ01000644.1_pt1 | contig 16902 bp, 18 predicted proteins | sample 1581841 | NCBI WGS metagenome assembly OIEQ01 (sample SAMN03281020, study PRJEB24777) | human gut metagenome | isolation source: fecal sample PR170 from 1 month old male Malay infant, vaginal delivered... | place: Singapore | collected 2005-12-29
GTTTTTCGGGCAGCCCAGGGAGACAAAGCCGATTTTCGGCGGGTGCGTAACATTGCTCATAGGTTAAAAATTCATCATTTATGGAGTTATCAGGGCGGGATTTTACAGCGTATCGCGGGGGATTTATACACTCTTTGCAGTGCAGATGATGCCCGCGCAGGTTGTAACATTGTAAAGAATGTTAATCAGTTAAGAATAATTGATCTCAGGCATTAAACTGTACAAAAAATAACCTTATTCTGACTGTGCACAGGGCTGACAGAGGAGGAATGAGCATGTCCGTTGACAGACTGAAACGCGATCTGCTGAACAAGCTGATCAACGCCCGAATCGACCTTGCCGCATATCTGCAGCTGAGGAAGGCGAAAGGGTATATGTCAGTCAGCGAAAGCGAACATCTGCGTGATAATTTCTTTGAACTTTGCAATTTCATGCGTGAAAAAGCACCCATCCTGAAAGCGGAATACGCCGAAAGCGAATGTATTGCGCTGCGCCGCGCCGCCGAGGTGCTCTCCATTGCCGGGGTTTGTTTGATGAACGGACGCCATGACTGCCCGACTTTTATCGCTGTAAACGCGGAGAAGCTTGAAAACTGCCTGACAACGCTCTCTCTATGCATCATGTGTCTGAACGAGCACGCGAAGCTTGAACAGCACTGATTCCGGGGGGAGGCAACTCCCCCTTCTGATTAAGCTTTTGTAAAAGTGATAACGTGCCTGGACGTAGTGGCTAATCTTTATGCCATATGCCGATAAAGGAGCGCGTTATGCACCGATCCTCGCTAATTTTCCTGCCTGCGTTGTTATTTCCGTTTTCGCTCCTTGCTGCGCCTGATGCGGTTAAGGTTGAGGTATTGCAGAACAAACTCGAACACCCCTGGTCGCTGGCGTTCCTGCCGGATAACAAAGGGCTGCTCGTGACGTTGAAGGGCGGCCAGTTGAAACACTGGCAGGCCGGGAAAGGGCTGTCAGACCCGATAACAGGGGTGCCCAAAGTCTGGGACAACGGACAGGGAGGACTGCTGGACGTGGTGCTGGCGCCGGATTTTGCCACCTCGCGCCGCGTCTGGCTGAGCTACGCCGAGGCAGGCGCTGACGGCAAAGCCGGAACGGCAGTGGGTTATGGGCGCTTAAGCGACGATCTTTCCCGCCTTGAGGCGTTCCAGGTGGTGTTCCGTCAGATGCCGAAACTCTCCACCGGTCACCACTTTGGCGGAAGGCTGGTGTTTGATGGCAAAGGCTATCTGTTTATTGCGCTGGGCGAAAACAACCAGCGCCCGACGGCGCAGGATCTGGATAAACTCCAGGGGAAAGTGGTACGCCTGACGGTGGATGGCAAAGTCCCGCCGGATAACCCCTTTGTGAACACCGCCGGTGCGCGGCCGGAAATCTGGTCTTATGGCATTCGTAACCCGCAAGGGATGGCGATGAACCCGTGGAGCGACACGCTGTGGCTTAACGAACACGGCCCGCGTGGCGGGGATGAGATCAACATCCCGGAGAAAGGGAAAAACTATGGCTGGCCGCTGGCGACCCACGGTATCAACTACAGCGGATTAAAAATTCCTGAGGCGAAAGGTGAACACGTTGAAGGAACCGAAAAACCGCTGTTTGTCTGGAAAGTCTCGCCCGCCGTGAGCGGAATGGCGTTTTATAACAGTGACGTATTCCCGCAGTGGAAAAACAAGCTGTTTATCGGGGCGCTGAAAGAGAAGGATGTGATCGTGCTGAGCGTGAACGGCAACACGGTAACCGAGGACGGGCGGATCCTGGGCGACCGGAAACAGCGCATTCGCGATGTGCGCGTCGGTCCGGACGGCTATCTGTATGTTCTGACCGATGAAACGGACGGGCAGTTGCTGAAAGTCAGCCCGTCCGGGAGGTGATCAGCTTACCGGAATCATCACCACGTTACGGTAGGCCGGGCGTTCGCTCAGCTGTTTAAGCCAGCGCGCCAGGTGAGGGCGCGGCGTCCACGTCAGACCGAGGTTGGTCAGGTTCCAGACAAATGGCGCAACGGCAATATCGCCTACGCCGAAGTCCGCACCCGAGAACCAGGCGTGTTTCGCCAGCTCATCGTCCATCATCGCAAACAGATTTTCACAGGCGTCCTGTGCCGCATGAATGGCGGGATAGTCGCGCTCGGCTTCGGGGGTTCTGACCAGCCCCATCAGGATCACGCGGTGCGTGGGGGAGAGCGTCTGGTTGGCCCAGTCCATCCATTTTTCCCCCTGCGCGCGGCGGGCCGGATTTTCTACCCATAGACGGCCTTGCCCATACTGGGCGGCCAGGTAGCGGACAATGGTGTTGGATTCCCACAGCGTGGCGTCCGTCTCATCATCGCGCAGCAGCGGCACCAGGCCGTTCGGGTTCATCGCCAGGTAGTCGGCGTCTTTATTAACCCCATACTGCAAACCCGCCATTATCTGGTTAAACGGTAAATCCAGCTCCTCCAGCGTCCAGAGCACTTTTTTGACATTGGTCGAATTATTCCTTCCCCACAGCGTAATCATAATTACTCCCGATAAGATGTGAATCCGAGTCAGCTTTTCGCCATGGTGAGATAAACCTAACAATTACGCAACAGAAGAGAAAAAAATCGCCTTAATCAAAGCGTATCTGAATGTTATTGCATAAACTTTAATAACTTTACCCTCGTTGGGTTTCATTAACCGTTTTAGTGCGCTATTACTCATCGCTTCTTGCGACACGGTGATGTGACGTAATTTTTGAATGGACACTCGGGTGGCATTTATGACGCGAAAAATGACTTCTCTGCGCAGCCTGGCGGCAGGCTCCGCGCTCCTTTTCCTGTTTGTACCAACTCTCTATGCGGCTGAGCAGGCTGCGCCCGAAGCGCCGCCGGTAGATGCGCGTGCCTGGATCCTGATGGATTACTCCAGCGGTAAAGTGCTGGCGGAAGGCAATGCGGATGAGAAACTCGACCCGGCCAGCCTGACCAAAATCATGACCAGCTACGTGGTTGGCCAGGCGTTGAAGGCGGGTAAGATCAAGCTCGACGATATGGTCACCATCGGGAAGGACGCCTGGGCGACCGGCAACCCGGCGCTGCGCGGGTCATCGGTAATGTTCCTGAAACCTGGCGATCAGGTTTCCGTTTCCGATCTGAATAAAGGGGTGATTATCCAGTCCGGCAACGATGCCTGTATCGCCCTGGCAGATTATGTTGCGGGAAGCCAGGACTCGTTTATTGGCCTGATGAACGGCTATGCGCAAAAGCTGGGTCTGACCAACACCACCTTTAAAACCGTCCACGGTCTGGATGCGCCGGGCCAGTTCAGTACCGCGCGCGATATGGCGCTGCTCGGCAAGGCGCTTATTCATGATGTGCCGGACGAATATGCCATCCACAAAGAGAAAGAGTTTACCTTTAATAAGATCCGCCAGCCGAACCGCAACCGTCTGCTGTGGAGCAGCAACGTCAACGTTGACGGGATGAAAACCGGCACCACGGCCGGGGCGGGTTATAACCTGGTGGCCTCCGCGACCCAGGGTGACATGCGTCTGATCTCGGTGGTGCTGGGCACCAAAACCGACCGTATTCGTTTTAACGAGTCAGAAAAACTGCTGACCTGGGGCTTCCGCTTCTTTGAAACCGTGACGCCGATTAAACCGGATGCCACGTTCGTCAGCCAGCGCGTCTGGTTTGGTGACAAGAGTGAAGTGAACCTGGGGGCCGGTGAAGCCGGGTCGGTGACCATTCCACGTGGTCAATTGAAAAACCTGAAAGCGAGCTATACCCTGACCGATCCGCAGCTCACCGCGCCGCTGAAAAAAGGCCAGGTGGTCGGGACGATTGATTTCCAGTTAAACGGTAAGTCGATTGAACAGCGTCCGCTGATTGTGATGGAAGCGGTCGAAGAGGGCGGCTTCTTCAGCCGGATGTGGGACTTCGTGATGATGAAATTCCATAGCTGGTTTGGCAGCTGGTTTAGTTAAGTCTTCCCGCTTTTCACCCTCTCCCTGTGGGAGAGGGCCGGGGTGAGGCATCAGACCGCACCCCTCTCAATACATTAACTTCACCTGCTGCGCCTTCGCGTAGGTCACGTATTCTTCATCCGGGCGGCAATCGCTGACGATGGCATTGAACTGTGCCAGCTCGCCCATCCGTGCCGGACGCACCTTGCCGAACTTGCTGTGATCCACCACCAGCACATGGTACTGCGCGGCGCTTAATGCCCAGTGTTTTACCGGCAGCTCTTCCAGGTTAAAACAGGTCGCCCCCTGACGGGTACTCACGCCCGCCGCGGAGTAAAACGCGATATCCGGGCACAAATTGCTGAGCGTGTCCTGAAGATTGAGCGGTTTAAAAATGGCGTTGCTGGCGTGGAACTCACCGCCGCAGAGGATCACCCGACACTCGGGTTTCTCCTGAAGGGCCAGGAAGGTGTTCAGCGAGTAGCACACGGCGGTAAAGGGGATGCTGCTGTCGATGGCTTCGATTATCCACGGCGTGGTAGTGCCGCAGTCAAAAAACAGCGTCTGGTGCGGTTGCACCAGAGAGGCCGCCAGACGGGCGGCTTTGCGTTTCTCTTCAACCAGGCGTGTCTTTTGATCGCTGATCAGATAATGACTGGCGCTACGTGGCTCCAGCACAATATAGCCGCCCAGCAGCACGACGGGCGCGCTCTCGCTGTTCAGGTCACGGCGAATGGTCATCTCTGAAACGCCGAGGAGGGTAGCGGCTTCCTTAAGATGAAGCTTATCACTACGCTTCAGCGCCTGTATCAACTGAGCTATGCGGTCATCGCGGCGTGTTTCCATAGATCCTCAGGATGAAAAAGTGAGCCCCCGCAGGGCGGGGGCTCAAGTGTAACCTGTCATACCGGGGTTAGTCACGTATCCAGCCTTTGCGGATCGGGATAGCGAAAAGGGTGCGATAGAGAGACGAGAGTCCGCGATACAGCGCCAGCCCGAAGAGGTTCCACAGGATCGCCGCGCTGACGCAGCCGATCAGCCCCACCAGGAAGCCGCCTACCATATCCAGCGGCCAGTGTACGCCCAGATACACGCGAGACCAGGCAATGGCGACCGCAATGGCCATCAGCAGCGCACCTGACCACAGGCGATGCCAGAACAGGAAGGCCAGCGCAAAAGCAAAGATCACCGTACCGTGATCGCTTGGGAACGAGTCATCTGGCGCGTGGTGCAGGAAGGTATAGCCGACGTGTTCGACAAAAGGACGATCGTGCGGGAAGGCGAGACCCAGAACATAGCTGACCAGCACGCTGACCCCCAGCGTCATCGCCACTTTGATCACCAGCTGACGCTGCGCGTTGACCTGGCTGCGCGGTCCCCACAGCCAGAGGATGGCCGCCAGCACAGGCACAATACTGATCAGATCTTTTGCCAGGAAAGTGGCCAAATCGATCATCCACTCCGGCGAGGCCGGGGTGGCGTTGATCAGATAAAACAGCTGGTAATTCAGATTCTCTAACATAGCGTTTTTACTCTTTAGCAAACCAGGCAGAAACGAGGCCGTAGACCGCTACCTGGGAAAACCAGACCCACCACCCAGCCCACAGGTTGTGAGAGAAAAAATGCGCCCCGCGCATGACCTGACCAAAGCCCATCGCCAGACCTAACACTACGCCGAAGGCCACAAAGCTCCAGGCGAGACGCGGACGTTCGCGCCAGAAGGCAAAGAACAGACCCATCACCATAAAGCCGCTGGACGCATGGCCGCCGGGGAAGCAGCGACCAGGGCCGCTGTCTGCCGGAGCGGAACTGAACAGGGGGTAAGAGACGGCCTTACCGCCATACTCCACCAGATCCCACGGGCAGCTGTGATGGCTCAGGCTTTTCAGCACGCCAACCACCAGCGTGCCAAGCCCCATCAGCAGCGCGGCAGTGACCAGTCTCGCATTGCGCTTCCAGGCACCGTAAAACAACGCACCCACCGCCATGGCAATGGCGATGTACTTCGCCAGCCGGTGGTTAAGCAGATCCAGCAGCGGGTTTTTCTGCAGCGGGAAACGGTGTGTTGCCGCGTCATACCAAAAGCCAGTGATCCATTTATCAAGCGTTTCGCCGCGAGAAAGCCAGGTAAACACCACGGCAAGGGCGATCAGCACTAAAAGCTGATAACCATAAAAGCGCACAGGCAGGCGGTAAAGTTGTTTTGTCTTATTTGTCTTTAACTTAGACAATTCTGAACGAGGGGATATGCGGGTCATAGAGTTGGTTGGCAGCGTGAAATATGGCTATCATATTGGTGTCAACTTAAGGAAACCTTAAACAACGACGATAAATGCTTTATTTCTGTTTCTTCTGGATAATTTGCTATCTCAGACAGCGGCAATTCATTACACTCATCGCGATTTTTTCATCATAAAGAGATTGCATGTTAAACCGTTCTTCTTCGGGTACGCGTCTGGGTCGTCAGGCGTTACTTTTCCCTCTGTGTCTGGTGCTTTACGAGTTCTCTACCTATATCGGCAACGATATGATCCAGCCCGGCATGCTGGCCGTGGTGGCGCAATATAACGCAGGTATTGAATGGGTGCCGACCTCTATGACCGCCTATCTGGCTGGCGGCATGTTTTTACAGTGGCTGTTAGGGCCGCTGTCGGATCGTATTGGCCGCCGTCCGGTGATGCTGACGGGCGTGGTGTGGTTTATCGTGACCTGTCTCGCCACGCTGCTGGCGCAAAACATTGAACAGTTCACCCTGCTGCGTTTCCTGCAGGGGGTAAGCCTGTGCTTTATCGGTGCCGTGGGGTATGCCGCCATTCAGGAGTCCTTTGAGGAGGCGGTGTGTATCAAAATCACCGCGCTGATGGCAAACGTGGCGCTGATTGCTCCGTTGCTGGGGCCGCTGGTGGGCGCCGCGTGGGTGCATGTGGCACCGTGGGAAGGCATGTTTGTCCTGTTTGCCGTGCTGGCCGCCATCGCATTCTTCGGCCTGCACCGCGCAATGCCGGAAACGGCCACCCGACTGGGTGAGACGCTGTCGCTGAAAGAGCTGGGACGGGATTATAAAGCGGTGCTGAAAAACGGCCGCTTTGTGGCAGGCGCGCTGGCGACGGGCTTTGTTAGCCTGCCGCTGCTGGCGTGGATCGCCCAGTCACCGGTCATTATCATCAGCGGTGAACAGCTCAGTAGCTACGAGTACGGGCTGTTGCAGGTGCCGATTTTTGGCGCACTGATTATCGGTAACCTGGTGCTGGCGCGTCTGACATCACGACGCACGGTGCGCTCGCTCATCATCATGGGCGGCTGGCCGATTGCGGCGGGCCTTACCGTGGCCGCGGTGGCGACGGTGGTATCATCTCATGCCTATCTGTGGATGACGGCGGGATTGAGTATTTACGCCTTCGGTATTGGCGTGGCGAATGCCGGGCTGGTGCGTCTGACGCTGTTTGCCAGCGAGATGAGTAAAGGCACCGTTTCGGCGGCGATGGGGATGCTGCAGATGCTGATTTTTACCGTCGGGATCGAGGTGAGCAAGCACGCTTATGCGCTCGGCGGCAACGGTCTGTTCAGCCTGTTTAACCTCGCCAACGGCGTGCTGTGGGTTGTGCTGATGGTGATGTTCCTGAAGGACAAACGCGTCGGGAACGCCCTGCAGCCATAATTCTTATTCCCTCTCCCGGTGGGAGAGAGTCAGGGTGAGGGCACCTGAGCGCACGGAATCAATTAAACGGTGCTTCTCTGTTGAGCACCTTATCAATCACATCCAGTACGCCTTCCTCGTTATTATGCGGCGCTTCAAAGCGGGCCGCTGCTTTAATATGCGGCCTGGCATTCGCCATCGCAAAGCTGAAACCTGACTGGCGCAGCATCTCCACATCGTTCCCGCTGTCACCGAAGGCCACCACCTCGCTGTCGTCAATGCCCCAGCGCTGTTGAAGGATCCGCAGGCCGTTGGCTTTATGCACGCCGGGGATAATCAGATCGATACTTCCATGGCCGGTCGTGACGGGCACCATAATGTCGTTGAGTTTTTCGTGCAGCATGGCCTGTATGCGCGGGATTTCATCATCAGAAACGTTGAGTCCGAACTTGAAGAAAATATCGTTCAGGTTGTCGAAATCACTTACCATTTCGAGGCGATGATAGTATTTCGCGGCGATAGCTTTGAACTCATCGTCATAGGCTTTGAGCGTATAGGCACTTCCTTTGCCGCATGCGATAATCTCAATGCCGGGAACGTCGTTTAGCACGGCAGCAACGGTGTCGAAGTGCGTTTTCGACAGTTCACCGTTAAAAACATCTTCTCCGGCGCTGACCACCCAGCCACCGTTTTCGGCGACAAACGCAATCTCATGCGCAATCTCCGGGAAGAAGGAGATCAGCTGGTAATACTGGTTACCGCTGGCCACCACAAAGCGAATACCTTGCTCCTTCATGCGCGCATACTGCGCCAGAAAACGTTCGCGATTGTAGGTTTTCGCGTCGCTCAGGAAGGTGCCATCCATGTCGACTGCAATCAGTTTAACGCTCATATCCCTTCTCCAGTGTCGTTTGTTCTTTTTCCGGCTTCGCCACGGCGCGCGCCACCAGCGCCGCAATCATGACCAACCCTAACACCACCAGCATGGCGCTGCGCAGCCCGTAGTGCTCACCCAGGAAGCCCAGCAGAGGCGGCCCGACCAGGAAGGCCAGATAGCCTGTGGTTGCCACCACGCTGACGCGCGTCGGGGCATCCGGGCCGGTATCGCTGGCGGCGGAGATGGTCAACGGGAAGCCAAGTGAGGCACCCAGTCCCCAGAGGATCACCGATACGCCGGCAATCCAGTCCACATCCACGAAGATGATCATCGCAATGCCCAGCCCGCCGAGCAGGGCGCTGGCGCGCACCACCGCCACGCGGCTGTAGCGGTCAATAAACCAGCCGCCGGTAAAGCGTCCGACGGTCATCCCCAGCGTAAACCCGGCGTAGATCAGCGAGCCAGAGGTCGGGCTAAAGCCATGTCCGTCTACCATCAGCAGCGGCAGCCAGTCGTTGGCGGAGCCTTCAGCAAACGCCATCGCCAGCACCACCACGCCGATCAGCATCAGCTGGAAATCACGGTAGAACGGCAGTCCTTTTTCCGCCGTTTTGTGTTCATCAGAGGTGTTTTTGCCCGTGCCGTCCGGAATGGCGCGGATACCGGTCAGCACCGGCACAACAGAGATCAGCGCGGCCAGCAGGATATGCAGATTCGCGCTTACGCCGGAGGCCGTCAGCGCCATGCCCACACCCGCACCGGCCAGCGTGCCAAGGCTGTAAAAGCCATGCATCATTGGCAGCACGGTTTTATTCATCTCGCGCTCGACCGCAGCCCCTTCAACGTTAATGGCCACTTCCGCAGCGCCAAAGCTGCCGCCAAAGATCAGCAGACCCAGGGCAAACAGGACCGGCGAGGCATACCACAGCGCCACGCTGAGCACCAGCATCCCCAGTATTGCGCAGCACATGGTGGTGCGGATCACCGCCCGGGTACCAAAGCGCTTCACCAGCCACGCCGAGCAGAGAATACCGCTCATTGAGCCTATCGACAGGCCAAACAGCACAATGCCCATCTCCGCGGTGGAGACCGACAAAATGTCGCGGATTGCCGGGGTACGCGTGGCCCAGGACGCCATCAGCAGACCCGGAATAAAGAAGAACATGAAAAGCGCCCACATGCGCAACCGCAGGGCCTTACGGGATGAGGTCAGAGTCATTGAGATAAGCACCAGAAGCACAACAGTAGCGACAACACTAGCAAGTTTGTGTACATTTGTACACAAATCAGATGAGGCATGTATGAGCAGACCACCAAACGACCCGCATCGCCGGGAGAAGATCCTGCAGGCGACGCTGGACACCATTGCTGAGCACGGTATCCATGCCGTCACGCACCGTAAAATCGCCAGTTGTGCCGGGGTTCCGCTGGGGTCGATGACCTACTATTTTGACGGCATGGAGTCGCTGCTGGAAGAGGCGTTCACGTGGTTTACCCGGCAGATGTCGCAGCAATACCGTGATTTCTTCGCGGGGGTAACCAGCCCGGAGATGGCGTGTGAATCCATCACCACGCTGATCCACAGCTCGCAGGTGACGACGCCGCACAACATGGCGCTGATGTACCAGCTCTACACTTTTATGCACCGCAGCGCGGCGCTGAAAACGGTAATGCAGGACTGGATGCAGATGAGCCAGACAACGCTTGAGCAGTGGTTTGACCCGGTCACCACCCGCGCGCTGGACGCCTTTATCGAAGGAATGACGCTGCACTTTGTCACCGACAGAGCGCCGCTAACGCGCGAGGAGATCCGGGCGATGGTGGGAAGGATTGCAGGCGAGGGGGACCGCTAGCCTGCAGATCCGCCTCTATTTCTGAGTGATTTTTTTCCCGCTGGCATCCACGACGGCTTCACCGTCCTCTTTCGTAAATGCCCCTTTCTGCGCATCCGGCAGAATATCGAGGACCACTTCAGACGGGCGGCACAGGCGGGTGCCCAGCGGCGTCACCACAATCGGACGGTTAATTAGGATCGGGTGTTGCAGCATAAAACCGATAAGCTGGTCGTCAGTGAACGTCTCTTCTGCCAGGCCCAGTTGCTCATAGGGCTCCACGTTTGTACGCAGCAGCGCCCGCACCGAAATGCCCATGTCGGCAATCAGTTTGATCAGTTCATCGCGTGACGGCGGATTTTCCAGATAGAGAATGATCTCTGGCTCGGTGCCGCTGTTGCGGATCATCTCCAGCGTGTTGCGCGAGGTGCCGCAGGCGGGGTTGTGGTAAATGGTGATGTTGGTCATATCAGTGGCTCATTACAGTGTGAAGGTGAGACGTAACGCCAGCGCGGCGAGCGTCACAAACAGAACCGGCAGCGTCATGATGATGCCCGTCCGGAAATAGTAGCCCCAGGTAATGGTCATGTTTTTTTGCGCCAGCACGTGGAGCCAGAGCAGGGTGGCGAGACTACCGATAGGCGTGATTTTTGGCCCCAGATCGCAGCCAATCACGTTGGCGTAAATCATCGCTTCTTTAATCAATCCTGTTGCCGTGCTGCCATCAATAGAGAGTGCGCCAATCAGCACCGTGGGCATATTGTTCATTATGGATGACAGGAAGGCGGTGATGAACCCGGTTCCCAGGGTGGTCACCCATAAACCGTGGGTGGACAGCGCATTCAGCACGCCTGAAAGGTATTCGGTTAACCCGGCGTTACGCAAACCGTAGACCACCAGATACATCCCCAGTGAGAAGATGACGATCTGCCACGGTGCGCCGCGCAGCACTTTTCCGGTATTAATCGCGTGTCCGCGTTTTGCAACGGCGAATAAAATCAGCGCGCCAGCTGTTGCAATGGCGCTGACCGGAATGCCGAGAGGCTCAAGCACAAAGAAGCCGACGAGAAGAAGCAGTAGCACTATCCAGCCTGTTCTGAAGGTCGGGAGATCGTGAATGGCCCGGGCGGGCTCCCGGAGTTTCGCAAGATCATATTCCGGTGGAATTTCCTTGCGAAAGAACAGATGCAGCATCACCAGCGTGGCAGCAATCGCGGCGATATCAACCGGGATCATCACCGAGGCGTATTCGCTGAACCCCAGCTTAAAGAAGTCTGCCGACACAATGTTAACCAGGTTCGAGACAATCAGCGGCAGGCTGGCGGTATCGGCGATAAAACCTGCCGCCATCACAAACGCCAGCGTGGCCTGCTTGCTGAACCCCAGCGCCAGCAGCATGGCGATGACGATAGGTGTCAGGATCAACGCTGCACCGTCATTGGCAAACAGCGCCGCAACGGCCGCACCCAGCAGCACGATATAAGTAAAGAGCAAACGCCCCCGACCGTTTCCCCAGCGGGCGACATGCAGCGCCGCCCACTCGAAAAAGCCGGACTCATCCAGCAGCAGGCTGATGATAATAACGGCGATAAACGTCGCCGTGGCATTCCAGACGATATTCCACACCACCGGAATATCGTTAAGGTGGATCACGCCGCTGGCCAGCGCCAGCACTGCGCCAATCGTCGCGCTCCAGCCGATACTGAGCCCTTTGGGCTGCCAGATGACCAGTACCAGCGTAAACAGAAAAATTGCCCCTGCCAGAAACATCGTTTACTCCGTTATATCTGTTTTTATGAATGTGTTTAACATGACCCAGGAAGGCTATTCTTTAGCCTTGCACGCGTTTCATCCCGCAGGCAGTTCCAGCTGTTATCGATGACGGTAGCTGCCCACGCAGGCATGTTCGGAGACAAACGGTAATAGACCCACTTCCCCTCACGACGGTCGATAACCAGCCCGGATTCGCGAAGTAAGGCCATATGGCGCGAGACTTTCGGCTGTGACTCCGTGGTTGCGGAGCAGAGATCGCAGACGCATAGCTCACCGGCTTCACGCAGAAGCATGACGATGGAGAGCCGCGTTTCGTCGGAGAGGGTTTTGAAAAGCTGGAGCGGGTGGAGCATGGTTGAACCCTGCGGATAGTTGATACATATTTGTTTAAGCATATATGTTTGAGGCGGGGGAGGGAAGAGGGGAAAAATCTGGCTTGCTGGTAAAGTGAAAAATCGTCTGGAAGCGCTCATGAGCTTTGGTTATTCTTTGTGCGGGTTGAGACCAATATGGATGAGATATGGACGCTAAACAGGTTGCACTAGGAATACTCGATGGGATCTCCTCCATACCTAATACGGCTTACATGGGTATGGTAAGGAGTTGGGAAGGGAGCGGACTCGCAGGAGATAGTGCCAAACAACGGAACCAGACTGAGACAGAGCGCTTTTTCTCTATGCTCAAAAGTTTGGGAAATGCTGAGTCCCCTCTACGCAGACTGATTACTATTGTTTTCACCTCTTTCTATCAGAAGCTTAACGATGAAGGAAAAGAAGCTGTAAACAACAAATTAGGGTACGGAGCTGGAAGCGTTGGTGGACGAACAGCCGGGCAGATTGCACTGGCGCAGACAACAGCAAGTATAATGTTGCGTCGGTTAGCGATTGACCATGCATATAAGCATTTCATCCGGTTCAGTGCATCAGCGGCGCTAAACGTAGTGATGTTTCAAGGTATTATTGAAGAATCAGCAAGAGCATCAAGAAGGATGAAAACCAAATATCCAACTACGTACGCCATGGTGTCAAAAGAGAATCTTGACATGGTCTACTTCCTTGTTGAACAACAATTAGAGCCTTACCTTGTGTTCATTGAAGGACATTCCATTGATTGCAAAGGAATACAGAATGAAATTTGTAAAATCGTTAATGTCTCACGCAATTGAGGGGACCATTACCTTTTTGGCTGTGATTTTTGCTATGGGTTCTTTTTTCTGGTTCGAAAGCACCTGGATGAAGTTGGCAGGCTGTATTGGTGCATTAATCGCTGGTTATGTGCTTTCGTATGGAGCGGCAAAAATCAGAGGTGGGTGAGTTGTTGGCTGGATCGCTGAGGATTAGTTCTGGCTGAACACCTTTAAGTAAATGAAACTGAATGGTTGAACTTCAGGCAAAAAATTTGTTTTAATTGGTTAGGGAAAAATAACTTGCACTATAAAAGATAAGATAGGGGATAAGAAAAGTTGTATTCGAAGTAATGCCAAGCGTTGTTGTGACTTGGAGTGAAAGTTAATTTCTTGAATAGTCAAGCTCTTCCAAGGAGGTCGGGAGCCTGTTATGCACAGTCATTTTTCTGTCGTGATGACTGAGTATTTTCGCGGGACTATTTACATAGTAAGAACTAATTAAGCGGAAGTGCAGTATATTGAGGGTGTATAGCTTATCGCTATAGTCCCTCAATACGGATTATGAGAATTCACAGGTAAAATGATAGAAGAAATAATCTTCTAAATGATAGCTCTCAGCAGTAGTTAAGAGAGTAAAATTTTCATCATTGATACTCTCTTGATATGGATGACACAAGATAGTTGACTGACTGATTAAGAGGTGATTAATGTCTCAATTCTTTTGATTTGGCTCTCTATTGCATTCGGACATTTTTTTAAAACTTTTAGCCAAGCCTTATCTTTGGGTTGATATTCTAAATCTCCATTAGATTCAAGTATAGAAATTATCCCTTCCACATCTTCTTGGCTGATCCAGTCTTGTTTATCTTTGAAAACATTCCATGTTGCCCAACATTTTCCAATTTCGGATGGGGATGACCATCGCATTATTCTTATGATGTGTGCTGTTTTTCGTTTAAAACTTTCAGAATTTGCGTTTGGACTTATTCTTAGGATGTTAGTAAAAGGTACTTCAGCATAGTTAAAATCCCAAACGCCTTCCGTATCTATACACATTTTCACTACCGAAGAATGAAAATCGTTGCGCGCAATTTCATCTGGATATCCATGCTTGTTGCAAAGGATTATAACAACGTCAATTAATGAATCGAACTCTCTATAAGAGATAGTATTGTCAGGAGAAAGGAGTTTGCCTCCAAACTGAATGTATAATATTGGTTTTTTTAGTATATCAATTATAGCTTTAACAACCGCTCTACTTGCATCTTTTAAAGGGTACGAATTTTCCAGTTCAGCTTTTTTGATCTTTTTACCACTGGTAATTGTTTCCATTATTACTTTTAACTTAGGGAGGATGTTTTCATGTTCAAGATTAAATAATTGCGGGGAGTCTTTAAAGTCTTTATATTCTTGTGCTAAATCCGCAAGAAAGTCTTCAATTGTTGCTTTTATTAAATGAATGTTTTTAGATTTAAATAAATACTTTGTTTCATCAAATGTCAACGGATCTGCATCAGGATGGATAACCATAAAAGCAGGTGGGTTGTTGCCGTGTAGATGGGCTAATGCTTCCTCATAGAGGAAACCAATATTAGGGTCAGTAAGACTGTATCCGATGAAAATCGGGGACATTTCAGAAAATAGAGTGTATATTTTTCTGCTTAAATACGTATCTTCTCTCTGAAATGAAAAGTATTGACTCTGTGTTATTACTATTGAGTCAGGTCGGCCTAAATCACCATGTATTTTAAATATGTTACGGCCTTTCGTAGAAACCTTGGGAAAAGGATCCTTTCTGACAATTTTATTTGTCATAAATTCAAAGGTTTCTTCTAATACTTCATCCCAATTAGTTGTTACTATAATGTTGGGAGCAAAGACTTTGAATCTTTTGAGCCAACGTGGTTCTTTAGTTTCTTCTTTTAAATCTATAATAGACCTTGCAACAAGTGAATTGAAGTCATATTCACTGATTGATGATTCACTCATTGCATAACTCAGAAGCAGTTCGGCTGCCCTCAGAGGTTGAGATGTGTTTAGCTTTAACGGATATTTTATTTTTTTTGCGATATCTTCAAGCACCGAACCCCAAGTAGGATATCCAAAGTTATAGGAAAAGCCTGATCCAATCCATAAAAAATAGCTTTTTGAAAATACTGAAGATAATAATGATTTTTTTTGTTCAGGAGATAATTGTTCTAAGCAGCTCATCAGATTCCTTCCAAATGACAATTGTTGTTCATCTTTTGTAGGTGAGTTTGTAAATATCTTTAATATCATTGTTGGTATCTTTAGGCAATGATTTCCTCAAGAATGTGCGGCTCACATTCATCATCCATCTTATCTCCACCCTAATCCGCCCGGGCATAGTAAGCAAAGCGTATAGGGAGAGCTGACTGTGTTAGATGAAAGTGGACGAGTCTAACACCAACAAATAAATAGCCATTTAATTATATGGAGTGAAGCAACAACATACTGACAGTTAATGTCAGGCGAATAGTAGTTACATGACCAGTTTGGTCAAAGTGAAAATAGATGATTATGAAATTAATTAATTTGTGTCAATTTGATAACAATGCGCTGGGATTATTGTGAAATAATTAAGAATGAGGTTTAACAAAGTGAAGAGAAGTTTCATATGCAGCCTAGCTGTACATATACACACTACTTGCCAGGTATAAAGTGAAAACTAAGCAAGCTAGGACCAGTGCACCGATATTAAGTTACGACAACTCTCGTAACACATGAAATTTTTTGTTCGTTCTGTGTACAGTCCCCAAAGTATCAGCGCGTCACTTCTCCCTAACAAAAATAACGCAGGAGCAATTAGCTCATTGACCAAGAATCAAATGATTATATTTGTTACTGTGGTAAGAGTTTCCTTCTCAACCCCCTTTCATCAGCAATCTCCATCAATCTTGCCTCGGCAGCAGCCAGCCTCCGCATTTCCGAAAGCGTAATTTTGAATTCATGAGCATTCCCCTGAATATTTAATGGAAGGGGAATAGATGCGATCAGTTTATCCTCAAGCTCCCAGGGCGCTTCGACAGGTATCCAGTGAACCCTGGCATTCTTTTCCATCCAGACATCAAGCCACTGCTCGCCAGGATGAGTAAATGTCATTCTGGATCCAGATCCCACACGGCGCAGCGGAAAGCCACTAGAACTACTCAATAACACACCCAGCGTGCGCCTGAGCGTTGAGCCAGCAGCATTGCCGCTATAGTGCGTTTTGATACGTTTCTTTAAGTTCGAACGGCTGTTAGGTTTCCCTCGCTGGTCGGGTGAGATACCCACATACAGCAGTGTGTAGCCGTCAGAGGTAACGCACCCCTCTGTCGGTACACCTGGAGGAATTTCCTTAAACCACCAGAAGTAGATGCCATTTACTGGCGGAACTGGTGATGGTTTGCTCATCACTTCCGTTCTGCTGTAGATTCTCTCGGGATAAAAAACGAACATGCGGCTTTCCTTGCTGATCTTTTTACTGATTTTATTCTTTTGCTGGCAGGGGGCGATGATTTTCATGAGGAAGGGACAAAAAAATTAAATGGGATGCTGATTTTGAACAGACGGATTTTTCGAAATCTTCGGATATCTGAAAATGTGATTGTAAGTGGTTGTTTTTCCGAGCCAGAGAATTTCAGACAACAAAAAACCCATCAACCTTGAACCAAAACGGCGGGGTTGATGGGCTCCACAAATTGGGGACATCAAAG
>OIEQ01000649.1_pt1 | contig 16811 bp, 13 predicted proteins | sample 1581841 | NCBI WGS metagenome assembly OIEQ01 (sample SAMN03281020, study PRJEB24777) | human gut metagenome | isolation source: fecal sample PR170 from 1 month old male Malay infant, vaginal delivered... | place: Singapore | collected 2005-12-29
ATTCAGGTGGCGGAAGAGGCAGAAAAGGATTTTCGCGATCTGCTGAACATTCCCTCGAACTACAAAGTATTGTTCTGCCACGGTGGTGGACGCGGCCAGTTTGCTGGCGTACCGCTGAATATTCTGGGTGACAAAACCACGGCAGACTATGTTGACGCTGGCTACTGGGCTGCCAGCGCGGTGAAGGAGGCACACAAGTATTGCACGCCAAACGTCATCGACGCCAAAGTGACCGTTGATGGCCTGCGTGCCGTTAAGCCAATGAGCGAGTGGCAGCTCTCTGACAACGCCGCGTATCTGCACTACTGCCCGAACGAAACCATTGACGGGATTGCCATCGACGAGACGCCGGGCTTCGGTAAAGACGTGGTGGTTGCTGCTGACTTCTCCTCCACCATTCTCTCTGCGCCGATTGACGTCAGCCGCTACGGTGTCATCTATGCGGGTGCGCAGAAAAATATCGGCCCTGCAGGCCTGACTATCGTCATCGTACGTGACGATCTGCTGGGCAAAGCGCATAAATCCTGCCCGTCGATTCTTGATTACACTGTGCTGAACGATAACGACTCCATGTTCAACACCCCACCGACGTTTGCCTGGTATCTCTCCGGCCTGGTCTTTAAATGGCTGAAGCAAAACGGCGGCGTGGCGCAGATGGACAAGATCAATCAGCAGAAAGCTGAACTGCTGTACGGCGTCATTGATAAGAGTGATTTCTATCGTAACGATGTGGCGAAAGCCAACCGTTCCCGCATGAACGTGCCGTTCCAGCTGGCGGACAGCAACCTGGATAAAGTTTTCCTCGAAGAGTCCTTCGCCGCAGGTCTGCATGCGCTGAAAGGTCACCGTGTGGTAGGCGGCATGCGCGCCTCCATCTATAACGCCATGCCGCTGGAAGGCGTTAAAGCCCTGACCGATTTCATGATTGACTTCGAACGTCGCCACGGTTGATTGCGCTGTTTTCACCCCCGTAGCCCTGCTGCGGGGTTTTTATTATGTTGAGTTGAGAGTTAAGTTTCATGGAATCCCTGACGTTACAACCTATCGCGCGGGTAGATGGCACCATCAATCTGCCTGGTTCAAAAAGTGTCTCGAACCGCGCTCTGCTGCTGGCAGCTCTGGCAAACGGCACCACCGTCCTCACGAACCTGCTGGACAGCGATGACGTGCGCCATATGCTCAATGCGCTGAAAGCGTTGGGAGTTCACTACACGCTGTCTGACGACCGTACCCGCTGTGAAGTGACGGGGAACGGCGGTGCGCTACGTTCAGCCGAGGAACTGGAACTGTTTCTGGGTAACGCGGGAACCGCCATGCGCCCACTGGCGGCAGCTCTGTGCCTGGGCAGCAACAATATTGTTCTGACCGGCGAGCCGCGCATGAAAGAGCGTCCGATCGGTCATCTGGTGGATGCCCTTCGTCAGGGCGGTGCCCAGATTGACTATCTGGAGCAAGAAAATTACCCACCACTGCGCCTTCGCGGTGGCTTTACCGGCGGCAACGTCGAGGTGGACGGCAGCGTCTCCAGCCAGTTCCTGACGGCACTGTTGATGACTGCACCGCTGGCACCGCAGGATACGGTCATCACCATCAAGGGTGACCTGGTGTCTAAGCCGTACATTGATATCACCCTGCATCTGATGAAAACCTTCGGTGTGGAGGTGGAAAACCACGCGTATCAGCGCTTCGTGGTTCGCGGTGCGCAGCAGTATCAGTCTCCGGGTAACTATCTGGTTGAAGGTGACGCCTCATCTGCGTCTTACTTCCTGGCGGCAGGTGCTATTAAAGGCGGTACGGTGAAAGTGACCGGTATTGGCCGTAACAGCGTGCAGGGCGATATTCGTTTTGCTGATGTGCTGGAGAAAATGGGTGCGGTAGTGACCTGGGGGGAGGATTTCATCGCCTGTACACGTGGTGAACTCAACGCCATCGATATGGACATGAACCACATTCCTGACGCGGCAATGACTATTGCCACCGCTGCGCTCTTTGCAAAAGGCACCACGACGCTGCGTAACATCTACAACTGGCGCGTAAAAGAGACTGACCGTCTGTTCGCGATGGCCACCGAGTTGCGTAAAGTGGGTGCCGAAGTGGAAGAGGGCGAAGACTACATTCGCGTAACGCCTCCGGCAAAACTGCAGTTCGCGGAAATCGGAACTTACAACGATCACCGTATGGCGATGTGCTTCTCGCTGGTGGCGTTGTCCGATACACCTGTCACGATCCTCGATCCGAAATGTACGGCGAAAACCTTCCCGGACTATTTCGAACAGCTGGCCCGCATCAGTACACTGGCCTGATGACATGATGCCGCATCACCCGATGCGGCATTTCCTTACGTTTTCTGACGTTTGTTCCCGCACATTTCTTCTACACTCTGCTTCATTAATTCCGTAATTTGCACGCAAAGGTAACAGTTGCGCACGTTGGCGCGTATAATGCGCGGCGTTCATGTTAACGGTATGCCTTTATTAAGGAGAAAAAGATGACGGCAGTTGCCCCGGTAATCACCATTGATGGGCCTAGTGGCGCAGGGAAAGGAACTCTGTGCAAGGCGATGGCGGAAGCATTGCAATGGCATCTTTTAGATTCGGGAGCTATCTATCGCGTGCTGGCGCTGGCAGCGCTGCATCACCATGTTGATGTTGCGTCTGAAGAGGCGCTGGTTCCGCTGGCTGCGCATCTGGATGTGCGTTTTGTCTCGACCGATGGCAACCTCGAAGTGATCCTGGAAGGGGAAGATGTGAGCGGCGAAATTCGTACGCAGGAGGTTGCGAACGCTGCCTCTCAGGTGGCGGCTTTCCCGCGCGTTCGTGAGGCTCTGTTACGCCGTCAGCGTGCTTTCCGTGAAGCACCCGGCCTGATCGCTGACGGGCGAGATATGGGAACGGTGGTATTCCCTGATGCGCCAGTGAAAATTTTCCTTGACGCCTCCTCGGAAGAACGGGCTCAACGCCGCATGCTTCAGTTGCAGGAGAAGGGGTTTAGTGTTAACTTTGATCGCCTTTTATCCGAGATAAAAGAGCGCGATGACCGCGACCGTAACCGCGCCGTCGCCCCACTTGTTCCTGCAGAAGATGCATTAGTTCTGGATTCCACCAGTTTAACTATTGAGCAAGTGATTGAAAAAGCGCTACAATATGCGCGCCAAAAACTGGCACTCGCGTAATTACGACCGATTTAGCAGTACCCCCGCTGCAATGGATTGACGGCGGGTATGTGAAACAACCCCATCCGGCACGGAGCCAGGTGGACGTTAATATTAACCTGAAGATTAAACATGACTGAATCTTTTGCTCAACTGTTTGAAGAATCCTTAAAAGAAATCGAAACCCGTCCGGGTTCCATCGTTCGCGGTGTTGTTGTTGCTATCGACAAAGACGTAGTACTGGTTGACGCCGGTCTGAAATCTGAGTCCGCCATTCCGGCAGAGCAGTTCAAAAACGCCCAGGGCGAGCTGGAAATCCAGGTAGGTGACGAAGTTGACGTTGCTCTGGACGCAGTAGAAGACGGCTTCGGCGAAACCCTGCTGTCTCGTGAAAAAGCTAAACGTCACGAAGCATGGATCACGCTGGAGAAAGCTTACGAAGAAGCTGAAACTGTGGTCGGTGTTATCAACGGCAAAGTTAAAGGTGGCTTCACTGTTGAGCTGAATGGTATTCGTGCGTTCCTGCCAGGTTCTCTGGTAGACGTTCGTCCAGTCCGTGACACCCTGCACCTCGAAGGCAAAGAGCTTGAGTTCAAAGTAATCAAGCTGGACCAGAAGCGTAACAACGTTGTTGTTTCCCGTCGTGCCGTTATCGAATCCGAAAACAGCGCAGAACGCGATCAGCTGCTGGAAAACCTGCAGGAAGGCATGGAAGTCAAAGGTATCGTTAAGAACCTCACTGACTACGGCGCATTCGTTGACCTGGGCGGCGTTGATGGCCTGCTGCACATCACCGACATGGCGTGGAAACGCGTTAAGCACCCAAGCGAAATCGTGAACGTGGGCGACGAAATCACTGTTAAAGTGCTGAAGTTCGACCGCGAGCGTACTCGTGTATCCCTCGGCCTGAAACAGCTGGGGGAAGATCCATGGGTAGCTATCGCTAAGCGTTACCCAGAAGGTACCAAACTGACTGGCCGCGTGACCAACCTGACTGACTACGGCTGCTTCGTTGAAATCGAAGAAGGCGTTGAAGGTCTGGTACACGTTTCCGAAATGGACTGGACCAACAAAAACATCCACCCATCCAAAGTTGTTAACGTTGGTGACGTAGTGGAAGTTATGGTTCTGGATATCGACGAAGAACGTCGTCGTATCTCCCTGGGCCTGAAGCAGTGCAAAAACAACCCATGGCAGCAGTTCGCGGAAACCCACAACAAGGGCGACCGTGTTGAAGGTAAAATCAAGTCTATCACTGACTTCGGTATCTTCATCGGCCTGGACGGCGGCATCGACGGCCTGGTTCACCTGTCTGACATCTCCTGGAACGTTGCAGGCGAAGAAGCAGTTCGTGAATACAAAAAAGGCGACGAAATCGCAGCAGTTGTTCTGCAGGTTGACGCAGAGCGTGAGCGTATCTCTCTGGGCGTTAAACAGCTCGCAGAAGATCCGTTCAACAACTGGGTTGCACTGAACAAGAAAGGCGCAATCGTAAACGGTAAAGTGACTGCAGTTGACGCTAAAGGCGCAACCGTAGAACTGGCTGACGGCGTTGAAGGTTACCTGCGCGCTTCTGAAGCTTCACGTGACCGCGTTGAAGATGCCACTCTGGTTCTGAACGTTGGCGACGATGTTGAAGCTAAGTTCACCGGTGTTGACCGTAAGAACCGTGCAATCAGCCTGTCTGTTCGTGCGAAAGACGAAGCTGACGAGAAAGATGCAATCGCTACTGTTAACAAACAGGAAGATGCAAACTTCTCTAACAACGCAATGGCTGAAGCTTTCAAAGCAGCTAAAGGCGAGTAATATCAAGTCCTCAGCATCCTTTGAGCGGTAACGCATTTATCGCGCGAAGGATGAGGAGCAAACTTGACAGATTGCAGGATTCGTCCTGTAATCAATAACAAAGGGCGGCTACGGCCGCCCTTGTTTAATGAGCTGTTCAGCTAATTGGTTTGAAAGGAACCGGAGGAATCATGACCAAGTCAGAATTGATTGAAAGACTTGCCAGTCAGCAACCGCATATCCCAGCTAAAGCAGTGGAAGATGCCGTAAAAGAGATGCTGGAGCATATGGCCACCACTCTTGCCCAGGGCGAGCGCATTGAAATCCGCGGTTTCGGTAGTTTTTCTCTGCACTATCGTGCTCCACGTACCGGGCGTAACCCGAAGACTGGCGATAAAGTCGAGCTGGAAGGTAAGTACGTTCCACACTTTAAGCCGGGTAAAGAACTGCGCGATCGCGCCAATATTTACGGCAACTGAGTTTAGCCATCAGGTTAAACTGGGTTCAAAAGAAAGCACCTCCGGGTGCTTTTTTTGTACTTATCGTTTTTATTCTGAAGCCGTGCCGCAATCCCCGTGTCGTTTTCTGCAAACCGACAAAAACAGTGCAGCGCGCGCTGTAACCTGCATTTTATTCAGCTGACGCCTCTCTCCCTCTTCTTACATACTGCCGCCCTGAAACAGGGAGGTCGTAATGGGAATTCCCACACTAAGTCTGTGCGCCATTCTGGCGATAGTGCCGCTACTCTGGTTACCTGAACTACCTGCACGGCATACTTTATGGATCATGATTGCCGGTGGGTTGGTGCTGGGCTTACAGCGAAGCTTCAGTCTGAAGTGTATCGGTATGGGGTTGTTATTTTGCGCGTGGGGCATTCTGGCTGCGCAGGAAAGCGTCTGGCCGATGCAGCATTTAACCACCGGTGCAGTCAAGGCTGAGGTAGAGATCACCGCCACCGATGGCGCAACAGTCCATCAGGGGAAAATCGTTGCACTTAATGGCAAACGCTGGTGGGCATCGACGGGCATCGTGCTGTACGGCAATTACCTGCCGCAAAAGGCCTGCGCGGGTCAGCGCTGGGCCATGACGCTCAGGCTCAGGCCTGTACATGGTGAACTGAACGACGGGGGATATGATCCTCAGCAAAATGCTTTTGCCCGGCATCAAACGTTAAGCGGACGTTTTACACGGGCAGAAATCATTGATGAACGCTGCAGCTTGCGTGCCCGCTATCTGTCATCGCTGCACGACACCCTTTCAGCCTATCGTTGGGGAGCGGTGATCCTGGGGCTGGGGATGGGCGAGCGCCTGGATGTGCCCCGGGAAATAAAAACACTGATGCGTGAAACCGGCACGTCGCATCTGATGGCGATCTCGGGTTTGCATATCACGCTTGCGGCTTCCATCATCTGGATGCTTGCCAGAGGTTTTCAGTTTTTATTGCCGTGTCAGTGGATCCGCTGGCAGATGCCTCTGCTTGCGGGACTGTTTTTTGCGGCCTTCTACGCATGGCTAACGGGTCTGCAGCCGCCTGCATTACGCACGGTCATCGCGCTTGCGGTGCTGGCCGCTCTGCGGATCGGCGCGCGTCAGTGGTCTGCATGGCAGATCTGGTGTAGCTGTATTGCAGCGATACTCATCGTTGATCCGCTGGCGGTGCTTTCTCAAAGCCTGGCGTTGTCAGCGTTTGCTGTCGCGGCGTTGATTTTCTGGTTTCAGTGGCTGCCACTCCCCAGCTGGCGCTGGACTCGCCGGGTGCGACCCCTGATAAATTTACTCTATCTGCAGGTCGGGATGTTGCTGCTGCTCCTGCCTTTGCAGGTGTTGATGTTCCATGGCTTCAGCGTCTCTTCGCTGGTGGCCAATCTCTTTGCCGTTCCGCTGGTGACCTTTATCTCGGTTCCGCTGATCCTGCTCGGTATGCTACTGCACCTGCTCCCGCTGGTCTCTCTGGAAACTGGCGTATGGTTTGCGGCAGATAAGTCCCTGGCCGGTTTGTTCTGGTTGCTGCAGCGTCTGCCTGATGGCTGGCAGGATGTCGATGAGCGCTGGCAGTACCTGACATTGCTGCCCTGGTTGGCCATTATCGGCTGGCGCTTTCGCTCCTGGAAAAGCATGCCGGCGGTGTGTCTGACAGGAACTGTCGTGCTGGCATCCCCATTCATGCGAACGGAGAAAACCGATAGCTGGACGTTGCATATGCTGGATGTGGGGCAGGGGCTATCAATGGTTATTGAGCGGCAGGGTAAAGCGCTTCTATATGACACCGGTCCCGGCTGGCCTGGGGGAGACAGTGCGCAGCAGTTGATTATTCCTTGGTTACGCTGGCATCACCTGCAACCAGAGGGCGTTATTCTCAGCCACGAGCACCTGGACCATGCAGGTGGTCTGGCATCGCTGCAGGCGGCATGGCCAGACTTGTGGGTACGAAGCCCGCTGGGGTGGGCGCAGCATCTTCCCTGCTTTCGCGGGCTGCAGTGGAAATGGCAGGGGTTAACATTCACCGTCCACTGGCCACCGGCTGGATCCTCTGCCCTGGGTAACAATCGCTCCTGCGTGGTTAAAATTGATGACGGTGAGCAGAGTGTTTTGCTGACAGGGGACATTGAAGCGCAAGCGGAACAGGCTATGCTTAGCCATTACTGGCGTTATCTGACGTCAACGGTGATACAGGTGCCGCACCATGGCAGTAATACCTCCTCATCGTTGCCGCTGGTACAACGGGTGGGAGGCGATATCGCGCTGGATTCTGCGGCCCGTTACAATGCGTGGCGATTCCCGTCAGTGAAGGTGGTGAAGCGTTATCGAAAAGAGGGCTATGTCTGGCACGATACCCCACATTCGGGCCAAATATCGGTGACGTTTTCGCAACATGCCTGGCAAATCCGCCGGTTGCGGGAGCAATATTTACCGCGTTGGTATCATCAGTGGTTTGGCGCGCCCGTCGATAACGGGTAGAATATGCGGCTATTTCAACAGATGCTGGTTTTTTGAATGCATAACGACAAAGATCTCTCCACGTGGCAAACCTTCCGCCGACTCTGGCCGATGATTGCACCTTTTAAAGCAGGTTTAATCGTGGCGGGTATAGCGTTAGTTCTCAACGCAGCCAGCGATACTTTTATGTTATCGCTCCTCAAACCGTTACTGGATGACGGTTTTGGTAAAACGGATCGCTCAGTGTTGCTATGGATGCCTCTGGTGGTGATCGGACTGATGATCTTACGCGGTATCACCAGCTATATTTCCAGTTATTGCATCTCCTGGGTGTCAGGAAAAGTGGTCATGACAATGCGCCGTCGGCTGTTCAGCCACATGATGGGCATGCCGGTGGCCTTCTTTGACAAACAATCGACAGGTACGTTGCTGTCACGTATCACCTATGACTCAGAACAGGTGGCATCCTCTTCCTCCAGCGCACTGATTACCGTTGTGCGTGAAGGTGCGTCAATTATCGGTCTGTTCGTGATGATGTTCTATTACAGCTGGCAGCTGTCGCTGATCCTCATCGTGCTGGCACCGGTTGTTTCTGTCGCGATCCGCGTCGTTTCAAAGCGTTTTCGCAATATCAGTAAGAATATGCAGAATACGATGGGGCAGGTGACCACCAGCGCTGAGCAGATGCTGAAAGGACATAAAGAGGTGTTGATTTTCGGCGGGCAGGAGGTCGAAACAAAACGCTTCGATAAAGTCAGCAACAAAATGCGTCTGCAGGGGATGAAAATGGTCTCGGCCTCTTCAATCTCTGACCCCATTATTCAGCTGATTGCCTCTCTGGCTCTGGCATTCGTCCTGTATGCGGCGAGCTTCCCGAGCGTAATGGAAACGCTGACGGCGGGGACCATCACCGTTGTGTTCTCTTCCATGATTGCGCTGATGCGTCCGCTGAAGTCGCTGACCAACGTTAACGCCCAGTTCCAGCGCGGGATGGCAGCATGCCAGACGCTGTTCAGCATCCTGGATTCTGAGCAAGAGAAAGACGAAGGTACCCGCGTCATTGAGCGCGCAAAGGGCGATGTCGAATTCCGCAACGTGACCTTCACTTACCCTGGCCGTGAAGTTCCAGCATTACGTAACATCAACCTGACCATTCCGGCAGGCAAAACCGTTGCGCTGGTCGGCCGTTCCGGTTCGGGTAAATCGACGATTGCCAGCCTGATTACCCGTTTCTACGACATCGATCAGGGTGAAATTTTGTTAGACGGTCACGACCTGCGGGAATACACCCTGCAGTCGCTGCGTAACCAGGTTGCGCTGGTGTCTCAGAACGTGCATCTGTTCAACGATACTGTTGCAAACAACATTGCCTATGCGCGCACTGAAGAGTACAGCCGCGAGCAGATTGAAGAAGCCGCTCGCATGGCCTATGCCATGGACTTTATTAACAAGATGGACAACGGCCTGGATACCATCATCGGTGAGAATGGGGTTCTGCTCTCCGGTGGTCAGCGTCAGCGTATCGCCATCGCCCGTGCACTGCTGCGTAACAGCCCTATTCTGATCCTCGACGAAGCAACCTCTGCTTTGGATACAGAATCTGAACGTGCAATTCAGTCTGCGCTGGATGAACTGCAAAAGAACCGTACATCACTGGTGATTGCGCACCGCCTGTCAACGATTGAACAGGCTGACGAAATCGTCGTTGTGGAGGATGGGGTCATTGTAGAACGCGGTAGCCATACCGATTTACTGGCACAGCGTGGTGTTTACGCTCAGCTCCATAAGATGCAGTTCGGCGAATGATTGCCCGCATCTGGTCCGGTGAGTCCCCGCTGTGGCTGCTGCTTCTGCCGCTCTCCTGGCTGTATGGTCTGGTGAGCGGCATTATCCGTCTGCTTTACCGTCTGGGGCTAAAGCGGGCGTGGCGTGCGCCAGTGCCGGTTGTCGTGGTGGGCAACCTCACGGCAGGGGGGAACGGTAAAACCCCTGTGGTCATCTGGCTGGTTGAGCAACTGCAAAAGCGCGGCATCCGCCCCGGCGTGGTGTCGCGAGGTTACGGCGGCAAAGCGGCGCACTATCCACTGCTCCTGAGGCCGGACACGACGACCGCCGAGGCGGGGGATGAGCCGGTATTGATTTATCAGCGCACTGGCGCGCCTGTCGCAGTCTCTCCGGTGCGTAGTGATGCTGTTCAGGCGTTGCTTGCCGAACACGACGTGCAAATAATTATTACCGATGACGGTCTGCAGCATTACGCGCTGGCGCGTGATAAAGAGATTGTGGTCATTGATGGCGTTCGCCGTTTTGGCAACGGCTGGTGGCTGCCTGCAGGCCCCATGCGTGAACGCGCTTCGCGCCTGAAGTCCGTGGATGCGGTGATTGTTAACGGCGGTGCGGCACAGCCGGGGGAGATCCCGATGCAACTCCAGCCAGGCATGGCAATTAACCTGTTAACCGGTGAACGACAGGCCGTTTCCCGGCTACCCGCGCTGGTCGCGATGGCAGGTATTGGTCATCCTCCGCGTTTCTTCGCAACGCTGGAACAGTGTGGTGCCCGCCTTGAAAAACGTGTTCCGCTGGCCGATCACCAGGCGCTGGTGGCGGAGCAGGTAGACGCGTTGACAACATCCGGTCAGACATTAATCATGACCGAAAAAGATGCGGTGAAATGCCGCGCTTTTGCGAAAGAAAACTGGTGGTATCTGCCGGTTGACGCTGAACTCAGCGGCGAGCAGCCGGAACACTTGCTCCAGGAACTGATTGCGTTGGTGCATTAAGAGCTTACGCGGTTCTGGTGGCGCTTTGACTGACAGGAAAACGCATGTCTTTACCGCAACTCTCGCTTTCAGCCGCACGTAACTTGCACCTTGCCGCGCAAGGACTTCTTAAAAAGCCCCGTCGCCGCGCGCAGCCTGCCGATATCCTCACTACCGTGCAACGCATGTCGTTGTTGCAAATCGACACCATCAACATTGTGGCTCGTAGCCCCTACCTGGTGCTGTTCAGCCGGCTGGGCAATTATCCGCCTCAGTGGCTTGATGATGCGCTCAGCAAGGGAGAGCTGATGGAATACTGGGCACATGAAGCCTGTTTCCTGCCCCGCAGCGATTTTGCCCTGGTTCGCCACCGTATGCTTGCCCCGGAAAAAATGGGCTGGAAATACCGGCAGGCGTGGATGCACGAACATGCGGCTGAGATTGAGCAGCTCATTGCCCATATCACGGAAAAGGGGCCAGTACGTTCCGCGGATTTTGAACATCCACGAAAAGGGGCAAGCGGCTGGTGGGAATGGAAGCCGCACAAGCGTCATCTCGAAGGGTTGTTTACATCAGGCAAGGTGATGGTAGTCGAGCGGCGTAATTTTCAACGGGTGTACGACCTGACGCAGCGGGTGATGCCTCACTGGGACGACGAGCGCGACCTGCTCACACAGGAGGCAGCCGAAGCTGTCATGCTTGAAAACAGCGCCCGCAGTCTGGGTATTTTCCGTCCGCAATGGCTGGCCGATTATTACCGTCTCCGACAGCCCACGCTGAAACCGTTGCTGGATAACTGGCAGCGCGAGCAGCGGGTTATCCCGGTATCTGTAGAGAGGTTGGGCGAAATGTGGCTGCATGCGGATTTACTCGCGCTGCTGCCACAAGCTGAAGCAGGTAAACTTCAGGCAACCCATAGCGCGGTGCTGTCACCTTTTGATCCGGTGGTCTGGGACAGAAAACGGGCCGAGCAGCTGTTTGATTTCAGCTACCGGCTGGAGTGCTACACTCCCGCGCCAAAGCGCCAGTACGGTTACTTTGTTTTGCCCCTGCTGCACAAGGGACAACTGGTAGGGCGCATGGATGCCAAAATGAACCGTAAAACCGGCACGCTAGAGGTCATCGCGCTGTATCTGGAAGAGGGCGTCAGGTTAACCGCGACCCTGGAAAAAGGGTTAACATCCGCCATCAATGATTTCGCCTGCTGGCAGAAGGCCTGCGAAGTGACGCTGGGCCGCGTGCCTGACGGACTCTTTACATCCTGTCGAAGTGGCTGGGAAACAGGCACGCCCTGAAAAGGGAATGTGATAAGCTTTAGCGATTACCCATACGGAGGAACTATGGATCACCGTTTACTTGAAATTATTGCCTGCCCGGTGTGCAACGGCAAACTCTACTATAGCCAGGACAAACAAGAGCTGATTTGCAAACCGGACAGCCTGGCTTTCCCGCTGCGTGACGGTATTCCGGTACTGCTGGAAAACGAAGCCCGTTCCCTGGTGGCTGAAGAGAGCAAACCATGAGCTTTGTCGTCATTATTCCTGCCCGTTACGCCTCAACGCGTCTGCCGGGTAAGCCGCTGGTAGATATCAACGGCAAGCCAATGATTGTGCATGTCCTTGAACGCGCCCGTGAGTCCGGTGCTGACCGTATTATCGTGGCCACCGATCATCCTGATGTTGCACGTGCGGTTGAAGCCGCAGGCGGGGAAGTATGCATGACCCGTGCCGATCACCAGTCTGGTACAGAACGTCTGGCTGAAGTGGTTGAGAAATGCGCGTTCAGCGACGATACGGTAATCGTCAACGTGCAGGGCGACGAACCGATGATCCCGGCGGCGATTATTCGTCAGGTGGCGGAAAACCTGGCGCAGCGTCAGGTTGGCATGGCAACTCTCGCGGTACCTATCCACCACGCGGAAGAAGCGTTCAACCCGAACGCGGTGAAGGTTGTGACGGATGCGGAGGGCTATGCGCTTTATTTCTCCCGTGCCACCATCCCGTGGGATCGCGATCGCTTTGCGGTGTCCAAAGAGACCATTGGCGATACCTTCCTGCGCCATATTGGCATCTACGGCTATCGCGCGGGCTTTATTCGCCGGTATGTAACCTGGACACCGAGTCCGCTGGAGCATATTGAAATGCTGGAACAGCTTCGTGTGCTCTGGTACGGCGAAAAGATCCACGTTGCCGTCGCCGAAGAGGTGCCTGGTACAGGCGTAGACACCCCAGAAGATCTTGAGCTCGTTCGCGCTGAATTGCGTTAATCCTTGCGGCATCCCTCTTTTGGGAGGGATGCACTCCGCCGTTTATTTTCTCTTATCTTTTCCATAATTGATCTCCGCAGGGTGACATCTGCGTCCTGCGCGCTCATTATAAAAGCAGTAGTCTTAATGGGGGTAATCTCATATGGAACAGCTGCGTGCCGAACTGAGTCACCTGCTTGGCGAGAAGTTAAGCCGGGTGGAATGTGTAAGTGAAAAGGCAGATACCGCGCTCTGGTCGTTGTACGACAGTCAGGGAAACCCAATGCCGCTGATGGCCCGAAGCTTTACCTCGCCGGGGGTGGCCAGGCAGCTCGCCTGGAAAATTTCAATGCTCGCGCGGCAAGGAACCGTGCGTATGCCGACGGTTTATGGGGTGATGACGCATGAAGAGCACCCCGGTCCGGATGTTCTGCTGATTGAGCGTTTACGCGGAGTATCCGTTGAAGCCCCGGCGCGTACACCGGAGCGCTGGGAACAGCTGAAAGACCAGATTGTGGAGGCTCTGCTGGCCTGGCACCGGCAGGATAGCCGTGGCCTTGTGGGACCCGTCGACAGCACTCAGGAAAATCTCTGGCCCCTGTGGTATCGCCAGCGGGTGGAGGTGCTGTGGGGAACGCTTAATCAGTTCAACAACACCGGCTTGACTATGCAGGATAAACGTATCCTGTTCCGCACCCGGGAGTGTTTACCGGCGCTGTTTGAGGGCTTTAACGACAACTGCGTGTTGATACACGGTAATTTTACCCTGCGTAGCATGCTTAAAGATTCTCGTAGCGATCAGCTTCTGGCGATGCTGGGGCCAGGGGTCATGCTCTGGGCTCCGCGCGAGTACGACTTGTTCAGGCTCAGCGACAGCGCGGCCGCTGAAGGCTTGCTGTGGCACTATCTGCAGCGCGCGCCCGTTGCGGAGGCGTTTCTCTGGCGACGCTGGCTTTATTTATTGTGGGATGAAGTGGCGCAGTTGGTGAATACCGGACGTTTCAACCGCGCCAACTTTGACCTTGCGACAAAATCACTCCTGCCCTGGCTCGCCTGAGGAGCCTTTCAGCCACTGCCAGACGCGTCCCAGCGTCTCATAGCCGACGCGATCGCTATGCATCAACCACATCGGGGACGGGATCACCCGTTCCCATGGGTTGAGCGGGGCGTTAATGGCCATCTGGTTCGCCGGCGCGGGAAGCGGGTGCAGTCCTTGTTTTTCGAAGAAAATCATTGCCCTTGGCAGATGCGAAGCAGATGTAACCAGTAAGAACGGAACATCGCCAATAGCCTGTTTCACCGCGGCGGCTTCTTCTTCGGTATCTTTCGGACTGTCCAGCGTGATAATAGCGGAGCGCGGCACGCCGAGGGATTCCGCCACCCTGGCGCCGGCTTCAGCCGTGCTGACCGGGTTGGTTTTGGCTGGCGCGCCGGTGAAGATCATTTTTGATCCCGGATTAGCCAGCCACAGGCGAATACCTTCGTTCAGGCGCGGCAGGCTGTTATTGATCAGGTTAGAGCTGGGGGCCCAGTTTGGATCCCAGGTATACCCACCGCCCAGCACCACGATGTACTCCACTTTCTGGTTTCCCTGCCAGGTTGGGTAGGTGTTTTCGATGGGACGTAACAGTTTGTCTGCGACGGGTTGCAGGCTCAGCAGCAGCAGTACCAGCCAGCCGAAGGTGATCAGCGTTTTGCCACTTTTCTGAAAGCGACTAAACCACACCAGCCCCAGCCCCAGCGCGATGATGAGCAGCAGTAGCGGAAGGGGAAGCATCATGCCTCCAATGTATTTCTTCAGGGTAAAAAGCATCCTTTTTGGTTCCTTTTTTAACCATATAGCAGGCGAATACCCGTGATATTACACCAGAGAGGTTCATTCTCCGCGCGGGTGTGACAAAATAGCGGTTTTGCAGTTAGCGAGTGGAACTCTCCCAATGCGGGATCGCAATTTTGATGACATCGCGGAAAAGTTTTCGCGCAACATATACGGCACCACAAAAGGGCAGTTACGTCAGACGATCCTCTGGCAGGATCTGGACACCATTCTGGCCACGTATGGCGGTCAAACGTTGCGCGTGCTTGACGCCGGAGGCGGTGAAGGGCAGACGGCCATAAAAATGGCTGAGCGCGGTCATCACGTCACACTTTGCGATCTTTCTGCTGAGATGGTTGCGCGTGCCACGCGTGCAGCAGAGGAGAAAGGTGTGAGCGACAACATGCATTTTGTACAATGCGCCGCTCAGGACATCGCACAGCATTTGGAAACCCAGGTTGATCTGATATTGTTTCATGCGGTGCTGGAATGGGTAGCCGATCCGTTAAGCGTGTTACAAACCCTGTGGTCGATGCTACGCCCGGGCGGTACGCTGTCGCTGATGTTCTACAATGCTAACGGCTTCCTGATGCACAACATGGTTGCGGGCAACTTCGACTATGTTCAGGTCGGAATGCCGAAAAAGAAAAAGCGCACGCTTTCCCCGGACTATCCGCGCGATCCCCAGCAGGTTTACGGCTGGCTGGAAGAGATTGGCTGGCAGATAACCGGGAAGACGGGCGTCAGGGTGTTTCATGATTATCTGCGTGAAAAACACAAACAGCGTGACTGTTTTGACACCTTAACAGAATTAGAAACGCGGTATTGCCGTCAGGAACCGTTTATCAGTCTTGGCCGCTATATTCACGTCACCGCGCACAAGCCGCAGATGCAAGGATAACCTATGAGTGAATTTTCCCAGACAGTCCCCGAACTGGTTGCCTGGGCCAGGAAAAATGATTTCTCCATCTCGCTGCCGGTAGACAGACTCTCTTTCCTGCTGGCGGTTGCCACGCTGAACGGCGAACGGCTCGATGGCGAAATGAGCGAGGGTGAACTGGTGGATGCGTTCCGCCATGTGAGTGATGCGTTTGAGCAAACCAGCGAAACCATTAGCGTGCGTGCCAACAACGCAATCAACGATATGGTGCGTCAACGTCTGCTGAACCGCTTTACCAGCGAGCAGGCGGAAGGTAACGCCATTTATCGACTGACGCCACTGGGCATCGGCATTACCGATTACTACATCCGCCAGCGTGAGTTTTCCACGCTGCGTCTTTCCATGCAGCTCTCGATTGTGGCGGGTGAACTCAAGCGTGCAGCCGATGCCGCGGATGAAAACGGTGATGAATTCCACTGGCACCGTAACGTCTACGCGCCGCTGAAATATTCGGTAGCGGAGATTTTTGACAGTATCGATCTGACCCAGCGTCTGATGGACGAACAGCAGCAGCAGGTGAAAGATGATATCGCGCAATTGCTGAATAAAGACTGGCGTGCGGCCATCTCCAGCTGTGAGTTGCTGCTGTCGGAAACCTCCGGCACGCTGCGTGAACTGCAGGATACGCTGGAGGCTGCTGGCGATAAGCTCCAGGCCAACCTGCTGCGCATTCAGGATGCGACCATGGCACATGACGATCTGCATTTTATCGACCGTCTGGTCTTTGATTTGCAGAGCAAGCTCGATCGCATCATTAGCTGGGGCCAGCAATCGATTGACCTGTGGATCGGTTACGATCGTCATGTACATAAATTTATCCGTACCGCTATCGATATGGATAAAAACCGCGTCTTTGCTCAGCGTCTGCGTCAGTCTGTTCAAACCTACTTCGATGCGCCGTGGGCGCTAACCTACGCCAATGCCGATCGTCTGCTCGATATGCGTGACGAAGAGATGGCGCTGCGTGATGAAGAGGTAACCGGTGAGCTGCCACCGGATCTGGAGTACGAAGAATTCAACGAAATTCGTGAGCAGCTTGCGGCCATGATCGAAGAACAGCTCGCTGTCTACAAAACCAGACAGGTACCGCTGGATCTTGGTCTCGTGGTGCGCGACTATCTGGCGCAATATCCTCGCGCGCGCCACTTCGACGTTGCCCGCATTGTGGTAGACCAGGC
>OIEQ01000656.1_pt1 | contig 16660 bp, 18 predicted proteins | sample 1581841 | NCBI WGS metagenome assembly OIEQ01 (sample SAMN03281020, study PRJEB24777) | human gut metagenome | isolation source: fecal sample PR170 from 1 month old male Malay infant, vaginal delivered... | place: Singapore | collected 2005-12-29
TACTCAACTGTGCGGAGGTGGGACGACGAAATCGAATTCTAACGAATTACCGATTTCTGTCCCACTCTCTTTTTTATCCTGCTTCCTTCTCTTTTATGGTATACTGAAAGCGATAAAATGATTGGAGCTTCCGATGAAAAAGATCCCCTTAGTATTTTCAGGCTGTCTGTTAGGACTGGTTGGCGCTGGAAACCTTCTTGCAGACTCGCTACCCTTCCTTGCTCACGCCTTTAGTCTGACAGGTTTGTTCTTCTGGTTTTTCTTTGTCGTTTATCATGCGATTCGCTGGCAAGAAACCAAGATAGAATTCCAACAACCAGCCCTTTTATCTGGGATGGCGACTTTTCCCATGGCAGGGATGATTCTATCCACCTATCTTTTGCGCCTCTTTCCCGCCTTTGGAGGTCTATCACAGTTGGTCTGGTGGTCTGCCTTTCTCTTGGATCTGGGTTTAATTCTCTATTTTACCAAGACCCATGTCCTAGCGCGACCAAGAGCCAATGCCACTCCCAGTTGGACCGTTCTCTATGTGGGCATTGCAGTAGCAGCCTTGACCTACCCTGTTGTAGGAATCAGGGAGATTGCTTATCTCGCTTTAGTGATTGGTTTTGGTTTGACCTTTCTTCTCTACCCAGTCATTTATTTTGATGGGAAAAAGCAGCCCTTACCCAGTCATCTGTTGGGGCAAGAAGGTATCTATTGCGCTCCATTTTCCCTTCTTTTAGCAGCTCTGATTCGTGTCGGTGGAGCAAGCCTTCCTACCTGGTTCTTACTGATCATGGTGGTGGCCTCGCAAGGTTTTTATTTCTTTGTTTTGACGCGCCTACCGAGAATGATCACAGAAGGTTTTCAACCTGCTTTTTCAGCCCTGACCTTTCCAACAGTTATCACAGCGACCTCCTTGAAAATGGCCCAAGGCTTGTTGCAACTGCCTTTCTTGACAGCTCTCGTATGGCTGGAAACTCTGCTTTGTCTCTTGATTTTAGTCGCGGTCTTAGGTGGTTATGTGGCCTATCTCAGAGAGTAGGAAGGCATCCTTTTTCATTGAAACCTTGTCACGATTATGGTAAGATGCACTATACGATTTGTCAGACTTTATAGGAAAGGTATCTATGAAATTCATCAAAGGAAAGCTCTCGCTGCTGTATCCCCTCTTTCTGCTCTTGTTTTATTTTTATGTTCGGCCTCAATTTCGCCCCTTGGCCCAGTATGTCTCCAATAGTGTAGCAAGCGCCAATAGCTATTATTGGACCTTATTTGGCCTAGAAGGCCTCTATGCAGTCTTTACAGGATTTTTGGTCTACCATTTTTCTAAAAAAGCGCAGTTTAAGCTGGGGAAGAACCCTCTTCAAGCTCTGATAGAAGCTGTTTTTGCGGCCTGTTTGGTTTACTGGTTGGACTACTTCATCAGTGGTTTTGTTCAAGGACGGGCAGCCGTTTTGAGTCTGTTTCCACGGGAAATTAGTCCCACGGGGGTGCTTATCCTGGTGATTGCAATGGTTATCATCCGGCCAGTGACAGAAGAGCTAATCTTTCGTGGAGCCTTGGTGAATGCCTACTTCAAAGGCTGGAAACTCTATGCAGAGATTTGGCTTCCAGCCCTTATCTACAGTGGCTTACATTTTCTCCACACTCCTTTTTCGCTAGGAGCCTCTATCCTCTATCTCCTGCCGAGTGTGATTTTTGGGACCCTGTATTATCGGAGCAAGACGCTCCTTGCTCCTATTTTGGCTCATATCTTGCTCAATCTCTACTACACCTTGCCTTTACTTTTATCTGTATTTAAGTAGCAACCGATTTCCTGAGTGAGATTGGTTTTTTTTGAAAATATGGTATAATAGAATAAATTTAATAGAGGGAGTTGAGGTTTGAAAAAAAGCTACCGCGTCAAACGTGACAAAGATTTTAATGCTATTTTTAAAAGTGGTCAAAATGTTGCCAATCGGAAATTCGTTGTTTACCGCTTGCGCAAAGACCAACCGCATTTTCGAGTCGGCCTGTCTGTTAGTAAGAAACTGGGAAATGCTGTGACCAGAAATCGCATCAAACGTTTGATTCGCCATGTTTTGATCAAACACCAAGCCTTCCTTACGACCGATGATTTTGTTGTCATTGCTCGTAAAGGAGTGGAGGAGCTCGACTTTCATCAAGTAGAGAAAAATCTTGTACATGTCTTAAAATTAGCGCATGTCTACCAAGAAAGGGAATAATGTGAAAAAGAAACTGAAGTTAACTGGATTATTAGGAGCGGCCTTATTGGTCTTGACAGCTTGTGGAACCTCTCAAGTGACAGCTCAGTCGACAGGTGGTTGGGAACGCTTCGTCTACTTCTTTGCAGAAGCCATCCGCTTCTTGTCCTTTGGCGGAAGTATCGGTGTAGGGATTATCGTCTTTACCATTGTCATCCGGACGGTCCTCTTGCCTCTCTTCCAGTATCAAATGAATTCAACCCGCAAAATGCAGGAAATTCAACCCCTCCTCAAGGAATTACAAGCTAAGTATCCTGGGAAGGATCTTGATAGTCGGACCAAACTTTCTGAAGAGATGCGGGCCCTTTACAAGGAAAAAGGCGTCAAAACGTCTTCAGCCTTCCTTCCTCTCTTAATCCAGATGCCGGTCTTGATGGCCTTGTTCCAAGCGCTGAGCCGTGTCGAATTCCTTAAAGTCGGTCACTTCCTCTGGTTGGACCTTGGCGCGATCGACCCGACTTATATCTTGCCGGTTCTTGCAGCACTCTTCACATTTTTCAGCAGTTGGTTGACCAATAAAGCCATGCCAGAGCGTAATGGTAGTGCGACAACCATGATGTATGTGATGCCTGTGATGATCTTCTTCTTTGCCTTGTTCTCAGCCAGCGGGGTCGCACTATACTGGGTGACTTCCAATGCTTACCAAGTCGGGCAAACCTATCTCTTGAACAACCCCTTCAAGATTATTGCAGAGCGTGAAGCAAAAGAACAAGCTTCGCGCGACATGGAAAAACAGAAACGCCGTGCCCTAAACAAAGCACAGAAAAAGAAAAAATAAGAAAGAGGTGGACATATGGTCCTATATACTGGAGCAACTGTTGAAGAAGCGATTCAAAAAGGTCTGAACGATTTAGATATTCCTCGTATGAAGGCACATATTACGGTTGTAGCGCGTGAAAAGAAAGGTTTTCTTGGCTTATTTGGGAAAAAACCAGCCCAAGTAGAGATTGAGCCCATTGCAGAAACAACGGTTGTGAAAGCTAATCAAAAAGCTGTCAAAGGTGTCCCAGATGAGATCAATGCACAAAACGAACCGGTTAAGACGGTGAGCGAAGCAACGGTCGATCTCGGACGCGTCGTTGCAGCGATCAAAAAGGTCGAAGAAGAAGGAGAAGTTGTCTCTGAAGAAATCAAGACAGAAATCCTCAAACATGACAAAGAAGCAGATACCGTTCTTGAAGAAAAAGGACATGAACATATCCTTGAAAAAGTTAAAGAACCAGCGACAAAAGAATCAAGCGAATCTGATTTCTCAAACCTTGGTATCGAGGTAGAGGAAAACTACAACATCGAAGAAGTCGTAGATGATGTGACAGCCTATGTTCAAACCGTGGTCGATGAAATGGATGTGGATGCGACCATCTCAAGTAGTCACAACCGCCGTACGGTCAATATGCAAATTGATACCAATGAGCCAGGACGTGTCATTGGTTACCACGGAAAAGTCTTGAAGGCTCTTCAACTTTTGGCGCAAAATTACCTCTATAATCGCTACTCAAAGAATTTTTACATTACCATTAATGTGAATGACTATGTAGAACACCGGGCGGAAGTTCTTCAAAGCTATGCTCAGAAGTTAGCAACACGTGCCCTCGAAGATGGGCAAGCCCAACAGACAGATCCGATGTCAAACAGTGAACGCAAAATCATTCACCGGATCGTCTCTAAGATGGAAGGAGTCACTAGCTACTCTGAAGGGGAAGAACCAAACCGTTACGTGGTGGTAGACATCGAAGGATAATCTAGCTATTATTTCCCATAAGGGAGAGACGGGATTGAGCCGATCTCTCCTTTTTTAGGTTTAGAAAGGAAGCAAATGGCATTTGCAGCGATTCGAGAGTTTTTAAAGCTTCAAGGAATTCACTACCAGGCCCCAGCAAAGGCTGGGGTGCTAGCCTCAGAGATGGAGCAGTATCGTGCCCTAGCTCAAGCGGCTCGTAAGGAATTCACCGATTTAGTCTCAGCCTTTCAGAAGCGCCACCCCTACTTGGAGCAAGATCGGACCAGTCAATGGATGAACCAGGCCCAGGTCTTGCGGCCTCATTTTTGGGCCTATCTAAAAGGAGAAGGGACGATGGCAGAGCCTATGTTTGCCTTGAGGCTCTATGGAGATGCAGTTAATTTTGGAGTTTCCTTAGAGGTGAGTTTTATCGAGCGAAAAAAAGATGAGCACAGCCTTCAAAAACAACACATGGTTCTCACCCTTCCCATCACTCAGCCAGTTTATTATTTCGCCCAGAAAAATGGAGAGAGTCAAAGGGTAGAGGGAACAGAAAAGAATCGCCATGATTTGTTACAAGCAGTAGCAGACGGAGCGGTTCGTAAGGTCCTCGTCAAATACGATGTTTCTCTAGTCGAGGAAGGTTCTCTTGAGGATATCCTGGAACAGTTGCAAGAGGCGCTGGTGGCTCTGGAACCCTATTACTTGGCAACCCGTCAGGTGTAGAAAGGTTTTCTCCAACCTGTATTTGCAACAATTTTGCCATAGCTATTGACAAATAGAGTCGAATCAGATAGAATAGTAAAGTATGTTTAGTAACTGATCACAACTAGCCGGCTAAACGAATACAAAATCTATGAGGAGGTATTCATCGTGAAACGTACTTATCAACCAAGTAAACTTCGTCGTGCGCGCAAACATGGTTTCCGTCACCGTATGGCAACTAAAAATGGTCGTCGCGTATTGGCAGCTCGTCGTCGTAAAGGACGCAAAGTTTTGGCTGCCTAATTCAGATAAAAACCTAAAAACCAGTAGAAACTCGAGACTACTGGTTTTTGTTTTGTCCGAAAGTGAATTTAGAGGCGCTTTCTGCTATAATAGAAAGAAGAAAAACTCGGAAGAAAAGGAAGATCATGCAGATTTTTGATACCCACACCCATCTCAATGTGGAAGAATTCGCAGGAAAAGAACAAGAAGAGCTCGACTTGGCCAAGGAAATGGGTGTTGTAGCCCACAATATCGTTGGTTTTGACAAACCGACGATTGAGCGTGCCATGGAGTTGGCAGACCAGCATCCAGAACTCTATCTCACGCTTGGTTGGCACCCCACTGAGGCAGGCGATTATAGTCCTGAAGTGGAGGCCTATTTACTTGAACAGCTAAAACATCCCAAAGTTGTCGCACTCGGAGAAATCGGTCTGGATTACCACTGGATGACGGCACCAAAAGATGTCCAAGAAAAGGTTTTTCGTCGTCAGATTCAATTGTCTAAGGACTTGGACCTCCCCTTTGTGGTGCATACACGCGATGCTTTAGAAGATACTTATGGCATCATCAAGAGTGAAGGAGTTGGTCCTCGCGGTGGGATCATGCATTCTTTCTCAGGAAGTTTAGAAGAAGCGAAACGCTTCATGGATTTGGGAATGATGATTTCCTTTTCTGGAGTGGTGACCTTTAAGAAAGCCACAGATGTCCAAGAAGCGGCAGCTGGCCTTCCGTTAGACAAGATCTTGGTTGAAACAGATGCCCCTTACCTGGCACCAGTTCCCAAACGTGGTCGAGAAAATAAAACAGCCTACACTCGTTATGTGGTAGATTTTATTGCAGGACTACGTGGCTTAACAACAGAAGAAGTAGCTCAGGCAACCTATGACAATGCAAGAAAGGTATTTGGCCTTGACTGAGAAAAGAAAAATACCAGAAGTGATTGTCGTGGAGGGCAAGGACGACACAGCCAATCTCCGTCGTTTTTATGAGGTGGATACCTATGAAACGCGAGGCTCTGCGATTGATCAAGATGACTTGGAACGAATTGCTACCTTGCAAGAGTTGCGTGGGGTCATTGTCTTTACCGATCCAGACTACAATGGCGAGCGAATTCGCAAGATCATTATGCAAGAGGTGCCCCAGGCCAAACATGCCTTTTTAAATCGTGGCGAGGCAGTGCCCAAATCCAAGACCAAGGGGCGTTCCTTGGGAGTGGAGCATGCGAACTTTGAAGATTTAGAAAAAGCCCTAGCTGGACTGGTCGGGTCTTACGAAGATGAAAATTTCTTTGATATCACAAAGACCGACTTGATGCGGCTTGGACTGTTGATGGGAAGCGATAGTCGCAAACGACGGGAATATCTAGGCGAAGCCTTGCGCATCGGCTACTGCAATGGCAAGCAATTACTCAAACGCTTGGAGTTGTTTGGAATTTGTTTGGCCCAAGTCGAAGAGGCGATGGCCAGTTATTAAGACGGAAGTAGAGGGGATCCTTTACCCCTAAACTGATTAGAAAAGAGAAAAAATGAGAATTGCAGATTATAGCGTGACCAAGGCAGTACTGGAGCGTCACGGTTTTACCTTTAAAAAATCCTTCGGTCAGAACTTCTTGACCGATACCAACATCCTTCAAAAAATTGTGGATACGGCTGAGATTGATAAGCAAGTCAATGTCATCGAAATCGGTCCCGGAATTGGAGCTTTGACTGAGTTCTTGGCGGAAAATGCAGCAGAAGTCATGGCCTTTGAGATCGATGACCGCTTGGTTCCTATTTTGGCGGATACCTTACGGGATTTTGACAATGTCGCGGTTGTCAACCAAGACATCCTCAAGGTAGACCTCAACCAGTACATCGCAGAGTTTAAAAATCCAGACCTTCCGATCAAGGTGGTGGCTAACCTTCCGTATTACATCACAACTCCCATCCTCATGCACTTGATCGAATCCAAGATTCCTTTCCAAGAATTTGTGGTCATGATGCAAAAAGAGGTGGCAGACCGCATCTCGGCTGAGCCCAACACCAAGGCTTATGGTTCTTTATCCATTGCAGTCCAATACTATATGACTGCTAAGGTAGCCTTTATTGTACCTCGCACCGTCTTTGTGCCAGCACCAAACGTCGACTCTGCCATTTTGAAGATGGTCCGTCGCGAAGAACCAGCAGTAGCTGTCAAGGATGAAGATTTCTTCTTCTCTGTCAGCAAGGCTAGCTTTGTCCACCGCCGCAAAACACTTTGGAACAACTTGACTAGTCGCTTCGGCAAGACCGAAGAAATCAAAGCCAAGCTGGAAGCAGGAATCCAAACTGCAGGCCTGCAACCTTCTGTACGAGGAGAAGCTCTGAGCTTAGAAGACTTCGCCCGCCTAGCAGATGGCCTTCTAGATGCGGGAATAAAATAACAGAAAAGACATGAGCTTCATAGCTCATGTCTTGTTTGTTGTAGAAGGAAAGGACGGGATTTGAACCCGCGCGTGAATAAAAATCCACTTGCCGGATTTCGAGTCCGGTGCCGTACCGAGCTGGGCCACCTTTCCAAGATGCGGAGAAAGGGATTTGAACCCTCACGCCCGAAGGGGCACATGCGCCTGAAGCATGCGTGTCTGCCGTTCCACCACCTCCGCATAGTTCTATTATACACTTTTTAGGAAAAATGCCAAGGAAAAAAAGGAAGGTGCCCTTTCCCGAATTCTGCTAAAAGACAAGTCATAACAGATACTCCGTCTTCTGTTTCTATCCATTTAAAAAACGAACCTATTTGTTTCTAAAAGCGTCCGGAGAGGTTCACTTTTCGTTTTTTCTTATTGAGCAATCCAGCCTTATTTCTCATTTTTTGGTATAATAGATAGTATTAATCTCAAAGGAGTGCGATTTGCAAGGAACAATCGTCAAGGCCTTGGCTGGCTTCTACTACGTGGAGTCAGACGGTCACATTTACCAGACACGGGCTCGTGGAAATTTTAGAAAAAAAGGACAGACTCCTTATGTGGGGGATCAGGTGGAGTTCTCTGCTGAAGAGAATTCAGAAGGCTACATTTTGAGCATTGCCCCTCGTAAAAATAGCCTCGTGCGCCCTCCTATTGTCAATATTGATCAGGCGGTAGTGATCATGTCAGCTAAGGAACCTGATTTCAATGCCAATCTTTTAGACCGTTTTCTGGTTCTTTTGGAGCATAAGGGGATTCATCCCATTGTCTATATTTCAAAACTGGACTTGTTAGAAGATATGGAAGACATCCACTACTACCAAGGGATCTATCAAGCAATTGGCTATGATTTTGTCTTGTCAATTGAGGAACTCTTGCCCCTTTTGACCAATCAAACCACGGTCTTTATGGGACAGACCGGTGTAGGAAAATCGACCTTGCTCAATAAAATCGCTCCGGATCTAGAGCTTGAAACGGGTGAGATTTCAGATAGTCTGGGGCGCGGTCGACACACGACCCGAGCTGTCAGCTTTTACCATTTAAATGGAGGAAAGATCGCAGATACGCCAGGCTTCTCGTCCCTCGATTATGAAGTGACGACCAGTGAAGACTTAAATCATGCCTTCCCAGAAATCGCCGACGTGAGCTACTCTTGTAAATTTCGTACCTGTACCCACACGCATGAGCCCGCTTGTGCGGTGAAACCAGCCGTTGAAAGAGAGGAAATTGCGCCTTTCCGTTATGAGGATTACTTGCAATTTCTAAGTGAAATTGAAAACCGTCGCGAAACCTATAAAAAAGTTTCGAAAAAAATGCCAAAATAGGAGACACTACAACGATGAAAATAATGAAAATTGCACCCTCAATTTTGAGTGCGGATTATGCTAATTTTGAAAGTGAATTAAAACGCTTAGAAGCAGCTGGAGCTGACTATGCCCATATCGATGTCATGGATGGCCATTTTGTGCCCAATATCAGCTTTGGAGCTGGTGTCGTAGAGAGCATGCGGCCACATAGCAAGTTGGTTTTTGATTGCCACTTGATGGTCACCAATCCCGAACACCATATCGAAGAATTTGCCCGTGCAGGTGCTGATATCATCAGCATCCATGTGGAAGCTACTCCCCATATTCACGGAGCTCTTCAAAAAATTCGTCAAGCAGGTGTGAAGGCCAGTGTTGTGATCAACCCAGGGACTCCTGTAGACAGTATCAAACATGTCTTGAACTTGGTGGATCAAGTCTTGGTCATGACCGTTAATCCAGGATTCGGTGGTCAAGCCTTCTTGCCTGAAACCATGGACAAGGTGCGCGAATTAGCCGCTCTTCGTGAAGAAAAAGGCTTAGACTTTGATATCGAAGTGGATGGAGGAATTGATGGCCAAACTATTTCCCAAGCCAAAGAAGCTGGGGCCAATGTCTTTGTAGCAGGCTCTTATGTCTTTAATGGAGATGTTAATGAGCGCGTTCAAACGCTCCGAGATGCTGTAAATGGATAACATTGCAATACTGGCGGGAGGTGACAGCACGCTCTTGCCAAAAGATCATGACGTTTATGTAGGCGTTGATGGTGGCTGTTTGAAGTTACTGGAACAAGGCCTGCCTTTAGATATAGCTGTGGGGGATTTCGATTCTGTCTCTGAGACAGATTTGCGCCAGATCCGAACCCAAGCCAAGCAAGTTGTTCAATCCGTTCCTGAAAAGAACGATACGGATTTGGAATTGGCCTTGAAAGCGACCTTTGAGGCCTATCCAGAGGCTGCAGTCACCGTTTATGGTGCTTTTGGCGGTCGTTTGGATCACTTTTTGTCCAATATCTTTTTGCCAACCGATCCAGACCTAGCTCCCTACATGGACCAGATCCAATTAGTCGATGGTCAAAATCGCTTGATCTACAGACCAGCTGGTTGCCATGAGATTCAGCCAGATCCAGCCATGTCTTATGTTGGTTTTATGCCTGTCGGACAAGGCCACCTAGAGATCACAGGAGCCAAGTATCCGCTCCATCAGGAGAATTATTTTTTGAAGGCCATGTATGGCTCCAATGAATTTTTGGATCAACCGATTCAAGTGAGTCTTAACCGTGGCTATCTTGTCATTGTTTATAGTAAAGACAGAGGTTAATATGAATATCATTCTGCTTCTGATTGGCCTGCTCAATCTGGGCCTCCTCATCTATTTCTTGCAACGGTCAGATGATACAAGACCGGCTTTACGAGAGATGCTGGAAGACCATGAGGATCATTTGACAGACCAGTTGGACTATCGTTTTGAAAAAGAAAGACAAGCAAGCCAGATTGCCAATCAGCAGTTAGAGATCGCCCTGACAGATCGCTTAACCGAGATGCGAGTGGAGATCCACCAGCAGACGACGGCTCTGCGCGCTGAGATGAATGAGCACTTTACTAAAAATCGGGACAAAACAGATGAGCGCATGCGCCAGATCCAAGAGTCCAATGAAGTGCGGCTAGAACAGATGCGCCAAACGGTAGAAGAAAAATTGGAGAAAACCTTGCAGCACCGTTTGCAGACTTCCTTTGAGACGGTTTCAAAACAATTGGAGTCGGTCAATAAAGGGTTGGGAGAAATGCAGACAGTGGCGCGGGATGTCGGAACCCTGAATAAAGTTCTCTCCAATACCAAGACGCGTGGGATTATGGGCGAATTGCAGCTGGGTCAAATCATTGAAGATATCTTGACCCCAGCCCAGTATGAGCGGGAGTTTGTCACCGTTCCCCAATCCAGTGAGCGCGTGGAGTATGCCATTAAGCTTCCAGGGCAAGGAGAAGAACCAGTCTATTTGCCGATTGACTCTAAATTCCCACTGGAAGATTACTATCGTCTGGAAGAAGCTTATGAATCCGGAGAGAAAGAGGAGATCGAGCGTTACCGTAAGGCCCTTCTTGCTAGTATCAAGCGTTTTGCTAAGGATATCCAACAAAAATACCTCTTTCCACCAGCGACAACGAATTTCGGAATTCTCTTTTTGCCAACTGAAGGCCTCTATTCCGAAGTGGTTCGCAATCCAGAATTCTTCGATCGCTTGCGTCGGGACGAACAAATTTTAGTGGCTGGGCCAAGTACCTTATCAGCCCTCTTGAACTCCTTGTCTGTTGGCTTTAAAACGCTCAACATCCAAAAGAGTGCAGATGACATTAGCAAGGTGTTGGGATCGGTCAAATCAGAATTCCATAAGTTTGGAGGGATTCTGGCCAAGACTCAGCGCCATTTAAAGAATGCTTCCAATAATATTGATGATTTGCTAACCAGACGGACCAGTGCCATCGAGCGGACACTCCGCCAAATCGAAAGCGATGAGGACTTGCTGGGACTAGATGTATATATAGAAGATGGAGAAGATGATGGTCAAAATTAACCAAATGAAAAAAGATGAATTGTTCGAAGGATTCTATTTGATCAAGTCAGCAGAAGTGCGTCAAACGCGGGCCGGGAAAAACTACCTCGCCTTTGTCTTCCAGGATGAGACCGGTACAATCGAAGGTAAACTATGGGATGCCCAACCTCACAATGTAGAGAGTTTTATGGCTGGGCGCGTGGTCCATATGTCTGGACGTCGAGAAGTTTACAATAATACTCCGCAAGTCAACCAATTAAACATGCGCTTGCCCCAAGCAGGAGAGCCCAACAATCCAGCAGACTTTAAGGAAAAACCACCAGTAGATCCCAAGGAATTGCATGAATACCTGTCAAACATGATTTTCAAAATTGAAAATCCAGTCTGGCAAAGGATTGTCCGGGCCCTCTATGGGAAATATGAGAAAGAGTTTTATAGCTATCCAGCTGCTAAGACCAACCATCATGCCTTTGAAGCAGGTCTCGCTTATCATACGGCGACCATGGTCCGCTTGGCAGATAGTATCGGTGATATCTATCCTCAGTTGAATAAGAGCTTGCTCTTTGCAGGGATTATGTTACACGATTTGGCCAAAGTGATCGAGTTGACGGGGCCTGAAAATACAGAATACACTGTTCGAGGCAACCTCATCGGCCACATTGCACTCATCGATGAAGAAATCACCAAGGTCTTGCAAGACTTGAAGATTGATGACCAAAAAGAAGAAGTCATCGTTCTTCGCCATGTGATCTTGAGTCACCATGGCTTGCTGGAATACGGTAGTCCTGTTCGTCCAAAGATCATGGAAGCAGAGATTATTCATATGATCGATAATTTGGATGCAGAAATGATGATGATGACAACAGCACTTGGCTTAATTGGTCCTGGCGAAATGACCAATAAAATCTTTGCTATGGAAAATCGTTCCTTCTATAAACCGAATCTCGACTAGTAAAAACAGAGATAAATACGGGAATGATTCTGCCAAAAATAAAATAATCAGGAAAAAACGGCCTTCTGTAAATCAGAATGTTCGTTTTTTTCGCTTCTTATGGTATAATGATAGAAAAAACTACATGGTGAGAAAATGAAATTAAGAAGAAGTGAACGGATGGTCGTGATTTCTAATTACTTGATCAACCATCCCTATGAATTGACGAGCCTCAATACGTTTGCGGAAAAGTATGAGTCTGCCAAGTCTTCCATCTCAGAAGATATCGTGATCATTAAGCGGGCGTTTGAAGAGATGGAAATCGGAAATATTGAGACCATTACAGGAGCTGGTGGAGGTGTTATCTTTACACCGTCTATCTCAGATCAAGAATCCAAAGAAATCGTCGAGGATCTTTGCAAGCAGCTGTCTGAAAGTGATCGTATCCTTCCTGGTGGCTACATTTACCTGTCTGATCTGTTGAGCAATCCAAAGATTTTGAATCGCATCGGCCGCATCATTGCCAAAGCCTTCCGAGATAAGAAGATTGATGCTGTCATGACCGTAGCGACCAAGGGAGTTCCTCTAGCCAATGCAGTAGCCAATGTCTTGAATGTTCCTTTTGTTATTGTCCGTCGTGATTTGAAAATCACAGAAGGGTCAACCGTTAGTGTCAACTATGTTTCAGGCTCAAGTGGGGATCGTATTGAGAAAATGTTCCTTTCAAAACGGAGCCTAAAAGCAGGAAGCCGGGTCTTGATTGTCGATGACTTCCTTAAAGGTGGCGGAACGATTAATGGGATGGTCAGTCTCTTGGCTGAATTCGATTCTGAATTAGCAGGAGTAGCTGTCTTTGCGGATAATGCTGCAACCGACCGTGAATTCTTTGAACACAAATCCTTATTGCGCGTGACCAACATCGATGTAAAAGAAAATAAATTGAGTGTCGAAGTTGGGAATATCTTTGATTAAGAGCAACAAAGGAGGATCAAAAAGTGAAAAGAATTTTAGATCGATTTGATAATAGTCCTTTGTGGATTCGCTTGGTGACAGTTCTGTCTCTATCCTTTATTTTGGTAGCTGGTTTGTATACCGTTAAAAAGAATACGGCTGCCCAGGTAACGACAGAAATTCAACCTGCTAAAAAGACAGGTTCCCTTCCAGTGAAAAAGGAAACAAAGGAAGAAAAAGAAAAGAAGGAAGAAAAGAAAAATACAGAAGCTGCTGAAAAAGCAGTCGTTCAAATGGAAACAACTCCAAGTCAAGATTCTGTGAACGCTGCCCAAGCTGCTGTGAAGAAAGTCAAAGATGCGACTCAAAAGCAATCGCTTGAGGCCCGTATCCAATACATCGCTAACTATTATGGGCTGACCTATGAGAGTGACACAGCGGCAACACAGCAGACTCAAACAGACGCTAATGCCAACACGAACGCGAACGCAAATACTAATGCCAATGCTGGAGTAGCTGGAGCCAATGCGACAGTTCAACCACAACAGCAACAACAGTATGCTCCGGCTGCAGATGCAGGGGCAGAAGAATCTGCTGAAGCTGGTCAATAATGAACTTTTTCGACTTCTTTAAAAAATAAAAAAACATCTTGCAATCAAAGTGCCGTCATGTTATAATAATAGACGGTACTTTTTACTTTTGGTCTCTCAAGAGTGTACAGGGACGTGCTGACAAATGTTGCAAAAGTACACACAGATGGTAGCTGTCACCAAGTGTACCATCACCAAAAATAAAAAATTTCACAGGAGAATGTAGATGCCTACAATTAACCAATTGGTTCGCAAACCGCGTAAATCAAAAGTAGAAAAATCTAAATCACCAGCTTTGAACGTTGGTTACAACAGTCATAAAAAAGTTCAAACAAACGTTTCTTCACCACAAAAACGTGGTGTTGCAACTCGTGTTGGAACAATGACACCTAAAAAACCTAACTCAGCCCTTCGTAAATTCGCTCGTGTACGTTTGAGCAACTTGATCGAAGTAACTGCTTATATCCCAGGTATCGGACACAACTTGCAAGAACACAGCGTGGTTCTTCTTCGTGGTGGACGTGTAAAAGACCTTCCAGGGGTACGTTACCATATCGTCCGTGGAGCACTTGATACTGCAGGTGTAAACGATCGTAAACAAGGCCGTTCTAAATACGGTACTAAAAAACCAAAAGCATAAGGAAAGGGGATAAAGAAAAATGAGTCGTAAAAACCGTGCGCCTAAACGCGATGTATTGCCAGATCCGCTTTACAATTCACAATTAGTTACTCGTCTTATCAACCGCGTTATGCTTGATGGTAAACGTGGTACAGCTGCTTCAATCGTTTATGGAGCTTTCGAACAAATTAAAGAAGCTACTGGAAACGATGCTCTTGAAGTATTTGAAACAGCTATGGAAAACATCATGCCTGTACTTGAAGTACGTGCTCGCCGTGTCGGTGGATCTAACTACCAAGTCCCAGTTGAAGTTCGTCCAGAACGTCGTACAACCCTTGGACTTCGTTGGTTGGTAACAATCGCTCGTCAACGTGGTGAACACACAATGGTTGATCGTCTTGCAAAAGAAATCTTGGATGCTGCTAACAACACTGGTGCAGCTGTTAAGAAACGTGAAGACACTCACCGTATGGCTGAAGCTAATCGTGCATTCGCACACTTCCGTTGGTAATATAGGATGCGAAAGCGTTAAGAAAGTCCCAGAGAAAATAGGGAATCAAAGCAGGTTGCGATTGCAACCAATGAGATTCATCTTTTTCTCCAGACTTTTAGCTTGAGCTCAACTCAACTAATTTGGGTTTTTAGCCCGAGTTCAACTCACCTTACCATCTCGTAAGTTGAAACCAACAATAGCATGAAAACATTGAGAACGGGTAGGTCCTGCCTATCCGTTTTTATTAAATCATGTTATAATAGAATATAGAAATAAAAAATATAGGAGAAACAAACCTCATGGCACGCGAATTTTCACTTGAAAAAACTCGTAATATCGGTATCATGGCTCACGTCGATGCTGGTAAAACAACTACAACTGAGCGTATCCTTTACTACACTGGTAAGATTCACAAAATCGGTGAAACTCACGAAGGTGCGTCACAAATGGACTGGATGGAGCAAGAACAAGAACGTGGTATCACTATCACATCTGCCGCTACAACAGCTCAATGGAAAGACACTCGTGTAAACATCATCGACACACCAGGACACGTGGACTTCACTATCGAAGTTCAACGTTCACTCCGCGTTTTGGACGGTGCTGTAACCGTTCTTGACTCACAATCAGGTGTTGAGCCTCAAACTGAAACAGTTTGGCGTCAAGCAACTGAATACGGAGTTCCACGTATCGTATTCGCTAACAAGATGGATAAAATCGGTGCTGACTTCCTTTACTCAGTAAGCACACTTCATGACCGTCTTCAAGCAAACGCTCACCCAATTCAATTGCCAATCGGTGCTGAAGATGACTTCCGCGGAATCATTGACTTGATCAAGATGAAAGCTGAAATCTATACTAACGACCTTGGTACAGATATCCTTGAAGAAGATATTCCAGCTGAATACCTTGAACAAGCTCAAGAATACCGTGAAAAATTGGTTGAAGCAGTTGCTGAAACTGATGAAGACTTGATGATGAAATACCTTGAAGGGGAAGAAATTACTAACGAAGAATTGAAAGCTGGTATCCGTAAAGCTACAATCAACGTTGAATTCTACCCAGTACTTTGTGGTTCTGCCTTCAAGAACAAAGGGGTTCAATTGATGTTGGATGCAGTCCTTGACTACCTTCCAAGCCCACTTGATATCCCTGCAATCAAGGGTGTAAACCCAGATACAGACGAAGAAGAAGAACGTCCAGCATCTGATGAAGAGCCATTTGCAGCTCTTGCCTTCAAGATCATGACTGACCCATTCGTAGGTCGTTTGACATTCTTCCGTGTTTACTCAGGTGTCTTGAACTCAGGTTCATACGTATTGAACACTTCTAAAGGTAAACGTGAACGTATCGGACGTATCCTTCAAATGCACGCCAACACTCGTAAAGAAATCGAAACAGTTTACTCTGGAGATATCGCTGCTGCCGTTGGTTTGAAAGATACTACAACTGGTGACTCATTGACAGATGAAAAAGCAAAAATCATCCTTGAATCAATCGAAGTTCCAGAACCAGTTATCCAATTGATGGTTGAGCCTAAATCTAAAGCGGACCAAGACAAGATGGGTATCGCCCTTCAAAAATTGGCTGAAGAAGATCCAACATTCCGCGTTGAAACAAACCCTGAAACTGGTGAAACAGTTATCTCTGGTATGGGTGAGTTGCACTTGGATGTCCTTGTTGACCGTATGAAACGTGAATTCAAGGTTGAAGCTAACGTTGGTGCTCCTCAAGTATCTTACCGTGAAACATTCCGCGCTTCTACACAAGCACGTGGATTCTTCAAACGTCAATCTGGTGGTAAAGGTCAGTTTGGTGATGTTTGGATTGAATTTACTCC
>OIEQ01000714.1_pt1 | contig 15314 bp, 13 predicted proteins | sample 1581841 | NCBI WGS metagenome assembly OIEQ01 (sample SAMN03281020, study PRJEB24777) | human gut metagenome | isolation source: fecal sample PR170 from 1 month old male Malay infant, vaginal delivered... | place: Singapore | collected 2005-12-29
GTGGCGTTAATTGTGGTTATCATGGTGCATATCTACGCCGCCCTCTGGGTGAAAGGCACCATTACCGCGATGGTGGAGGGATGGGTCACCAGCACGTGGGCGAAGAAACATCACCCGCGCTGGTACCGTGAAGTCCGCCAGAAACAGGAAAAGTCATCTGAATGAGTATTCGCATAATCCCGCAAGATGAGCTGGGGTCGAGCGAGAAACGCACGGCGGATTATATTCCGCCGTTGTTATTCCCCAGACTCAAGAACCTCTACAACCGCCGCGCAGAGCGTCTGCGCGAGCTGGCAGAGAACAACCCGCTGGGTGATTTTCTGCGCTTTGCCGCGCTGGTCGCCCACGCGCAGGAAGTGGTGCTGTACGACCACCCGCTGCAAATGGACCTGACCGCGCGCATCAAAGAAGCCAACGCGCAGGGCAAGCCGCCGCTGGACATTCACGTCCTGCCGCGCGACAAGCACTGGCAAAAGCTGCTGCATTCGCTGATTGCCGAGCTGAAGCCGGAAATGAGCGGAACCGCGCTGGCGGTCATTGAGAATCTGGAAAAAGCGTCCGAACAAGAGCTTGAAGAGATGGCGAGCGCGCTGTTCGCGTCCGACTTCTCGCTGGTCAGCAGCGATAAGGCGCCGTTTATCTGGGCAGCCCTGTCGCTCTACTGGGCACAAATGGCAAGCCTGATCCCGGGCAAAGCTCGCGCCGAATACGGCGAGGCGCGTCAGTTCTGCCCGGTGTGTGGCTCAATGCCGGTCTCCAGCATGGTGCAAATCGGCACCACTCAGGGGCTGCGCTACCTGCACTGCAACCTGTGTGAAACCGAGTGGCACGTGGTGCGCATCAAGTGCAGCAACTGCGAGCAGACCCGCGATCTGAACTACTGGTCGCTGGAAAACGAAGACGCGGCGGTGAAAGCCGAAAGCTGCGGCGACTGCGGCACCTACCTGAAGATTCTCTATCAGGAAAAGGACCCGAAAGTCGAAGCGGTGGCCGACGATCTCGCCTCGCTGATTCTGGACGCGAAGATGGAGCAGGAGGGCTTTGCCCGCAGCTCGATTAACCCGTTCCTGTTCCCGGGCGAAGGGGAGTAATTCCCTGTGACAGTGCCGGGCGGCGCGTGCTTGCCCGGCCTGTAATTCGACAGCAATACCCGCCGCCTTTCATGCCAGATACTCTCCATTCTCGTTGAGAGACGCGTTATCGCCTTTGCGAGCCGCTTTCCAGGTTGTTGCCCTCAACACTATTCTTGTTTTCTTTTGAATCAAACCAGGCTATAAAACTGTTTATCCATACAGTAAAAGGGATTATTCATGGCGCTGGAAAAGGGTATTGCACAGCTGGTTCAGGGATTTATCGCTGCAGGGCGGCCCTCGTCACGTCGCCAAAGCATTGAGGTGCGACGAGCAGGCTATATTGCCAGCACAGGGCTTGCCGGGGAGACCGAAACGCGCGTTCAGGTGGAGACGCTTGTTCTTGAGGGTCTTACCATTCGGGTATTTTCACCTCTCAATGCGCCTGAACTATTGCCTGCTGCCATCTACTACCACGGCGGATGCTTTATCAGCGGCGGCTTTGATACCCATGACAACCAGCTCCGTCAGTTAGCCTGCTACGGCAATTGCCGGGTGGTTGCGATTCAATACAGGTTGGCGCCGGAGCATACCTTCCCCGCCGCACATGACGATGCGGAAAGAGGTGCAGATCTGGTCTGGCAATATGCGGACAAACTGGGCGTGGATAAAAACCGGATTACACTTTGTGGAGACAGCGCGGGGGGACATCTTGCGCTGGTAACGGCGCTGCGGCTTAAGGCTAAAGGGCTCTGGCAGCCTGTACAGCTTATTCTTATCTACCCCATGCTCGACGCCACGGCCAGTTTTGAAAGCTATACCCTCAACGGCATGGATTACGTAATTACTCGCGATACCCTGCTGAGCGGCTATGAAATATATCTGGCTGGAGCCGACCGTAAGCATCCTGAGGTTAGCCCGCTGTGGCGAGAAGACTTCAGCGGCCTGCCAGCTGTCCATATCGTTACCGCTGAGTACGATCCGTTATGCGATGAAGGAGAGGCGCTGTTTCAACGCCTCACGGAGCAAGAAGTGACGTGTACCGCTCAGCGATGGCTGGGAGTAATACATGGCTTCTTCCAGCTTGGTGGAATTAGCCAATCAGCGCGAGATGTTATGCGGGATATCGCCGGACGGATTCAGCACGCCCGGGGAGCGTAAACAGGAGATTACTCCTCCTCGTTCCCGCCCTCTTCATACGCGCCAAAAGGCTTCGCCGGAAGAACAATGTAGGTGCCTTCAAACACCGCGCCCGGCGTTTTATCGCCAAACAGTTCGACCTGCATTTGTACGCGCGCCTTGCGACCGCGTGCCAGACGGTCAAGATCGCCACCCAGTGATCCCAGATCGGCCACGGCGGTCGGCTTGCCGCTTATCGGCGCGCTATAGCGAATGTGGGCATCGGCCAGAATGATGGTGCCGCCCAGATGGCGCTCGCGCAGCATTAGCCAGATAAGCCCCCAGCCGGTGAGCGTGGCCAGTGAGAAAAGACTTCCGGCAAACAGGGTGTGGTGCGGATTCTGGTTGCCGGTTTCCGGCATGGTGGTAATAAATTTTTGTCCGGTGTACTGCTGAATGCGTACGCCCATTTTTTCGCTGAGCGGAATGTGCTGATACCAGGCCTGCTGCAGCTGTCCGCACCAGTCGGCGCGATGCAGAATATCGTCCAGCGTGGCGATGGGTTTGATCATCAAAAAATGACGAATCGGGGTGGTTTGCGGGGTTGTGATTTCACCCTGATTCACAAAACCGAGTTTAGCGAAGAATTCCACGGCATCTTCGCGGGCGCTACAGGTGACGCGCTTAACGCCTTCCTGGCGGGCGACGGATTCCAGGGTCATCGCCATTAGCGTCCCCAGACCTTTGTCCTGCACGGAGGGATGAACCGCCATAAAGCGAATAGACGCTTCGTTATCGGCGTTGATATACAAACGCCCGACGGCCACAAGGTTGCCCTCTTCGTCCATCACCATCTGATGGTGGGCCATCGCGTCCCAGGCGTCGCGCTCAGAGCCTTTTGGCTGATGTAATGGCTTGCGTAGCATTTCCCAGCGGAACTGGTAATAAGCGTCTAACTCTTCTTCCGTTTGCGGTACTCGAAGGTGATACATAGCTGTACTCTCTCTTGTTACCCGCGGCCATGCCGTAAGTATGCTCATACCTGGAGCCAGAATGTGACGGGGCCATCGTTCACCAGCGATACCTGCATATCTGCAGCGAATCGTCCGGTTTGCGTATTCATTTCCTGCTGGCGACAACGCTCAACAAAGTACTCGTAAAGTGCTTCTGCACGATCCGGCGCGGCGCCTTTCGAGAAACTCGGGCGCATGCCGCGCTCGGTATCCGCTGCCAGCGTAAACTGGGAAACCACCAGCACGCTGCCGCCCGCCTGCTGGACGTTCAGGTTCATCTTGCCTTCCGCATCGCTGAAAATACGGTAGCCCAGCACGCGCTCACACAAGCGGTTGGCTTTTTGTTCGTCATCATCCTTTTCGACACCTAACAACACCAAAAGTCCTGGGCCAATTTCACCCGTCACCTCTCCCTCCACGGTGACGCTGGCACGGGTTACGCGCTGTATCAATGCAATCATGGTTGGTCTGCTTCTTGTTGTTTTTCAGCTTCTGCTGCTTTTTTAAGTTCGCGGTATACACCGAGAGTGACAGTTATTTCAGCACCAAGCAAGACGATACACCAGGTCCAGTAGACCCAGACAAACAAAATGGGGATCACCGCCAGCACGCCGTAAATCAGCTGATAGGACGGAAACATGGTGATGTAAAGGGCAAACCCTTTCTTACCGAGCTCAAAGAGCAACGCCGCCACCAGCGCCCCCACGACCGCATCGCGGTTAGGCACGCGCGTGGTCGGCACCACGCTATAGAGCAGCCAGAACGAGAGCCACGACAGGATCAACGGAAAGATGCGAAGCACATTATCAATCACGCCGTTTAAATCGCTCGCCCAGCGCAGGGAGAGCAGATACGAACTGATCGCGAGGCTCGCCCCGGCCAGCAGCGGCCCCAGCGTGAGGATCATCCAGTACACGGCAAAGGAATAGACCTTTGGCCGCGCTTTTTTACTCCGCCAGATCGTGTTCAGCGCGTTATCGATGGCGTACATCAACAGCAGCGCGGTGATAATAAGACCACATGCCCCCACTGCCGTCATCTTGCTGGAGTTAGCAACAAACTGCTCAATGTAGTTCTGGATGACATCCCCGGTTGCCGGAATGAAATTCGCGAAGACAAAATGACGAAGCTGCACGCTGACGTCCGCAAACATCGGAAAGGCGGAGAACAGGGCAAAGATGACCGCCACCAGCGGCACCAATGAGAGCAGCGACACGTAGGCGAGGTTACCCGCCAGCGTGGTCATATTGTCCTCATCAATCCGATGCCAGAGCAGTTTCAGCCAGGCCCGCAGCGGGCGAGTATGGTGCGTGGCTTTTTGATGAACGGTTTTTAGCATAGCTGCTTCGCAAAGTAGTCTGGTATCGTCTCTTTTCCGGTCACCAGAATTGACGTAATACCCAACTGGTTAGCTCCCTCTATATTATCGGCGTTGTCGTCGAAAAAGACCGCATCGGCCGCGGTGAATCCCTCTGCCTGCAGAACAGCCTGATAAATTCGCGCTTCAGGCTTACGCATCCCCATCTCCTGCGAGAGGTAGATCTTATCCGCCGCCGCCTTAACTTCAGGGTATTCTTCAGGCCAGAACGTGGTGTGCAGACGGTTGGTATTTGACAGCACAACGACCCGATGCCCCTGCTCGCGCAGTTTGTGCATGATGTCGATCACCTCAGGGCGAACCGCCACAAATACCGCCTGCCAGCCGTGGGAAAACTGTTCATAGCTTAACGAAAGCCCCATCTCCTGGCAGAAACGTTCAGCGAATGCTTCATCGCTGATTTCACCGCGCTCATGCTGGTGGAAGGTCTCGCCCATCGCGAAATTCTGCTTTAAGGTCGCCAGCGGCACGCGGCTAAAATCGCTCCATGCACCCAACACGCGATTAAAATCGATATCGACGATGACGTTTCCTAAATCAAAGATATAAAGCATGTTTATCTCCTGCTCGCCGTGGAGAGGTAACTGTAGCGGGAATAAAGAGATTTGACTATGGATGCGGTCTAAGGTGTGCGATCGATTTTTACGGCGCGTTTTTACGACAGTAAAGCGAAGGGACATTTGACGCGGCAAAAATCCAGGCCCCCCGATACTCATCGATCATCAGGCTCAGCTCCCTACCCGGCGTGCGGTAAAAACCCGGTAGCGTTGCGTTGATATCAGCCTCATCCGCATTATCGGCAAAGGTTTTAACAATACGATTGTTATTTAACACGCGCGCGTTCTCATGGTCACTGTAGTGAAAATAGATTGTACGATTAACTTCAGTAACCGTCTGACCAAATAATTTACCGTTAATAACCGTAGACCCCTCCCGATGCTGCATCCGCCAGGAAACCGTACCCACAAATCGGTTTTTACCAATCGTCCATTCCACATCTCCCGTACAGCGTATCGGCGTACTCGATAAATGCGAATAAGCTAACCAGCCACTGGTGATAGCGGCCGCCAGAAATGCCGCCAGCAAAATGATACCGTTCCGGAGAGTCATCATTTTTCGTGCGCCCAAAAATAATGGGTAGTACATAACGCCGTCGCGTCCCTTCGCGCATCGTTATTACAGACAAACGCCGCGATTCGCTCCGTTTTACTATAGCCGACGAGAAAAACGTATCGTTTTTCGGCACACAGACCGGGATTATTGTTTAGCAGGCGCACGTAATGATCCTGAATATGTTCGTTAGGTGCATAAAAAAGTTGGCAGGCCTGGGGCATGCTGCCCGTTGAAAGGGGAATGTAGTGACTAAACGGCATGTTCTGGTGCTTTTTATATAATATTCCCCCGTTGATAAGCGCGATCAACAAAAGCGTTGCGGTCGTTATTATCAGCCAGGCTGGCCTCTGCCTTGCGGCGCCATTGGCAACGACCGCGTCTTTATTGGCTATGACTGGCTCAGCGGTTGGGACAAATAATTCAACCTCGGTAGCCTCGGAAAGCATAAGCCCGCGACGCGAAATCGTTTTTACCGTATCGCGCGGTAAGCCCACCTCAGCGAGGGCATTGCGTAATGTCAAAATAGCCTGGTAAAAGGTATTCGGCGTAGTGACGTCATTGCGCTCCCCCCATCCCACCACCATTAACTGGTTTTGCGAAATTATTTCTCCGGGATGGGTGATGAGATAAAGAAAACAGAGGTTGGCAGGAAGCTGCAATTGTATCGAGCGCCCGGTAATATGATTTACCAGGTTTTTGTTTTCTGGATCATACTCGACCAATTTGTTAATAAGATACAATTTTCCTTTCCTCAGCAATAACAACCCTTAACTATATACACCAGAAAGATATACGTATATTTAACAACAGTATAGGTCAGAAGGATCAGGACGCGATACCACCCCAACTAAGATTAAGAATAACACATTGTTTTTCAATCAGTTAAAAGACAGTTTTCTTAGGTTTCTCTCATCTAAAACGACATAATGAGATTTCATTACACTTCGCCCGGCCCACTCATTATATTGAGCCCCAAGTCGCGAAAAGACTGTCGTTACAGCCGATTTAAGAAACGAATCTTTAGCTATTAGTGCTATTTCGTAAATCGTCCTGCGGGATTTTTTTTGTCGAATAATCTTAAGGGGCTGAAGAATAGTCCTGGAATACGATGGCCAAAGTATGTCCTTTCGCTATGGCTACGGCCTGACAAAATAGACATCACCAGGAATTTATATTCTTCACCACTATTTATCATAAACAAGAGAGGGGCACGAGATATGTTTCAAGATTGACACATTTGGATGGCAGTGAAATATTGACAGTGAAAATAAGACAGGAGTGGACTGGATGATGACATCGTCGCATAAGGTTGTCCGCTGTATGAGCTGTGAATTGTCCTGTCAGTTATTTCCAGATAACGCAGTACGTTCACAATATTGTGGAAATGCCTCATTCGCAGTTTGGCCTGGTGGTAACCATTTCCTGCAGATTGCAGTAGAAAATAAAATATTGCAAGGAAACAAGAATCACTTATTACGCGGCTTTATATTTGTTGACTTTTCGTTTTGCAACCTGCGCGTACTTGCCGATCCGCAATGGATTGAACGTCTGGTGAGAACTAACATGAACATCGTGATTATCACAGACCGCAAACTGGAAGCATTGGCCAATTATTTTTTCATGCAGCGCAGTGAAATAAAGGGAATTATTTATTCGAATGATAACGACTTTATATTAAAGGAAAAAATCAGCCATCTTTTCTCCGGGAGACGGTTAAATAGCAGACGCGGCAGCATGTTGAACGCTGTTGAATTTACGTTACTGAACAGATTTTTGTCAGGTGCTTGCCTCCAGGAGATTATAAAATCAGACGGCATTGATGTTAAAAAAATTTATGTTCATAAAATACGACTTGAGAGGAAGTTAGGCACCAGTATTCATAAAGTTCTCGTTTCTATTTTGTAATTTCAACCTGTTTACCTACCCACATCTAATGGTGTGGAGGATGTTCTACGCCTGAAAGAAAGGGGGCAGTCATGCCATATTTAATGAAACACTCACCAGTCGCCGCTGCGATTTCGCTGGCGTTAACGTCAGCGCTATTTACCGCACATGCAGCGGTAATAGATTTTGCTAATTTACCTGCCTCCGGAGCGGTAACGGATTTGCCTGCAGAAATACAGGCGCTGATACCCGCAACGGCAAACGCGAACTTTAGCAAAAATACCGGAGATCCTAACTATGTCTACCAGTACAGCCCGGGGAATATCCCGATTTACGGAGATGGGATCACCCTCGAAGGGCCTGGGGCGGAAGCCTTTGAGCATTCCGTTACCGTTATTCAGAACTCCACGTCCGGCAGCCCGGGGGTGATATTTGGTGACGATCTGACTATTCGCACCCAGTCAAAAGTGGCTGCCAATAATGGTAAAGACGTCGACGGTATTCGTACCCACGGGATGAACACGCCGGACAATCCGGTATTTATCATTACCGGTGACCGCACCCATATCTACGTTAACGGCCAAAGCGGTGACGGCATCAATGCCGGGTACAGCTCCTTCAGTCAGGGTTCTCTCGGCTCCGCCAATATTTATGTGGGTGACGATCTCTATATCGAAACCACGGGCAGCACCGGGCGCGGGATTAGCGCTTATGCACTGAATGATGCCTCAAAGGCAAAAAATAACGTTATCGTCGGCGATCGTGCGCATATTGTGACGCGCGGGACTTACGCTGAGGGCATTCGCACCAACCAGAGCGGCTCATACGTCCGGCTGGGCGATGAGGCGACCATCGAAACGTACGGCACATCGGCCTATGGCCTGTACGCGGGTTCTGCGTCAAAAATTGAGCTAGGCAAAAGCGCGACGATAACCACCGACGCGGCCAGTGCCTCCGGGGTTTATTCTACCGGCTCGTCAAACATCACCCTTGATGAAGGCGTCACCATCACGACCAACGGTGCCAGTGCGCACGGCGTCTACGCGTACACCGGTGCGGTGAATCTGGGAGATAACGTCACCATTGCGGTAAACAGCAGCGAGAAAACCAGCAGCTCCGCGCAGGCGCCGCACGGGATGTATGCCTGGTCGCGCGGCGTGATAGCGCTCGCGGGTGGTGCAACCATTACCACCGCAGGCCAGCGCGACAGCGGTAGCTATGCCCTGAACGCCAGTAACGGCGGGGTGATTGATGCGTCCGCAGGAGGCAAGTTCATCCTCAACGGCGATATCCTTTCCGCAGGCGGCGTCGCGGCCACCAGCACGCTTCCGGCACAAAACAGTACCATTACGCTGATTATGGATGACAACTCCCTGTGGAACGGGGCGTCCTTCATTGAGAGCAACGCCGCGGGTATCGGTACTATCGCACTGACGATGAATGATGCCGTCTGGAATCTGCGCGACAGCTCCACGCTGACCAGCCTGACGCTGAATGCGGGCGGCACGATTAATTTCCAGCATGCAGAGGACGCGGCGTGGCAAACGCTGACCATCAAGGATGACTTTATCGGCAACGGCGGCAAGCTGGTTTTCAATACCGTGCTGTTTGACGACACTTCGGAAACGGACAAACTGATCGTTGAAGGCAACACCTCCGGTCATACCGGGGTGGAAGTGAACAACATTGGCGGTGCCGGCGCGCAAACCGTAGAAGGGATTGAAATTGTCAGCGTTGGCGGCAACTCTGAGGGGACGTTTGAGAAGGCCAGCCGTATCGTGGCGGGGGGCTATGACTATAACGTTGTGCAAAAAGGTAAAAACTGGTTTTTGACCAGCCTGGTCGAGCCCGTTGATCCTGTAGACCCACCGGTCGACCCCGTAGATCCACCTGTTGACCCAGTGGACCCGGTAGATCCGCCCGTTGACCCGGTGATCCCGCCGCAAGAGCCGGTTCCCCCAGCCGCACCACCGAAAAGCGAGCACCAGTATCGTCCGGAATTTGGCAGCTATCTGGCAAACAGCTATGCGGCCAATACGCTGTTTATGACCCGTCTGCACGATCGTCTGGGTGAAACGCAATACATCGACATGCTTACGGGCGAGCAGAAAGTGACGAGCCTGTGGATGCGTAACGTCGGCGGTCATACGCGTTTTAAAGACGGCAGCGGCCAGCTAAAAACCACCGCCAATCGCTACGTGCTGCAGCTGGGTGGTGATGTCGCCCAGTGGAGCACCGATGGCCTGGACCGTTGGCATCTCGGCCTGATGGCGGGCTACGGCAACAGCCAGAGCCGGAGCGCTTCCAGCCTGACCGGCTACCGCTCACGCGGTGAAGTGAATGGCTATAGCGTCGGTCTGTATGGTACCTGGTACGCAAACGAGGCGGATAAAAGTGGCACCTACGTTGATAGCTGGGTGCTGTATAACTGGTTCGACAATAAGGTAATGGGACAGGATCAGGCCACTGAGAGTTATCGTTCCAGCGGCGTGACCGCCTCTGTCGAAGCGGGCTATAGCGTTAAGGTGGGCGAAAGCGACCGCAACAGCTACTGGATCCAGCCGAAAGCGCAGGCCGTTTGGATGGACGTGCAGGCTGACGATCATCGCGAGCGCAACGGCACGCGGGTGAAAGACGAGACTCAGGGCAACCTGATGACACGTCTCGGCGTAAAGGCCTACATCAGCGGACATAACGCGATTGACGACGGTAAATCACGGACCTTCCAGCCGTTTATCGAAGCGAACTGGATCCACAACACCCAGCCCACGCGTATCCGCATGGATGACGTCAGCAATGACATGCGTGGTACGCGCAATATCGGTGAACTCAAGACCGGCGTAGAGGGGCAGATTACGCCGCAGCTTAGCGTATGGGGCAACGTGGCTCAGCAGATAGGCGATAAAGGCTACAGCGATACGCAGGGGATGTTAGGGGTGAAATATAGCTTTAAATAACAATATTTAAGCCGCTGTTTGCTCAGCGGCTTTTTTTGCTTCAGGCAATATCATCGCTGGTACTGGCCAGGATGATTTCAACCTTACTGGATTTCAGGTGAGTTTGCAGAGCCGAGCCAGGCATCTCATCGGTGAAGAGTGCCGTGGCCTGCGCCACGTTGCCAATCTCTACCGCCGCGGATGCGGTAAATTTCGTATGATCGGCCGCGAGCAGAATGTGGCGAGCGTGGGCGATCATGGTTTTCACCACGCTGGCTTCATTGACGTCAAACTCCATCATCGCGCCGTCGTGCTCAATTGCCCCCACGCTGGTCACGAGATAATCCGCCCGAAAACCAGACACAAACGCCGTTGCCGCAGGCCCGATAATCCCGCCATTGTGCGGGCGCAGCGTGCCGCCGGGTACCATCACTTCAAAACGCGGGTTTTTATACAGAATATGCGCCACCCGCAGGCTGTTGGTGATAATGCGCAGGTGGTTATGGTTGAGCAGCGCCCGGGCAACGTGCTCTACGGTCGTGCCGATGGTGATGAAAATAGTCGAGCCATCGGGAATATAGTCCGCAATGGCTTCGGCAATCGCCCGCTTCTCTTCGGTAAGCGAGACTTCACGCTGCTCGAACGCCGTGTTCACCACGCTGGATGCCCTGCCCGCCCCGCCATGATGACGCGTGATCAGGCCCTGCTCGCTGAGCTTACGGATATCCCGGCGCACGGTTTGCGTGGAGACATCCAGCAGCTGCGCCAGTTCATCAATGTTCATATAGCCGCGATCGGCAATCAGCGTCAGCAGCTGATCGTGACGCGGGTTGCCGGTCAGTTCGGTAAGGCTCATGGGCTGTCCTCTGAAAACCATCACGCCCCGCATTTTATACAAAAAGTGACAAAAAAGAGCGGGTTTGATCACAGTCGGGTATACCCGCGCGTCCACCGGGCTTTGTGCATTTCAGCGCTGCGACGGCGCTGGCAAAACGCACGGCGTCTGCGGCGGGCAATTGCTGCCCCAGGCTGACCGCCAGCGCACCGTGGAACACGTCGCCCGCCCCGGTGGTATCCACCACGTTCACCTCAAAGCCGGGCTGATGACACAATGCACCGTTTTCCAGCCAGAAGCACCCGTCTCGCCCCTGCGTAACATACACATGTCCATTTGTGAGCGTTTGTGCTTTTTTCAGCGCGTCTTCGGTGTCATCCCGCTGCGTTAAACGCCGCAATCCCGGCGCGGAGAAGGCCGCGTGGTCGCTTAGGGCGATCAGCTCCGCGATGTCCTGCGGGGTGACATCCGCATCAAGCAACGTCGGTACGCCCTGCTGACGGGCCTGGGTAAACGCCTGTTTTGCCCCGTCATGCCAGCGCACATCGGCTAAGACAATATCCCACTGAGAGAAGTCGATTTCATGCAGCCAGTCTGCCGCCGCAGGGAGATCGGGGCTGGGGTAGTTGGCAATCACTCTTTCCCCACCTGCTTCCACCAGCACCGCCGATTGCGACGATCGGGCTCCCTTAACTATGCGCGTATAGCGGGTGTTCACCCCCAGGGATTCCAGCTCCGCAAGCAGTCGTCTGCCGGTATCGTCGTCCCCCACCCGGCCAATAAAATCCACTTCCGCGCCCAGTTTCGCCGCCGCCACTGCCGCCGTTGCCGCCGGACCGCCGCCCACCTCCGTATAGTCTTTTGCGACATATTTCCCACCTTCTTTTGGTAAATCATCGAGATACCAGATGCGATCCAGCACGGTAATGCCGACACAAACGATGCGAGTCATGGTGATTCCTTCTGCGATTTCTGATGCCTTCATTTTAATTTCATCAAATGTTTAAAAAGTGACCCGTGTCAATTTTTTGACTATAAATTACAAATACGATCAAAAACAGACAACATAAACGCGCAAAAATTGACACGATGTGACAGGAGAAAGGCATGTCAGCAATCGCATTTATCGGCTTAGGACAGATGGGCGCGCCAATGGCGAAGAATCTGTTGAAACAAGGTCACCAGCTTAACGTCTTTGACGTAAACCCGCAGGCGATTCAGGCGCTGGTTGAAAGCGGCGCTCGGGCGGCGGCAACGCCCGCGCAGGCAGCAACGGACGCCGAATTCGTGATCACCATGCTGCCAAACGGCGACCTGGTACGCAGCGTCCTGTTCGGCGAGCACGGCGTGTGCGAAGGGTTATCCCGCGACGCGCTGGTCATTGATATGTCCACCATTCACCCGCTGCAAACCGACGCGCTGATCCGCGACATGGCTGAGCAAGGCTTCAGCCTGATGGACGTGCCTGTCGGGCGCACCTCTGACCATGCCATCGCCGGCACGCTGCTCCTGCTGGCAGGCGGCACGGCGCAGCAGGTTGAGCGCGCCACCCCGGTCTTAATGGCGATGGGCAATGAGCTGATTAACGCCGGCGGGCCAGGCATGGGCATTCGCGTGAAGCTTATCAATAACTACATGAGCATTGCCCTGAACGCCCTTTCCGCCGAGGCCGCCGTGCTGTGCGAAGCGCTTGGCCTCTCCTTTGACGTGGCGCTCAAGGTCATGAGCGGTACGCCGGCGGGTAAAGGCCACTTCACGACATCCTGGCCGAACAAGGTGCTGAAAGGGGATCTTTCTCCCGCCTTCATGATCGACCTTGCGCATAAAGATCTGGGGATCGCCCTCGACGTGGCCAACCAGCTCCACGTTCCGATGCCGCTGGGCGCGGCTTCCCGCGAAGTTTACAACCAGGCACGCGCCGCCGGGCGCGGGCGCGAAGACTGGACGGCCATTCTTGAACAGGTTCGCGCATCTGCCGGGCTGAAAAAATCACACTGATACGAAAGGACTGAGGAATGACGATGTACACCCTGAAAGATATCACCCGACCTTCCGGCGGTTTTGCGATGCTGGCCGTGGATCAGCGCGAAGCGATGCGCCTGATGTTTGCCGCCGCAGGCGCGCCGGTGCCGGTAACCGACCAGAACCTGACCGATTTTAAGGTCAACGCGGCAAAAATTCTGTCGCCGTACGCCTCTGCCATTCTCGTCGACCAGCAGTTCTGCTATCGCCAGATTGTCGAGCAGCAGGCCGTGGCCAAAAGCTGCGCGATGATTGTGGCCGCCGACGAGTTTATTCCGGGGAACGGTATTCCGGTCGACAGCGTGGCGATCGACAAGAACGTCGACGCGCAGGTGGTCAAACGCGATGGCGGCAAAGCACTGAAGCTGCTGGTGCTGTGGCGCAGCGATGAAGATCCGCAGCAGCGCCTGGAGATGGTGAAAGCGTTCAATACGCTGTGCCACGACAACGGGCTGCTGAGCATTATCGAGCCGGTGGTGCGTCCGCCGCGTCGCGGAGCCGAATTTAACCGCGAACAGGCGATTATCGATGCGGCGAAAGAGCTGGGCGACAGCGGTGCCGACCTCTATAAGGTGGAGATGCCGCTGTTTGGTAAGGGCACGCAGCAGGAACTGCTGGCGGCCTCGCAAAAGCTGAACGAGAACATCGCCATGCCGTGGGTGATCCTCTCCTCCGGCGTGGACGATAAGCTCTTCCCGCGCGCCGTAAGCGTCGCCATGCAGGCGGGGGCATCGGGCTTTTTAGCCGGTCGCGCCGTCTGGTCCTCTGTGATTGGCCTGCCGGACACCGAGCTGATGCTGCGTGATATCTCCGTCCCCAAACTTCAGCGTCTGGGTGAGATCGTCGACGAAATGATGGCTCGCCGTTAACAAAGGACCCGAACATGAAATGGTTTAACACCCTGAGCCATAACCGCTGGCTCGAACAAGAGACCGACCGCATTCTCGATTTCGGTAAAAACGCCGCCGTACCGACCGGCTTTGGCTGGCTGGGCAATAACGGCCAGGTGCGTAGCGATATGGGCACGCATCTGTGGATCACCGCCCGCATGCTGCACGTTTACGCGGTGGCGGCGAACATGGGACGCCCCGGTGCATATGCCCTGGTTGAGCACGGCATTAACGCCCTGAACGGCCCGCTGCGCGACAAACAGCACGGCGGCTGGTACGCCTGCGTTAACGATGAAGGCGTGATTGATGCGTCCAAGCAGGGCTATCAGCATTTCTTCGTCCTGCTGGGCGCGGCGAGCGCCGCCACCACCGGCCACCCGCAGGCACGTAAGCTGCTGGACGATGCCATCGAGGTGATTGAGCGCTACTTCTGGAGCGAACAGGAGCAGATGTGCCTGGAGTCCTGGGATGAAGCCTTCAGCAAAACGGAAGACTATCGCGGCGGTAACGCCAACATGCACGCCGTGGAAGCCTTCCTGATCGTTTATGACGTGACCCACGACCGTAAATGGCTCGACCGCGCCCTGCGCATCGCCTCGGTGATTATTCACGACGTGGCGCGCAAAGGGGAGTACCGCGTTAACGAGCATTTCGACACCGACTGGAACCCGATCCGCGACTACAACATCGATAACCCCGCCCACCGCTTCCGCGCCTACGGTGGCACGCCGGGACACTGGATTGAATGGGGCCGCCTGATGTTGCACCTGCGCGCCGCGCTGGAAGCGCGCTTTGAGACCCCGCCGGAATGGCTGCTGGAAGATGCGAAAGGACTGTTCCACGCCACCATCCGCGACGCCTGGGCACCCGACGGGGCCGATGGATTTGTCTACTCCGTGGGCTGGGACGGCAAGCCTATTGTGCGTGAACGCGTACGCTGGCCAATCGTCGAGGCGATGGGCACGGCCTATGCCCTCTATACCGTGACCGGCGAAGCGCAGTACGAAGCCTGGTATCAGAAGTGGTGGGATTACTGCATCAAGTACCTGATGGA
>OIEQ01000726.1_pt1 | contig 14899 bp, 15 predicted proteins | sample 1581841 | NCBI WGS metagenome assembly OIEQ01 (sample SAMN03281020, study PRJEB24777) | human gut metagenome | isolation source: fecal sample PR170 from 1 month old male Malay infant, vaginal delivered... | place: Singapore | collected 2005-12-29
CTCTCGCTTTTGCTCTTCTTCACTTATTGGCTTCTCTTTCTGAAGTTAAAAAAGGGAATCACACTCTAGGAAATACAATTCTCCTCATCGGAAGTAGCCTTGCGACCTTATCTCTCATCCTCTACTTCTTTTTACCGATTGTCGCTCTAGTCCTTTGGCTGATCGGCTGTGGTTTGATTTGCTACGGGGCCTATTGGAATGGGAAACACAAAGAAAACTTCCACCCAGCCCACCACCTGATTCGAATTGGAACCGTACTGGTACTTACTATCTTGTTAGCCTTACTATAAAAAGAGCTCAAGTTTTATCAATGAAAACTTGAGCTCTTTTATTATTCTATACATCATCCAAAATACTATACCTTTTACAGTTTATATCCTTTTTAACTCCCCTATTTTCTATTTTTTAAAAGTGAGGACTGTTTTTTCTTGCTAGGAACGAATCAAAACTGCATTTTTCAAAAAAGCGATTACCTTTCGAATGTGACTAGCATTGGTGCCAACGCTAGTTGCTAGTGCTTTAGAACACAATGACTCATCATCATTAGGATATGTAAAGCAAGACTTCCTTACTTCACTTTTTTTAAATGATCAAGCCATGTGACTTGTTGTCAAACTCTAAAATGTGAATCGTGTGTTGCTAAATCATAAATCACCTCTTGTAAATTTGTACTATTGTACCAAAAGCTGACGAAGTATCAAGGCGTTGTCTTTAGCAATCCAGAAAACTTCTCTTCCATGCATATAAGAAATCGTTGCACTGCTGGAGAAATTGGCCTCTACCTTCCATTTCTTTTTCATAATACTATTTTTACTTTTTTATTCATTATACAAGTAAGACTGAAGAAAATGCAATTAAAATCCTTAAAAAGTCTTTGTAAACTGCAATAAAAGGCTCTATAATTTCTGTAGTGGGTAAAACCACCATAGGAATTATGGAGCCTATTTTGTTGTAGAAAAAAAGTCCCATAAGACCTATAATGAAAAGTGACCAAACCAACATTAGAAAGAATCTAAAGACAAGAACATCAAGATTTTTGATTATTTTGATGCTGGAACACATAAAGAAGTCATCGATAAGCTAGATGATTATCCTGCACCTATGTGCCCTCGCTGCTTAGGACAAATGGCTAAATATGACTTCCAAAAAGAATCTAAAATCCCCTATCTAGAGTGTGCAGGCTATAAGATACTCATTCGATTAAGAAAACGTCGTTTCCGTTGTAAAGTCTGCGGGAAAATGGCTTTCTCAGAGACTTCCTTAGTCAAAAAGAATCACCAAATCGCGACCATCGTCAACCAGAAAATCACTCAAAAATTAATCGAGAAAGTCCCTATGACGGCTATCGCAGACAGTCTATCTGTCTCTACTTCGACAGTCATTCGTAACTGGAAACTCATTCAACAGGATAGTAGTAAACTCAGCGATAGACGTTTTTATCGCCCGACTTTTTACTCACACTTGACCAATAAAGAGATTTTAGAAAAACTGCTTTCATACTCTCAAGAACTTAGAAAGCACTATGACCTCTTACAGGCAGATACCTATATCATGGCGGTGATTAATAACTAACATTTGGATACTCTAACAGAGCTGAGTGAGTTGGAGAGGAAGGGCTGCTTTCTTCCCCAATGATTAATGAATCAATATAAGTATTTTTAAGAGGGATTTAAGGAAAAATTTAACTTTTCCTTAAGCCTTTTTTATTTTAGGATATTATACTAGAGCCATCAAATAAAGAAAAACTCTAAGGAGAATCCTATGAAATTCAATCAAAATCAAAGATATACTCGTTGGTCTATTCGCCGTCTCAGTGTCGGTGTTGCCTCAGTTGTTGTGGCTAGTGGCTTCTTTGTCCTAGTTGGGCAACCAAGTTCTGCACGTGCCGATGTCGTCAATCCGACCCCTGCTCAAGTCGTACCAGACGCTGCTTCGGTGAGTGAAAAGAGCGACTTACCAGCTGAACTTCTCAAAGAAGCAGTCGATACAGCTCTTCCTTCAGAACAGGTAAACTCAGCACCTAAAGCAAGCTTGGATACTACAAGCTCTCCAGAAAAATCGGATGTGACTGCTGAAGACCAAGTAGTAGCACCAAAAGAAGAAGTGCAAGCAAAATCAGAATCTAAGAAAGAAACAGAAGATGTGGTTGAACCTGCGACAAATCCTGCGCCTGCCGTCTCTGGACAAGACCGTGAAGCAAGTGAAGCTCAACCAGCAACCACCCCAGCTGAAGTACAAAAAGGTGTAGCCGACAACACTAAAGATACGGTTGATGTTCCAGCTACATACTTGGACAAGGCTAATTTCCCTGGTCCATTCACAGCCGGTGTTAACCAAGTCATTCCATATGAATTCTTCGCTGGTGACGGTATGTTAACTCGCCTTATCTTGAAAGCATCAGACAAGGCTCCATGGTCAGACAACGGTTCGGCTAAAAATCCTGTCCTTCCACCAGTAGAGAAATTGGGCAAAGGCCTCTACTTCTATGAAGTAGACTTGGCAGATACCCAAGGAAAATCAGATAAAGAGCTTCTTGACCTCTTGAAACAAAATGGTACTCAAAGTTATAAAGCTACTATTAAAGTGTACGGAGCTAAAGATGGCAAACCTGACTTAACAAATCTTGTAGCGACTAAAGATTTGACTGTTAATTTGAACGCTTCAACCACTCCAACTCAGATTAAAGAGTCTATTGTTAACAATGTCAAAGACATGATTGATGTTCCGGCTAGCTACCTTGATAAGGCTAAGGTTCCTGGACCTTTCTTGGCCGGAGTCAACCAAGTTATACCATACGAAGCTTTTGGTGGAGATGGGATGTTGACTCGCCTTATCTTGAAATCATCTGACAAGGCCCCTTGGTCAGACAATGGAATGGATAAAAATCCTGCTTTATTGCCACTTGAAGGCTTGGCTAAAGGCCAATATTTCTACGAAGTGGATTTGAATGGCAATACGGTTGGCAAAGATGGTCAGGCCTTGCTGGAGCAAGTTCGAGCTAACGGAACCCATACGTATCTAGCTACTGTTAAAGTCTATGGCGCTAAAGACGGCAAACCTGATTTGACCAATCTGATTGCTACTCGTCAAGTAACGATTCAGCTTCGTGGAAAAGAAATGGCGACAATACCATCTCAACAAGGTCAGATGAATACGAAGCCTTCTGAAACAGGCTCTACAGGTACGACTGAGGGTATGATGGGTACAAATCACCATATGTCAGATATGAAAGTAGATCAACCAGCTTCTAGCCCAATGGCTAATATGATGAAAAAAGATGATAAAGCGATGCTACCAAATACTGGGGAAGCTAAAACAGCTACAGCTGGCCTTGGTATCTTTGGTCTAACCTTGGCAGGGCTTGTTGGACTTTTGGGTTTGACAACCAAACGAGAAGATTAAGATTCAAATCACTTAAACATTAGAGAAAACAGTGTTATACTAAAGCAAGTGTAACACTGTTTTTATCGAAGGAGTGTCAAATGAAAAAGACAATTTTGCTGGTTGATGATGAGATAAATATTCTAGATATTCAAAACCGCTATCTTATACAGGCTGGTTATGACGTTTTAGTCGCCCATGATGGTAAAGAGGGATTAGAGCTTTTTAGAAAAAAATCTATCGACCTTATTATCACAGATATCATGATGCCCAATATGGACGGTTATGATTTTATCAGTGAAGTTCAGTATATCGCCCCGAATCAACCCTTCCTCTTTACAACTGCTAAGACAAGCGAACAAGATAAGATTTATGGATTAAGTTTGGGGGCAGATGATTTTATAGTCAAACCCTTTAGCCCACGCGAATTAGTTTTAAGAGTGAATAATATCTTGCGTCGCCTTAGCCGTGGGGGAGAGACAGAACAGATCGAGTTTGGTGACTTGGTAATCAACCATGTGACTCATGAGGTCCGCCTTGGGGAGCAACCTTTGGAATTGACAGTAAAATCCTTTGAACTTCTATGGGTATTGGCCAGCAATCCTGAGAGAGTCTTTTCAAAGACGGAACTTTACGAGAAGGTATGGCAAGAGGACTATGTGGATGATACCAATACACTCAATGTTCATATTCATGCTTTGAGGCAAAAATTGACCAAGTATACGAATTCAAATGCTCCTGCCATCAAAACTGTCTGGGGTTTGGGCTATAAGATGGAAAAACCAAGAGGTAGAAATTGAAATTAAAAAACTATATTTTAGTGGGTTATCTAGTGTCTACTATACTGACTATTTTGGTCGTTTTCTGGGCAGTCCAACGAATGTTGATTGATAAAAGTGAAGTTTACTTTCTAGTTGGAATGACCTTGATTGCTAGTTTCATTGGCGCTGCAGTGAGCATCTTTCTTTTGTCGCCTGTTTTCTCTTCTCTGAAACATTTGAAAAAACAAGCTCAGAATATAGCAAGCAAGGATTTCAGCACAGAAATTGAAACCAAAGGCCCATTAGAATTTCAAGAGCTGGACCAGGCTTTTAATGACATGTCCCACAAATTGCAGGCTACCTTTCAATCACTTGATGAGAGCGAGCAAGAAAAGAGAATGATGATTGCGCAGCTCTCTCACGATATTAAAACTCCCATTACCTCCATTCAGGTTACTGTGGAGGGAATTCTAGATGGAGTGATTAAGGAAGAGGAGCGGCTCCACTACTTATCCACGATTGGTCGGCAAACTGAGCGTCTAAACAAGCTAGTGGAGGAATTGGATGTTTTGACTCTTAATACACAACCTCAAGATACTGCTGATGAAGAAGTCGAAGAGATCTTTTTAGATCAGCTGTTGATTGAGTCAATGAGTGAATTCCAGCTCCAGATTGAACAAGAAGAGCGAGATGTTTACATTCAAGTGTCACCTGAGTCGGCGAAAATCAAGAGCCATTCTGACAAACTTTCTCGCATTCTGGTCAATTTGTTAAACAATGCCTTTAAATATTCAGAACCAGGAACCAGAATCGAGGTTCTTGCCCAATTAACAGAACAAGAGCTGACAATCAGTGTGAAAGACGAGGGTCAGGGGATCCTTCCTGAATATTTGGAAAAGATCTTTAAACGACTTTATCGTGTAGAAACTTCGCGTAATATGAAAACAGGTGGGCATGGCTTAGGTCTTGCGATTGCACGAGAACTAGCCTATCAGCTTGGTGGCGAAATTACAGTAGAAAGTCAGTATGGCTTAGGAAGCAAGTTTACATTCAGCCTTAGTTTGAAATAAAACCGTAAAATCCCTTTACAAATCTAGCTTTTCATGGTGCAATAGCCTTTGTGTGAAATTGCAGCAGGAAAGCATGAAGCTCGTCAACAGGTGCAGTTTATCACTATGGATATGTCTGGGGCTTATATTCCACTTGCCAAAAGGCTTTTTCCAAACGCTAAAATCGTTCTTGATCGTTTCCACATTATCCAGCACCTTAGTCGAGCCTTTTTAAAGAAAAGAATTGCGATTATGAACCAGTTTGATAAGAAGTCACTACCCTATCGAGCCTTGAAAAATCACTGGAGACTCTTTCAAAAGGACAGCCGTAAACTATCTCTCAACTCTTTTTATTCAAAGACTTTCCGTCAAACCTTTAGTCCACATGAAGTCGTTGAGAAGACACTAGACTTTTCAGAAGAGCTAACCGACTCTTTTACTTTTTCACTTTCAGGAGAAAAGAGCAGATGAGTTTTTTGAACTCATTCAAGAAAACTTAAACGTCGTCAATCATTATTTTCAAACTGTCTTTAGGACTTTTCTTAGACACAAACAATACATCAAAAACTCACTAGAAACACACTATTCAAACGCAAAACTTGAAGCGACTAATAAGTTGATCAAAGACATAAAACGCTTGGGCTTCGGTTTTAGAAACTTTATTAACTTTAGGAAGCGTGTCTTCATCACTCTGAACATAAAAAAGAGAAGACCTATCTGGTCCTCTCTAGATGTTAGCTTTTCGTCACCCACTACAGTTGACATAGAGCCTATTAAACACAAAAGTCACCCATGTGAGTTCTTGCCAGAAGTTGAAGTTAATCCTTCAACCTGGAAAACCCGCAGAGGTGACTTTTTCTATACATCTCGATTTTTCTGGCAATAATCATTAACCGATAAATATGTCTGTGAATCACCCAACGACTCCGCTATGTCCATAATCCGCGGTGGTAGTAATCCCACTCGCTGGACAAGTTCGTGATCGCTGAACAATTCCCGTGGACTGCCGGCGAAGCCAAACTTCCCGTGTTCCATAACATACACCGACTCAAACTCGGCGGCGACCCAATCCATGTCATGGGTGATGGTCACAACTTGGTGGCCCGAATCAGCCAACTGATGGAAAATTGCGGTCAACTTGCGCCGGCTTTCCCAATCAAGCGACATCATCGGCTCATCAAATAAATAAATCGCCGGATCCACTGCCAAAACTGTGGCAACGCTCAACAGCTTGCGTTCCGACAATGACAGGTCATATGGACTTTCAGCTGTTTTATCATCTAAGCCAACTCTTTTTAGAGCCGCTAAAGCCCGCCTCGTAATCGTGTCGTGGTCATCCATGACCTGCGCGACACTCCACTCCACCTCTCGTTGAACGGTCGAATTGAAAAGCTGATCGTCAGGATTCTGAAAAGTAATCCCAACCTTCAGTAACTTTTCGACTGGTTTAAGATCATTAAAATTTTCTCCATCGATCTTAATGACACCGGTTTGTGGTGTCAGCAAGCCCGTCAACAATTTGAAGAGCGTTGATTTGCCGGCACCATTTTGGCCGACAATCGCCACCATCGGATCGGCGAAGTGTTTGTCTTCAACATCCAAGCTAAAGGACCGTTCCGGATAAGTGAACGTCAGGTTGTTCAGTTCAATTGTGGACATAACGAACCTCCTTCAGATCAGCGTAATTCACCGGATACCGGCCATCAGCCAAGTGCCAATCCATTTTTTGAGCAAGTTGCTGGATTGTCGGGGCTGGAATCTGCCAGTCAGCTGCCAAATGATTAAACACCTCACCCGGCCTGCCCTGGGCTACCATTTGACCCTCGTGCAGCACCCACACAACGTCGGCGACTTCGCACAAATCGTCAATTTCACTGGTGACAATGAAGACAGTCGTCTCTTTGACTTGGGCCAGCCATTGAAAAAATTGTCGGCGGCCAAGGGGATCCATCTGACTGGTCGGATCATCCATAATCAAAACAGCCGGGTTAGCCGCAATCGCCGTGGCAATTGCCAACCGCTGGCTCTGACCACCGGAAAGGCTCTCGGGACGCAAATTCAGCTGTTCAATCAGCCCCATTTGCGTGGCAACTTCTTCAACCCGTTTTTGAATCAGTCCTTCAGCCATTCCCTGATTAATCAAGTCAAAGGCAATTTCATCGGCAACCGTGTCTGCCAACCCGCTTAGTTGGCCAGCTGGATTTTGCAGTACAACTCCATTCATGGCATTATAAACGGGCCAATTGTCGGACACTCGCTGGCCAAACATGTGCCAGTCGCCCTCAATCTCAGCAGACATAATTTTGGGAATGACCCCTGCTAGCACATGGCACAAAGTCGATTTGCCGGAGTGGCTATTCCCGATAATCCCAACCACCTGGCCGGTATGAACCTCCGCGTTAATCTGACGCAGTTGTGGTTGCTCAGTACCCGGATAACGGGTAGTCAAATTTTCAATTACAATCCGTTTATCTTCGTCCATATCTTCCACCCAATCAATAAAATTGCCAATCCAGTCAGACCAATGTGCAACGTCCGCGACAGGCGATACACGCGCTGGGAGGTTCTGACAGTCCGGTTGAGATTATCAAAACCTCTCAGTTGGAGAGAAATCGACCGCGTCATCGATTGATCCAAGGTCTTAATCACCAATGGAATTAGAACCGGCAGGACTGACTTTAATTTCTGAATCAACGTTTTTTGCGGATTGATTCCGCGAACTTTTTGTGCCTGCTGGATTTTCCGCATATTGCGCATCATTTCCGGCAAAATATAACACACCGACATCAGAACGTAGACGGTTTTATAAGACAATCCGGACAGTTCCAAATAGGCCGCGTTTTCTGAAATACTCGTGGTCACCATAAAAAAGCCACTGGTCAAAATAATCACCAATACTCGACAACCCAGAGTGGTGGCGTAAATCAGGCCTTCTTTGTAGAACGACACCCCAAGCACAGAAAACAGCACAGTTTGATTCCGACTGTAAAATAACCCTTGGATGATCAGCATGGTGCAAATCAGAAACAGGCTGAATCCCAGCGCCTTAAAGATGGTAGAACTCAATTTGGAAAATAACAATAGCAGTGTTGCGACAAGAATTAATCCGGCCTGAAGCAATAAATTCATACTGGCAAAGCTCAACAACGTCATGTCCAAGATGAACAAGAGCTTAGTAATCGGATCGATCACCTGGTACCACTTGAGCTTGACCCGTGGCGCTCCAGAAATCAATGTTTGATCAGTCATCATTTATCACCGCTAAAGAAGTGCACCATCCGCTTCGGCAGCTGACGATAGATGAAGAATGCGAGGTAGGCCACGCAGACTTTATCCAAAATATCCAAGACAAACTCATCGGTAAATGAGGCCAGCCACACTGGTGCATGATTGGCGACCATTACCGCAAACAATGAGTCACCCCAAGCGATACCGGTCTGACCACCCCAAAAGATGACGTTGAGTGGCGTTGAAATGACAGCTGAAACGAAGGCAATAATAATAGCAGAAACAAATACTCGTCGCGCTGACGAGAACCACCCATTGGCGTGCAAAACTCCGACAGCAATCCCAATTCCGATGCTGGTAATCGCATACACGGTTGAAATTGGCGATAAGGTCAGCCCATAGATCACGTTGTTGATGAAACCACTGATGGCACCGGCAACCGGCCCAGCCAACATGCTGGCAAGAAAGGTTCCCAAAGACCCCAGCCAAACGGGCAACTTTAACCCCTCCGCCAAGGCTTTGGCAACATAGTTAATCCCCACGGCAGCGGGAATCAAAGTCATGGTGGCAGCACTTAACTTAAATTTCCACATACTGGTACGATGAATCGGTTCTGTTTTCATAATCTTCTCCTTTTGTTTTTAAAGAGCCGTGTCAGGAATGACTTTCGGACGCAACGCTCTATAGAATAGTTATTAGAACCATATAGTCACTTTACCATACCATCCGTAGTCGACATGAGTTAATATAGTAAAATTACTATTTTTAAAAGTTCTTAGTCTTATCATACGCTTATTTTCAAAATTGTCAAGTCTTTTCTGAAAATTCTTCAAATAATATTGGAAAATTTAAAATGCCTAGCAGAGCTAGACATCTTTCGACTGGTATTTTGTTTAAATTACTATTACTTCTACGCTGTTGTCATTGAACAAAATTTAGTCCAAGACATAGATTTCACCACGACTATAAAGGGCAGCTTTACCTGCAAGGTAAATCCTATCTCCTGCTAGACGACAATAGAGCAGTCCACTCCTTTCAGAGGCTTGGTAGGCCCTAAATTCTGCTTGTGCCAACTTATTAGCCCACAAAGGAATGACATGACAGTGTCCTGAGCCACAGACCGGATCTTCCTTGACTGATAATTTTGGAGCGAAACTTCGCGTCACAGTATCATACTTGCTTCCTTTGGCAGTGATATTCAGGAGAAGCCCATCTAAAGCTTTTACTTTATCAAAATCTGGACTTGCATTGATGACATCATTTTCATGTGGCAAGATACAAACTAGATCTCTTCCAAGCCATGCTTCAAGCGGACGGATCCCGATTGCTTCTTCCATCTCATTTGTGACTGCAACCTGTTGCATGGAGTATGCTGGAAAATTCAGCTCATAGTACTCATCTTTTTGGGTAACTAAAAGTTCCCCACTCTGTGTTGCAAAAGTTAGACTTTCAGCATCCTTTTCAAAAAATCTAAAAAGAACAAAAGCCGTTGCCAAGGTTGCATGTCCGCACAAATCGATTTCTCCGCCGGGAGTAAACCAACGTAATTCGTAGTGATTATCATTTTTAACCGTAAAAGCTGTCTCAGAAAGATTATTTTCTTTAGCGATATTCTGTAAGGTATCATTTGACAGCCATTTATCCAAAAGGCAAACAGCCGCCGGGTTCCCTTTGAAAACAGTATCTGTAAAAGCATCGACGATAAATTGTGGGATGGTATAGTGATTCATTGATAAGTTCAGCTCCTTAAATTGTTAACCTTGTTTTAAAACTACAAGTGAGTGTAGAAAATTTAGTAAAGTATCAAATTAAATTATTTCTTGTCCATCTACACCTTACCCCTGAAACCACTCCATTCCTGGAGAACCTAGTATAATTTTGGTCAATTGTTGTGGGCTTTCTTGAGTCCCATTGATAATCCAATCGACAATAAGTCCTGTCAAACCAGAAACATACATGGTAATAGCATAGCGCTCTGGCATTTGATAAGCTGCCACAATGACTGGTCGAGAACGTGGCGTTGACTCAATCATACCCAAAATTAAAAGAACGAATGTTATCTGCAAAACGAAAGCTTGGATTTTTTGCAATTTCAACAAAAAAAGCACTGTTCTCTTGAAAATGAGACAAGATGGATTCCAACGCTTCTTTGGGATGAAAGGTTTCTTTCCTTAAGATCATGCGAACAGTCGTCAAGGTTTCTTCCTTTAACTGCTCTAAAAAATCCTGTTTATCAAGGTAGTGCAGATAAAATGTCGAGCGGTTAACACCCGCTTTTTTGGTTAACTGACTAATCGTAATGTCCTCTAAGCTTCTTGTAGCTAACAGCTGAATGAAGGCTTCTTTTATATCTGACTTAGTTGTCGTTTGTCTCTGCTGCATACGAACCCCTTGTTTCTACAAATTGTTGATTAAAGTATATCTTGATTTTTGAAATTGTCAACTATCATCAAGTATTTTCATTGATTAATACAACTTCCACATCCTTATTTCAACACATTGTTGATTTGTGTTGTAGCAATCGTATTTAAAAAATCATAAAATAACGTTCGTAATCATTCAACAGGTTGTTGTTTTAGCAGCCGATAACTTTTAAAGGAGACAAATACACATGGCGTATATTGAAATGAAACATAGTTACAAACGGTATAAAACAGGTGATGTGGAAATCATCGCAAACAATGATATCACATTCGAGATCGAAAAAGGGGAGTTAGTGATTATACTCGGTTCTTCTGGGGCAGGAAAATCAACTGTTCTCAATATTCTTGGTGGTATGGATACCAATGATGAAGGAAAGGTCATCATCGATGGGAAAGACATCTCCAATTATAATGCGAAACAATTAACAGCTTATCGTAGAAACGATGTCGGATTCGTCTTTCAATTCTATAACTTGGTCTCAAACTTAACAGCCAAAGAAAATGTAGAGTTGGCTTCTGAAATTGTCGCGGATGCTAAAGATGCGGAACAAACTTTGATTGATGTTGGTCTTGGGAAACGCATCAACAACTTCCCTGCACAATTGTCTGGTGGTGAACAACAACGGGTAGCTATCGCTCGCGCCGTCGCAAAAAATCCTAAAATTCTCCTCTGTGACGAACCTACAGGAGCCCTGGATTACAATACTGGAAAACAGGTCTTGAAGATTCTCCAAGATAAGGCTCGCAATGAAGGAGCTACTGTTATCATTGTCACTCACAACGGGGCGCTTGCCCCGATTGCTGATCGTGTGATTCATATGCATGATGCGCGTGTTCAAAGTATTGAACTCAATGCCCATCCACAAGATATTGATAGCCTCGAGTACTAGAAAGGATGTCTCATGAATCGTAAAACTTATTGGAAGGACGTGAGAAAGTCTTTCTCTACTTCTAAAGGACGGGTGGTTTCTATTGCTTCACTCATGGCCTTGGGTTCTTTCGCTCTTGTGGGTCTAAAGGTGACAACCCCCGATATGCAACACACGGGAACAAGCTATTTTACTAAACACCAAACAGCTGACCTCACAGTTACTGGTAGCTATGGACTGAACCAGTCAGATCAAGACCTCCTAAATCAAGTCTCATCAGAGGCAAACATTGAGTACGGTTACTTTAAAGATGTCGTTCTGAAAGACTCCACTGATGCCTTTCGACTATTTTCAAAACCAAAAGATATCTCAACTTATGAGGTTGTAAAAGGAAAACTTCCAAGTAAGCAAGGTGAAATTGCTCTTTCTTCAGTCTATCAAGACAAATATAAGATAGGTGACAAGATCTCGTTTTCTGAAAAAGAGGGTGACAATGGTAAGGATGTCTTAAAAGAACACACCTTTACCATCACTGGCTTTGTTCAGTCATCTGAAATCTTATCAAGTGTTGATCTCGGTTCATCTACAGCTGGTAGTGGGGAACTCAAAGGTTATGCGGTAGTTCCTGAATCTAGTTTTGATTCCGACGTCTACATGATTGCACGCTTAGCTTACAAAGACGTCAGTACTGCTAACCCCTATACCCAGGATTACACTGACAAGGTTTCCAAACACGAGGATGAGCTCGAAAAATTAATAAAAAATCAACCTGCTAACCGTTTGAAAGAATTAAAAGCTGATCCACAGGCTAAGATTGACCAACAAACAAGTCAACTTCAAACAGCAGAGACTGAACTTAACAAGAAACTAGAACAAGCAAAAGCGAGCGGTCAGGATAAGAATCCTCTTGTCCAGGGACAATTGACACAAGCACAAGATGAAATCACTGACAAGAAGAAGCAAATAAAGGAAGCTAAAGAAAAATCGATAGCATTGCTGAACCAAGCTACGATGTCTACACACGTCGTGAAGCTCCTTGGTCAGAAGGGTACGTTTCATATGAGACCAACGCTTCTGTTTTTCAGAACCTCAGTAATATCTTCCCTGTTATCCTCTACTTTATTGCTGCCTTGGTTACCTTTGTAACAATGGGACGCTTCGTCGAAGAAGAACGGATTAAGGCAGGGACATTCAAAGCTCTCGGTTACCAAAACAAGGACATCATCCGTAAATTTATTATTTATGGATTCGTGACGAGCATGATTGGTACTGCTATTGGGGTTGCTGCTGGACATATTCTCCTTCCAACTATCATATACAATAGTTATAAAGAGCGAATCCTCCTCGCACCAATTGAGTTACACTTTTATCCATTTAAGACTCTTCTAGCTATTGTGCTTGGTCTTTTGTCCACAGTTCTTCCCGCTTTCATGGTAGCCAAGCGCGAATTAGGAGAAAAGCCAGCCCAACTTCTTCTTCCAAAACCTCCAACATCTGGTTCTAAGATTCTTTTGGAGCGCATCACCCCACTTTGGAACCGGATGAACTTTACACAAAAAGTCACTGCCCGTAATATTTTCCGATACAAGCAACGGATGTTCATGACTATTTTTGGTGTCTGCGGTTCCATCGCACTTCTCTTCGCTGGACTCGGTATTCGTTCTTCTATTGGAGACCTTAACACACGCCAATTCCCTAACATCATTCGCTATGATATGATTGTCGCAAACAAGGATCATCTGGATGGGCAGGAAAAGGAAAACATCCAAAAATTAATTAACGATAGCAAGGTCAAGGAACATCTTTCTATTCATTACGAAATGCTTTCAAAAGTGGCAGGAAATAATAACGATCGTCAAGATATCACAACCCTTGTGGTCAAAGACAAGGATCAAGAAACTCTACAACATTACATCAAGCTCAATAATCGTGAAACTGGTCAAAAACTCAATTTGACCGACAAAGGGATTATTATTTCTGAGAAATTGGCAGACTTAGCTGGCGTTTCTGTAGGGGATGAGTTAACCGTTCAAAATAGTCAAGACAAGGATATCAAACTCAAAGTTGCTGGTATTTCTGAAATGTATATGGGTCACTTCATCTTTATGAATGAAACTACTTACAGAAATGCTTTTGGTAAAGAGGCGAGCCAAAATGCTTATATTCTGACACTGAAGAATCACTCAGACAAAAACGTTGAGCAAACAGCCAGTCAATTTATGGAGCTTGATGGTGTCAAAGGGGTTGTTCAAAATACTACTCTAAAGGCACAAATCAAGACCATCGTCAACTCCCTTAGCCGTGTTATGGCAGTATTGATTGGGATTTCTGTTCTTCTTGCTTTAGTTGTTCTCTTTAATTTGACAAATATCAATGTGGCAGAACGTATCCGTGAGTTATCAACCATTAAGGTTCTAGGCTTCTTTAATAGAGAAGTGACACTCTACATCTATCGAGAAACCATTTATCTCTCTATCATTGGTATCTTGGTTGGATTCGGACTTGGTTGGGGATTGCATCAATACATGGTAGAGGTTATCCCTCCTGAAAATATTATGTTCAATCCAGGTCTGAGCTGGCTCATCTATGCCATTCCAACACTTGTTGTCATTATCATTCTGACAGGTCTCGGTATCTTTGTGAACCAACACCTTAAGAAAGTCAATATGCTCGAAGCCCTAAAATCTGTTGAGTAACATATGAGATAACCTAATAAGTAGAGCTAAAGTACAAGGATAACTTCCCTGTTCTAGACAAACGTCATTTTGGGCGTTTGTTTTTTTATTTTTTAAATGATTTACTTTATCATCTGGTATTTCCATCCAAAAATCTGATTTTAAGTAAAACAAAAAGGGATATTCGCTATTCATTTCACCAATCTTTTGATATTTAACAAGGAGGCACATACTTTTGGATGACTCTTATACTCCAGTCATCTATGTCATGTAAATACAATAGTCCAGATAACGGCATGATTGAATCCTTCTTTGGCATTCTGAAGTCTGAGATGTTTTATGGTCATGAGAAGACGTTTAAGTCAATTGAGCATTTGGAACAAGCTATTGTAGACTATATTAATTATTACAACAACAAACGCATTAAGATAAAACTAAAACATACTAAGATTAGTAGTGAGAAAATCTCCGACGGGAGAAAGTACTCACTACTTTTTTCGTTATGTTAAAGTA
>OIEQ01000729.1_pt1 | contig 14839 bp, 14 predicted proteins | sample 1581841 | NCBI WGS metagenome assembly OIEQ01 (sample SAMN03281020, study PRJEB24777) | human gut metagenome | isolation source: fecal sample PR170 from 1 month old male Malay infant, vaginal delivered... | place: Singapore | collected 2005-12-29
TTACGCATAGCTATTCAAAAATCAGGCCGTTTGAGTGACGATTCACGCGAACTGCTGGCCCGCTGCGGGATTAAAATTAACCTGCACACCCAGCGCCTGATTGCTCTGGCTGAAAACATGCCCATCGACATTCTGCGCGTGCGTGATGACGATATTCCCGGCCTGGTGATGGATGGCGTCGTTGACCTTGGCATCATCGGTGAAAACGTGCTGGAAGAAGAGCTGCTGACCCGCCGCGCGCAGGGCGAAGACCCGCGTTACTTCACCCTGCGTCGTCTGGACTTCGGCGGCTGCCGCCTGTCGCTGGCGACGCCGGTTGATGAAGCGTGGGACGGCCCGGCCGCGCTGAACGGCAAACGTATCGCCACTTCCTACCCTCACCTGCTAAAGCGCTATCTGGATCAGAAAGGCGTGCAGTTTAAATCCTGTCTGCTGAACGGTTCTGTAGAAGTGGCGCCGCGTGCGGGTCTGGCGGACGCCATCTGTGACCTGGTGTCTACCGGCGCGACGCTGGAAGCGAACGGTCTGCGCGAAGTGGAAGTCATCTACCGCTCTAAAGCGTGCCTGATCCAGCGCGACGGCGAGATGGCCTACGCCAAACAGCAGCTGATCGACAAGCTGCTGACCCGTATTCAGGGCGTGATTCAGGCGCGTGAATCCAAATACATCATGATGCACGCCCCAACCGAGCGTCTGGATGAAGTGATTGCCCTGCTGCCGGGCGCCGAGCGACCAACCATCCTGCCGCTGGCAGGCGATCAGCAGCGCGTGGCGATGCACATGGTGAGCAGCGAAACCCTGTTCTGGGAAACCATGGAAAAACTGAAGGCGCTGGGCGCAAGCTCCATCCTGGTGCTGCCAATTGAGAAGATGATGGAGTAATGGCCATGAGCTTTAACACAATCATCGACTGGAATACCTGTAGCGACGCACAGCAGCGCGAGCTGCTGATGCGCCCGGCGATTTCCGCTTCCGAGAGCATCTCACGTACCGTGGCGGAGATCCTGGATAACGTCAAAGCCCGCGGCGATGACGCGTTGCGTGAATACAGCGCGAAGTTTGATAAGACGGACGTCGGCGCATTACAGGTTACCGAGCAGGAAATCATTGATGCCAGCAATCGCCTGGGGGATGACATCAAGCAGGCGATGGCCGTTGCGGTGAAAAACATTGATACCTTCCACACCGCGCAAAAGCTGCAGACCGTGGATGTCGAAACCCTGCCCGGCGTGCGCTGCCAGCAGGTGACGCGCCCGGTTGCGTCCGTCGGCCTCTATATTCCCGGCGGCTCTGCCCCGCTTTTCTCCACCGTGCTAATGCTGGCGACTCCCGCACGCATTGCCGGGTGTCAGAAAGTGGTGCTGTGCTCGCCGCCACCGATTGCCGACGAGATCCTGTACGCGGCGAAGCTGTGCGGCGTGCAGGCGGTCTATAAAGTGGGCGGCGCGCAGGCGATATCCGCCCTGGCGTTCGGCACGGAATCCATTCCCAAGGTCGATAAAATCTTTGGCCCGGGCAATGCGTATGTGACCGAGGCTAAGCGTCAGGTCAGCCAGCGTCTGGACGGCGCGGCCATCGATATGCCTGCCGGCCCGTCTGAAGTGCTGGTGATTGCCGACAGCGGCGCAACGCCAGATTTCGTCGCGTCTGACCTGCTTTCCCAGGCGGAACACGGCCCGGACTCGCAGGTTATCCTGCTGACGCCGGATGCCGATATGGCGAAACGCGTGGGCGAAGCCGTGGAGCGTCAGCTTGCCGACCTGCCCCGCGCCGACACGGCACGCCAGGCGTTAGCGGCCAGCCGTCTGATTGTGGCGCGCGATCTCGAGCAGTGCATTGCCATTTCTAACCAGTACGGTCCGGAGCACCTGATTATTCAGACCCGCAATGCGCGCGATCTGGTCGACAGCATTACCAGCGCGGGCTCGGTGTTCCTCGGCGACTGGTCACCGGAATCCGCGGGCGATTACGCCTCCGGCACCAACCACGTGCTGCCAACGTATGGCTATACCTCAACCTGTTCCAGCCTGGGGCTGGCGGATTTCCAGAAACGCATGACCGTGCAGGAACTCTCCCGCGAAGGGTTTGCCTCACTGGCGTCCACTATTGAAACCCTGGCCGCCGCCGAGCGCCTGACCGCTCACAAAAACGCCGTTACGCTGCGCGTTGCAGCCCTGAAGGAGCAAGCATGAACATTGAAGAATTAGCCCGCGAAAATGTCCGTCGCCTGACGCCCTATCAGTCTGCGCGTCGTCTGGGCGGTAAAGGGGATGTCTGGCTGAACGCCAACGAATATCCAACGGCGGTGCAGTTTGAGCTGTCGCAGCAGACGCTGAACCGCTATCCGGAATGTCAGCCGAAGGCGGTTATTGAAAACTACGCGCAGTACGCTGGCGTGAAGCCAGAGCAGGTGCTGGTCAGTCGCGGTGCGGATGAGGGCATTGAACTGCTGATCCGTGCCTTCTGCGAGCCGGGCAAAGACGCGGTAATGTACTGCCAGCCGACCTACGGCATGTACAGCGTCAGCGCGGAAACCTTCGGGGTGGCGTGCCGCAACGTGCTCTCACTGGAGAACTGGCAGCTGGATCTGCAGGGGATTGCCGACAATCTCGAAGGCGTAAAAGTGGTGTTTGTTTGCAGCCCGAACAACCCGACCGGGCAGATTATTAACCCGCAGGATATCCGTACCCTGCTGGAGATGACGCGCGGAAAAGCCCTGGTGGTCGCGGACGAAGCCTACATCGAGTTCTGCCCGCAGGCGACGCTGGCTGGCTGGCTGGAAGAGTACCCGCACCTGGTGGTACTGCGTACGCTGTCAAAAGCCTTTGCTCTCGCGGGTCTGCGCTGCGGATTCACGCTGGCAAATAAAGAGGTCATCGACCTGCTGCTGAAGGTGATCGCCCCGTACCCCCTCTCGACGCCGGTTGCCGATATTGCGGCACAGGCGCTGACGCCTCAGGGGATTAACGCGATGCGCGAGCGCGTGGCGCAAATCCTGGAGGAACGTCAGTACCTGGTGACCGCCCTGAAGGATATCCCGTGCGTGGAGCAGGTGTTCGACTCGGAAACCAACTACATCCTGGTGCGCTTTACCGCTTCCAGTGCCGTATTTAAATCTTTATGGGATCAGGGCATTATCTTACGAGACCAGAATAAACAACCTTCTCTGAGCGGATGCCTGCGCATTACCGTCGGCACCCGTGCAGAGAGCCAGCGCGTGATTGACGCACTGAAAGCGGAGAAAGTATGACCCAGAAGATCCTTTTCATCGATCGTGACGGCACCCTTATTTCGGAGCCCCCAGCTGATTTTCAGGTCGACCGATTCGACAAGCTGGCGTTTGAACCTGACGTGATCCCGGTGCTGCTTAAGCTGCAAAAAACCGGGTACAAGCTGGTGATGATCACCAACCAGGACGGTCTGGGTACCGACAGCTTCCCGCAGGCAGACTTTGACGGCCCGCATAATCTGATGATGCAGGTGCTGACCTCGCAGGGCGTGGTGTTCGATGAAGTGCTGATTTGCCCGCACATGCCAGCCGACGAGTGCGACTGCCGTAAGCCAAAGGTGAAGCTGGTCGAGCGCTATCTGGCGGAGGATGTGCTGGATAAGACCAACAGCTATGTTATCGGCGATCGCATTACCGATATTACGCTGGCGGAGAACATGGGCATCGCGGGGCTGCGCTATGACCGCAACAACCTTAACTGGGCGATGATTGGCGAGCAGCTGACAAAACGTGACCGCTACTCGCACGTTGAACGCAACACCAAAGAGACGCAAATTGATGTGAAGGTCTGGCTGGACCGCGAAGGCGGCAGCAAGATCCACACCGGCGTGGGTTTCTTCGACCACATGCTGGACCAGATTGCCACCCACGGCGGTTTCCGCATGGAGATCGCGGTAAAAGGCGACCTCTATATTGACGATCACCACACCGTGGAAGATACCGGCCTGGCGCTGGGTGAAGCCCTTAAGCTGGCGCTCGGTGATAAACGCGGCATTAACCGTTTTGGCTTTGTCCTGCCGATGGACGAGTGTCTGGCGCGCTGCGCGATGGATATCTCCGGTCGTCCGCACCTGGAATACAAAGCAGACTTCAATTACCAGCGCGTGGGCGATCTGAGCACCGAAATGGTGGAGCACTTCTTCCGTTCATTGTCCTACACCATGGGCCTGACGTTGCACCTGAAGACCAAAGGCAAGAACGACCACCACCGCGTGGAGAGTCTCTTCAAGGCCTTCGGCCGCACGCTGCGCCAGGCAATTCGCGTGGAAGGCGACGCCCTGCCCTCATCAAAAGGAGTGCTGTAATGAACGTGGTGATTCTGGATACCGGATGCGCCAACCTGAACTCAGTAAAGTCGGCCATCACCCGCCACGGCTACGAACCGGTGGTCAGCCGTGACCCGGACGTGGTGCTGCGTGCCGACAAGTTATTTCTGCCGGGCGTAGGCACTGCGCAGGCGGCGATGGATCAGATTCGCGAGCGCGAGCTGGTCGATCTGATCAAAGCCTGTACCCAACCGGTGCTGGGCATTTGCCTGGGTATGCAGATCCTGGGCCGCCGCAGCGAAGAGAGCAACGGCGTTGACCTGCTGGGCATTATCGACGAAGACGTGCCGAAAATGACCGACCACGGTCTGCCTCTGCCGCATATGGGCTGGAACCGCGTGTACGCCAAAGCGGGCGACAGGCTTTTTCGCGGCATTGAAGATGGCGCGTATTTTTACTTCGTGCACAGTTACGCTATGCCGGTGAACGTCAATACCATCGCCCAGTGCACTTACGGCGAGGCGTTTACCGCAGCCGTACAGAAAGACAATTTCTTCGGCGTACAGTTTCACCCGGAGCGCTCGGGCGCCGCGGGCGCGCAGCTGCTGAAAAACTTCCTGGAGATGTGATGATTATTCCCGCGTTAGATTTAATTGACGGCACGGTTGTCCGTCTTCATCAGGGCGATTACGGTCAACAGCGCGACTACGGAAAGGACCCGCTGCCGCGCCTGCAGGATTATGCCGCTCAGGGTGCACAGGTGCTGCATCTGGTCGATTTAACGGGTGCGAAAGATCCGGCGAAGCGCCAGATCCCGCTGCTTAAAAATCTGGTTGCCGGTGTTGATGTGCCGGTACAGGTCGGCGGCGGCGTGCGTACGGAAGATGACGTGGCGGCGCTGCTGGACGCGGGCGTGGCGCGCGTGGTGGTCGGTTCAACCGCCGTCAAAGATCCTGAGACGGTGAAGGGCTGGTTCCGCCGCTTTGGCGCCGACGCGCTGGTGCTGGCGCTGGACGTGCGCATTGACGAACAGGGTAATAAACAGGTGGCGGTCAGCGGCTGGCAGGAAAACTCCGGCGTGACGCTGGAGGCGCTGGTCGAGATGTATCTGCCCGTTGGCCTTAAGCACGTGCTGTGTACGGACATCTCGCGCGACGGCACGCTGGCGGGTTCCAACGTTTCTTTATATGAAGAAGTTTGCGCCCGTTATCCGCAGGTGGCGTTCCAGTCATCTGGCGGCATCGGTGACTTAGCCGATATCGCTGCGCTGCGCGGAACGGGGGTACAGGGCGTGATTGTGGGCCGGGCCCTGCTGGAAGGTAAATTTACGGTGACGGAGGCGATTCAATGCTGGCAAAACGGATAATCCCTTGCCTGGACGTACGTAACGGCCAGGTCGTGAAAGGCGTGCAGTTCCGCAACCACGAGATCATTGGCGACATCGTTCCGCTGGCAAAACGCTATGCCGATGAAGGCGCAGATGAGCTGGTGTTCTACGATATTACCGCGTCCAGCGATGGCCGCGTAGTCGACAAAAGCTGGGTCGCTCGCGTGGCGGAAGTGATCGATATTCCGTTCTGCGTGGCGGGGGGGATTAAATCCGCCGACGACGCCGCCAAAATTCTCTCGTTTGGTGCCGACAAGATTTCCATCAATTCCCCTGCCCTGGCCGACCCGGAGCTGATCACCCGCCTGGCCGATCGTTTTGGCGTGCAGTGTATTGTGGTTGGGATCGACACCTGGTATGACGCCGCAACGGGCAAGTACCACGTCAATCAATACACCGGAGATGAAAGCCGCACGCGCGTGACGCAGTGGGAAACGCTCGACTGGGTGCAGGAAGCGCAGAAGCGTGGCGCGGGCGAGATTGTCCTCAACATGATGAACCAGGACGGCGTGCGTAACGGGTATGACCTCGAGCAGCTGAAAAAAGTCCGTGAGGTCTGCCACGTTCCGCTGATTGCCTCCGGCGGCGCGGGCACCATGGAACACTTCCTCGAAGCCTTCCGCGATGCGAACGTAGACGGCGCGCTGGCCGCTTCCGTGTTCCACAAACAGATTATTAATATTGGTGAGTTAAAAACGTACCTGGCCGACCAGGGCGTGGAGATCAGGGTATGTTAACAGAGCAACAACAGGCGCAGCTGGACTGGAATAAAACGGACGGATTACTGCCGGTGGTTGTCCAGCATGCCGTCTCAGGCGAAGTGCTGATGCTGGGGTATATGAACCAGAACGCGCTGGCGAAAACGATCGACAGTGGCAAAGTGACGTTTTACTCCCGCACGAAACAGCGCCTGTGGACCAAAGGGGAAACCTCGGGTCACTTCCTGAACGTGGTCAGCATTACGCCGGACTGCGATAACGACACCCTGCTGGTACTGGCAAACCCCATCGGTCCGACCTGCCATAAGGGCACCAGCAGCTGCTTTGGAGAGGCGAGTCACCAGTGGCTGTTCCTGTACCAACTGGAGCAGCTGCTGGCGGAGCGTAAATCGGCGGATCCGGAGAGTTCTTATACCGCGAAGCTGTACGCCAGCGGAACCAAGCGTATTGCGCAGAAGGTGGGTGAAGAAGGCGTTGAGACAGCGCTGGCCGCGACCGTGCATGACCGCGAGGAGCTGACGAACGAAGCGTCTGACTTAATGTATCACCTGCTGGTGCTGCTGCAGGATCAGGAGCTGGATTTGACGGCGGTGATTGAGAATTTACGTAAAAGACATAAATAAACACCCTACCGGGGGAGCTCGCGCCTCCCCTTTTCCTTTAATAAAGCAGTTATCATTCCTTCCGCGAGCGGGTATCATCAGCCGATAGTGTAACGCACGATTTTATGCGTTAAGAGTTACTCATTTAACATTGAGGTTGAAGATGAAATTTCTGGTCACCGGCGCTGCCGGCTTTATCGGTTTCCACGTCAGCGAGCGCCTGTTGCAGGCAGGGCATCAGGTTGTAGGAATTGATAACCTTAATGACTATTACGATGTCAATCTGAAGCAAGCACGACTGGATCTGCTTACGTCCGACAATTTCACTTTCCATAAGCTGGATCTGGCGGATCGCGAAGGGATGGCCTCGCTGTTTGCTACTGAGAAATTTGACCGCGTGATCCACCTCGCCGCGCAGGCTGGCGTACGTTACTCTCTGGAAAATCCGCACGCTTACGCGCAATCAAACCTTATCGGCCATCTCAACGTACTGGAAGGCTGCCGACACAACAAGGTGCAGCATTTACTGTATGCTTCTTCCAGCTCTGTTTACGGCCTGAACCGAAAGATGCCTTTCTCCACCGATGACTCGGTTGATCACCCGGTTTCCTTGTATGCCGCGACGAAAAAATCCAACGAACTGATGTCGCATACCTACTCTCATCTTTACAATCTGCCGACGACCGGCCTGCGCTTTTTCACCGTGTATGGGCCATGGGGCCGTCCGGACATGGCGCTGTTTAAATTTACTAAGGCCATGATTGAAGGCAAAAGTATTGATGTTTACAACTATGGCAAGATGAAGCGCGACTTCACTTATATCGATGATATTGTTGAAGCTATTATTCGCCTGCAGGATGTTATCCCTCAGGCCGATGCGAACTGGACCGTTGAAACAGGGTCCCCGGCGACCAGCTCTGCGCCGTACCGTGTTTACAATATTGGCAACAGTGCGCCAGTAGAGCTGATGGATTACATCACCGCGCTGGAAGAAGCGTTAGGCAAAGAAGCGGATAAAAATATGATGCCTGTTCAGCCAGGTGACGTGCTCGAAACAAGCGCGGATACCACGGCGCTCTATGACGTGATTGGGTTTAAGCCGAAAACGTCGGTGAAGGAAGGCGTGAAGAATTTTGTGGACTGGTATCGCAGTTTCTACAAGGTCTAAAAAAACAAAACCCGGCGAATGCGCCGGGTTTTTTATGCGTTACGGGCAGTAATCAGTCGCTGCCGAACAAATCGCGGGTATACACTTTATCCGCAACGTCCGCCAGCTCTTCCGCCATGCGGTTAGAGATGATCACGTCCGCCTCTTTCTTGAATGCATCCAGATCGCGCACCACGCGGGAATGGAAGAACTCATCTTCCTTCATTACCGGTTCATAAATAATGACCTGTACACCCTTGGCCTTAATGCGCTTCATGATGCCCTGGATGGAAGATGCACGGAAATTATCGGAGCCACTTTTCATAATCAGGCGATAGACGCCTACCACTTTCGGCTGACGGGAAAGTATTGAGTCAGCTACAAAATCTTTGCGGGTCCGGTTGGCATCAACAATCGCCGAGATGATGTTGTTAGGAACAGACTGATAGTTAGCCAGCAACTGCTTAGTATCTTTCGGCAGGCAGTAACCGCCATAGCCAAACGACGGGTTGTTATAATGATTGCCGATACGTGGATCCAGGCAAACGCCTTCGATAATTTGACGGCTATTCAACCCCAGGCTCTCTGCATAGCTGTCCAGCTCGTTAAAGTATGCCACACGCATGGCAAGATACGTGTTAGCAAAAAGCTTAATGGCTTCCGCTTCGGTCGAATCGGTGAACAGCGTTGGAATATCTTTTTTGGTCGCCCCTTCCTGGAGCAGCGCGGCAAATCGCTCGGCGCGCTCTGAACGCTCGCCAATAACGATGCGTGATGGGTTCAGGTTGTCGTACAGCGCACGCCCTTCACGGAGAAATTCCGGGGAGAAGATGACATTATCAATGCCGTACTTTTCTTTAACGGACTGGGTAAAACCAACCGGGATGGTGGATTTAATGATCATCACCGCGTTCGGGTTGATTTCCGTAACATCGCGGATCACCGACTCAACGCTCGAGGTGTTGAAGTAGTTGGTTTTAGGATCATAGTCGGTCGGTGTGGCGATAATCACATAGTCCGCCCCACGGTAAGCATCCTGCTTGTCAGTGGTTGCGCGGAAGTTTAGCGGCTTCGTTGCCAGATACTCTTCAATCTCTTTATCTACAATCGGGGACTGCTTCTTGTTAAGCATGTCCACTTTAGCCTGCACGATATCCAGCGCAACCACTTCGTGGTTCTGAGCAATCAAGATACCGTTGGAGAGACCTACATAACCTGTACCGGAAATTGTTATTTTCATTCGCGAATAACTTCTGTAAGTGAGCTGTAGAGATGACCGCAGGGCCATCACGATAATCAATAACTGTAGGGCTTTTTACCTCCTGCCTTGTGGGAGTGTCAAGGCGAAGCCTCAGGAATAGCCCGTCCAGGTACAACATTCAGACTACTTCGAATATGTGGTTGTGATTTTGGTGAAAAAAAACCCGGAGAATATCTCCGGGTTTATATAACAACCTGAGGCTAAATCAGATTAGTCCAGCCATTCCGTGTGGAACACACCTTCTTTATCTGTACGCTTATAGGTATGCGCACCGAAATAATCACGCTGAGCCTGAATGAGGTTAGCCGGCAGTACCGCAGCACGATAGCTATCGTAGTAGGCTACTGCAGCAGAGAAGGTCGGAACCGGGATACCGTTCTGCACAGCGTAGGCAACCACGTCACGCAGCGCCTGCTGGTATTCGTCCGCAATTTTCTTAAAGTACGGTGCCAGCAGCAGGTTGGCGATACCAGCGTTTTCAGCATAGGCATCGGTGATTTTCTGCAGGAACTGCGCGCGAATGATGCAGCCCGCGCGGAAGATCTTCGCGATCTCACCGTAGTTCAGATCCCAATTGTTCTCATCTGACGCCGCACGCAGCTGAGAGAAGCCTTGCGCGTAAGAAACGATTTTACCCAGGTACAGTGCACGACGCACTTTCTCAACGAACTCCGCTTTATCACCTGCTGATTTAGCCTGTGGGCCAGACAACACTTTAGATGCCGCCACGCGCTGCTCTTTCAGGGAAGAGATGTAACGCGCGAAGACAGATTCGGTGATCAGAGACAGTGGTTCACCCAGATCCAGAGAGCTCTGGCTGGTCCATTTACCGGTGCCTTTGTTCGCTGCTTCATCCAGAATCACATCAACCAGGTATTTACCCTCTTCATCTTTTTTCGTGAAGATATCTTTGGTGATGTCAATCAGGTAGCTGTTCAGCTCGCCTTTGTTCCACTCGGTGAAGGTTTCAGCCAGCTCTTCATTGGAGAGGTTCAGACCGCCTTTCAGCAGGGAGTATGCTTCCGCGATCAGCTGCATATCGCCGTATTCGATGCCGTTGTGCACCATTTTCACATAGTGACCCGCACCATCCGGACCGATATAAGTTACACACGGCTCGCCATCTTCTGCAACAGCAGCGATTTTGGTCAGAATAGGCGCAACCAGTTCGTATGCTTCTTTCTGGCCGCCAGGCATGATAGATGGGCCTTTCAGCGCGCCCTCTTCACCACCAGAAACACCGGTGCCGATGAAGTTGAAGCCTTCAGCAGACAGTTCACGATTACGACGGATGGTGTCCTGGAAGAAGGTGTTACCGCCATCAATGATGATGTCACCTTTTTCGAGGTAAGGCTTCAGGGAGTCGATAGCTGCATCAGTACCCGCGCCCGCTTTCACCATTAACAGGATACGACGAGGGGTTTCCAGAGATTCAACGAATTCTTTAACCGTATAGAAAGGGACCAGTTTCTTGCCTGGGTTCTCGGCAATCACTTCTTCGGTCTTATCACGGGAGCGGTTGAATACGGAAACGGTATAGCCACGACTTTCGATGTTGAGCGCCAGGTTGCGCCCCATCACTGCCATACCGACAACACCGATTTGTTGCTTGGACATTATAAACTCCTGTCAGGTGTGGTTACGAAGACTGAAAAACAGGCTCCAAAGTAAAACTGAATATAGTGTACGACAAAAACTTGCTATTCAATAGTAATGATGCTGACCAACTATCTGATTAACATTCTTATTATGATTGCTATATTTGTAACAGCAGGAATGACGAAGGTGGTTAATGATAAAATCTGTTTTAAGTCATTATTTATCAGATTAGACATGCTGATCGCCAGCAATGAAACCACTAAAATGGGCAAAATCGGAAGTAAATAACGCCCCTGAAAGCCGAGTAAATTATCATATGCCACTGGGTTATAAGTAAGATATAACGGCAATGAAAGAACAATTCCAAAAATAAAGAACAACATTAAGGAGAATGCAAAGCAACTTGTGCGAGAAACACATGAAAAGTTATTGGGCACATTAAAATGTGGATTTGTTAAGCATGCAAAGAAAAGATTCACCAATAACAACCAAAATGCAATTATCATATACATGCCATTTAGGCCATAATGTAATGGGAGAATAGTTGAGTAAAGTTGTTTAACATCAAACACAGTTGATAAAGAAAGTGAAATAAAGTAAAGTGGATTCCTCAACACAAAACAAATTTGTTCGAGCGGTACAGCACCATTACCTAAATAAACCAAACTTTTGTCAGTAAACTTTACCCAAACAATACTCGTTCCAACTGCAAGAAGTACACATCCCATTAAAAGCAAAGTACTCCGGATTAAAGAATTCCTAAAAACCATGAAGCCATTACAGCAAAAATGTAGCACCAATGGAGTTATAGTAATCATTGAATATCCTACCTTACTATTCCCTATGGCAAAGGCGAGAAGGTAAAGTAATATCCATTCTTTTCGTTTTATCAGCGACGCTCTACTATAATCAAAACTCAATATATAGAATATAAAACATAGACAAAGCGCCAGAGTTAAAGCATCAGCACTGACTGAAGCCCATAGAGATAAAGCCATGGGTAACATAGCCAAAATAAGTAGGACTGATACCGAATGTTGCCCAAGCAAAACTCGAGAGCTAAAAAAATAAATTAAAAACAAACAAGAAAAGCCGTTTACAATACGCATAAAATAAACGGAATGCTCAACACTTAAATGCATGAGCTTCGATACAGATAAAGAAATCGCCAATGGCAGGTACGGAAGCGGGGGGTAAGTGCCAGCAGAATTTATAGATTTCACCATACAATTCGCATCTAAGCTTTCACTTTCAGGTTGGTACCAAGCAATTAAAAAATGTTTTTTTGCTGCTGAAAAATAATCTTGGCAATTAATACCAACACCAATATCCCCTTCACGATTTATCAAATGAAAATGGGATACTTCATAGGCTCGCAGGAAATGAGCCCCTTCATCTGGATTGCCGAAAGGTTTTTTTAATAAAGAAAATGCGACAACAACAATAACTAAGAATATAAAAATAATCCGTTGTGATTTAATACCCATATATCACTCCAGACTTTCTGCCAATGGACGTTGTGGTTGCGTATGCATATCATAAGAGAGGAACGATAGAAATAATTGCACACCAATAATTATTGGCATCGATGCAAGCATTACGGTACCGCTCGATGCAACAGTGTCAGAAATTATGGAATTATACCATTCTGAAAGACCGAAAATAATACCAAATGACATCATTAAAATACTTAATGGTAATTGAACGGATGCAACAGAGAAATCTCTCAGATAATATTTATAAAAGATTCTCTTGATTGAGTTTTTAATATGACCTTTCATAAATTTAAAGAGTATATCTGATATTTTTAAGTTTGATATTTCGTCTGCATAAACTGATTTCATTGGAATATCAATCACGACAGCGTTAATGGTACCCAAACGGAAAAGAATATCTGACTCAAAAAAATATCGCTCAGAAATCTTATCGAGATTTAATAGTTTGAGAACATTCAAATTAATTGCTGTATAACCATTAGTAGGGTCGAAGAGATCCCAATAACCGGAAGATATTTTCTGCATGAAAGACAATCCAAGATTACCTAATAATCTTATTTTGGGCATCGACTTAACATCTTCTGGGTTATAAAATCGGTTTCCCTTTGTATAATCAGCTTTATTTGACAATATTGGATCACTAAAATGATGCAATATGCTAGGATCCATCTGATTATCACCATCTATCTTTACTGCACAGTAATGACCATCTAAAATAGCTTGCTTATAACCACTTAAAACAGCAGCACCGACACCTTTGTTGACTTCATGGAAGATCACTTTTACACGCGGATCTAAACAGTTAGCCTGAACATAATTCCCAGACATCTCCGGACAACAGTCATCAACAACATAAATTGCACTTACATTTTGCTCAATACGGTTTATGACATCAAGAATATGCTTTTTAACTTTATAAGTTGGAATTACAACAGCTATAGTTTTTTGTATCACGTTATTTTCCATTATTGAACACCCAGAATTTAGAAATAAAGAAACTTATAACAAACAACAATGTTTCCGTTGCTATTTTGGCTATTAATGTATGCAGCGGCAAAAATGAAATATTAAGAGAAATGAATTTTAAAAAAACCATCAACAAAATATTACTAAGTAGCGTCATGAAAACCCAGAACAATGCAAAACGGAAGTATACTTTTATTAAATAACGAACCTCAAGACACCTTTGATATTTAAATGTATACCGATAATTTAAATAACACCCGAGGCATGCAGCCAATGCACGTGATAAGATATTTGCATAAGTTACTTTGACATCAACCAAAACAAAAAATTGTAATAATGCTGTGTCTACAAAGAACTGAATAACACCAACATTAAAAAAAACAAAAATTCTGTCGAAAGTTTTCAAGTTCATTTATAAAATCTTTTTTCTATGAGCGTGTATGACAAAGCTGAAATACCCAAGATCACTATCAGCGATATTAACTCGGGCCAAAATTGTCCGAGATTGTTTGATGGAAGTGAGTTTTTAATATTCAAAAATATTGGCAAATGATACAAATAAATACTATAACTGATAGTTCCTATATAACAAAAACCGGACCAATGACATAGTTTTACAAAGATATTATTACGTTCAAAAACAATAAAGGAGGCGATAACACTAGCGATACCAACCGCGAGAAAAGTTCTCGAAAAAATGACTGTTGAGGCTGATGTCCAGAACTGAGGGCCTATATGTTTTACGTGAAAAACAAATACTGACACTATCAGCAATCCACTCATAAACAAGAATGTTCCAATATAATTATTTTCAAAGAATTGTCGTTTTGTTGTCCACAATTTCGCCAGAAGGACTCCACAGGCAAATTCATCGAGCATTCCCGGAAGTTGTGTTGTCCATATAAACATCATCATTGGATCTGCTTTAACAATATAAAAACAATAAGCACGCCAGCACCATGAAATGACAAACCACAGCGCAATGTAATAATAAATCTTTTTATCACTTTGTATGATTTTATAACTTAAAGCCATGAGGATGTAAAACATGAATTCAACGCCTAAAGTCCAATAGACGCCATTAATACTGCCATGGAAACGTGCATCAAATGAATGTAAAAAAAGCAGGTGAACAGCAATATGTGTTATACCATTTGTAGTAACTAAAAAATAAGAAGATGCCAACGCCACAAGCACGAGCATCGAAAAATAGTAAGCTGGCGCTATTCTCAAAAAGCGACGTTTGAGGTATTTTAATGTATCCCAGGGCTTCGACTTGATGACACTAATACCTATGAATAACCCACTGAGGGGCTTTGTTGAATAAATCAGATTTCGGGTAAGTCTCCCCCGTAGCGGGTTGTGTTTTCAGGCAATACGCACGCTT
>OIEQ01000734.1_pt1 | contig 14771 bp, 9 predicted proteins | sample 1581841 | NCBI WGS metagenome assembly OIEQ01 (sample SAMN03281020, study PRJEB24777) | human gut metagenome | isolation source: fecal sample PR170 from 1 month old male Malay infant, vaginal delivered... | place: Singapore | collected 2005-12-29
AATCCCTTATAAGACAATGGGAAGAGAGGATCTCAGAGTCATATTATCGGCAGAAAGTTCCGCTTTATAAGCGAAAATCTCTACCCCCTGCTTTTGTGCCTCATTCAACAATTGCGCGTATTTAGGATCAATATGACGGGCCGGGGAAAACCGTTCAATGGCTGAATGCAGAACCGCAAACAGCAACACGGCGCGCTTGCCCGCCGCCGCTACACTCATTAGCTCTCGCAGATGCTTCTGGCCACGTAGCGTTACCGCATCCGGAAAGAAGCCGTTTTCCTGTTCCGCTAACGTCACTGATTTCACTTCAATATAGCACTCAGGGCGGTCTTCCGCCTGTAACATAAAATCAATTCTGCTGCCTTCATCGCCATATTTCACTTCGCTTTTTTGCGTGCCGTAACCCACCAGTTCAGGAAGCATTCCATTTGTCAGAGCTTCCTTAACCAGCTGATTTGCGCGCAGGGTATTAACGCAAATAAATGCCCCGCTTTGCGTCTCGGTCATTTCCCAGGTATGGGGATATTTGCGTTTAGTATTTTCTGATGTGGAATACCAGACCGTGTCACCCGGCGTGGCGCAACCGGTCATGGCGCCGGTGTTAGGGCAGTGCAGCGTGAGCGTTTCGCCCGCAGGGGTGATCACATCAGCGAGAAAGCGTTTGTAACGCTGGATCAGCGTGGCGGGCTGGAGTGCAGGACTAAACTTCATCAGGATTCCTTAACGTGTCGCCCAGCGTCCAGCGCTGGAGCGGAGTATAGCGGGTGCGTCCTTGTACAAAGGCAGATTCGTACAGCGCAAATTCATTCACCTGAAAGGACCAGTGAAAGCCCGGTGGCGGGATGGCAACGGCCTGACCCGCATCGCGCAGCAGGGTAATCTGGGGATGAAACGGCTGCGGGCTCTGATAACAGCCGCTGCGCGCGGCCTGCGCCCGCAGCATGTTGGCGAGCTGTAGCAGTCCGCGAGGGGGCTGCCGCGTCCCCAGCCAGACCACCCGAGAGCGCAGCCATTGCCCGGCATCGTCAAGATGCAGCGTAAACCCCGGCTGCGAAATGCGTCCGGCCATTGCGCTTAACGCGCGCTGCTTTTCAGCGCTTACTTCACCAAGAAAGGCTAACGTCAGGTGCATATTGGCGGCGACGACGGGGCGGCCCGCTTCCGCGGGGAAGTGGCTGGCGCGCCAGCGAACAATCTGCCGTTGAAGCGTGGTGGGTAATTCAATGGCGAAGAATAGCCGTTTAGACTCAGACATGCGCAAGACTCGGTAATGATATGCGCCGATGCTACAATGTACGCCGATTAATGTTAACCCTCTGGAGCCGTAAGTGTCCTCTTTGCCCGTCGCCGTCGTCCTTCCTGAGCTACTCGCAGCCTTAGAACATGCGCCACAGGTTTTGCTCAGCGCGCCCACCGGAGCGGGTAAATCCACCTGGCTGCCCCTGCAAATTCTGCGCGATGGGAACATCAGCGGGAAAATTATCCTGCTGGAGCCGCGCAGGCTGGCGGCGCGCAATGTGGCGCAGCGCCTGGCGGAACTGCTGAATGAAAAACCGGGCGAGACGGTAGGGTACCGGATGCGCGCCGAAACCTGCGTTGGACCATCCACGCGGCTGGAAGTGGTCACCGAAGGTATTCTTACCCGTATGTTGCAAAACGATCCGGAGCTGACCGGCGTCGGGCTGGTGATCCTTGATGAATTTCACGAGCGCAGCCTCCAGGCCGATCTGGCCCTTGCGCTGCTGCTCGACGTTCAGCAGGGGCTGCGCGACGACCTTCGGCTGCTGATTATGTCGGCGACGCTGGATAACGAGCGGCTCCGGCAGACGCTCCCTGACGCGCCGATGATCTCCTCTGAAGGGCGTGCGTTCCCGGTCGAGCGCCGCTATCAGCCGCTGCCTGCCCATCAGCGTTTTGACGAAGCGGTTGCCATCGCCACCGCTGAATTGCTCCGCCAGGAGCCCGGCTCGCTGCTGCTGTTTTTACCCGGCGTAGGCGAAATCCAGCGCGTACAGGAGCAGCTGGCATCCCGGGTGAACAGTGACGTTATGCTGTGCCCGCTCTACGGCGCGCTGCCGTTGGCTGACCAGCGCAAGGCGATCCTTCCCGCACCGGCGGGGCAGCGCAAAGTGGTGCTGGCAACGAATATCGCGGAAACCAGTTTGACCATCGAAGGCATTCGCCTGGTGGTGGACAGTACGCTGGAGAGGGTGGCCAGTTTTGATCCGCGTACCGGGCTGACCAGGCTGCTGACGCAGCGCATCAGCCAGGCCTCAATGGTGCAGCGCGCAGGGCGAGCAGGGCGTCTTGAGCCGGGTATTTGCCTGCATTTAACCAGCGCCGAGCAGGCGGAGCGTGCGGCATTCCAGAGCACGCCTGAGATTTTACAAAGCGATCTCTCCGGACTGGTGATGGATCTGATGCAGTGGGGCTGTCCGGACCCTGACCAGCTCACCTGGCTTAATCCTCCGCCTGTAGTCAACCTTTCCGCCGCGTGCAGTCTGCTGACCCAGCTTGGCGCGCTGGAAGGCGAGCGACTGACGGCGCGCGGTCAGAAAATGGCGGCGCTGGGCAACGATCCACGTCTGGCGGCAATGCTGGTAGCAGCACAGGGCGACGATGAAATTGCCACGGCGGCAAAACTGGCGGCTATTCTTGAGGAGCCGCCGCGCGGTGGCGGCAGCGATCTGGGACAGGCCTTTTCACGCCATCAGGGAAACTGGCAACAGCGGGCGCAGCAGCTGTGTAAACGCCTGAATTGCCGGGGCGGTTCGCCTGACAGCGATAAAGTTATCCCTCTGCTGGCCCAGGCCTTCCCGGACAGAATCGCGCGCCGTCGCGGGCTGGATGGTCGCTATCAGCTGGCAAATGGGATGGGCGCGATGCTGGACAGCGATGACGCCCAGACGCGTCATGAATGGCTGATCGCGCCGCTCTTACTCCAGGGCAGCCACTCCCCGGACGCGCGTATTTTACAGGCGGTTGCCGTGGATATTGACCTCCTGACGCGTGCCTGCCCGCAGCTGCTTCAGCAATCTGACATCGTGGAATGGGATGATACCCAGGGCACGCTGAAGGCGTTCCGTCGTAGCCAGATTGGCAAACTGACGCTCGGGACGAAACCGCTGGCGAAGCCGTCGGAGGAAGAGTTACACCAGGCGATGCTGAATGGCATTCGGGAAAAAGGGCTGAGCGTACTGAACTGGACGCCGGAGGCTGAACAATATCGTATACGTCTGCACTGCGCCGCGAAGTGGCTGCCGGAACAGGGGTGGCCAGCGGTGGATGATGAGACGCTGCTCGCGACGCTTGAACAGTGGCTGTTGCCGCAGATGAGCGGCGTACACTCCCTGCGCGCCCTGAAGGCGCTTGATGTTAAGGCAGCGTTACAGAATTTACTGGACTGGTCGTTACGTCAACGTCTGGATAGTGAACTGCCTGGGCATTACACTGTGCCAACCGGGAGCCGGATTGCCATTCGTTATCATGAGGATAATCCGCCGGCGCTGGCGGTTCGGATGCAGGAGATGTTTGGTGAGGCCACCACGCCGTCCATTGCTGAAGGCCGTGTGCCGTTAGTGCTTGAGCTGCTTTCGCCTGCGCATCGTCCCTTGCAAATCACCCGCGACTTGGGGGCGTTTTGGGCGGGGAGCTATCGTGAAGTGCAGAAAGAGATGAAAGGGCGATATCCCAAACACGTCTGGCCGGACGATCCGGCGAATACCGCGCCGACACGGCGCACGAAAAAATATTCGTAATGGGGAAAGTGCGGGCTGATGCCCTCACCCCGGCCCTCTCCCACAGGGAGAGGGAGAAACAAACTTTGAGAGATTTCTTCTTTCACTGACCTGTGCAAGATAAGAAAATCTGGCCTTTGCGCCTGAATGTTGCGGAGAAAAAGCATGGCGGGGAATGACCGCGAGCCAATAGGACGTAAGGGAAAGCCGACGCGTCCGGCGAAAGAAAAGGTAAGCCGTCGTCGCCTCAGAGATGAGGAGTATGACGATGACTATGAAGACGATTATGAGGATGAAGAACCGATGCCGCGTAAAGGGAAAGGCAAAGGGCGTAAGCCTCGTGGTAAGCGCGGCTGGTTCTGGCTGCTGCTGAAGCTGTTCATTGTTTTTGTTGTCCTGATCGCGATTTACGGCGTTTATCTGGATCAGAAGATCCGCAGCCGTATTGACGGGAAAGTCTGGCAATTGCCTGCGGCAGTGTACGGCCGCATGGTGAACCTTGAGCCGGACATGTCCATCAGCAAGAACGAGATGGTGAAGCTGCTGCAAGCCACGCAGTATCGTCAGGTCACGAAAATGACCCGTCCAGGCGAATTTACCGTCCAGGCGAAAAGCATTGAGATGATCCGCCGTCCGTTCGACTTCCCGGACAGTAAAGAAGGGCAGGTGCGCGCGCGTCTGACCTTTGACGGCGATCGTCTGGAAACCATTGAGAACATGGATAACGATCGTCAGTTCGGTTTCTTCCGTCTCGATCCGCGTCTCATCACCATGCTGTCGTCCGCAAACGGCGAACAGCGGCTGTTCGTGGCGCGTAACGGCTTCCCGGATTTGCTGGTGGATACCCTGCTGGCAACCGAAGATCGCCACTTCTACGAGCACGATGGTATTAGCCTTTACTCCATTGGTCGTGCGGTACTGGCGAACCTGACCGCCGGGCGTACGGTGCAGGGGGCGAGTACCCTGACCCAGCAGCTAGTGAAAAACCTGTTCCTCTCCAGCGAACGCTCTTACTGGCGTAAAGCCAACGAAGCGTACATGGCCGTGCTGATGGATGCGCGCTACAGCAAGGATCGTATTCTTGAGCTGTACATGAACGAGGTGTACCTCGGTCAGAGCGGCGATAACGAGATCCGCGGCTTCCCGCTGGCGAGCCTGTACTACTTTGGCCGTCCGGTAGAAGAGCTGAGCCTTGACCAGCAGGCGCTGCTGGTGGGCATGGTGAAAGGCGCGTCGATCTACAACCCGTGGCGTAACCCGAAACTGGCGCTGGAGCGTCGTAACCTGGTGCTGCGTCTGCTGCAACAACAGCAGGTGATTGACCAGGAGCTGTACGACATGCTGAGCGCACGTCCGCTGGGCGTTCAGCCGCGCGGTGGGGTGATCTCTCCGCAGCCTGCCTTTATGCAGATGGTGCGTCAGGAGTTGCAGTCGAAGCTCGGAGATAAAGTGAAAGATCTCTCAGGCGTGAAGATCTTTACCACCTTTGATTCCGTGGCGCAGGATGCGGCAGAAAAAGCGGCGGTAGAAGGTATTCCGGCGCTGAAAAAGCAGCGTAAGCTGAGCGATCTGGAAACCGCGATGGTAGTGGTTGACCGTAACACCGGCGAAGTTCGTGCCATGGTGGGCGGTGCTGAGCCACAGTATGCGGGCTATAACCGCGCAATGCAGGCGCGTCGTTCGATTGGTTCACTGGCAAAACCGGCGACTTATCTGACCGCGCTGAGCCAGCCGAACCTCTATCGACTGAACACCTGGATTGCCGATGCGCCAATCTCCCTGCGCCAGCCTAACGGCCAGGTATGGTCACCGCAGAACGATGACAGACAGTTCAGCGGTCAGGTGATGCTGGTGGATGCGTTAACCCGCTCGATGAACGTGCCAACGGTTAACCTCGGGATGGCGCTGGGCCTGCCAGCCATCACCGACACCTGGCAGAAGCTGGGCGTACCGAAAGATCAGCTGCACCCTGTGCCAGCGATGATTCTGGGGGCGCTTAACCTGACGCCAATCGAAGTGGCGCAGGCGTTCCAGACCATCGCCAGCGGCGGTAACCGAGCGCCGCTCTCCGCCCTGCGTTCGGTGATTGCCGAAGATGGCTCCGTGCTGTATCAGAGCTTCCCGCAGGCGGAGCGCGCTGTTCCGGCGCAGGCGGCCTATATGACGCTGTGGACCATGCAGCAGGTGGTTCAGCGCGGTACCGGTCGTCAGCTGGGGGCGAAGTATCCTGGTCTGCATCTGGCGGGTAAAACCGGGACCACCAACAACAATGTCGATACCTGGTTCGCCGGTATTGATGGTCGTGAAGTGGTCATCACCTGGGTGGGGCGCGATAACAACCAGCCGACCAAACTGTATGGCGCGAGCGGTGCTATGTCGATTTACCAGCGCTACCTCGCGAATCAGTCTCCGGTGCCGCTGAACCTCGTTGCTCCGGAAGATATCGTCGATATGGGCGTGGACAGCTCGGGTAACTTCATTTGCGGCGGTGGCGTGCGTACGCTGCCGGTCTGGACGACCAACCCGGATGCGCTGTGCCAGCAAAGCCAGCCAGAAGAACCGACAGGTAACCCGTTCGATCAGTCTTCTCAACCTCAGCAGCCGCAGCAGCAACAGCCGCAGCAGCAGGAAGAGAAGAAAGACAGTGACGGCGTCGCCGGCTGGATCAAGGATATGTTCGGCGGGAACTAACCCTACTGATACCCCCTTCCCGGGAAGGGGGTATTTTTTCACCTCGGCAACTCATTTCCTTAACCCCATTTTCAACCCTTATTAACGACCCATTTTCCGTTGATTATTTCTTAAACCCTTAATTCTTGTAGGGCCGCATATCGCTTGCTATGCCGTCAGCGTTTCGCATATTATTCTGCGGTCATAATAATAATTCTCGTTTACGTTATCATTCACCTTTTTCATCAGAGATCCATCATGGCGCTTTCCAATACTGCTCAGCCAATTAACACGTCGCTGCGTAAAATCGCAGCCGTCGTAGCCACAGCGGTTGCCGGCATGTCTGCTTACGCACAGGCCGCTGAAACCCCCAAGAAAGAAGAAACCATCACCGTGACTGCCGCACCGGCTGCACAGGAAAGTGCCTGGGGTCCTGCTGCGACTATCGCCGCGCGTCAATCCGCGACCGGAACCAAAACAGACACCCCAATTCAAAAGGTTCCACAGTCTATTTCTGTGGTTACTGCCGAAGAGATGGCACTGCATCAGCCACGTTCCGTTAAAGAAGCGTTGAGTTATACCCCGGGCGTTGCGGTAGGCACCCGTGGTGCTTCAAATACCTATGACTACCTGGTTATTCGCGGTTTCGCGGCCGATGGCCAGAGCCAGAACAACTACCTCGACGGTATGAAGATGCAGGGCAACTTCTATAACGACGCGGTGATTGACCCTTATATGCTGGAGCGTGCTGAAATCATGCGCGGCCCGGTTTCAGTTCTGTACGGAAAAAGCAGCCCTGGTGGCCTGCTGAACATGGTAAGTAAGCGTCCAACAACCGAGCCGCTAAAAGAGATCCAGTTCAAAGCTGGCACCGACAGTCTGTTCCAGACCGGCTTTGACTTCAGCGATGCCATCGACGATGACGGCGATTACTCTTACCGACTGACGGGCGTTGCGCGTTCAAATAATGCGCAGCAGCAAGATAAAGGCGAGCAGCGTTATGCCATCGCGCCATCATTCTCCTGGCGTCCGGATGATAAAACGACTTTCACCTTCCTCTCCTACTTCCAGAACGAGCCTGAAACAGGTTATTACGGCTGGCTGCCAAAAGAGGGAACGGTTGATCCGCTGCCAAACGGCGACCGACTGTCGACGGACTTCAACGAAGGTGCGAGGAACAATACCTATTCCCGTAACCAGAAAATGGTGGGGTATAGCTTCGACCACGAATTTAACGACACCTTTACCGTGCGGCAAAACCTGCGTTTTGCCGAGAACAAAACCTCGCAAAACAGCGTTTACGGCTACGGCGTATGTACCGATCCGGCAAACAGCGGCAGCAAACAGTGTGCTGCGTTAGCTCCTGCCGATAAAGGTCATTATCTGGCCCGTAAGTACGTTGTCGATAATGAAAAACTGCAGAACTTCACCGTGGATACCCAGCTGCAGAGCAAATTTGCGACCGGCCAGGTTGACCACACCCTGCTGACCGGCGTTGACTTTATGCGTATGCGCAACGATATCAACTCCTGGTTTGGCTATGACGACTCTGTACCACTGCTGGATCTCTACAATCCGGTAAACAGCGATTTTGATTTTGGCTCAAAAGATCCGGCAAACTCCGGCGCGTATCAAATCCTCAACCGCCAGAAACAGACCGGTTTGTATGTTCAGGATCAGGCGCAGTGGGATAAAGTGCTGGTGACGCTGGGCGGCCGTTACGACTGGGCCGATCAGGAGTCATACAACCGTGTATTGAATACTACCTCCAAACGTGATGATACTCAGTTTACCTGGCGTGGCGGCGTTAACTATCTGTTCGATAACGGCGTAACCCCTTACTTCAGCTACAGCGAATCCTTTGAACCGTCTTCACAGACCGATGCTCAGGGTAAACTGTTCTCTCCGTCTAAAGGCAAGCAGTACGAAGCGGGCGTGAAATACGTGCCGAACGATCGTCCGATCGTGATCACCGGTGCAGTGTATCAGTTGACCAAAACCAACAACCTGATGGCCGATCCTGCGGGCTCATTCTTCTCCGTTGAAGGCGGTGAGATCCGTGCCCGTGGTGTAGAGCTGGAAGCGAAAGCGGCGCTTTCTGCAAGCGTTAACGTTGTGGGTTCTTATACCTATACCGATGCGGAATACACCACCGACACCAACTACAAAGGCAACACGCCAGCCCAGGTACCAAAGCACATGGCCTCTGTCTGGGGTGACTACACGATGTTTGATGGCCCGCTGTCTGGCCTGACGTTGGGAACCGGCGTTCGTTATACGGGTTCCAGCAAGGGCGATCCGGCGAACTCGTTTACTGTGGGCAGCTATACCCTGGTTGATGCGTTAGTCCGATATGACCTGGCGCGCGTGGGCATGGCGGGTTCAAACGTCGCGCTTCACGTGAACAACCTGTTCGATCGTGAGTACGTTGCCAGCTGCTTCAACACCTATGGTTGCTTCTGGGGCGCTGAACGCCAGGTTGTCGCCACGGCGACCTTCCGCTTCTAATCTCTTTATGGGCACGGTTCGCCGTGCCCATTTTATTTAAGTTGGCTGACATGCAGGATAACAAAACGCAATCCGACTCCACCTTCACGCTCAATAATCTCTCCTTTCGCGTACCCGGGCGCACCTTGCTGCATCCGCTCTCTTTGACGTTTCCCGCAGGTAAAGTGACCGGTTTAATCGGGCACAATGGTTCCGGTAAATCGACGCTGCTGAAGATGCTGGGCCGTCATCAGCCACCGTCCGAGGGCGACATTTTGCTGGATGACCAGCCGCTGGCGAGCTGGAGCAGTAAGGCCTTTGCCCGCAAGGTGGCCTATCTTCCGCAGCAGTTGCCGCAGGCGGAGGGGATGACGGTGCGCGAGCTGGTGGCGATTGGACGTTATCCGTGGCACGGTGCGCTCGGGCGTTTTGGCGTTGCTGACAGAGAGAAAGTGGAAGAGGCGATCGCGCTGGTGGGATTAAAACCGCTGGCGCACCGTCTGGTGGATAGCCTGTCCGGTGGCGAGCGTCAGCGCGCATGGATCGCAATGCTGGTGGCGCAGGACAGCCGCTGCCTGCTGCTCGACGAACCCACGTCGGCGCTGGATATTGCTCATCAGGTTGACGTCCTGGCGCTGGTGCATCGCTTAAGTCAGCAGCGCGGCCTGACGGTGATTGCCGTTCTGCATGATATCAACATGGCGGCACGCTATTGCGACTATCTGGTAGCGCTGCGCGGCGGTGAAATGATCGCTCAGGGTACGCCTGCCGAACTGATGCGTAGCGAAACGCTGGAACATATCTACGGTATTCCTATGGGCATCCTGCCTCACCCGGCCGGGGCTGCACCCGTGAGCTTTGTCTACTGATGCTGGATTCAACATTCATTAGCCGCCGTCGCCTGCTGACGGCCATGGCGCTCTCACCGCTGCTGTTAAAGATGGGCCCGGCCCGCGCTGCCGCTATCGATCCGCACCGCATCGTGGCGCTGGAGTGGTTGCCCGTTGAACTGATGATGGCGCTGGGCGTGACGCCTTACGGTGTGGCCGATATTCCCAACTACACCCTGTGGGTGAATGAGCCAAAACTGCCGGACTCCGTCATCGACATCGGTCTGCGTACGGAGCCGAACCTTGAGCTTCTCACCCAGATGAAACCATCTTATTTATTCTGGTCTGCGGGGTATGGTCCGTCGGAAGAGACCATGGCGAAGATTGCGCCCGGACGGGGCTTTTCCTTTAGCGACGGTAAAAAGCCGCTGACCATGGCAAAAAATTCCATCCACGAGATGGCGCAGTTCCTCAACCGTGAGGCTGAGGCGAAAAAACATCTCGATGAATTTGATGCGCTGATTGATTCCCTCAAGCCGCGCTTTGCCCACCGTGGCGATCGGCCTTTGCTGATGGTGACCCTGCTGGATGCCCGCCATATGCTGGTCTTTGGAAATAACTGTCTGTTCCAGGAAGTGCTCGACAGCTTTGGCATTCGCAATGCCTGGGAGGGCGAGATGACGTTCTGGGGCAGTACCGCCGTGGGGATTGACCGTCTGGCGGCGTTTCGTGATGTGGACGTGCTGTGCTTTGACCACGGCAATGAGCGCGAAATGCAAACCCTGATGGCGACCCCGCTCTGGCAGGCAATGCCGTTCGTCCGCGAGCAGCGCTTCCTGCGCGCGCCAGCGGTATGGTTCTACGGCGCGACGCTGTCGGCCATGCATTTTGCCCGCGTGCTGGACAATGCACTGGGAGGCAAGGCATGAGCACGCGTATGGCCCGTTTCCCGATGTTACTGTTAGCAATCATTTTTCTGGCTGCCCTGGCGTTAACCGGCTTTAACCTGACCACGGCGTTGCCGCGCGATCAGTGGGCAGCCGCGTTTGCCGCACCGGATATCGATAATATTCAGCAAATGCTGTTCCACTACAGCCTGCTGCCGCGTCTGGCTATCTCCCTGCTGGTCGGGGCGGGACTGGGACTGGTGGGCGTACTGTTTCAGCAGGTGCTACGTAACCCGCTGGCGGAGCCGACCACGCTGGGCGTGGCGACGGGGGCTCAGTTGGGGATCACCATCACCACTCTCTGGACCCTGCCGGGAGCGTTAACCTCGCAGTTTGCCGCGCTGGCAGGCGCATGCGTGGTCGGTGCGCTGGTCTTTGGCGTGGCCTGGGGAAAACGTCTCTCGCCGGTCACGCTGATCCTCGCGGGGCTGGTCGTCAGCCTCTACTGTGGGGCGATCAACCAGCTGCTGGTGCTGTTTCACCACGACCAGTTGCAAAGCATGTTTATGTGGAGTACCGGCACGCTCACCCAGACCGACTGGAGTATCGTCCAGCGCCTGTGGCCGCAGCTGTTTGGCGGCGTGGTGCTGACACTGCTGCTGCTGCGTCCGCTCACGCTGATGGGCCTGGATGACGGCGTGGCGCGCAACCTGGGGCTGGCGCTGTCGCTGGCGCGTCTGGCGGCCCTGACCCTGGCGATTGTGCTCAGCGCGTTACTGGTTAACGCCGTCGGCATCATCGGCTTTATCGGCCTGTTTGCGCCGCTGCTGGCAAAAATGCTCGGCGCACGCCGTCTGCTGGCGCGCCTGATGCTGGCGCCGCTGATTGGTGCGCTGATCCTCTGGCTTTCCGATCAGCTCATTCTCTGGCTGACGCGCGTCTGGATGGAAGTTTCCACGGGCTCGGTGACGGCCCTGATCGGTGCGCCGCTGCTGCTGTGGCTCTTGCCGCGCCTGCGCAGCATTAGCGCCCCGGCAATGGATGCCGGCGATAAAGTACATGCTGAGCGTCAGTCGGTGGTGTGGTTCAGCCTTGCCGGACTGGCAGTGCTGGTTATCGCCTCGTTTGCCGCACTCTCGCTGGGACGCGACGCCACGGGCTGGCACTGGGCGACGGGGGATTTGTTGCATGAACTCATGCAGTGGCGCTGGCCGCGGATCTTCTCCGCGCTGATTGCGGGCGTCATGCTGGCGGTGGCGGGCTGTATTATCCAGCGTCTCACCGGCAACCCGATGGCAAGCCCGGAAGTATTAGGGATCAGCTCCGGGGCCGCGTTTGGCGTAGTGTTGATGTTGTTCCTCGTGCCGGGAAATGCATTCGGCTGGCTGATGCCTGCCGGGAGTATCGGTGCGGCAGTCACGCTGATGATTATCCTGATCGCCTCCGGGCGAGGTGGTTTCTCACCTCACCGCATGCTGCTGGCCGGGATGGCGCTCAGCACCGCGTTTACCATGCTGCTGATGATGTTGCAGGCGAGCGGCGATCCGCGCATGGCGCAGATCCTGACCTGGATTTCCGGTTCAACATACAACGCCACCGGCAGTCAGGTGGTGCATACCGGGATTGTGATGATCGTGCTGCTGGCGATTGTGCCGCTGTGCCGTCGCTGGATGACCATTCTGCCGCTGGGCGGGGACACCGCGCGCGCGGTTGGGCTGGCGCTGACGCCAACGCGCATCGCCCTGTTGCTGCTGGCCGCGTGCCTGACGGCGACGGCCACCATGACTATCGGCCCGCTCAGTTTTGTCGGATTAATGGCGCCGCATATCGCCCGTATGATGGGCTTCCGCAGGACTTTGCCACATATCGTGATCTCTGCGCTGACGGGCGGGGCGATCCTGGTCTTTGCTGACTGGTGCGGAAGGATGGTGCTGTTCCCGTATCAGATCCCGGCGGGCCTGCTGTCGACCTTTATCGGCGCGCCGTACTTTATATATCTGTTGAGAAAGCAGAGTCGGTAATAAAAGTAAACGGCAATCCTTAGATTGCCGTTTTAGCGTTTGCTCCCTCTCCCTGTAGGAGAGGGCTGGGGTGAGGGCATCAAGCCGCACATTTTACAGCTTCGCAAACACCTTACGCGCTGCGTCGATGGTGTTATTGATATCTTCTTCGCTGTGTGCCACGGACATAAAGCCCGCTTCAAACGCTGACGGGGCCAGATACACGCCTTCTACCAGCATCAGGTGGAAGAAGCGTTTGAAGCGTTCCACGTCGCATTTCACCACGTCCTGATAGCAGGTCACGGTTTTCGCCTCGGTGAAGAAAATCCCGAACATCCCGCCGACGTGGTTTACCACCAGCGGAATACCCGCGTCTTCTGCGGCTTCCAGCAGACCGTTTGCCAGCTGCGTCGTCCGGTCCGTCAGGGTTTGGTGGATGCCCGGCTGCGCCACTTCGGTCAGACAGGCAAAGCCCGCCGCCATCGCAATCGGGTTACCGGAGAGCGTACCCGCCTGGTAAACCGGACCGGTTGGCGCCAGTGTGTCCATTACGTCCTTACGGCCGCCAAACGCGCCGACAGGCATGCCGCCGCCAATGATCTTGCCGAGGCAGGTCAGATCCGGCTCGACGCCGTAGTATGACTGCGCCCCCGCCAGTGCGACGCGGAAACCGGTCATCACTTCGTCGATGATCAGCAGCGCGCCGAACTCATCGCACAGTGCGCGCAGGCCCGGCAGGAAGTCAGGCTGCGGTGGGATACAGTTCATGTTGCCCGCCACCGGTTCGACGATAATGCAGGCGATCTCCTGCGGATACTGCTCGAACGCCGCGCGAACGGTGTCCAGATCGTTATAGGTGCAGGTGAGGGTGTGTTTTGCGAAGTCAGCCGGCACGCCCGGAGAGTTAGGCTGACCGAGCGTCAGCGCGCCGGAACCGGCTTTTACCAGCAGGCAGTCGGCGTGGCCATGGTAACAGCCTTCGAACTTGATAATCTTGTCACGGCCGGTAAAGCCGCGCGCCAGACGGATGGCGCTCATGGTCGCTTCCGTACCGGAGTTCACCATACGCACCATGTCCATCGTTGGCACCAGCTCGGTGACCAGCTCCGCCATTTTAACTTCCATCTCGGTTGGCGCGCCGAAGCTCAGGCCGCGCTGAGCGGCTTCAATCACCGCGTTGCGGATCGCCGGGTGGTTGTGGCCCAGTACCATCGGGCCCCAGGAGCCGACGTAATCGACATAGGCTTTACCATCCACATCATACAGATATGCGCCATCCGCACGTTCGATAAACAGCGGGGTGCCACCCACGCCGGTAAAGGCGCGCACCGGTGAGTTTACGCCGCCTGGGATAAGCTCGCGGGCTGCGCTGTAGAGGTTTTCAGACTTGCTCATGGCGTCGTTCCTGGTTCGTAGAAATAAGTTAAGGCAACTATTCTAAGTGATTCGGAAGAGGTTATAAAATTTTTGCCCCTCAGAAGGCTTAACAATTGTTAAGTATTTTTCAGGGGACGAGGGGATTGTCTCTGGTAAAATCCCTGCGGCCATTTGTATGACGAAACAGAAAAGGTAATGAACGAGAACACTCCGTCTTTTGAACAACAGCAGTTTACGCGCGCGAAGCGCCGGGTCAGCATCCGGCGGCTGCTCAACCGTGACAAAACCCCGTTGGCCATTCTGCTGGCAGCTGCCGTTGTGGGCACGCTGGCCGGTCTCGTGGGCGTCGCGTTTGAAAAAGCCGTCAACGCGGTGCTCAACTGGCGCATAGGCACCGTCGCCAGCTTTGCGGATCGGGAATGGCTGGTCTGGGTGTGGGCCTTTGGCCTTTCGGCCCTGTTTGCCATGGTGGGCTATTTCCTGGTACGTAAATTCGAACCCGAAGCGGGCGGCTCGGGGATCCCGGAAATTGAGGGGGCGCTGGAGGAGCTACGCCCGGTTCGCTGGTGGCGGGTACTTCCTGTGAAATTTATCGGCGGGATGGGAACGCTCGGGGCGGGCATGGTGCTCGGTCGGGAAGGGCCAACGGTACAGCTGGGCGGTAACGTCGGGCGCATGGTCGGCGATCTGTTCCGTATGCGCAGCGCCGAAGCACGGCATACGTTGCTGGCGACGGGGGCGGCGGCGGGGCTGTCTGCGGCGTTTAACGCGCCGCTGGCGGGG
>OIEQ01000741.1_pt1 | contig 14731 bp, 9 predicted proteins | sample 1581841 | NCBI WGS metagenome assembly OIEQ01 (sample SAMN03281020, study PRJEB24777) | human gut metagenome | isolation source: fecal sample PR170 from 1 month old male Malay infant, vaginal delivered... | place: Singapore | collected 2005-12-29
TTTTCCAGACGCGTCAGCAGCACCAGCAGGATCGGCGTTGCAGCCATCGACAGCGCAACCGCCAGCGTCAGCGCTTTCGCCCACTCGGGATCGAGCACATTGGCCATTTGCGCTGCGCCGAAGACCACAAACGCGAATTCGCTTCCCTGTCCGAGCAGCACGGCGAACCAAAGACGCTGTCTGCCAGGCACGTTCAGCGGACGGGCGATCAGCCACAGCATCACCATTTTGATGACCAGGAAACCGACCAGCAGGATGAGGATCCGCAGTGGATGCGTGACCAGCGTGCCAAAGTCGATAGACATCCCGACCCCGATGAAAAACAGCCCCAGCAGCAGTCCTTTAAATGGCTCGATATCACTTTCAAGCGCGTGTCGGTACTCTGAGCTGGCCAGCAGAACGCCCGCGAGGAAGGCTCCCATCGCCATCGACAGCCCGGCTTCCTCCAGCAGCAGACCAAAACCAAACACCAGGAACAGCGCCACGGCACTGAACACTTCCCGCAGCCCGGAGCGGGCGACGAATCGAAGCAGCGGACGTGTTACATACCGGCCAAGCAGGACAACCAGTGCCAGCGCACCGACCACTTTCAACGCAGAGAGGGCAAAAGCGCCGAGCGTGGTGGAGGCCCCACTTGCGGCCAGCAGCGGGATCATCGCCACCAGAGGAATCGCCGCGATATCCTGAAACAGCAGCACCGAAAACGCACTGCGTCCCATCTGTGAAACGGTCAGGTTTCGCTCGTTCATTGCCTGCATGGCAATCGCCGTCGAAGAGAGTGCCAGCGTCATGCCAATAAGCTCTGCCACTTTCCAGTCCATTCCCAGCAGAATACAGAAGCCGCCCAACAGCAGACCACAGGCTGCCATTTGTAGCGCCCCGCCGCCAAATACTGAAACGCGCAGCTTCCACAACCGCTGCGGGTCAAGTTCCAGACCAATGACAAACAGCATCAGCACGACACCAATTTCGGCGAAATGCAGGATCGCCTCCGCGTCGGTGACCAGGCGGAATCCCCAGGGTCCGATAACACACCCGGCGATCAGGTAGCCCAGCACAGAGCCCAACCCCAGGCGAACCGCCACGGGCACAATCAGCGCCGCCGCGCCAAGGTAAATCAGCGCCTGTATCAGCGTATGGCTATCCATTGTGCGTCTCCTGCCACTCAAGTAAGCGTTGTTTATAATGACGAGCCTGCGCCTGCAACGTCTCATCGTCACAAACAAATGTGCAGTGCATAGCAAAAGGAGGAAGCCAGGTAAGACCACAGTAGAGTGCTGTCGCCTGAAGCGGTTGTGCCAGCACCTCAAAACCCGGGAAAGAGCCAATATCGAAGTGGCTTTCTCCTCCACCGGTGGTCACAGCCCACATCAGGCTTTTTCCCTTCAGCGCATGCCCGTTGTGACCATACGCCCAGCCGTGGGAAAAGACTTTGTCGATCCACAATTTGAGGAGCGGAGGTGTGCTGTACCACTGCATCGGGTGTTGCCAGATAATCAGATCGGCGCGAGTGAGCGCCTCCTGTTCGGCGGCGATGTCGATGTTAAAATCAGGATAAAGTTGATAGAGGGAACGTATCTCTACGTTGTCAAGTGTCCTTACCTGTTCAAGCATGCGCTTATTCGCATGGGAGTGATGCGGATAGGGATGCGCATAAATTATCAGAATCATCAGTTAGCCTGTCTTTACGGTTCCGTTCTCTCTGGTAGCAGTGAGTGTAGACATTTAACTCGCTCACTGAAAGTCTCCCATTGCCTGGTGTCGGCAAATCGCAAGTAGCGTAACTGCTTCTTTAACCATCAATGTTGTTCATATATGTGCGTCTTTGAACAAACAGGAATCCATAGTCGCCAGAAATATCTAACCAATTTTACATTTACCACACTGAAATATTAAGCATTCTTAAAACGACTTTTTAATAAAACAAAGTATACATAACCTATTGAAAAAATAATAATTTTAGATGGTTTTGCGATAACCGCTCTTCAGAAATGTATACGCAATTATTAACCTGAACATTTCACGAACTTTTCATTCAAATGGATGTGTGCATGAGTAATATACGCATTGAACTTAACAGAACAACCAGAATGCTCGGAAGACTGTTCCCCGCCATATTGGCATTCACACCAGCAATAACCTCAGCAGGAATTATTGAACAGTCTACTTCCGTCCCACAAGATTTTTCCGCTGATACCGAATATGTTATCAATAAAGATGTAACGATTTCTTCCTCAAGCAATAAAGCAGCCGTATCCGTATCAGGTATTGATGTCACATCAGTAACAAATAAAGGTAATATATCTGGAGTGGCCAACGGTCTTGATATTAACACCGGCGCCCAGCGTGTTGTTGTTGAAAATGAAGTCGGTGCAACAATTTCTTCTACCAGCGCAAACGCAGTAAATGTGGAGTCTTTACTGGGTGACTTCAATAATAGTGGAAATATAACGGGTGCTGAAAAAGGTATTTTCATTAGTGAGTCATCATCTGCTATCAATATCACTAATACCGAATCAGGATTGATTAAAGGCAAAACGGGTTTGAGCGCCGAGACAGGGTTAGGCATCAACAATGATGGCAAAATCACGGGTATTGACGGTGATGGTATTGCTTTAAGTAGTGGCAATACAAAAGTCTTAAATAGTGGTGTTATTGAAGGCACGCAGAACGGTATTTATGTCTCAGGTAACGCTAAAGTTGATATTACGAATAGCGGTTCGCTCGGGGGTGGAAATGCGGCAGTATTTTTTGCCAGCGATAAAAATAACCCCCTGGTGCTTAATACTGGCTCATCATTATCAGGTGACGTTATTTCGACAGTCTCGAAAGGTAACACCCTGACCCTGGTAGGCACCGGTACAGAAGACAGCAATTTTATCGGACTGAACGAAGGCGATGGTTTCGCCTCTGTCAAAATGAACGGTGAAGACTGGACGCTGACGGGTAACGTCGACATCATTGGCGCCGGTGATTCACTGCAGGTGAATAGCGGCAACCTGACCCTGGCGGGTACCGTTTCCAATGCTGGCAATACGCTGGTGGCGAATGAAGCTACGCTCCAGCTGGGCAATGGCGAAGGTATGGCAAGTCTCAGCGGTGGCCTAACCAACAATGGTACGGTTATTTTTAACCAGGGAGGCAATTTCACGTTTTCTACCGACATGACCGGCAGCGGAAACGTAGAGAAAGTTGATGCGAATACGCTGACGCTGACCGGCAACAACAGCTATACCGGCGATACGACCCTGCGAAACGGCACAACGCTGGTAGCGGCAGGCGCAACGTTAGGTGTTGAAAACAGCAATGCCACTCTCACCGTGCAGAACGGGGCAAAGTTTGCCACCGCAGGAACCGTCTACAACAACATCACTATTCTCAGCGGCGGTACGCTGGCAGCGTGGAATGCAATTGAGGGTAATGCAACCCTCAGAGACGCCGGCATTGATACCATTAACGGCAACGTGACCAATAGCGGCACGCTTTTGCTCAGTGCAGCCGACCACAGCGTGGGTAATGACTTTACCATTAATGGTGACTATACCGGCGCAGAAGGTAGCCAGATTGTGTTAAACAGCGAGCTGGGTACTGACACGGCGCCTACCGATCATCTCACAATAGCCGGCAGCAGTTTCGGCCAGTCCGGCGTGACCGTCAGCAACATGGGTGGTCTTGGCGCACAGACTGTGAACGGCATGGAGATTGTCAGCGTCGCCGGCAGCTCTGAAGCACAGCTAACCCTGGCCAAACCGGTTGTGGCAGGCGCATACGAATACTCTCTTTACCAGCATAGTGACGGGAACTGGTACCTGGAATCGAAGGCAACGCCACCTGTCGATCCGACAGATGATACCGATGACGGAGATAATACCGACAACGGTGGCAATACCGACGATGGCGGTAACACTGATAATGGCGGTAACAATGACAATGGCAGCAATACCGACGATGGCGGCAACAGCGGCGGCAATGATAACGGCGACGGTGGTAATAATACCGATAACGGCGGCGGCAATACCCCAGCACCAGAAGTGATGGCACCTGAAGTGGGCGCGTATTTAGGCAACTATCTGGCTGCTCAGAGTATGTTCCTGCACAAACGTGACGATCGCGATCAGCTCACTTTCCGTAACGAAGACGATCTGAATACCTGGATGTATGTAAAAGGTCGTTACCATGAAAATGATGCAGGCGGCGATAAAGTCAGCTACGACACCACGACCACCGTTCTGCAAGTCGGCAGCAATTTCCTCAGCAAGCCAATGGACAGCGGTATCCTGCGTGCCGGTGGCATGTTCGGTGCAGGCCAGGCGAAGACCCACTCAGATGCGAAACACAACGTGCGTGACGCACAGGGTAAAGTCGATGGCTTCAACGTTGGGCTCTACGCCACCTGGCAGGAAGATCAGAAATTACGCCTGGGCAGTTACATTGATACCTGGGCCGCCTACAGCTGGTACAACAACAAAGTGACCAGCAACCGCAACGATGAAGATTACAACAGCGAAGGTTTTGCCGCGTCTGTTGAAGTCGGCCATGCGTGGGTTATCCCATCTGAAAACGAGCGTACCTGGAAGATCGAGCCTCAGGCGCAGATGATCTACAGCTATCTTGATCAGGAAAATCATACGGACCGCGATGGCGTCCGGGTGACGACTCTGGATAACGACAGCGTCTTCGGTCGTCTGGGTGTGAAATCCAGCTATTTCCAGCAAAAGGACGTCACGGCCTGGCAGCCATACGTTGCGGTGAACTGGCTGAAGGGTGCAGGTCAAAACGATCTGGCCTTCAACGACGAAACCGTAAGTAATGATACGCCGGAGGATCGTGGTCAGGTAGAGCTGGGTATTACCGGCAATCTTAACGAGACCACGACAATTTCACTTCGCGCCAGCGGCGAATGGGGTGAAAACAACTATGCCGCTTACGGCGGTAATATTTTGTTAAACCACCGCTGGTAATCCATCCGCATCAAGCAAAAAAGCAGTGGCGGATGCCACTGCTTTTTTTAATTATCCAGTTCACCCATGGATTTGACCTGGTCACGGTTAATCTGCTCGGTTTGACCAGTTTCCGCGTTTTTATACGACACCAGACCGGTATCGTCATCCACCTGCGGTTTGCCGTCCGTAATGATGGTGCGGCCATCGGTGGTTTTTACCGCCTGATTAGACGAACAGCCCGCTACGGTGAACATTGCAGTGGCAGCCAGAACGGAAGCGATCAGTAGTTTATTTTGCATGGTGTTTTCCCCTGCTCTCAGTTGAATTTCATTATCGACCTAACCATTTTAGGCTAACTGACTGAATGCGGATGGAAAACCAGAAGGTTCTGAAGAGGGGAAGAATGCCCGGTAACCGAACGGTACCGGGCAATTTGTCTTACTTGTTAATCTGGGCGTGCATTTCCTGGACCGAAATCACCTTCTCGGTGGCATCCGCGTTCAGCGCCATGGCTGTTGCGAAACCGCCGTTCAGGGTGGTGTCGTAATGCACTTTGTACTGCAGCGCGCTGCGGCGAATCAGCTTGGAGTCTTCAATCGCCTGGCGGCCCGCAGTGGTGTTGATGATATAGGTGTATTCGCCATTCTTAATGCGATCCTGAATGTGCGGACGACCTTCATGCACCTTGTTCACCAGGCGCGGGTTGATTCCCGCTTCACCCAGCACAATCGCCGTACCGTGGGTTGCATCCAGCTCGAAGCCCTGTTTCAGTAGCTTGGCAGCAAGGTCAACCACGCGCTCTTTATCACCTTCGCGAACAGAGAGCAGCGCACGGCCAGATTTCTTCATGGTGGAGTTGCTACCCAGTTGCGCTTTAGCAAACGCTTCTGCAAAGGTGCGGCCCACGCCCATCACTTCCCCGGTAGAGCGCATCTCTGGCCCTAACAGCGGGTCAACGCCCGGGAATTTGTTGAACGGCAGCACCACCTCTTTCACCGAGTAGTACGGCGGGATAATCTCTTTTGTGACGCCCTGCTGAGCCAGCGTCTGGCCGGCCATCACGCGCGCCGCCACTTTTGCCAGCGGAATACCGGTCGCTTTAGAGACGAACGGTACGGTACGTGCCGCACGCGGGTTCACTTCAATCAGGTAGACTTCGTTGTCTTTCACGGCGAACTGGACGTTCATCAGGCCGCGAACCTGCAGTTCGAAGGCCAGTTTCTGCACCTGCTGACGCATCACGTCCTGAATTTCCTGGCTCAGGGTGTACGCTGGCAGAGAACAGGCGGAGTCGCCTGAGTGCACGCCCGCCTGCTCGATGTGCTCCATGATGCCGCCAATCAGCACCATTTCGCCGTCGCAGATAGCATCCACATCCACTTCAACCGCATCGTCGAGGAAGCGATCCAGCAGCACCGGCGCATCGTTGGACACGCTGACTGCCGTCTGGAAGTAACGACGCAGGTCAGCTTCGTCGTAGACGATTTCCATCGCGCGGCCGCCCAGCACGTAAGAAGGACGCACCACCAGCGGGTAGCCAATCTCTTTCGCCTTCTCAACCGCTTGTTCAATCGCAGTCACGGTGGCGTTTGCCGGCTGTTTCAGCTTCAGACGGTCAACCGCCTGCTGGAAACGCTCGCGGTCTTCTGCACGGTCAATGGCATCCGGGCTGGTACCGATAACCGGCACACCTGCGGCTTCGAGCGCGCGCGCCAGTTTCAGCGGCGTCTGGCCGCCGTACTGCACGATCACGCCTTTTGGCTTCTCGATGCGCACGATTTCCAGCACGTCTTCCAGAGTTACCGGTTCGAAGTAGAGACGGTCAGAGGTGTCATAGTCGGTAGAGACCGTTTCCGGGTTACAGTTGACCATGATGGTCTCGTAACCGTCTTCGCGCAGCGCCAGAGAGGCGTGTACGCAGCAGTAGTCAAACTCGATGCCCTGGCCGATACGGTTTGGGCCACCGCCCAGTACCATGATTTTGTCGCGGTCAACAGACGGATTCGCTTCACACTCGTCTTCATACGTGGAGTACATGTAAGCCGTATCGGTCGCGAACTCTGCCGCACAGGTATCAACACGCTTGTAGACCGGGTGCAGGTCATACTGGTCGCGCAGCTTGCGGATTTCCGCTTCACGCACGCCGGCCAGTTTTGCCAGACGCGCGTCGGCAAAGCCTTTGCGTTTCAGCATGCGCAGGAAGTCAGCATCCAGGCCATTGATGCCCAGCTCCGCCACTTTCTCTTCCAGACGCACCAGCTCTTCAATTTGCACCAGGAACCAGCGGTCGATGTTGGTCAGGTTGAACACGCCGTCCACGGACAAGCCTGCGCGGAAGGCGTCGGCGATATACCAGATACGCTCTGCGCCCGCGTCTTTCAGCTCGCGGCGGATTTTGGTCAGTGCTTCCGGGTCGTCCAGGCTCACTTTAGGATCGAAGCCGGTCGCGCCCACTTCGAGGCCGCGCAGCGCTTTCTGCAGGGATTCCTGCTGCGTGCGGCCAATCGCCATCACTTCACCCACAGATTTCATCTGGGTGGTCAGACGGTCGTTCGCGCCAGCGAATTTCTCGAAGTTGAAGCGTGGAATTTTGGTCACAACGTAGTCGATAGACGGTTCGAAGGACGCAGGCGTGCGGCCCCCGGTGATATCGTTCATCAGCTCGTCAAGGGTGTAACCGACCGCCAGTTTCGCCGCCACCTTCGCAATCGGGAAGCCGGTCGCTTTAGAAGCCAGCGCGGAGGAGCGGGACACGCGCGGGTTCATTTCGATAACAATCAGACGGCCGGTTTTCGGGTTCACCGAGAACTGCACGTTAGAACCACCGGTTTCGACGCCGATTTCACGCAGTACCGCCATCGAGGCGTTACGCATGATTTGGTACTCTTTGTCGGTCAGCGTTTGCGCTGGCGCAACGGTAATGGAGTCGCCGGTGTGGATACCCATCGCATCGAAGTTTTCGATGGAGCAGACGATGATGCAGTTGTCGTTTTTATCACGCACCACTTCCATCTCGTACTCTTTCCAGCCAATCAGCGATTCATCAATCAGCAGCTCTTTGGTTGGGGAGAGATCCAGGCCGCGCTCGCAAATCTCTTCAAACTCTTCGCGGTTGTAGGCGATACCGCCGCCGGTGCCGCCCATGGTGAAGGAAGGACGGATGATGCACGGATAACCCACTTCAGCCGCAACGGCCAGCGCCTCTTCCATGTTGTGAGCGATACCGGAACGCGCGGTGTCGAGGCCGATTTTTTTCATCGCCACGTCGAAGCGACGACGGTCTTCTGCTTTATCAATCGCGTCGGCGGTCGCACCAATCATGGTCACGCCGAACTCTTCCAGCACGCCCTGACGCTCCAGCTCCAGTGCGCAGTTCAGCGCAGTCTGGCCACCCATGGTCGGCAGAACCGCATCCGGACGCTCTTTCTCGATGATTTTACGTACCACTTCCCAGTGAATTGGCTCGATGTAGGTTGCATCCGCCATTTCCGGGTCGGTCATGATGGTCGCCGGGTTAGAGTTCACCAGGATAACGCGGTAACCCTCTTCGCGCAGGGCTTTACACGCCTGTGCACCGGAGTAGTCAAATTCACAGGCCTGACCGATAACAATCGGGCCAGCGCCAAGGATCAGGATGCTTTTTATGTCTGTACGTTTTGGCATGGTCTTCTCGGCTCCTGATTATTTAGCGGTCTTACGGTATTGCTCGATAAGTTCGATGAAGTGATCGAACAGCGGTGCGGCATCGTGCGGCCCCGGGCTGGCTTCCGGGTGTCCCTGGAAGCTGAACGCTGGCTTATCGGTACGATGGATCCCCTGCAGGGTGCCATCGAACAGGGATTTGTGCGTCACGCGCAGATTAGCCGGCATTGACGCTTCATCTACTGCGAAGCCGTGGTTCTGTGCCGTAATCATCACCGTGTTGTTGTCGATGTCTTTCACCGGGTGGTTACCACCGTGGTGACCGAACTTCATCTTAATGGTGTTCGCCCCGCTCGCCAGCGCCAGCAGCTGATGGCCGAGGCAGATGCCGAATACCGGAATATCGGTTTCGAGGAAGGACTTGATGGCATCGATAGCGTAATCGCACGGTGCCGGGTCGCCAGGACCGTTAGAGAGGAAGATGCCATCCGGGTTCAACTTCAGTACGTCTTCGGCAGAGGTTTTCGCCGGCACCACCGTCAGACGGCAGCCGCGATCAACCAGCATGCGCAGGATATTGCGCTTGGCGCCGAAATCGTAGGCGACCACGTGGAACGGCAGCTCGCTCTCTTTTTTCGCTTCCGGCAGGTCATCTGACAGCGTCCAGCTACCTTGCGTCCAGCTGTATGCTTCAGTGGTCGTCACTTCTTTCGCCAGGTCCATGCCATTCAGGCCCGGGAAGGCTTTCGCTTTTTCCAGCGCCAGCGCCGCATCGAGGTTGTCCCCTGCGATGATGCAGCCGTTCTGTGCACCCTTCTCGCGCAGCAGACGCGTTAACTTACGGGTATCGATATCGGCAATCGCCACAATGTTATGGCGCTTCAGGTAGGAAGAGAGGTCTTCGGTATTGCGGAAGTTGCTGGCAATCAGCGGCAGGTCGCGAATGACCAGGCCTTGCGCATGTACCTGAGAAGATTCTTCGTCAGCAGCATTGGTGCCGACATTGCCGATATGAGGATAAGTAAGAGTAACGATTTGGCGAGAATAGGAAGGATCAGTGAGGATTTCTTGATAACCGGTCATTGAAGTATTGAAAACGACTTCCCCAACCGCCGAACCCGTTGCCCCTATGGCCCGACCGATAAACTGGGTTCCGTCTTCCAGAACCAATAGCGCTGACTTAATCAAAACACCCTCCAGAGAATATTCACTCACTTTATTTGCATATTAATTCACAACCATGTCATAAATCAATGCAAATGTGTTGCCAGCGGATTTTTGGCAAACGGCGGCATTCTGGAGATTTGCCAGGTAAAAGTCAACTCAAAACGGATATTTTAATTATCCTTTTGCAAGCCTGGCGGCCTGAAAAGATGTTAAGCGGCAAAAAGATCAGGTAAATCACGACAGAAAACGCTTGCGTGGCAAGTTTATTGGAATTTCTGGTACTCAGATAATAAAAAGTGGACCAAACGGTCAAAATTTACATGTCAGCAACACAAAATGAATGGATAACATCTACTTTTAGTCAAAAAAGATAAAACTAAACATGGAATGGATAAAATAAAAGGGCAATAAATTATTGCCCTATGCAATCAAAAAGCTACGACTGCAATAACCACATCACGATGGGTAATATCTCTTACAAATTGTTGAGATCGAGCACATCACGCATATCAAAAAGACCATTTTCTTTGCCTTTTAACCACAAAGCGGAGCGAACGGCACCATTGGCAAATGTCATGCGGCTGGATGCTTTATGCGTGATCTCTACACGTTCTCCAATATCGGCGAACATCGCAGTATGTTCCCCGACGATGTCACCCGCACGCACGGTTGCGAAACCAATCGTTCCCGGGACACGTTCGCCCGTATGGCCTTCGCGGGTATATACCGCGCAGTCTTTTAAATCTTTATCCAGTGCATGCGCAATCGCTTCGCCCATTGCCAGCGCCGTGCCGGAGGGAGCATCGACCTTGTAACGGTGGTGAGCTTCGACAATCTCAATGTCGGTATAATCGCCCATCACTTTTGCGGCCTTCTCCAGCAGCTTAAGCATAACGTTGACGCCCACGCTAAAGTTAGCAGCGAAGACAATAGCAATCTCATGTGACGCATCCTGAATGGCTTGTTTACCGGCTTCATCAAACCCGGTGGTGCCAATCACCATGCCTTTGCCGTGCTGACGGCAAAATGCCAGATGGGTCAGTGTGCCTTCTGGCCGGGTGAAATCGATAAACACATCAAAATCATCTTTCACCGCATCAAGGCTGCTTTGAACGGTAACGCCCGTCTTGCCCGCGCCTGCCAGTTCACCGGCATCGGCCCCAAGAAGCGATGAACCTTCACGTTCCAGTGCTGCGCCCAGCGCTACGCCATCCATCTGAAGTGCCGCCTGAATGAGCTGGCGACCCATACGTCCACCCGCGCCCGCAATAGCGACACGGATCTGTGCATCATGCATAGTTATTCTCTTACGTTAAAATGATGTAAACCGTTTTCAGATTAACCAGCCTTTGTCAGGGCTGCCAACTGAAAACACCGATAATTAGAATTTAACGTGAAACGGACTCAAATATCAGTAAAAGACATGATTTTGTCGTCACGATAAAGTAGCAGATAAAAAAAAGGCCAGCACAGGAGGTGCTGGCCTTTCATCAGAAGAAGGATTATTCCACTTCGCGTGCATCAATACGCAGCTCTTTCGGGACTTCGAAGACGATGTTCTCTTCGCGGCCTTCCAGCGGAACGGCTTCACCACCACCCAGTTCCTGCAGACGGGCGATCACGTTCTGCACCAGGATATCCGGTGCGGAAGCCCCTGCGGTGACACCGACACAGGCCGCGTTTTTCACCCACGCTTCCTGAATGTCCGTCGCGTCGTCAATCAGAAACGCCGCCTTGCCCATGCGCTGCGCCAGTTCGGCCAGACGGTTGGAGTTAGAGGAGTTTTTCGAGCCGACCACCAGCACCACGTCCGCCTGCTCAGCCAACGCACGCACTGCTTCCTGGCGGTTAGTGGTTGCGTAGCAGATATCATCTTTACGCGGCCCGACGATTTTTGGAAAACGCTGGCGCAATGCGTCAATCACATCCGACGTATCATCCACTGAAAGCGTGGTCTGCGTCATGAACGACAGACGGGCTTCGTTTTTTACGTTCAGCGTCAGAACATCTTCCGGCGACTCCACCAGATACATCCCCCCTTCCGGGTTGCTGTACTGGCCCATGGTGCCTTCGACTTCCGGATGACCCGCATGACCAATCAGGATCGACTCTTCACCGCGACGGCTGGCGCGCGCCACTTCCATATGCACTTTGGTTACCAACGGACAGGTGGCGTCGAACACCGTCAAATCACGGCTTTTCGCTTCGTTACGTACCGCCTGGGAGACACCGTGTGCGGAGAAAATCAGGATCGCGCCGTCCGGCACTTCGCTGATCTGCTCAATGAAGATTGCACCGCGTTCACGCAGACTGTCGACCACGTAACGGTTATGTACAACTTCGTGACGCACGTAAATCGGCGCGCCGTAAATCTCCAGCGCGTTTTCAACAATGCTGATAGCGCGGTCTACACCGGCGCAGAAGCCGCGCGGGTTAGCCAACAGGATCTGCATTTCAGGCCTCCAGTACCGGATCGATCTCCAGCACTTCAATATCAAAATGGACGGTGCGCCCGGCAAGCGGATGGTTGAAATCTACGGTGATGGAATCGCCGTTGATTTCGCGGATCACGCCAGGCATTTCGCTGCCATCCATAGCGGTAAAGAGCATAATCGCCCCGATTTCCGGTTCGCCCGCATCCATAAACTCACGACGAGAGAAGTACTGGATAAGGTCCGGGCTTGGCACGCCAAACGCCGCATCCGGCTCCAGCGAAAACGCCTTCTTCTCCCCCTCTTTCAGACCCAGAAGCTGCTGCTCCAGACCTTCAGATAACGACGTATCGCCAAGACGAAACAGGGCTGGTTTGCCGTTATTGCGGGTGGATTCGGCCGTCGAGCCGTCATCCAGTTTCAGCGTGAAGTGAACGAGAACCGCGCTATTGCTTTGTACGGATTTAGACATGCAAATTGCTCGCTTGTTTTGGGTCACCTGTTGCCCGGTGGCGCTGCGCTTACCGGGTCTACGGGAGGCCACAAATTCTGTAGGCCGGGTAAGCGCAGCGCCACCCGGCATTTACAACTAAGCCTGCTCTTTCGCGGCGGGTTTTGGCAAGAAACCTTCCAGCACGATTAACGCCGCACCGATACAGATTGCGCTATCGGCGAGGTTAAAGGTCGCGAAGTGCCAGTCGCCGACGTAGAAGTCGATCATATCGACCACAAAGCCATGCCACAGGCGATCGAACAGGTTACCTAACGCGCCGCCAATGATCAGCGCATAGGCGATGTTATTCAGCTTTTGCGTCGCTTTCGAACGGTACATCAGCACCGCCAGCACCACACAGATACCGATAGCAATACCCGCAAAGAACCAGCGCTGCCAGCCACCGCTGTCAGCAAGGAAGCTAAACGCCGCACCGTAGTTACGCGCATAGTGCAGGTTAAGCGACGGGAACAGCGGAACCGTATCCCCCAGAGCAAAGTTCTGGAGGATCAGGAACTTGCTGCCCAGATCAATAATCAGCACCACCACAACCAGCCACAGCCAGCGCAGTCCTGTTGAACAGAGAGTTTTACTCATCAGGCAAACTTACGTTTTTCGCCGTCACCGGCGACGTTGCTTACACAGCGTCCGCAGATGTCTGCGTGTTCCGCCACCTGGCCGACATCGGTGGTGTAGTGCCAGCAGCGCGGGCACTTCTCACCTTCGGCTTTGCTCAGTGCGACTTTTAGTCCTTTAAGCAGTTCGCTCTGCTGAGCATCAGCAGAAGCATCGGCATAATCCGCAACTTTCGCACCGGAGGTCAACAGGACAAATCGTAATTCATCGCCCAGCGCCGTCAGTTTGGCCGCCAGCTCAGGTTCTGCGTACAGGGTCACTGCCGCTTCCAGAGAACCACCGACTTTCTTGTCAGCACGCGCCTGTTCAATGACCTTGTTCACTTCGCCACGCACTTTCAGCAGTTCGTCCCAGAAGGCGTCGTTCATCGCTTCGGTACTGGAGAGATCGAACAGACCTTCGTACCACTCGCCGGTGAAGACATACTTCTCACGCTCACCTGGCAGGTAGCCCCAGATTTCATCCGCGGTGAAGGACATAATTGGCGCCATCCAGCGCACCAGTGCTTCTGCGATGTGATACAGCGCAGTCTGGCAGCTACGACGCGCCACGCTGTCCGCTTTCGCGGTGTACTGGCGATCTTTGATGATGTCGAGGTAGAACGAGCCCATCTCGATGGAACAGAATCGCATCAGGCGCTGCACCACTTCATGGAAATCGTAAGACTCATATGCCTTAACGATATCTTCTTGCGCCGCTTTCGCACAGCCTACCGCCCAGCGATCCAGCACCACCATCTCTTCCGGTTTCACCATGTCTTTTGCCGGATCGAAACCATTCAGGTTCGCCAGCAGGAAGCGCGCGGTGTTACGGATACGACGATAGCTGTCGGCAGCACGTTTCAGGATCTCATCTGATACCGCCATTTCGCCGGTATAGTCGGTAGATGCCACCCACAGACGCAGAATGTCTGCGCCCAATTTGTTCATCACGTCCTGCGGAGAAACGGTATTACCGATAGATTTGGACATCTTACGGCCCTGACCATCGACGGTGAAACCGTGGGTCAGAACCTGACGGTAAGGTGCTTTACCTTTCATGGCGGTGGAGATCATCAGGGATGACATGAACCAGCCACGGTGTTGGTCAGAACCTTCCAGATACATATCAGCCGCGTGACCGGCAAACTCAGGGCGCACGTCAACCACGGAGGCGTGAGTAGACCCGGAGTCGAACCACACGTCCAGGGTATCTGGCACTTTCTCGTAGTTGTCCGCGTCTGCGCCCAGGATATCGCGGGCATCGAGATCCCACCACGCCTGAATGCCATCAACTTCAACACGCTTCGCCACTTCTTCCATCAGTTCCAGCGTGTTCGGGTGCAGTTCGTGCGTCTCTTTATGCACGAACAGCGACATCGGCACGCCCCAGGTGCGCTGACGGGAGATACACCAGTCAGGACGGTTAGCCACCATGGA
>OIEQ01000742.1_pt1 | contig 14718 bp, 9 predicted proteins | sample 1581841 | NCBI WGS metagenome assembly OIEQ01 (sample SAMN03281020, study PRJEB24777) | human gut metagenome | isolation source: fecal sample PR170 from 1 month old male Malay infant, vaginal delivered... | place: Singapore | collected 2005-12-29
GATATACTTTTTCTTGCACTATAGCTTTTTTATGAGAGTCATAAACAAATCCAAATCCAATCATGGTTTTACTATCCAACTCATGATCATACAAATATAACCAATCAGAAGTTCCCTTAAATACTGTTACAGAAAGATGTTGCTTATCATCAACAATATTTTTGGAAAAAGAGAAAGTTTTATGTCCTTCACCCTCTTGAAAAGTATCATCACTTCCAATGATCTGCGTATAAGGCTTGAACATCACGTAGCGTATCCACCCACCATTTTCAGAGTAGTTAATTTCTTCCATGGGGTTCTTCAAGCTCAGGTAGACTCCCAACCAATAAAGACAAAAAAGTAGGAAAGGGCTGAGCCAGAGGAATTTTTTTAGGTATCTTTTCATGAGGCCTGACCTGTCAGGTAGTCGTAGATTTCACGAACTGTTCCAAGGGCCATCAACTCCTGCTCTTTCACCGTTTGTCTGAGGTTTTGGTAGATGCTACTTTCTGCGATTTCGCGTTTTTCTGCTTCTTTATTAACCTTCATGATGCCATTTTCAATGGTCACAAAGCCCAGCTCTTGGAAGATCTGAATCATTTTGACCAGGAGGATCTGCTGGATCTTGAGATAGGCTGCTAGGTCTTTGAGTTTATAGCGGACATCAAACTCTGGGTACTGGTAGATGGTTTTATAGAGTTTGGCATACTGGTCCCTGCTACCGTATCCTGTCAGATAGTAGGCTTTGGCGATCTCATTTTTGAAATAGACAGCCTGGAAATCATGCTCTTGGAAAATTTTCCGTAATTCCTCTAAATTCTCAGGGATATTTCCAACCACTACAGCAGATGCCCCAGATAGATCTGGCAATTCTTTAGTAAAATCCAGAACGGGAACACCTGCGGGGAGGCTGGCATTTTTAGAGCGGATATTAAAGAGCTGCACGCCGTCCACACGCGCATCAACCAGCATGAGCTGCAAGGTTGTTTGGCCATTCCATTGGTTGACCGACAACTGCACAGCTAGCTCTAGGTCTTGCGCCTGTGCAAACTCTGCCTCTAAGCTTCCCAAGCCAAAGGCAACCACCTCAAAGGTCGCATCTTCTTGAGAAATTTTGAGTTTCAAGTGGGTATTGCCGGCTCCCATCGAGCGTGCCCCTTCTACCTTGAAATTACGGACCAGAAAGACTGGTTTTTTATTGTCCATGCCAAAAGGACTCAAGCGATCAAAGCTTTTCAAGGTCTCAAGCGTTAGTTCTGTTAGATGCAGTTCCTCGTCGATGGCTAAGCTAGACTTGCTACTGAGATCAATCTCTTGTTCAGCAATGTAATCCGTAAGAGCCCGAGACAAGGCAGGAAGTTGGTCCACCTCGAGCGTCATCCCTGCCGCACCAGCATGTCCTCCAAAGGCGACAAAGAGCGACCGGTGGGGATCGAGGGCCTCAAAGATATTGACCGACTCGGGACTCCGAGCGCTTCCTTTAGCCCGTCCATCTTCGATACTTAAAACAACGACCGGCTGATGAAGCTCTTCTAATAAACGGCCGGCGACAATACCAAGGACCCCTGGATTCCAGCCTTCTTTGGCCAAGACTTGGGCGGACAAACTTGGATCGACCATGGTTTTGGCTTCGTCATAGATGGCTTGGACAATCTCTTTTCGTTCTTCATTCTTCTGATGGATCATGAGGGCAATCTCGTGCGCCTCTTCATCGTCAAAACCAGTCAGTAGTTCGATAGCTGGATTAGGGTCATCGAGGCGACCAAGGGCATTGAGACGAGGAGCAATCTGAAAACCAACCGTTTCTTCATTGACATCCTCCGGACGAATCCCTGCGATCTCCAAAAGCTCCTGCAAGCCCATGCGCTGGGTATGTTGGAGAATACCCAGACCGTATTTGACCAGAATCCGATTCTCATCTGTCAGACTGACCATGTCAGCAATGGTCCCAATTGCTACCAGGTCTAAGAGATCGACTGGTACTTCCTCTAAGAGGCCACAGGCCAACTTAAAGGCCACACCACATCCTGCTAGATAATGGAAGGGATAATCCGCATCTGGATGCTCCGGATGAATGATCGCATAGGCATCTGGCAAAACCTCTGGCATAGAGTGGTGGTCGGTCACGATGACATCGACTCCCATCGCTTGGGCCATGGCAATGGCTTGATTGCCCGCGACCCCATTGTCCACCGTGACAATCAGGGAAATGCCTTGCTGCTCGATAAAGTATTTGTAGACACTCTCATTGGGACCATAGCCGTCTGTGAAGCGGTTGGGTAGGTAGACTTGCACCTCTGCACCCATCTGCTCCAAGGTTTCCTTCATAATAGAGGCCGAGGTCATCCCATCCGCATCATAGTCTCCGTAGATGAGGATCTGCTCATAATCTTCGATGGCCCGTCGGATGCGCTCCACTGCCTTGTCCATATCATGGAGCAAATAAGGGTCATGTAGCTTCTCCAGCTTGGGTTCTAAAAAGTCTTCTAAATCCTCTTTGGTCTGAATGCCACGCTCATACAGCAAGGTTGCTACGGACGCTTCCAGGCCTGCTTTTTTGGCAAGGGCTAAAAAGGCCTCATCTGCACTTGGCGAAGCTAACTGCCAATCGTATTTTGAAGTGATCATCTAGCTTTTGGTCTCCTCTTTTTCTTATCTGAATATTATAACATGAAAGGCTAAAATGGCGGGAAATAAAAGGTCGACCTATACAAAAACCAAAATCAACATTTTTCCTTATTTTTGTTGCATTTAACTTGACTTATCACACTAAAAGAATATAATAATATTGATAATAATCTTTTAAATATGCAATGGGATGATTATTCTGTTAAGTTTGCACTGCTTATTATCATTTTATATTATGAAGCGTAAATTTCTTCCGTTTTTCTATCGAATCATTGTTTTTAGAAAGTTTGTTTCAGGTCCAACCAATCCTCTAGTATGGACAGACTAAAGATAGGATATTGAGGTATGCCCCAATATTTTCTCAATAGAGGTCAGGTCCTTCTTCTCTAAATACATGTTCAAATAAAGCAACTGATTGTATGGAGCAAAGATCAGGAGTTTTTCAGTTTTAGGAGATATCACTATATAGAAAAACTTTACGAAATTTATGCAAAAGAAAGGAAATGAGGCCAATTGAAATTTCTATATAAAAAGATAGTTGCATTTGTAGCTATCATCGCCGTGGTAGCCTTAGGCTTGTCTGTGATCAAACCTGTTAGCGCGGCTACTGTTTCACCAACTGTTACCAATTTAAAGGCTCAGGCAAGTGGACAAAAGGTTACCTTTTCATTTGACTGGGATTTAACTGGGAAGTCAGTTAAAGAAGGCGATACGTTTACCATTGATGCTCCAGAAGGTGTCAATATCACTGAAGTTGCAACCCAATCACTCCAAGCAAATGGAGCTGAAGTCGCAACCATTTCGATGACAAACAAAAAGATTACTTTTACTTTTAAAAAAGCAATCGAATCCATGAACCAAAACGTTAAGGGGGGCTTCTCATACAAAGCAGAATGGGACAATACTCCAGGAAATCCTGGCAACAAGACTGCCACTTCTAAGGTTGGTTCCGAATCCGTTGTCATCACACGTCCTGATGGTCCTGGAGTATTTGAATCTGTGTTGAACAAGTACAACCTTACTGGTGACTATGTAACTAAGCAATTCAAATTAGATGCATCTGAAAACTATGCATGGTTAAATGTTGGAGATGACTACTATCTGACAAAATGGTTCATCCGTATCAACGGAGATGGTAAGAAACAAGCCATCACAAACCCTGTTGTGTCAGATAAAATCCAAGCTCCAGCAGTCGATTACTCAAAAATCACTTTTGCTCCTGCTGCAAACCACGCTGCAAATGAATTCTTTGTGGGAACTTACTTGAAACCTTCCTTTACTTTGAGAAAAGGTGGACAAGTGGTTGCTTCTGGTTGGGACTTCTGGAAACATGTGAAATTCGATGCGGACGGCAATGGATTTACTGTGAATTTATCAGATGTCAGTGATGTCTTTAAAACAGCATCTAGCGATGAATTGATCGTTGAATACCAAACATTAATTCCTAAGACAACCATCCGTGTTGATAACAACGCAACATTGACAGCTGATGAAATCACAACACCTCAAACTGACCCAGCATTCTGGAACAACACTGAATTGAAATTCTGGGTGAGCGGTGACAAAACTATCACTGTTCAAAAAGAATGGGTTGGTGATGAGGAAGTTGACCGTAAAGATATTACGGTTCAATTATTGGCCAATGGTCAAAAATTAGATGGAATGACTAAGACCTTGACAAAGGCTTCTGGTTGGACTGCTGAATTTTCTAAATTACCAGGGATTAAAGACGGACAACCGATTGTTTATTCAGTAGAAGAAACGAATACACCTGATGGTTATACTTCAAAAGTTGAACCAATCAATGAGTCGAATGTTATCAAAGTTGTAAACACTTCAAACAAACCAAAAGTTACTGAAACTACTGCAAATCTTGTTGTAAAAAAAGCTTTCGAAGTAGCCGGTGATCAGGAACATACAAAACTTCCGATTACAGAAGGTCAATTCGAATTTGTCTTGAAAGACGAAAACAAAAAAGTAGTCGAAACTGCCAAGAACCAAGCAGACGGCACTGTTAACTTTAAGTCACTGACTTTCAATAAAGAAGGTACTCATACTTATACCATCACTGAAAACAAGGGTACGGATGCTACTATCAACTATAGTACTCAAGCCGTTAAAGCTACTGTTGATGTGAAAAAAGAAAACGACAAACTGGTCGCTACTGTCACTTACTCAGGTGGAGATGGTGAACAAAAAAATACGATCACCAATACTCAAAACAAACCAAAAGTTTCAAATGCTAAGGTGACCTTAAACCTTAAAAAAGCATTTGAAGGTGGGGAACTCAAGGGCGATGACTTTGAATTTGTTGCAAAAGATGCAAACGATCAAGTTGTTGGTACAGCTAAGAACCAAAAAAATGGTTCGATTACTTTTGATAACATCACTGTAGACAAAGCAGGAACATTCAAATATACCATCACTGAAACAAAAGGTACGGACAAAACCATTACCTACAGTGATAAAACCATCACGGCTACAGTTGTAGTGGTTGAAAAAGACAACGCTTTGGTTGTAGAACAAGTCACTTACTCTGATGGTGAAAATGCCACGGATACGTTCACGAACAAAAAAGAAGCTCCTAAAACAGAAAGTGTAACAGCTACACTTCAAGTGAAAAAGCTCCTTAAAGAAGGTGAAACAACCTTACCGTTGACAGATGATCAATTTGAATTTGTCTTGAAAGAAGGAGACAATACCCTTGAAACTGCTAAAAACAAAGCAAATGGTACTGTAACCTTTAAAGAACTTACTTATACTGAAGAAGGAACACATACTTATACCATTACCGAAAACCAAGGTACGGATACTTCAATCAACTACAGCACACAAACCATCACTGCTACCGTTGAAGTGAAGAAAGTAAACGACAAACTCGTCGCTACTGTGACATACTCAGGTGGGGATGCTGAAAAAGGAGATACGTTTACAAATACGAAAACACCTCCGACACCTGTTCCTCCAACAGTGAAACCAACGACAGCTAAATTCAAGGCTAAAAAAGTATTGGCGATCAATGGTTCGAGCGATCGTACATTGAAAGCAAATGAGTTTACTTTCCTTCTCAAGGATCAAGCTGGTACGCTCGTTGATACCAAGACAAATGGTGAGAATGGGGATATTCTCTTCAGTCCAGTAAGCTTTAATGAAGCTGGTACGTTCACCTACACAATTACTGAACAAAAACCAGCTACACCAGAATCAGCAATCACTTATGATGAATCTGTTCATACTGTAACAGTGACTGTCACTAAGGATGCAAATGGACAATTGAATGCGGATGTGCAATACGACGGTAAAAAGGATATCCCTACTTTTACCAACACGTATACACCTCCGACACCTCCAACTCCAAGTGAAAAACAAATTACCACAAGTAAGATTTTAGAAGGTCGTGACCTTCAAGGTGGCGAATTTAGCTTTAACCTTTTGGATGAAAATGGAACTGTTCTTCAGACAAAACAAAATGCTGCAGATGGTACAGTGACGTTTGATGCGATCGCCTACACGGAAGCGATGATTGGTACTCATAAATATACCGTTAAAGAAATCGTACCAGGTGATAAGGCAAACATCCAATATGATGAAGGTCAAGTGGATGTCACAGTTACCGTAACAAAAGATGAAGCATCAAATGCGATCCAAGCAGTGGTTTCTTATGGTGACAAGAAAACCTTTATCAACAAGGTTATCCCACCAACTCCACCAACAATTGATATTCCTGAACTGAAACTCTACACCCTTAAGGTTCGTAAAGTGGATGAAAAGGGTAATTACCTAGCTGGTGCAGTATTTGGACTCTTTGAAGCAGATGGTGTGACACCTGTTGCAAACCCATATGGACAAGGCCAAGCACAAGCGATTTCTGGTCAAGACGGACTTGCAAGCTTCGTTGGATTTGAAGCTAAAGAGTATATCATCAAAGAGCTCTCTGCTCCTAGTGGTTACCAACTTTCAGATACAGCCATCAAGGTTTCTGCAAGCGACTTTGCTTCTGCAACAAACCTTGTTGTTGATAAAGGAAACGTGGTAAACAAACTTCTTCCACCTCCACCATCAACAGATATTCCAAATATACCAACACCAAGTAATAGCAAACCTAAAACTCCATCACCAAATGGAGATAAGCCTAAGCCTAGTGACAAACCTAAATCTAGTGAAACTCCTAAATCTAGTGACAAGCCTAAAGAAGGTAAACGATCTCTTCCTTCAACAGGAACTGCAGATCATTTAGGACTTCTTGTAACTGGTTTGACATTCGTCGCTACAGCTATTGCTTCTATGACACTTAAGAAGAAGGAAGACTTCTAAGCAACATGAAAGATCTAGTCAAACACGACTAGATCTTTTTTTGTATCTGCTTCTCTTATTCTGGTTTGTTTTGATCTTCATAAAAAATAACTTTCCCATCTTTAACTTTGAATGAGTAACTGATGGAATCAGCATAACTACCTTTGGAATAGTAGAAATCATAGGCACCATCCGGTAGTTTGCTAGCGTCTAATTTTTTGGCTGCTGCTTTTAAGTCTTGCTCCTTAACGGATACACTATCCTCTATATAAATAGTCATACGGATTAACTCTTGATCGATTAAGGTCTGAAAAGGGATTTGATAGTAACCGGCAAAGTCCTTTTTCCCTTCTTTGAGATTTTGACTTGCGATACTATCTAGAATTTGCTCCTTCTCATCACGGTTGGAGTTAGATAAAAAACCAAAGAAACTAATAGGAAGACTTAGAGATTGCTTCTTTAATTGTCCCTCAATTTCCTTCTCCTTCTTTTGGACAGATTGCTGCTTCAAGTACGCTTCCTTATACTCTGGAAGATGGTCACTAGTTGTATCTGTCCAATCATTATGAAACACCGTATCCGTTTCTAATGTCACTGTTTGTCCATCATAGGTTTTCTCAGAGTAGGTATAAGACACATGATAGGTTGGGATTTCCAAAGCAGTCCAATCCAGTTTGTTTATGGTCACATCCCCATGCAGACCAACTTTAGCAAGCTCACTGCTGACTACTTCCTTCGCCTTTTTATAATCACTCGGTTTCATGATCTTACAACTGGAAAGAAGAAAGAAACAAAGAATAAGTGGAATTCCTGCGAATAGTTTGAAATAGTTGGGCTTCATAGCCTGACCTCCTTGCTAAATCCGACCTAATCGATTAATTTTTTACAGCAGTCATATCTGAACAACCTATGAACCGATTGAAAATTCTAATGATAATTGAGAAGTTCCTATTATATGACATGACTATTTTTGAACGACCCATTTTGCATCACCATAAACAACCGTAAATGGTCCATCCCCATCTGTTAAATAGTTAATTTTATATATACCAGATTCTCCTGCTTCAAGGACTGTTGGCTGTTTGTAATTTAAAGTATTATTCAGCATATAAGCAGATTTGCCATGGCCATCATAGAGATCTACATTTGTATAATCTGGAGTATTTTCAATACTGAGAGGTGTTGTATTTGATAGGGTGAATTCGACGATCAATCGATGTTGTTTTTTCTTTGTATCGATACGGTCTTGATCATCCTGAACATCCAAATTTGGATCGTCTGTTACACTATTCAGTGTAACTTCTAAGCCATTAGCAAATAGAACTGGCTCTCCAATCGCATAGCTTTTAACAGGATTTTTTGGGTTAAAATTCTTTAATTTTTCTTTTACCTTTTGTCCATCACTATTATTTCCAGATGGGATGGTCCAAAAGATATTATTCTCATCTTGCTTACCATACTGATTATCCCCCTTCATTTGTTGAGGGATTTGTAAGAGAATAGCCAAGTTTTTTAAATCAATTCGAACATCACCTTGATTTGTCACTTCCATTTCAACCGTGAATTCCGTAGGCGAAGTTTTACTATCAGCATAACCGGATAATGAGGTTGCCTCGAAATTTTTGTTAACTAACTGTTGTAAAACTGTTGAAAGCATGATATAGGAAATATGATCATCACGATTTGTTTCTTTTTCAGCATACCTTTGATGGAATTCATCGAGCCAATCATAGAAGGCTTGATTGAAATCTGACTCATTAGGATTTTTATAATATTTATTCCCTCTCGATAAAAGCTCTGGGAAGTAAGTTGGTACCTGAATGCGAATGAATACTTTGTTACCCTTAACTGCATAGCCCTTTAACTCATATTTTTTTCCAAAGCTCAATGCATTCGTCATGAGCTTCAAATACATCGGACCATATATTTTGAGGGGGTACTTCTCACCAAGATATTCCACATAAGTATTTGGATCAAAAGTACTACTGTTTTTTTCAATTTTAGGGATAATATAATCGTTCCAGAGTCGAGTATACATATCTTCTTGATTTTTTGCCCCATTGGCCTTGATTACTGTGTCTATTCTACTTTGATCTACATAGACTCCTTCAACGACCTGCAAAGCTTTTTGAACCCTTCCTTCCTCAGATAGAGAGGCTTCATTCGGTTGCTGTCCATATATTGAAATACCATCGCTATCATCTGACCTCATATATTGTGGAAGTTTTTCAAACGTTATGTATCTGATACTGTTCTTTGCATCCCAATCAAATGTTGCTGCAGGTCCTGTCTTGTCAAAATGAATGTTTTTTCGATCGATTTTCTTCTGTACTTCTTTATTCGAAGAACCTTGTTTTTCTACAGTTCCTTGTTTGCAGGCACTCAAACATACTGGTATAAGTACCGAACATAAGACAAGTCCCCATTTTATTTTCTTCTTCATTCCATCTCCTCCTAATCTCATCCTCATTTTACCATCAATCACCCCTTTTGTCAGTCAAATAGATAAGGCTGGGACAAAAGTCCTAGCCTCTCAATTGTTTTTGGATTGTCGAACAAGACGCAGTGGTTGAGTGGGCTCTACTACGCTGATTTCATCAGCTTTTACAGCCCTACTCAACTGTGCGGAGGTGGGACGACGAAATCGAATTCTAACGAATTACCGATTTCTGTCCCACTCTCTATTTCATATAAATCATCCCTGTACAGGCTTGCTCTGAAAGTTCGACAAAGCCGAGAGACTGGTAAAAGGCTAGATTTTTCTCGCTACGTTCAGTGACGAGGAGCCGTTGATAGACAGTAGGGAAGGTCGCTAAAGCCTCTGTTAAGAGTTTCTTTCCAATGCCTTGACGCTGGTGATCTGGTCGTACCAAAAGGTCCTGCACAAAAATGACAGAGTGGCCATCACCTACCAAGCGAATGTAAGCGATAAGCTCTTTCTCATCATAGACGGCCAACTGCCAGAGACTGGCTTTGACAGCTTGTTCCAACATAGCTGGGTTGTTGGTATAATTGGTCCAACCAACCGAGCCGTAGAGTGCAAGTAGGTCTGTCATCGCTGGAATTTCTTTTTTATAATCTAACATCTTAACTCCTTTTTAACCGATAGTGCTGGAAGAAGGCGATATCCCGGTAAGGGGACTCTTGGCAAACAGCTAGCTCCATCTTGAGCATAGACTCTCGCCAGCCTTCTTGGCCCTTGAAGCGGTTGTCCTGCAAGGCATAAAAGACACGGATCCCTTGGTAGTCCTGAACTTCGAGGGCTAGATCGTCTACTGCTCTATCTAGATCATAGGCCTGTGCCAAACCCATGGAGTGGGTTTCCAGATCTTGACCTACTAGGAGATCAAGCGCCTTCTGAGTATCATTTTCAAAGACGACAGTCTGCAGGACGCGGCCGACCTCATTATGCTTGACGATAGAGAGCAGGCCACCTGGTTTCAAGAGACGAGTGAATTCCTTGAGAACCACCTTGCGATCCTCTACATACTCCAAGACATTGTGGCAGAGGATGACATCAAAGCTGGCATCTTCAAAGCTCTCTATCTGGTCCAGACTTCCGACGAGTTGCTGGTAAGGATGATCCTGGACCCGCAAGGCTACCATTTCCTCATTAGGCTCCACAGCTAGGACCTCATTGTCTTGTGCCAGGTGGTTGGCTACAAGGCCAAAACCACTGCCGAAATCAAGCACTCGCTTGCCTTTGATGTCTTTTAATTGTTCAAAAAGGATATCATAATAGATCTGTCCCCAGGGTTGCCGGAGGTTTTCTAAATAAGCTTGAATATTCGCGGCCATCTAGCTCCTCCTATTTGAAATTGAACATCTTGCTGGCTAGCTTGTCCGAGATGCGAGGGAAAAGGGTATAGAGCTTGTGGGTCAAGTTCAAGAGCCAAGGAAGATTGAGCTCGCGTTTTGCTTTTCCAAAGTTCTTCACAATCTTCTTGGCCACAAAGTCAGGCTCCAAAATATAGCGGTCCACAGCCTTGACATAGCTTCCATCGGGGTCTGCCTGGTCAAAGAAAGTGGTCCGGATGGGGCCTGGATTGACCGTCGTCACATGGACACCAAAGGGCATCAGTTCTAACCGCAGGGCATTGGAGAAGCCGATGGCTGCAAACTTAGTAGCCGAATAAAGGCTGGATTTGGCAGTTGCGACAAGACCCGCCATGCTGACGATGTTGACGATGTGCCCCCTGCCTGCTTCCTTCATGTGCGCACCCATCAAGCGTGAGAGGTTCATCAGGGCAAAGGTATTAACCTCAAACATCTCCTGCACCTGCTGGTCAGAAATGCGATCAAAGGCCTCAAAGATCCCATAGCCTGCGTTGTTGACCAAGATATCGATCTGCCCATAGCGCTGATAGAGCTCTTCTACCAAATCTTGGACGGCTGAGGAATCAGTGATATCGATCCCGATGCATTCCGCTTGAAGATGACTGGCATAGAGCTTTTCCAGTTTTTCTTGATTTCTACCTAGGAGAATCAGCCGATCTTCAGGGAGGAGCTTGACCATTTCTTGGGCCAAGCCTCCACTTGCTCCTGTTATGAGAATGGTTCGCATCTTAGATCTCCACTTCTTCCAAATCTTTGACGACATAGACATTTTCAAAAATGCTGGACGCATCCTTGCGCAATTGGCTGATGTCTTTTGATAAGAAGCGGGCACTGATATGGTTGAGAAGAAGGCGTTTAGCCCCTGCTTCACGCGCTACTTCTGCCGCCTGCATATTGGTCGAGTGACCGTGTTTCTTAGCAATTTTCTCATCACCCTTGCCATAGGTAGACTCATGGACCAAGACATCCGCATTGACTCCAAGGCGGACACTGGCATCAGTCTTTCTGGTATCTCCAAGGATCGTGATAATCTTACCAGGTCGAGGCGCTGAAATATAATCCGCAGCAATGATCTTAGTGCCATCTTCCAGGGTGACATCTTGTCCATTTTTAACCTGACCAAAGAGCGGTCCAAATGGAACGCCCGCTGCCTTGAGCTTATCTGCGTCGAGTGTTCCTTCGAGGTCCTTCTGCATGATCCGATAACCCACGCAGAAAATGGTGTGGTCCAAAGCTTCCGCGTAAACCGTGAATTTATCAGTTTCTAAAATCTTACCCAGAGAATGTTCATCGAATTCATGAAAATGGATGCGGTAAGGCAGACGAGAGCCTGATACGCGAAGACTAGTCATCACAAAGGATTTGATCCCTACTGGTCCATAGATATCCAGATCCGTCTGCTCTTCATTGGCCTGAAAGGCCCGACTAGATAGGAAACCTGGCAAACCAAAAATATGATCTCCGTGTAGGTGAGTAATAAAGATCTTGCTAACCTTTCGCGGACGAATAGTCGTTTCTAAAATTTGATTCTGTGTCGCTTCGCCACAATCAAAGAGCCAGACTTCATTGATCTCGTCCAGCAATTTGAGCGCTAGGCTCGATACATTACGGGCTTTTGAGGGTTGCCCAGCTCCCGTTCCTAAAAATTGAATGTCCATTGTCTACTTTCTATCTATATAAATCATGGCCGTCCGGTTCTCTGAACGGAAAGAAAGGTTGCCTGGGTAGGCTTGCGCTAGCTCAAGGAGCTCCTCTTGGTTATATCCTGATAGTTTCAAGCGTCCATCTTCCAAGGTCATCAAGTCAGTCAGGGCTGAGAGGGCTTCTGTTTTAGTGACCACTTCTGGCTCAGCCTCTTGCAAGCAGATCTTGCCATCTTTTTCAAAGACCAAACAATGTGGAAAGATCTCTGCAATTTCGAATAAAATCGAAGGGCCGATTTCCTCTGCTGGATGTTCAGCAAAGACACAGGCTAGCTCTTCATTTACGTAAGCCAAGCCATAAGACTTCCCAGATAAGTTGAGGCGAATAAAGGGCTTTCGTTCATCAAAGCTTTGCTGAACTGTGAATAAGTCAAATACCCGACTTAAGTCCAAGAAATAATCCATGGCCTCCTTGGGGCTCTTCTTTTGATAGAGCTCAGCAAAATAGGCGTTGATCACACTTGGGGGAGGCGTAATCACACGGAGACGCAATTCCTCAGGGATCGTGCTTAAAAGATTGGTCAGATAGACCCGATCGAGGCTGGTATAGCCTCCATATTTTATTGCTAAATCAACGTAATCCGTCATAAAATTCTTCCAACTTCCACTTATTTTTCTCTGCGATATAGCCTTGAATGACCTCGACATCCTCTTCAAATTCCCGCTGGTCAATGATCGCAACCGTTTCTAGATCATGTGTCCGATAGGATTTTGAAAAGGGAACGCGAATGGTAAAGGGAACAAAGAGTTCTCTCAGTTTTTCTAGTAGCAAAGCCTGGAGATCTTCACGGGCTGTCTCAGAGCGCGCTGAAATCAAGCTAAAAGGTGTCTGGGTTGGAGTAAAGTCTGCTACTTTATCTGCTTTGTTGTAAAGAGTCAAACGAGGGATCTCCAACATATCCAGGTCCTTCATGATCGAAAGCACGGTCTTTTCATGTTCTTCATGATTGGGATCAGACGCATCGATGACATGGACCAGAAGGTCTACATTCTTACTTTCTTCCAAGGTCGACTTAAAGCTCGATACCAGCTCTGTTGGTAGATCTTGGATAAAGCCAACCGTATCGGTCAGCGTCACTTGCAGATTGCCTGTTAGGTGGATGCTCTTGGTTGTGGCGTCCAAGGTCGCAAAGAGTTCATCGGCTTCATACTGGCTCTTACTGGTCAACTGATTCATAATGGTCGATTTTCCTGCATTGGTATAGCCGATCAAACCAATCTTAAAGACAGGTGATTCCAAGCGTTTTTCACGAAGGGTTTCCCGGTTCTTTTCAACTGCCTTGAGCTGGCGCTCGATATCGGTGATCTGATTGCGAACGCTCCGGCGGTTCAACTCCAACTGACTTTCCCCTGGACCACGAGAACCAATTCCCCCAGCTTGACGGCTGAGCATGATTCCTTGACCGACAAGGCGTGGCAAAAGGTATTTGAGCTGGGCCAAGTGTACCTGCAACTTGCCTTCATGACTCCTAGCCCGCATGGCAAAGATATCTAAAATCAACTGCATCCGGTCAATGACCTTGACCCCAAGGATTTCTTCTAAGTTGACATTTTGACGGGGGGTTAGGCGATTATTGACCACCACGGTCGTAATCTCATCTGCTTCGACCATTTGAGCGATTTCTTCTAGTTTTCCTGAGCCGACAAAGGTCTTGGTGTCGTACTTCTCCCGCTTTTGTGTATAGGAGCCCCGGACATCTCCACCAGCTGTTTTAGCCAGGCTCGCCAACTCCTCCATAGACATGTCAAAATTGTCCATGCCTTGAAGTTCCACACCGACCAAAAGGATGCGTTCTTGTTTTTTTTCTGTTTCAATCATGCTGTAAAAACTCCTTTACATCTGCAAGAACCTGCTCCTTGAAGTGGGGGGCAGAAATGGCGTAAAATTTTACTTCCATCCGATTTCGAAACCAGGTCAGCTGCCGTTTGGCAAAACGACGCGTATTGCGCTTGAGGATCTCACTGGCTTCCGCAAGGCTCTGTTCTCCCTTAAAGTAAGGAAAAAGTTCCTTGTAGCCAATCCCTTTAGCTGCCTGAACCTCCGGATGGTCATCATAGAGCCAACGGGCTTCATCCAGCAAGCCTTCCTCTAGCATGCGATCTACTCGGCGATTGATGCGATCATAGATCAAGGACCGTTCATCATCTAGACAGATGAGATAGGGTTCATAATCAGTCTCTTCGTTTGCTAGGTCCTGCCCAAAATGCACAATTTCAAGAGCCCGCATGGCCCGACGGCGATTGAGCTGAGGAATCACAAGTCCTTGCTCCGCCACCC
>OIEQ01000744.1_pt1 | contig 14705 bp, 11 predicted proteins | sample 1581841 | NCBI WGS metagenome assembly OIEQ01 (sample SAMN03281020, study PRJEB24777) | human gut metagenome | isolation source: fecal sample PR170 from 1 month old male Malay infant, vaginal delivered... | place: Singapore | collected 2005-12-29
GTTATAAATATGATTTCAAGGAAATAAATACTTTCAGCAAACCATTTCATCAGTAACATGAACATTAATTTATTATTTTTCAAAAAGACACCTTCTTTCTACTTATATGGTCTCGATTTCATTTATATAAATTATCAATCGTCATATAAGCAACAATTTCTTAGTTCGTTTTAAAGTACTTCTTAATTATAGGAAAACAAATATCTATTTGTAACCCAGTGACACCTCCTAAAAAAACACAACTCTTGTGAGCTGTGTTTTTAGGGAATTATGAATTTAGAATAGGGAAAAGGAATTTTAAGAAGTGTGTGCTATCTCAGTACTCTTTACTACGTTTAGAGAAACCAAGCATGCCAAGTGCAGTAGTTAAAATAACTGCACCTGCTGTAGCAATAGCTGAAGTTGATTTTTCACCAGTATTAGGAAGAACTTTAATAGCTTGTTGTTGGACAGGCACTTCTTCTACTGGAGTTACTGGGGTAGAAGTAGGTCCGCCAGACTCTCCTACTGGTGCCGCTGGTGGTGTATCGAATGAAACAAGATTTGATTTATAGGCATTACCAAAATCAATCTGATAAAAATCATTTTCTACAGTAGTACCTGCAGGGACTTGCAATGTAGCAGGGAGATTAACTGTTACATTATTGTTTTTTAGAATGTAGTCTTGGTAATAATCAACTGGATTTTTGGCTACCCAGAGATAGAATTCACCAGTTGGGTTAAGACCAGATTCATTTAGGATCTTGTTGATGGCATCAGTACGTCCTTCATCCGAAAGTACGTGATACATATCAAAGAGGTCTTTGACATCTTTGTTAGTGCTATCGACAATAGTAATAGCATCTTCATCTACAGTGTAGGCACCATCTTGCACATCATCAAGGAGTGCAAATTTAAGTGCTTGTTTAGATGCAGCCATATCTTTATATGGACTGTAGTCAGTCGTCAAATGGAAGGTTACTTTATCATCGTCAGTAGTTTTTCCGTCGATGTCATTTCCTTTTGAATCTGTAACAGACTTATGTGGTTTTGGAGCCGTTGGTGTTTTGTTAGTTACAGTATTAGAAAAGGTCTCATAACCGTTGCGACCAGATTTATAAGTATTATCATAGAAGCCGTTGTCATCAGAGGCTACAAACTTGATAGTAGGTGCTTCAAGAGTTTTACCTTCATATTTAGCCGTAAATGTGTAGGTCTTAGAAGCATCATCATAGTCAACGTTCCAACCTTTAGCCTCATTTTCAGCTTTGTTGGCTTCGATGTTTGGAACTTCTCCAAATTCAAGTGGATCACGTGTTGTTACGGTATCGCCAACTTTTGCATTGGCAAAGATGTTTCCATTATTCAAAACATAGGTATGTTCATCATTTTTTGGAATCATCTTACCATTAACATTTTCGCCGTCGCTATTGAGAACTGTTTTAGTTACAGTTGGTTGGTAGTCCATCTTGTAATCATGGTAGCTTACAGATGGAATTTCTGGTTTAACAGGCTCATTAACCTTTTTAACTGTAGCTGATGGAACCACGTTTGGATTAGTGAAATCAAGACTCAACTGACCATGCGTATTGATAATCCAGTTATCATCAATGTTAAGAATTGGGATAATACCAGTAGTCTCGCCTGGTTTCAAGACATAGGACTTGTTAAGTGCAATACTACGATTGATATCTTCCGCAAAGCTTGAGTTACCATCGTGGTTTACTGAGTAGATTTCTTCTCCATCAGTATAAACGTGGTAGTTAAGATTTTGGTTAACACCAGTGTTCGGACGGTTACTTGTGTAGGCATAGTTCCACAAATCGAGACTATTAAGTGTTACAGTGGTAGAACCATCTCCGTTTGCTGCAGACGTGAAATTGACCTTACCATTAAGGGTACCTGTACCCAAAACACCCAAGCTATCATTAGCTGAGTCATTCATATCATGAGTAAATGAGAAGGTACCGTCCGGATTAACACTACCGTTTTGAACCGAGTTTCCATAAGTCAACTGGTCAACATTTTGTGTTGTAACTCGTCCGTCAACATTAACGTTAGCATTATCCTTCATAGCAGCATAATCTTTGTTAAATTTGTCGATGGTTTCTTTGTTTGAAGCAATCTGCTTATTAACCTGCTCAGTATAGGTGTTGTAATCACCTACATTCTTACCATCTCCACTTGAGATTTCAGTAGCTTCAGCTTTAATAAGTCCATTACTATCTTTAACCGCTTTGTCTACTTGGGTTTCAAGTGTATCGTGTGCTTTGTTAGCTGCATCATAGGCTGATTGGCGTCCAGATGCATCTTGAGTAGCTTGTTTGATTGTAGCTACTTGTTCATTTTGGTCGGCCTTGATTTCAGCTTGCTTTGTTGCAAGATCTTCACTTGTGGTAGGTGTCCCTTTGTCTTGCGTAGCATCTTGTGTTACTTTAACCCCACTATCTTTAGCGGTAGCAACTGCATCTGTGACAGCTGTGTTGTCGATAGTTACCTTTTCAGCTTCAGTAGATGTATTAGCCTTTTCAGCGTAAGCATTATTATCATTAGTACTTACTGGCTGTGTAGTAGCTACTTCTGCTACTGTTTCAGTAGGTTGTGAATCAGTAGTGTTTGTTGCAGTCGCTGTGGTTGTTGGAGTAGAGACATCTGAAGTCGCAACAGCTGTAGCTTGTGACATAAGACTGTCTGCGTTTGCTTGAGAGGTCGCCACTGGTTCTGAATTTACAGGAGCCTCAGTTACTTCATCTGCGGATGCTTGAGAAGTGCCCCCAACGATTGCTGCAGCACCGAGTGCAAGTACACCTACTGCTCCATAGACCTTATTCTTACGAATAGAGCCATGTCCTTTCGTGTTATTTGAGTCTTTAAACATTTAAAATAATCACCTTTCTTAGTTTGAGTACCATTTATCTTGTTTTACAGCTGTACGTTGAAGACCAAGTGCTGCCAAAATCAAGAATCCAAAGGTAACAAGTTTTGTTCCAGCTTCCCCTGTTTCAGGAAGTGTTACCATTTCTCCTGCCTCGGTCTTAACAGAGACAGTTCCATCCTCATTCACTGCTCCTCCTGCCTGTGAAGCTGGAACTGAGGCTACAGAACCATCGAAGTTTTGTACGACAAGTTCACTATTGTTTGTTGAGACAACTTTATAACCAGTATTTGTGACGACTGGTTGACTAGGAGTCACATTAAGTACAACTTGTTTTGTTGAAGGAGAAACGTCCCCTGGTTTAGGTGCTTCTTGAACATTCGTGTCGCTAACTTTAGGAGTTTCTTCAGTTTTAGGAGACTCAACTACCTTGTTTGAAGATGCTGCTGAAGTTGAAGCTACTTCTGTACGATTGTCTGATTTATGTTCAGATGGTGTAGAGACACCAGTTCCATTGGTTCCGTCAAGAATATGAGGAGTGTTTGTAGCAGTTTCAGACAGTTCTGGAGAGGTTGATGATTTCTCAGAAGATGTTGTTCCTTCGCTACTTGGCAAACTTACACCTGTTCCAGATGTTCCATCAGATACTTTTGGTGTTTCTGAACTTGTTGAAGAAGATTCAGCTGAAGTTGATGAGCCACTAGGTGCTTCAGAACTTGAAGCGTTATTCCCTTCAGTTGGTGCTGGAGTTGGTGTGGCAACCGTTGACCCTTTATCATTAACAGTATTTGTTGAACTTTCACTGCTATTGCTAGTGTTATTTTCACTATTGTGGTTAGTATTAGCAGTATCCGTAGCGTTAGGCTTAGTAGGAGTTTCAGTTACTGTGTGCTCTGAAGGGGTAGGAGTTTCTGATGCAGTTGAAGATGTATCAGAAGTAGAGTTTCCTTCACTTCCTTCAGAGGTAGCTGTAGACGTTTCAGCAGTTGTACTTGCATTTTCAGAAGTCGTAGGTGTAGCCTCAGAATTTTCTGATGTCTTCCCTTCGTCCTGACTTGGCGTAGTAACACTTGGTGTTGTAGGTGTAGCTACACCTGTACCAGTAGAACCGTCAGTTACTTTAGGTGTCTCAGTTGTTACACCTTCATTTTTAGGAGTGTCAACTTTAGGTGCTTCAGCAGTTGGGACATCTGTGGTATTGGTACCAGGTGTCGCTGGTGTTGATGAAGCGGGAGGAAGAAGTGTATCGGAGTGTCCAGTCGCAACAGTAGCATTATCTGTTGGTCCAGTTGGTGCGGCAGTTTCGTCTGCTGATACCCCATTATTAACCAAACCTGTTGCTACAAGGGCTGTTAAAAAAGCTCCAGATTTTAGGATCATTGAACGTTTGTTTTTATCCATAAATAAGCAATTTCCTTTCTAAAAAAATTACAATCAGATAATAGCAAAAGTCATCCCTGACTCAAACCCAGTGACACCCTATGAAAACACAAAAAAAGAGCATACTGCTCTCTTGTAATATAATATGGATTGTATTGTTGCCTAATTAAAAGCTCGTCTACGTATTGAGATCCCAATTTCTTGCCAAGATACCTCCATATCATCAGAAGGAGTGTCTCCTAATAGGAAAACGGACTTATTATGGAATAAAGCATCAAATCCAATGTCTTCATAAAAGAGTTCTTCGTCATCGTATTGAAAGCCAGAATCAATATCGAATTCATTGTTAAATATAGCACGGCAAATAAAGTACGCACCAAGACCATAGTAAGTGATAGCTTCATTGGAACCTTTAGGTGTAGCTTCAAATCGATAGTACTTCTCTACTTCAATGGAGTTTTGAGCATTGACTTCAATAGGCTTAAGATAACAGTACCCACGACTAGCGAGAGCTTCATCTAATTGCTGACGTAGAGGGCTTTTTTTATGAGCGATGAGACCAGGAATGGCATCCGCCTTACTGTCGAGAAAGTCATATGCATTCAGAAGAATCAAACCTTTTTTAAAAAAGTCTGGGCTAGTCTGTCTGTCCAACCACTCACCTAAAAATCGGTTAATACGAGGTGTATTCATAATCTTCTCCTTTCATAGATTTTTGAATCGTCTTTTCTTAAACTAAGATTAGTGTAGCACAGAGGAAATTACAAGAGCAAGCGCAGAGAGCCCTAAATTTTTAAAAGTTATATAAAATGAACTATTTTTTAGACGTTGCTTTATCAACTTCAAGGTTTACTTGATAAATTCCTCTTTCTTGTCTTTAATAAAGCTCACATGGATCCAGAAGTCAAAGTTACAGGGCAGTGTTGTACCTGCTCCTCTAGTTGCTGCAGTACACAGCTTCTTTGATTTGTTTCGCGATAGTGATAAGCTAGATCTCGTCCAGACCCCTGACCAGCAGTTCTCATTACTTGAAGTTAGGCACTATTCTTGGGGCGAGGTGTTTATTTATATATTATTCTTCTGGCACTAAGTGCGAAGTGACAGTGCTTTTAGTTTGCAAATTAATAAGCTTCCTCGCCTCATTCTCTTCTAACACTCCATCAAGTACGCTCGCACTATCCTTTAATATAAATTGCCAATTACGGGGTAAGGTCTCGTCCTGTCGTTTAAAACATTCCATATTCTACTTGAGTAATCATGTAGTCTGTTCATAATAGTATTCAGAAACAAACATAGTTATTGTTCTTCTGTTAACTGCTTTATGGAAATTTAATCCCCCAAAATAGAGATCAAGTTTTAAAAACAGCAAAAAAGCCAAAGCTTAAGCTTCAGCTTTTATAATCTCAAATCATCAGTCAATACGACATTGATAGGTTCTTCAGTATTTTTACGATACCTCTTCAAACATACTAGTGAAACAACTACCGAAAGTAATATCAATAAAACACCACATACAACTATTGCAAAGACCTGTTCAGGACGAGTGCCATAGTTCTCAGTATAGTTCAATAGTGATGTACTTGTTTCCATTTTTTGGATAACGTTGGGAACAAAGTTCCAAGATACAATTGTAAAGACTGCTAAAAAGAGTAGCATTCCGAACGCCCAACTTAGAACGTAACGTTGCTGACGAGTCATAAAGTCACGCTGGTTGTATTCTTCAACACATAGCCCCTTATATTGTCCATCCTTAGTGAAGAAACGTGGTTCTTCACCGTTTTTGATTCGTTGAATATCACTTAAAATTTCAGCACTTAAGTGTCTAGCAGGTAACTCTTGAGCTAATTTATGTTGTTCTTCAATATTTAGTCCAGAAACCTCATCAGTATATTTTAAAAGATGCTCTTTAGTCTGTCCGTCAAATAATCTGACCAACTTCCTTAAAAGACGCTTTGTTTCTTTTTCCATGACTCCTCATCTCCAATCGTTCTTTAATCCTATTCTCTTATTATCACCAATTCTTTAATCCCTGTGCTATGGCACTATTATATCAAGGATTAAGCAGATATGCACTTACACAAGGACAAAAATTCCTATTAGAGTTAAATATATAAAGAAAAGCTCCATCTATTGATGAAGCTAAACAAGATATGTAAGAAGGATTGACTACGTTTAGTCATGTCCATGTTCAGCATGATCAGCTTCAGCTACTCCATGAACTGATGTTACTTCTATTTGAGTTGTTCCCATAACGTAATTCCCACAGAAATAAAGTTTTGCTCCGTCTGGGTTAGCAACCTCAAGGACAAACTGACGAACATTGTCTGCTTTGGCTTTAAATACTTGCGTTTTAGCATCAGAATACTTATAACCTAACATGAATTTCGCTACAATCTCATACTGCATCTTAGTCCCAGTAATCGTTAAATGATTTTGATAATCTGGTTTAACATCGGTTACGTTCTGAACAGTCTCAACATAAGAACACATTTCTTTCAGTGCATTCTTTACAGTTTGCGTATCAGCATCATCTGCAGGTATTTGTGTTTCTAAGGTCGCAAGTGCCTCTTTACACCATCTCTCATACTTATCTTCCTTTGGAATGTCTTCAGAGGAGGAAGGTTCAATCACCTGTTCGGTGCTAGGGGTTGTTACTTTTTTCTTCGGTTCATTTTTCTTAATTAACGCAGAGACCAAAAACATGACTCCAAGAGCAAGGAAAATGACCACCAAAATAATAATGTACTTAGAATCTTTTTTCATGAGCCCAGTATAGCATCATTTATATAAGAGAAAAAGGGAGTGACATCCTCTATGTTTTTAGTCAACTTATAAGAAATTAGATAAGCTGTCTGACATATTTTGTATTTTTGTAAAAAAATAGTTGCTTTTTAAAAAAACAGTGTTATAATATATAAAAAAATTAATTTTTAGGAGAGAACTATGAAAATTTCAAAAACCATTTTACTTTCTGTTGCATTGTTAACACTAGGAACAACAGCTATTACGGCTAATACTAATGTATTGGCTGATGACAGTAATTCTAATGTTCCTGCCACAACATATGAAGTAACTTATAATGTTGTAGACAAAGATACAAATGCTAATCTATATTCATTTGTTAGAACTCAAACAGCTCAGGGATACGACTATTATCATGCAGGGAAAGAAATCACACCATCAGTTTTATCAGTTTTACCAAAAGGATATTATTTTGCTGACTATAATGAGAATTCAGCTACTTCTGTAACCCTTTATTACAAAATGCGTCCTGCAACTCCAGATACAACAACTGATACCTCTACTACTCCTGAAGTAAAACCTGAAAATCCTTCTACTCCAGGTTCAACAACTGATGCTTCTACTACTCCTGAAGTAAAACCCGAAAATCCTTCTACTCCAGGTTCAACAACTGATGCTTCTACTACTCCTGAAGTAAAATCTGAAAATCCTTCTACTCCAAGTTCAACAACTAAGACAGATGCAGCTTCTGGAACAAAAGTAGATACATCAAAAGTCTCTGTAGCTAAAACCCCAAAAAATGGAAAATATACAACTAATACTCTCCCAAATACAGGTGAGAAAGGCTCATTTATTATGCCTGTCCTTGGGTTCGTTTCATTAGTATCAGGTTTTGTATATTACAAATTCAAAACTATTAAACAATAAAAAAAGCTGAATAAAGACCAGTTTCAGATTTAAACTACACTATGATTTCTGTCCTGAAAACGTTCAATATGAGAAATCATAGTGTTTTTTTATTTTTATCTTCTTTAGTAGCAAAAAAAGGTCTCTATAATTTCTGTAGTGGGTATAACCGGTGTTTGTGTTTCTAAGGTCGCAAGTGCCTCTTTACGCCGTCGCTCAAACTTATCTTCCTTAGGAATGTCTTCCGATGACGGATCCTCCAGCACGTGTTCGGTGCTAAGGGGCGTTGCTTTTTTCTTCGGTTCATTCTTCTTCATGAACGCAGAGACTAAAAACATGGCTCCAAGAGCTAGGAAAATGACCACCAAAATAATTATGTATCTCGAATCTTTTTTCATGAGCCCAGTATAGCATCATTTATATAAGCAAAAAAGGGAGTGACACCCCCTTTTTTGTTTCACAGTAATACCTAAAATGATTTATCTAAATTGGAGATATTTTTCATCCAACAATACTTTGATTTCATTGAATTCATGATTTGGATCATAAACTGTTAAATTTAATTCTTTAGTTGTTCCTTCACTCCACTCAATGATAGCCGCATCTGACTCTCTAAAAATAACCCTACCATTCTTATTATAAGCTTCAATAGCCATAGGCACATATTTTAGATAATAACCGGTAGTATTCTCAAATGTAGCAGAACAATTCAATTCATCACTATTTTCGCTACTTTTACTGATTGTAAAGTTGTTCCCCTTAAAAATTTTTTTAAGTGCTTGGATTATTTCATTTGCTTGCTTTACTTTTATTCCTATGTCTACGATATCACGTAAGTGCCTGGTATCCTGGACAGGTATCTTCTTTCTTGAATGAATATCAAGTATCAATTCATATCTCTTTTTTCTGTACTCAACCCAACGATCAGAAGAGTAATGTTCATTTTCCTTCGATGTTAATTTTTTTGAATCCTCAAGAACATTTATATATTCAATAGCCAATTTCTTGAGTTTGTTATCCTTAAAAGTTCTTTCCTTATATCTTCCAACTTCCGATAACTCAAATTGTGTGGCCTTTTCATAGTACGCCGTAGTGTCCTCGTAATTCGAACTGGCATCCTCCCACCGTTTATCTAACCCTCTAGCTAAGGAATTGATGAAGTCATTATCATAGGTAATTGCCTTATTAACAGCCGAACTGCATAAGAACAATGAGACTACCATCAGAACTGCAAAAAGTAGTTTCTTAGGCATAACCATCCCTCCTAATTTCATTCCCATTACTATTATACCATTTAACAATTTCAACCCGAAAGAAACCTAGTGTATAATAATCGTTCTTTATACCACCTACGACACCTCAAAAAACTCAAAGAGCCAGAAAAAATCCTGACTCTTGAAATTATAGTTCTACTTTAGTTCCCGAAGCAAAGCCATTGTTGATTGACGAATTGCTGAAGCTGTTTTTTCAGACTTACTAGCCTCAATTGTCCTAAAAGCAAAGTCTTCAAAAATCTGTGTATCAAGTTTGAAAGTATCTACATAAATCTTCTCATTAACATCCTTATAATGTACTGTAATTTCGGAACTACCTTTAAATTCTTTGTCAATCGTGGAAGTTATCTTTTGTCCCGGAGCTAACATATTATTGACTAAAGATTGAAAATGCTTCCTATTTAAGTTACCGATATCACCGCTCACTAAAATAGAAATAATATAAGCTGGGCTATTTCCAAAGTTTTTGATTACATATACTCTCTCTTCAGTTTTTACCGAAAAAGCATCGACATAAATATTAACATAAGGTCTAGCCATATCTTCAGCAGATTGTCTAGTTAAATTATTTGCGACATTTGTTTGCCTGATAGCTTTTACAGATAAGCTAATTCCAATAACACTAGTTAGAGTTGAAACACCAATAGATATTAGCTGTATTAAATCAGATATGGACATAAATATAAACCTCGTTTTTGCTTACTATATTATATGTTATAATAAAAACAATTACCACTACTATTATTGGGGTTATACCTTTAAAGACATTAGCATCTGTTATAGGGTTTTTATAAAAAGGAGACATACTTATGAGCTTTGACAGTCTGGTACAACAAATAAACGAACTAGCTGAAACACAACGTGATAGAGGAACATACTTTGAATATCTTGCACGAGCTTATTTTCAGAATGAACCCACATATCAAAATGAATTTAAAAATATATGGATGCTAGCTGATGTCCCAGAAGAGTATGGTATTCCTAAAACAGATATTGGTGTTGATTTGGTCGCTGAAACATTTACTGGCGAATTAGTTGCTATACAAGCAAAATTCTATGATCGTGCGATTCAAAAATCAAATATTGACTCTTTTCTAAGTGAACTGGGTAAAGATTACTATAAATCAGGCATTATTGTAGCCTCTACTGATAAATGGGGGAAAAATGCTGAAAAAGCCCTGTCAGACAGAAGCGATGTCATTCGTATTGGGCTTTCAGACCTTCGTAATTCGCGTATTGACTGGGATAAATTTTCCTTTGAGCGTCCTGATGAGGTTACTGTCAAAGCTAAAAAGAAACCTAGATATTATCAAAAAGAAGTCATCGAGAAAGCTCTAGCCTATTTTAAAGAAAATGACCGCGGTCAACTAATTATGGCACCCGGTACTGGGAAAACTTTTACGAGTCTAAAGGTTGCTGAAGCTATGGCTAAGGAATCTGATAAAGAACAATATGTCGTTCTCTATCTTGTCCCTAGTATTCAACTATTAACCCAGACTCTTAGAGGCTGGAATAACGATACTGATATGACAATGTCATCTATGGCTGTTACCAGCGATAGAAACGCCAGCCGTAGTTCTGTGAAACAAGATGAATCTAATATCCAAATTAAGGCTAGTGATATTGGTTATCCAGCAACCACATCACCAGAAAAAGTACTTAATAACTATCGGGAACTGATGGGAAAACCTAAGAAAGACCTTCTAGTTGTCTTTGGAACATATCAATCTATTGATGTTTTAGGTAAAGCTCAAAAAGAAGGATTCCCAGAATTTGACTTGATTATTGCTGATGAAGCTCACAGGACTACTGGGGCAAAGGCTTTAGGTGAGGAAGATTCTTCATTTACAAAAGTACACAGTAATTCAAATATAAAAGGTCATAAACGACTTTATCAAACAGCAACCCCTAAACTTTATGGAACAGAAGCTAGAAAAAAGGCTGAGAGCAACTCAATTTTAATATCAAGCATGGACGATGAAAACCTTTATGGAAAAGTGTTTTATCGCTTAGGATTTGGAGATGCCATAAGTCACGATATTTTGACTGACTATAAACTCATGGTACTAGCTGTTGATGAAACAGTCGTTCAAAAAGATATGCAAAAATCACTTTCCGATCCTGAAAATGGACTAAATATTGACGATATTGGTCGTATTATAGGGGTCTGGAATGGTATGATTAAACGTGAAAGCTTTACAGATAAGGTTTCTGGAGAGCCAATGAAACGTGCCATTGCATTCTCGCGTACAATTAAAGATAGTCAACGTCTTTCTGAACAATTTGAGAATGTCGTGAATGATTACCTTGATAGTGATAAAGGTTATTCTGTAAATGTGCGACACGTTGATGGTAGTATGAATGCTCTTCAGAAAAATGAAGCGTTAGACTGGCTGGCCAGCGATGACATCCCTGAAGATTCAGCACGTATTCTATCAAATGTTCGATTCTTAACAGAAGGAATTGACGTCCCTAATTTAGATGCCATTGTCTTTTTATCACCTCGTAAATCTCAAGTCGACATCGTACAAGCAGTCGGTCGAATCATCCGGAAGTCTGAAGGAAAAGAGTACGGTTATATTATCCTTCCTATCGTTGTTCCCGCAGGTGAGACTCCGGAAACTATTCTAGATAATAACAAATCCTACGACGTTGTCTGGCAAGTCTTAAATGCACTACGTTCTGTTGATGAGAGATTTGAAGCAACGGTTAATAAACTTGAGCTAAATAAAAAGAAACCAAAAAACATCCAAGTTATTGGGGTAGGTGGTGCTCCAGATGATCCAACGTTACATGCAAATGGAGATTATGAAGAACAACCTTTCAAACCTTACCAAACTGAGCTTGAGTTAGAATGGGAGGCTGTCGAAGGAGCTATCTACGGTAAGATCGTTCAAAAAGTTGGTGATAGACGCTATCTTGAAGATTGGTCTAAAGATGTTGCTGAGATTGCTAGACGTCATATTCAAGGAATTGAGATTATCCTAGAACAAAATCAAGAAAGTAAAGTTGCATTTGATAAGTTCTTACGTAGTTTACAACATAACATCAATGAGTCTATTGACCAAGATCAAGCTATTGAAATGCTGGCACAGCATTTGATAACTTTACCAATCTTCGACACTTTGTTTGGAGAATATAGCTTTGTAAAGAATAATCCCGTAAGTTCTGCAATGGAACAAATAATCGAGGAACTTTCTCAATATGGGTTTGAGAAAGAGCAAAAAGAGCTACAACCGTTTTACGATTCAGTTCGTCTACGTGCAGAGGGAATTGATAACGCTCAAGCTAAACAGAAAATCATTATTACTCTATACGATAAATTCTTTTCTACAGGGTTCAAATCAACTACAGAAAGATTAGGTATTGTCTTTACTCCTGTAGAAGTTGTAGACTTTATTGTAAAATCGGTAGATGGGGTCTTGAGAAAGCACTTCGGTAAAACTTTAGCGAGTGAAAATGTTCATATTTTGGATCCGTTTACCGGAACTGGAACATTTATCACTAGAACATTGCATTACTTGAAGTCTCTGATGGATAATGGTGAAATTACCTTTGATGACATTCTAAGAAAATATACACAAGAATTGCATGCAAATGAGATTGTTCTTTTAAGTTATTACATTGCTGCTATTAATATTGAAGCTGTATTCGATGAAATCAATGGTGATGAACCGTATGCACCATTTGAAGGTATTGTTTTAACGGATACTTTTGAATCAACAGAAACAGAAGATACACTTGATGACTCCTTCTTTGGTACCAATGATAAACGCTTAAAACGCCAGCAAGAAAAACCAATTACTGCTATCATTGGCAATCCACCATATTCTATTGGGCAAAATAGCCAGAATGATAATAATCAAAACATCTCATACCCTAGATTAGATAAACGTTTAGCAGAAACTTACGTATCTAAATCCAATGCAGGGCTCACAAAAGGATTATATGATTCTTATGTAAAAGCCTTCCGTTGGGCATCAGATCGTCTTAAAAATCAAGGGGTGATTGGGTTTGTGACGAATGGTAACTATCTTAATACCAATTCAGCGGATGGCTTGCGTGCAGGACTTTATGAAGAATTTAATTATCTTTACATCTTTAATCTCCGTGGTGACCAGAGAACACTAGGAGAACAATCCCGAAGAGAAGGCGGGAAAATCTTTGGTTCGGGTAGTCGTACTCCTGTTGCAATTTCAATTCTAGTAAAAGATGGCTCAGATAGTCATGAACTCCATTATCATGATATTGGTGATTACTTGTCGCAAAAGGAAAAACTAGCTATTATTTCTGAGTTTGGTGATGTTTCTCAACTAGATTGGGGAAAGATTATTCCTGATGAAAACAACGATTGGCTCAATCAAAGGGATCCAAATTACCAGAAATATGATTGTTTAGCAGGAGAGGATAAGGCTGTGTTCTTGCAAAACATCATAGGTGTTTCGACGAATAGAGATAGTTGGGTCTATGGTTTCTCTGAACAGGAGACTCTTGCGAACTCTAAGAGATTAATTGAAAATTATAATTTTGAAGTTGTTAGATTATCAGATGTTTCAATAGCTGAAAAGAAAGATAGCTTAAATAGAAAAGATGATTTTATAAAATGGTCTGCAAAACTTGAAGACTCTATCTTAAAATCTAAGAAGATTCAATTTAATAAAAATAGTGTTGTCAAATCACTTTATAGACCCTTTACAAAGAAGTATCTTTACTATGACAATGATGTCATTGAGAGACCAGGTCAGTGGTATAAAAAATTTGGTGAGAACAATTTAATTATTATGACTACTGGAAAGGGTATCTCACGTGATTTTTCAACTTTAGTAACGAATTTAATGCCTAATCTACATACTATGGATACAGGTCAACATTTTATGAGATATGACAATGAACTAGATGAAACTTCACTTTTCCAAAACAATGATAATATGAATCAGACGTTTGCTGATAAGTTAGGATTAAGTCTTGATGAAACATTTGCTTATGTATATGGATTGCTAAATTCTAGGGAATACCAGGAAAAGTATGCTAATGATTTGAAGAAAGACTTAGCTCGAATTCCTATTGTTAAGAATAAAGAAAAGTATGTTGAAGTTGGTCAGAAATTGATGGACTTACATCTCAACTATGAAGAAGTTCCTGTTTATGAAGGTGTGGAGATTACAGCACTCGTTAATCCAAATTACAAAGTAACCAAGATGAGATTCGCTAAAAAGCGTGATGAAAAAGGAAAATCAGTAAATGATTTATCCTCAATCATATTTAACAGTGATATCACAATTACCAATATTCCAAAAAAAGCATATGAATACGTTGTTAATGGTCGCTCGGCTATTGAATGGATAATAGATCAGTATCAAGTTAAAACTGATAAAAAATCTGGAATTACAGATGATCCAAATGACTACAGTGAGGATGAAAAGTATATCTTCAATTTGCTATTGAGAATCATCAATGTATCTGTCCAAACAGTTGATTTAATTAATAGTTTACCTAAACTAGAAATAGACGAATAAAGTTATGTCATTAATAGCAATTAACAGTTCACG
>OIEQ01000757.1_pt1 | contig 14480 bp, 8 predicted proteins | sample 1581841 | NCBI WGS metagenome assembly OIEQ01 (sample SAMN03281020, study PRJEB24777) | human gut metagenome | isolation source: fecal sample PR170 from 1 month old male Malay infant, vaginal delivered... | place: Singapore | collected 2005-12-29
GCCTTCACCTGAATGGTCTGGCCGGGCTTGACGCGGTAGGACGGGCGGTCCACGATGTTGCCGTCAACGAGGATGTGGCGGTGAACCACGAACTGACGTGCCTGAGCGGTGGTGCGGGCGAAGCCTGCACGCAGGACCAGGGCGTCGAGACGGGTCTCGAGATCGATCAGCATGGCGTTACCGGTCTGGCCGGCGGTGTGGGTGCCCTTCTCGTAAGCGGCGCGAAGCTGCTTCTCAGAGATGCCATACTGAGCGCGAAGACGCTGCTTTTCGCGCAGACGCACTGCGTAATCGGACTCAGTGCGACGGCGGGTGCGGCCGTGCTCACCCGGAGCGTACGGACGCTTTTCGAAGATGCGCTGAGCCTTAGGGGTCAGAGCGATGCCGAGGGCGCGGGAAAGGCGCACCTGACGGCGAGAACGCTGAACGTTCGTCATTGGTTTAATCCTTTGTTTGTTCTGTCGTTGTCTGAACGGAGCGCACACCGGTTTCCGATATGCGCTGAGCCAGCCTCTCCAGTGCTTCTTCGTGCATGCGCACGAACGACTTGAACACGTGCCGTAAACAGCTCGTATCGGTCGCCGACCCACTGATGGGCTAAGACTCCAGACGGTATGCTCCCTTGCGGGCGCACACCAATCGTTAATAATACACATGAGGGCGGGACGAGCTCGTCGTTTCGCCCTCTTCGGCATGTCATGCCATCATGGCGCCGCTATGCTTCAGCCAGCACTCCCCTGTCCATGCGATAGATTCGATCCACATACGTCAAGGCATCCGGATCATGGGTGACCATCAACACTGCGGTGCCGTCGTGCGCCACTTCCTGCAGCAGCCGCATGACGATGGCAGTGCTTTCGGCATCCAGATCTCCGGTGGGTTCGTCCGCTATCAGAAGTTTCGGACCATTCATCAGAGCTCGCGCTATGCTGACGCGTCTCATTTCGCCGCCGGAAAGCTCTTTCGGGTAGCATTCCGCCAAATCGTCGACCTGCAGTCGGCGCAGCAATGCGTGCGCACGTTCCATGGCATGGTCCTGAACGGGATCGTTGTGTGTTTTCGATACCGGAGCCGCCGCGATGACGTCCGGAAGTCCGTCGTCAACCGTCTGTTCGGAAGATGCGTCGGATACGGTTTCTTCCACTGATTTCGCATCAGACGAATCCGCAGGTATCTCAACATCGCGCTGCGCCGTTTTGCCGTTGCACAGCACGGAAGGAAGAATCACATTGTCGAGTGCCGTGAGATTCGGCAGCAATGTCTGGCTTTGCGTGACGAATCCGACGATCCGATTGCGTACGACTGACATTTGTTTGTCGTTCAACCGCGTCACGTCATTGCCGTCCAAGTCGATGGAGCCCGATGTGGGTTTCAGCAGTCCGGTGATGAGATTCAACAATGTGCTTTTGCCATTGCCCGAACGGCCGACGATCGCCACGAACTCGCCTTGGTCCAGCCTGAAATCCACATGGTCCACGGCTGCGAACGGTTTGCCGCGACGGGTGAACTCGCGAGTGAGCTCTTGTACTTCGAGAACCGTGTTTTCCGCCATCATTCACCTTCTCTCAAAGTCAGATAGGTTTCGGGAGCGGAAAGTTTCACCGCCGTCGCCACGGAGGCGAGCAGTCCGGTAAGCACCGCGAACACGAAACTCACTGCGATCAATGCCAACACATTCCACATGTTGGTTTGCAGATACGGCAACTGCAGCTGCCGTCCGATAAGCGTGCTGAACGGGAAAATCGCCAGCGACGCGACCGCAATGCCTATCACACCGCCCAAAGCTCCGATCGTGGCCGATTCCTTCACGATGATGCCGACCAAAGTGGAACGATTGGCACCAAGAATGCGATACGCGGCGAATTCACGTTTGCGTTCGTTCATGGCGGACGAGAACACAGCAAGCAGCACGATCAGCCCCATGACCCAGAACACCGCGACGAAAAGGGTCACGTAGCGAATGATCACGTTCAGATTGGATTTCGTTGTGGCTGTGATGCCCCCCGGATACACGTATCCGAGGCTTTTGATTCCTGTTGTTTTGGTGATGTTCGAAGCGACCTGCTGGGCGGAGTAACCGTCCTTGACCTTGATGAGCACGGCGGAAACGGCTTTGTCGGCATATTCTTCCGGAATGGCGGCATGCCCCACCTTGGCGGAATATCCGACCACGTCGGGAACGGTCTGCATGTTCACGAACACGGAATTGTCGAGCGACGTGCCGGTATTGGCGAGTTGCGCCGCCACGGGGAATTCGTGCCCATAGAGTTTGACCGTGTTGTTGCCCGACACGCTGATGCTGGCTCCTGCAACGATCTGGCCGCGCTGGAGCGTGCCGTCGAACTGCGATGCGATCCAAGGGGTGATCACGAAGTCGGTATCGGGGTTGAATCCGATGATCTGGACTTTCTCGTCGCAGCATGCGGCGGCCAACGATGAGATATATGTTTGTTCCGTGATTTCGTCGATGCCGTCGGCTTTTGCCACTTCGTCGGTGATCTCGTTGGTGAAGTAGAACGTGCTTGCCGATCCGTTGGTCAGCAACGCTTCGGCTTCGTTTTTGGTGTTTTGCGGCGTGACCATGAGATCGGCGCCCATACGTTCCTGCATGCTGTTCAAGCCGGCTTCAAGGTTCATGGACAGCAGTGAACCACCATAGAAGGCCACGGTAAGCATGGCGACGACGATGGTGAGCGCCGCGGTACGAAACGGTTTGCGTTTGAGATTGACCGGGGGCAACCCGCCAAGGGTGATGTGTTGCGTCATATTGGGTCAGGCGCGCTTCGCCGGCTTGAGATCGAGATATGCTGCGATTGCCGCAAGTACAGCCAGCAGCACGCCGAGCACGATCAGCGTCGGCAAGGTGACCATATGGCAGCGCATCATGGCACCCTTGCACACGCCGATGAGCACGGTCGGCACGGCGATGGTCAGCACGCCGAGCACCGCATTGGCGAGGTCAAGACCGGCGCGGGTCTGATCGGATACGAACAGGCCGACAATGCCAAGCGCCACGATCACGATGCCGATGCCGAGCGCGGCCTGAGCCGTGTAATGACATGCCATCGGCGTTTCTTTGACCGCGCATACGTGAGCGAAGGTCTGCGGCGCGATGGCGATCAAGATGCCGAGCACGATCTGCGAAATGCCTGCGTACAGTTTCTTATTCATAGCTTCCTCTCAAAAAAAGACAAACACCGCCGATTATTGCAGGGTCTTTTTGAAAAAGAAAGTCTTGTTTTTTCCTCCTTTTCGTGCTACAGAGGAGATTTCATCCGTTCTTCATCTCCGTCATAGCATTTCAATGGGTGCCATACGCAACAGCAGACGCTTGACCTCACCATTGCCAAAATCAACGGTAATGACCGAATTCATGCCCTTGTCCTGCGTTTCAATGACCGTACCCAACCCGAAATGATCATGCGTAAGCTTGTCGCCGACATGCACGTCTGCAATGTTCAGATCATTATGGCTACCGGCCGGGCTTGCGGATGAGGATTTGGTTAAATCCACAGGCTTGTTTTTCGGCTTGACACGTCGCGTGGTGACCTTGCCCGATTTCCCTCCTGACTTGCCGGAGCCATACGAACCATACGAGCCGTATGAGGAACCGGTTCCCGATCCTCCGCACGAGCGCCGGGATGTGGAACCATACGAGGATGATGAGCCCTGCGTAGCCGGGCCGCCGTACTGCGAGCGCCCTGCCCCATATGAAGACGATCCGTATGAGGAACGAGACCACCGCGAGCCGGAACCGTATGAGGAACTATAATCCGACTTTCCATACGAGGAACCGCCGAATGACATCGATCCGAAATCGTCATCATCGTCCCAGCCGCCGAACTCGTCGTCGTCATCCTGCCAGCTGGCACGCATGCGTTCGACGCCGGCTTCGCGTCTTTTCCAATCAATCAGTTCGTCTGGAATCTCATCGAGGAACTGACTGGGCATCATGTCGCTGGCTTGCCCCCATTGCGCTCGTACGGCCGCGCGTGTCACATACAGGCGTCGCTTCGCGCGAGTGATGCCCACGTAGGCGAGACGGCGCTCCTCTGCCAGTTCGCTGGTGTCTTCCATGGCACGCTGGTGTGGGAATGTGCCTTGCTCCATGCCGGTCAGGAACACATACGGGTATTCCAGACCCTTTGCGGTATGCAGGGTCATCATCGTCACCTTGCCGGAATCTTCGTTCTCCCCTGGCAATTGGTCGGAATCGGCCACCAACGCGGTGGTTTCCAAAAATCCCGCCAATGTGGCGTCTGGCGTGTTCTGCTCGAATTCCGCCGCCACTGATTGCAGCTGGGAAAGATTATCGACGCGGGAAGCGTCCTGCGGATCCTCGGAGCGCTGCAGCTCTTCCAAAATCCCACTCTTGGCAAGCACTTCGGCAACCACTTCGGATGGCTTCGTGTCATGGTCCTTCGCAAAAGCCGCAAGCTCATGCATCATGTCTCGGAACGCACTCAACGGTTTCGTCGTGCGCGTGGACATGCCTTCGATCTGTTCCATATGTTCGATCGCTTCGAAAAAAGTGGTGCCATGGGCATCAGCATACGAGGCAACGAGTCCTTCCGCACGAACGCCCAGTCCGCGCTTCGGCACATTGAGGATACGTCGAACGTTCACATTGTCCGCAGGATTCACGATGGCCTGCAAATACGCGAGCGCATCCTTGATTTCCCTGCGTTCGTAGAATTTGGTGCCGCCGACGAGCTGATACGGCAGGTTGGCATTGATCATGGCCTCTTCGAGCGAGCGTGATTGCGCGTTGGCTCGATACATGATGGCGATGTCGCGATACGCCACGCCTTCCTCGTTGTGGATTCGTGCGATTTCGTTGGCGATCCATCCGGCTTCCTGCTGCGCGTTGTCGGCCGCGTATCCGACGATTTTGTCGCCTTCGCCAAGTGCCGTCCACAGTTTTTTCGGCTTACGATTTTCATTTCTTGCGATCACCGCATTGGCTGCGTCGAGAATGGTCTGCGTCGAACGATAGTTCTGTTCGAGCATGATGGTCTTCGCGTTGGGGAAATCCTGCTCGAAATCCTGAATATTACGAATATCCGCGCCTCGGAACGCATAAATCGACTGGTCGGAATCGCCCACCACCGTAATCCAAGACGGTCCGACACGGCCTGCCCCTCGCATATGTGGATCGGGCTGTTCTCCCGAATCAATGCCGGAAAGCTCACGTACGAGCACATATTGCGCATGGTTGGTGTCCTGATACTCGTCCACGAAAATATAACGGAACTTATGCCGGTAATATTCGCTCACCTGTGGGCAACGCTGGAACAATTCGACGGTGCGCATGATCAGATCGTCAAAATCCACGGCATTCGCCATGGCCAGACGGTACTGGTACTCCGCATACATCACGGCGACCAGCTCGTCGACGTCGCCGGCCGAAACCTGATATCCGCGCTGGCCGGGCTTGTAGTCGCAGTTCACGCTTTTCAGCTGGTCCTGCCATGAAATCAACGAATTCTTGCAATCCGAGATCTTGCCCAATAGCATGCGCGGCGTATACCGCTTCGTATCGATGTTCAAATCGCCGCTGATGAGCTTGACCAAACGTTCGCAATCAGCCGTGTCATAAATGGAAAATCCTGAGGTAAGACCGATTTCCTTGCCGTCACGTCGGAGGATGCGCACGCACGCGGAATGGAAGGTGGAGATCCACATGTGTTCGGCTTCAGGCCCTACGAGGGCCGCAAGGCGTTCGCGCATTTCGGCCGCGGCCTTGTTCGTAAAGGTGATGGCGAGAATGCTGCTCGCCCAAAAACCGTGTGCCAGCAGCCATGCGATGCGTCTGGTGAGCACGCGGGTCTTACCGGATCCGGCACCAGCTCCGATGAGCAGGGCTTGTCCGTAGTACTTCACCGCTTCCATTTGCTGCGGATTGAGGTCCTTGATCAGACTTTGCGGATCGCACAGGACTGGTCCCATATTCTGCTCCACCGGTTCCTCTTTCCATGAAGATTCGAAGTCGATTACTGCGAAATTCATGTCTATCACACATGCAGGTCAGCGCAACACTCGCATGGTCAATTGACGCGCGTATGCTGAACGTTTATATGCGGTTCACCGTATGTCAACATCAACGCCGCCTTATGCGGCCAACAATCTAAGGGGATTCATGAAGGAGCTCGAAGAGCGCATTCGCCTGCAGGGTACCGTCAAGCCAGGTAATGTGCTGAAAGTGGATGCTTTCCTCAACCACCAGTGCGATGTCGAATTGTTCGACCACATGGGTGCCGCTTGGGCGGAACATTTTGCCGGTAAAACCATCAACAAGATCCTGACCATTGAAGCTTCCGGCATTGGTATCGCCTGTGTTGCCGCGCGTCATTTCGGCAATGCGCCTGTGGTGTTCGCCAAGAAGGCGCAGTCCATCAATCTCGATGGCGACCAGTACACCACCACCGTCTACTCCTTCACCAAGCAGAAGGAATTCCCCGTCATCGTGTCCAAGAGGTATCTCAACGAGGGCGACCATGTGCTGTTGCTTGATGACTTCCTGGCCAACGGCAAGGCTCTGAAGGGCCTGATCAATCTGTGCCATGATGCCGGAGCGACGGTCGAGGGCATCGGCATCGCGGTGGAGAAGGGTTTCCAAGGCGGCGGCGATGAGCTGCGCGCAGCGGGATACGACGTTGATTCCCTGGCAATCGTGGAGTCGATGGATCCGGAAACCGGTACCATCGAATTCCGCTCCTGATCGTCGCATCTCACGGGCGCGCATCAGAAACCATTACAACCTGTTACTCATCGCAGCATGAATAAGAGAGGATTCATTGTGAGAGAAGAGAAGAAGAAAGACAACACGAACGAGAAGAAGGGCGTTTCCTTTGAAGCGCTTAGCAGCCTGGACGCGCCTGTTTCGTTCTGGAAGGGCATCCCGTTCGGCCTGCAGCATGTCATGGCGATGTTCGTGGCCAATCTGGCTCCGATTTTCTTGGTGGCTTCCGCCGCCAACATGAGTGCCGAGCAGTCTGCCACGATTATTCAGGCCGGTCTGCTGGTGGCAGGTCTGGGCACCTGCCTTCAGCTGTATGGCGTGTGGCTGATCGGCTCCCGCCTGCCGATGGTCACTGGCATTTCCTTCACCTATGTGGCTGCTGCCATGTCGATCGCCCAGAACCAAGGCTACGGCGCGGTTGCCGTCGCGGTTGTGCTTGGTGGCCTGTTGGAGGTTGCGCTTGGTTTGACGGCCAAGTATTGGCGTCGCTTCGTGCCGCCGATCGTATCCGCGATTGTGGTTACGTCGATTGGTTTCTCACTGCTTTCCGTTGGTGCCACCAGTTTCGGCGGCGGTTCCGGAAGCTGGCAGAATCTCACGCTCGGTCTGATTTCGCTGGTCGCCTGCTTGGCGTTCCAGCTGCTGATGAAGGGTACTGCCAAGCAGCTTTCCGTGCTGTTCGGCTTGGTTGTCGGCTATGTTGTCGCGATTTTCATGGGCAAGGTCGATTTCTCTGGTTTCGCGAATCTGCAGGTTGTGTCCGTGCCGCATTTCATGCCGTTCCAGCTTGAATTCGATCCGGGCGCGATCATCTCCTTCGCCCTGCTGTATGTCGTGTCTTCCGTTGAGGTGCTGGGTGATACCGCTGCGCTCACCAAGGTTGGTCTCGACCGTCAGCCTACCGATAAGGAGACTGCGGGCGCCATTGCAGGCGACGGTCTCATCTCCTCCGTCTCCGGCCTGTTCGGCTGCTTGCCGTTGACGTCGTTCGCACAGAATATCGGCTTGGTCGCCATGACCAAGGTCGTCAACCGTAAGGTGATTCTTTCCGGTGGTCTGATTCTGGTGATAGCCAGCTTCGTGCCTGCCGTGGCGGAAGTGTTCAATTCCCTGCCGCAGGCCGTGCTTGGTGGCTGCACCATCATGATGTTCGGTAACATCATCCTGTCTGGCTTCCAGATGATTTCCGAGGCCGGCTATACGCAGCGCAACATCACCATTGCGGCGTTGAGTCTCACCATCGGTATCGGTTTCACGCAGGTCGGCGACATTTTCGTCAACTTCCCGCCGCTGTTCCAGTCCATCTTCGCATCCAATTGCATCGCCGTGGCGTTCGTTGTGGCCGTGCTGTTGAATGCTCTGCTGCCGAGTGAAGAGCATTTTCTGTCGGCTCCGCAGCATCAGGAAGACTGAGTCCGTTCAGATCCTAAAAGGTTATGAGGAATCCCCCTGCTCAAACGAGTCAGGGGGATTCCTCATATTCATCGCAAAACTGCTTTGCCGCGATTCGCAAGAAGGATGTTTCAGTGCCCTTGCTTGATCCAGTTCGCAATCGCATCCTTGACAGCCTGGGCGTACAGCGTATTGGACATGCCAGGGTGAATACCATCTCCGGCAAGCTCATCAGGATGCGCCGAAATCGTAGCGTCCCAGTCAACGAGAACAACGTTGTCGGAATGGGCGGCCGCGAAGTTGCTCAACGCGTCGTTCGTTCCGGGGACCCAAGACACGGGGGCATGCGCATTAATCAGCACAAGCACATGATCCGGTCCAATGTCGTTCAGTATGTCATTGAGTTGGCCATCGGTCACCGCTGAATTCGTAGCCAAGCCGACCAGCACCCATTGGCGCAATCCTTCCGGCTGGCTTTTGGCTTGGTCTATAAGTCCCAATGCCTTGGTCATCGAACGTGAGGTTTCCGCATCAACAGTGATTCCGGGAAAAACGGATTGCAAACCTTTACTGGAGGCAAGCATCACCGAGTCACCGAATGCGACCATCTGCTGCCCGTCAGGCATGGTGTATGCGGGTTTCTTGGGCGCTGGCGGATGCTTCCTATCGAAGTCGAGGTGCATGCCCTGCTGCTCTTTCAGCATTTTCGCATTCTCTTCCAACGCGCGTTCCACACTGGTCTGCTTTGGTGCGTTGGCTACCGCGTATCCGGACATCAAGCATGTACTCAATACCACGGCGATCGTAATCCAGCATCTGGTTACATCCCACATTCCGTTTTCTGGCAGCGGGCGAATCATGGCGATAAATCCGCCACGGGCGACGGGCTGTTCTACCAACTTCCACGACATGGCGGTACAACATGCGGTAAGAGCGAGTGTGATTAGCAGCATCCATCCCAGATGCCGAGCACCCCACTGGGGGAACATCGCCTTGGTGAACAACCATAAAGGCCAATGCCACAGGTAAATGCCGTATGAATATCGGCCGGCCACATCAAATGGTTTGAACACCAGCAGATCCTGCATCCAAGATCCGAAAGGAATGGAACCGGCGACCAGAACCACTGAAAGTAGCGAAGCCGCGAAAATCCCTCCATAGAAGGCAGCAGGACCCTGCTCAACGTGCTGCATCATCCATAACAGAATCAGTAATGCCACAAAAGCCGCCGCAGGGCCGATCTTGCTCCAGACCAGACGAGCGCGTTCCATGATCGCCGTTTCTTCCGGACGACCGTTGCCACGCCGTATGATCATCAGCAGCCATGCCAGCATGGCACCTAGCCAAAGTCCCATGGCATGTGTGTCCGAACCGAAATACACTCTGGTTGGATCGGTTCCCGGGTGATACTGCAATCCCATGGAAAGCGCACTGCACACGGCAAGTCCGGCAAGTACCGCCACCGGCACCCAACGTACCAGAATTTTTCGAAGCAGGTAGATCAGCAAAGGAGCCAACAGATAGAACTGCATCAGCACCGACATGAACCACAGATGACGGAACATGTCTGGATTCATCTGCGAGAAATAGCTGGCGCCACTGCCGATGGCATACCAGTTGTAACAACCCAGCATAGCCGTCACTATCTGGTTGTTAATGTCCACCAACATGTCTTGGTTGATGAACCATGCCAACGATACGGTGACGGGAATCATCAGAATCAACGCCGGGTATATTCTGCGCAGACGCTTGAGGTAATATTCCTTGAAACCTATTCCCTTGCCGGAATCAATATGATTCAGCAACGACGAGAAAATCAGAAAACCTGAAATGGTGAAGAATATGTCAACACCTAGGAATCCGCCCCGCAGAGTGCCCTGGTCGCAGTGATACAACACTATCGCGATCAAGGCGATGCCCTTGAGGCCATTCAGACCGACAAAACGACGTCTTACCACAACAATCAACCGCTTCTCTCAACATGCGACGTATGCGCGTTAGGCACAACGTTTCGTATCGTACTACCAGCCCCTCCCCCATTATGCGGACCATGAACAGATATGGAAAGTCATTGTCTGGGACGATTGGAAACGTTCGGCGATCGAAACCTTAAAAGCGGTGAAACATAAGGATTATTCGAAAAAGAAAGAACCGTACGTCCCATTGGCATTGGATTTGATGCCAATGGAACGTACGGTCCTCTTCATACGGTCCCGTCAATCATTTGACTGCGGGATCTCCTCGCTCACTTGGAGAAGACGTTGCCGTAAGTGTCTTCGCCTGCTTCTGCGATTGCCGCGGACTTGCGGGCGATTGCCAGCTCCTCGTTGGTCGGAATGACGCAGATGGTGATCTTGGAATCCGGGGTGGAGATGATGCGCGGTTCCTTGGAACGGGTGGCGTTCTTCTCTTCGTCCAGCTTGACGCCGAACGGGGCGAGCTTGTCGCACACCATCTTGCGGACCACGTCATCGTTCTCGCCGACGCCTGCGGTGAAGGTGATCACGTCTACGCCGCCCATCTGAGCGGTGTAGTTGCCGATGTAGCCGACGATGCGGTGCACGTAGACGTCGAGAGCCAGCTTGGCGTCCTCGTTGCCTTCGGCGACCAGACGGTGAACCTCACGGAGGTCGCCGAAACCGGTCATACCCATCATGCCGGAACGCTTGTTGAACAGAGCGTCGAGCTCGTCCACGTTCATGTGGGCGTTGCGGATCAGGTGGAAGACGACGGCCGGATCGATATCGCCGGTACGGCCACCCATCATGAGGCCTTCGAGCGGAGTCAGGCCCATGGAGGTCTCGCCCGGCTTGCCGGAAACTTCGGCGGAGGCGGAAGCGCCGTTGCCGATATGCAGCACGATCTGCTTGAGGCCTTCAGCCGGCTTACCGATGACGCTCGGCACCACGGAGGAGATGAACTCGTGGGAGGTGCCGTGGGCGCCGTAACGGCGGATGTGGTACTGGTCGGCGATTTCCTTGTTCAGCGCGTAGGTGCTTGCGGCCTTCGGCAGCTGGAAGAAGAAGGAGGAATCGAACACGAAGATCTGCGGGACGTCCGGCAGGAGCGCGCGCATGACTTCAGCACCCTTGGCTTCCGGACCGTTGTGCAGCGGCGCGAGCACGGCGAGGTCCTTGACCTGGTTGATGGTCTTGTCGGTGACCAGAGCCGGGTTCGGGAAGATGGAACCACCCTGCACCACGCGGTGACCAACAGCCACGATGCCGGCCTCGTCCAGCTTCGGACCGAACTCGTTGAAGAAGCCGAGCACGCGCTTCAGACCCTGCTCGTGGTCGTGGATCGGCTCTTCCAGCTCATGCTTCTCGCCGTTGAACTCGTGCTTGTAGTGGCCGTCAACCGGCTCGCCGATCTTCTCGACCAGGCCGGAAGCAATACCTTCGCCGGTTTCAAGATCAACCAGCTGATACTTGATAGAGCTGGAACCGGAATTGATGACAAGGACGGTTTTCGCCATTGTGGGCATCCTCCATGTGTTAATCGATGTGCCGCTTGCGCGACTTTCCAAACTTTAGATTACTCTTTGCTTGCTACAAAATAGCGTTTTACTGGGCTTCGATGGCGGTCAGGGCAACCGTGTTGATGATGTCCTGCACGGTTGCGCCTCGGCTCAGGTCGTTGACCGGTCGGTTCAGTCCCTGCAGCACCGGACCGACGGCCACTGCGCCGGAGGAACGCTGGACGGCCTTGTACCCGATGTTGCCCGCGCACAGATCCGGGAACACGAACACATTGACATGGCCAGCCACATCGTTGCCCTTGGCCTTGGTGGCTGCAACGGTCGGCGACCAAGCCGCGTCGAACTGGATGGAACCGACGACCGCGAGGTCCGGAGCCTTCTCCTTCACGAGTGCGGTTGCTTCCTCCACGAGGTCGACGTCCGGTCCCTTGCCGGATCCCAGCGTGGAATACGACAGCATGCCGACCTTCGGATCGAGGCCGAACGCCTTTGCCGTTTCGGCGGACTGGATGGCGATTTCCGCAAGCTGCTCAGCGGACGGGTTCAGGTTGATGGCGCAATCGGAGAACACTGCGACATGGTCCTTGAAGCACATGAGAAACGCACCGGACACGAGGGAGGATCCCGGCTTGGTCTTAATGACCTGCAGGGCCGGGCGTACGGTGTTGGCCGTGGAGTTGATGGATCCGGAAACCAGACCGTCAGCCTTGCCGAGCACCACAAGCATGGTACCGAAGTAGCTGTCGTCGGCGAGCTGCTTGCGAGCCTGTTCCTCGGTCATGCCCTTCTTGGCGCGCAGCTCACACAGCTTGGCGACCATCGGAGCGAGCACTTCCTCGTCGTCCTTGGCCTGGAACTGCGCCTTTTCAAGGAATTTGAGTCCAAGCTCCTCGCCGCGGGCGAGAACGCTTTCCTTGTCTCCGACGATGATCAGATCGACGATATCACGCTCAAGCAGATAGTCGGCCGCTTTGATGATGCGGTCTTCGGTTCCTTCCGGAAGCACGATGGTTCTCTTGTCTGCCTTGGCCTTGCCCAGCAGACTGTACTGGAATGCGTATGGCGTGGTCGGCGCCTCGAATGGAGCCTCAACAGCGGAGATAAGCTCTTCGGCGTTGACATTCGCCTCGAATGCCTCCGTGGCTTTGGTCACGGCGTCTTCCTCGTCAAAATCAACGGCGGGTAACGTCCACACCGGCACCTCGTAAGCTGCGAACTCCTCCTTGAGAGGTTCCACCTGTTCGTCTTTGCATCCGGTGATGAACACGCCGGCGACCTTGCTGCCTGCATTCTCGATGATGGTCTTCGACGCCTCGACAGTGCCCAGGACCTGTTCCGGAGTGCGGTTGATGGTGCATACGGCAAGAAGCACGACAGACTTAAGATCAGCGGCTACGTCAGCATTGAACGCAAAGATGGACGGGTCGTTGATGGCGGATTTGTCCGTTCCGACAACAACCACGGCTTCGGGCTGGGCGGTTTCGATGGCTTCCGTGTAGGCGGCCACGATATCGGCCCTGGAGCCTTCCTTGTCGGTGCGTGCACGCTTCGGGCAAACACCGACGGATTGTTCACGGCTCAGCCCCGAGTTGCTTGCTTCAAGAAGAACGTCGGTGAAGGTTTCCTTGCGGCAAACCGCCGGACGGAACACGGCCGTCTTCTTGGCAGCTGCGAATGCCTTGGTGACGCCAAGGGCCACGACGTTGCGGCCGTTTGCTGCTTCAGGGCTGATAATGGTGACGCTGGTTAGACTCACGATGTCTGCTCCTATTCGTTGTTTTTAAGGTGTGTGACTGCGCTGTTTCGCACCATGTGCCATTGTAATGCGTGAACGGTAACAGACACGCATCTCATGAAACGGTGTTGCGAACAGACGGTGAAGAGTAAACAGAAAACCCCAGAGGACGAATCCTCTGGGGTTTTCTTCAAGCGATCAGCCTATAGAGGCTAGACTCACTCGTTATCGCCAGCGGTTGCGGCGGTAGCGGAGACAGCACCCTGCTTGGTGGGGTTGACGCCGGAGTAGACCCCGTCGGTGTAATCCGGGTGATCGTAGCCGTTGTCGACTGCGAACTGGAAGGCTTCCTGACGGAAGGCTTCGAGCTCGTTGATCTTGTCGGCGTACTTGTCAGCATCGATCATGCGCAGAGCTTCGGCAACGAGCTCGTAGCGGTCGATGTTGTTCACGCGAACCATGTCGTACGGGGTGGTGGTGGAGCCCTGCTCCTCGTAGCCGTGGACGTTGAAGTTGTCGTGGTTCGGGCGATCGTAGATCAGACCACGCACGTCGCGAGCGTAGGAGTGGTAAGCGAACAGGACCGGCTTGTCTTCGGTGAACAGGTCAGCGAAGTCAGCGTCGGAGATAGCCTGATCGTTCTCCTTGGTGGACTGCAGCTTGACCAGATCCACAACGTTGACGACCTTGAACTTGATGCCGAGCTCGTTGAGCTTGTCGGCAGCAGCCATGATCTCCTGAGCCGGAACGTCGCCAGCGGAGGCGAGCACGATCTGGGCTTCGTCGTTGGACTTGGCGGTGGAAGCCCACTCCCACTCGGCAGCGCCCTTCTCGAGCTCAGCGCGAGCTTCGTCCAGGGTCAGCCAGGTAGCGGCCGGCTGCTTACCAGCAATGATCGCGTTGATCATGTTGGTGGACTTGTAGCACTTCTCAGCCACAGCGAGCAGCATGTTGGAATCCACCGGGAAGTAGATGCCGATCACGTGATCGTTGTTGAAGCACTTGTTCAGCAGGACGGAGGTGACACCCGGATCCTGGTGGGAGAAGCCGTTGTGATCCTGACGCCACACGTGGGAGGAGACGAGCAGGTTCATGGAGGAGATCGGCTTGCGCCACGGGATCTCGCGGACGGT
>OIEQ01000798.1_pt1 | contig 13887 bp, 17 predicted proteins | sample 1581841 | NCBI WGS metagenome assembly OIEQ01 (sample SAMN03281020, study PRJEB24777) | human gut metagenome | isolation source: fecal sample PR170 from 1 month old male Malay infant, vaginal delivered... | place: Singapore | collected 2005-12-29
AGGAAATCAAGAAAATCTTCTTTCTTATGGAAAGAGTCTCTTGACCCATCAGAAAGAAAGACAGAAGATTGAAAAGCAATACCACTCTTATTCTGTCTATGATTCTTTTGCAGCTTACCAAAATCAAAAGCAAGCTGATATCGTCTGGTTTGATCAAAAGATTCCTTACGATTTGGCTTTTTGGATTCATACGGATTCCCTCGAGCCTAAATACGAAAAAGGGGCTGTTGTGTTAATCAAGCAAACCTATTATGATCAGGCAGGGGCTATTTATGCCATTGATTTTGATGGACAAACTTTGATCAAACGTGTCTTTCGTGAGGCCAACGGTATTCGACTGGTTTCCCTCAATAAGAAATATAGTGATCAAATCATTCCACTAGATGAGGAACCTGGGGTGATTGGAAAAGTGATTGATGGCTTTGTGCCTCTTGATTTGGAGGAAATCAAATGATTAAATTAATTGCGATTGACCTGGATGGTACTCTCTTGCATGAAGATAAGTCGCTGTCTAAAGGCAATATCGAAGCTCTTCACAAGGCCCATGAAGCGGGCTATGATATTGTGATCTGTACGGGGCGCCCCTTAGCGGGTGTACGTCCTATCTTTGAAGAGATTGGACTTCCTGATGGTAACTACTATATGATTATCAATAACGGGTGTACAACCTTGTCTACTCAGAATTGGGAAATCATTGGCAAGGAAGAATTGAGCCTTGAGGACATGCACCGGTTGCAAGTTTTGACGGAAGATACAGACGTCCAGCTAACCTTATTTGACATGGATCACTACCTAGTGGTCGCACCTGAAGCCAGTGAACTGGTTACGATGGATGCGGGCATTGTTAATAGTAAACCGACACCTGTCTCAGAAGAGGATCTGCCCAACCTTGTTCCTATTTTTCAAGCCATGTATGTAGGAGAGCCTTCTGCTATTGATGCCTTCCAAGCTCAGCACGAGGCTGCATTAGAAGCTGATTTTAACACTGTTCGTTCACAGAATATCCTATTTGAAATCCTTCCTAAAGGCGCGAGCAAGGCTTCTGCTCTACAAGCATTAAGCCAAACATTAGGCTACAGTCGAGACCAGGTTATGGCTCTTGGAGATGCAAACAATGACCTTGAAATGCTACGTTTTGCTGGTTACAGCGTCGCTATGGGAAATGGCAATGCTGCTGTCAAGGAAATCGCAGATTTCATCACCCTGACCAATGATGAGGATGGCGTGGCCCATGCTATTCACAAATTAATTGAAACTGAAAAAGGAGAATGATCATGAAATACCAAAATTTGTTGGACCGTTTTATTACCTATGTAAAAGTTAACACACGTTCAGATGAAAATTCTACAACCACTCCAAGTACCCAATCACAAGTTGATTTTGCAACAAACGTCTTGATCCCTGAGATGAAACGCGTGGGCCTTCAAAACGTCTACTATTTGCCAAACGGCTATGCTATTGGGACACTTCCAGCTAATGATCCAAGCTTTACACGCAAGATTGGATTTATCTCTCACATGGATACCGCTGACTTCAATGCCGAAAATGTCAATCCACAAATCGTTGAGAATTATGATGGGGGTGTCATTGCCCTTGGTGACTCTGGTTTCACACTCGATCCAGCCGATTTTGCTCATTTGAACAACTACAAGGGACAAACCTTGATCACGACGGACGGTACTACTCTTCTGGGTGCAGACGATAAATCTGGTATCGCTGAAATCATGACAACTATTGAATACCTGACAGCTCATCCTGAAATCAAACACGGAGAAATCCGTGTCGGCTTTGGTCCAGATGAAGAAATCGGAGTCGGGGCAGATCAATTTGATGCAGAGGATTTTGACGTAGACTTTGCCTATACTGTCGATGGTGGTCCTCTTGGAGAGCTTCAATACGAAACCTTCTCAGCAGCTGGAGCTGAAATTACCTTCAAAGGGCGCAATGTCCATCCAGGTACAGCCAAAGGTCAAATGATCAACGCTCTTCAATTGGCCATTGATTTCCATAACAAACTCCCTGAAGGAGCACGTCCAGAATTAACCGAAGGCTATGAAGGCTTCTACCACTTGATGAATATTGATGGAACTGTCGAGGAAGCAAGTGCCAGCTACATCATTCGGGACTTTGAAACTGAAAGCTTTGAAAAACGCAAAGACCTCATGAAATCTATTGCCGATCAAATGAATGCGGAACTCGGTAGCGAACGCGTTCTCCTCACCCTCAAAGATCAGTACTATAACATGAAGCAAGTGATTGAAAAAGATATGACACCGATTACCCTTGCTAAGGAAGTCATGGAAGATCTTGGAATCACTCCAATCATTGAACCGATCCGCGGTGGTACAGATGGATCTAAAATTTCCTTTATGGGGATTCCAACACCAAATATCTTTGCCGGTGGCGAAAACATGCATGGTCGCTTTGAATACGTAAGCCTCCAAACCATGGAACGCGCAGTTGATACCATTATCGGTATTGTGACCAAAAAATAAGAAACAAAAAAGGATTCGGATAGATTGTCCGGATCCTTTATTGTCTATTAGAAAGCTTGACAATATCTTTGACCTGATCAATGGTCTGAATCAGGTGAAGGCTTGTCTCATTGATCGGAAGATAGTAGACTTTATCTGCCAAAGATTCTGTAAAAGGACGATTCGTGAGTAAGATCACCTGTTGTCCTTTTTCTTTCAGCTCTTTCACTTGCTTTCTCACCTTTTGGTAAAAACGCTCATCACTGATTTCTAAATCATCCACCAAGACACAAGCAGCGTCCAAAGCCAATGATTCATTGGTTCCGTTTTGGGTCAGATAATAGGATGCGCCCGCTTGTACCTCATATAAGCCAGCTGATGGCTCAACCGGAAGAAAGGCTGGGCTTGTTGCAACTTCTTCTTTTTCCATCGCTACAAGATTGGCTAGAACCTGCAAATAGACAGGTGCTAATTTACTCAAATCCAAGAGTTCCTCAAACTCAAAACCACGTTTCAAAGCTTCTAAGATATAGAAGAGCCGGTGGGGCATATGACGAGCAATTTTCTGGATTAATTCATCATCGCTCATTTCCTCAGGAAGGATGGTCAGCAAGTTCTTATCTTTAATGGTTTCTAGGGCTTGTTGATAAGCCTCATCGATTCTCTTCCCAAATCCATAAACTGCCCCATAAGAGTGAATTTGGGTATTGAGGCGGGCATTTTTAGCAGCATCAGAAAAAATCGGAATCTTAAAGAAAATATAATCCAAACTCGGTTCGTAAACAGCCTTTAGATCTTTTAATAGGGGATGAGGCAAATGCTCGAGAGACCGCCCTAATTGCAGCTGAACTCCTTGCTCAAACAAGGAATAGCCCAAGCCCATTGAGGCCAGCGAGATACTGTCTGAAGCAAATGGATTAACTTCTAGGATATAAAAAGCATAGCTCGTCGGATCTAGAGCAAACTTGATCGAAATGGCTCCTGTCAGCTTCAAATAGCGACTGATGTGGATCGCTGCTTCACGAAGATTTTGAAACTCCCGGTCAGTCAGGGTGACCGCTGGCATAAATTGATAAGAGTCACTAGAGTGGATCCCGACAGGATCAATGCTTTCAATAGAGGCCGCCAGGTAGTGATTGTCTTCGCGATCGCGCATGACGACAAAATCCAATTCCTTAAAGCCATAGGTCGAAAATTCTAGCAAACACTGCTGACTTGGAGAGACTGAAAGTCCTGTTTCTACTGCTTCGCACAAGTCATCCAGGTTATGAGCAATCTTTCGCCCCTGCCCTTGCTTACTCGCTACCGGCCAGATCATAATAGGAAATTGAATGCCTTCAGAAAACTCGATGGCTTCGCGAACAGAACCAACTAGTGCGGAAGCGGGTACCTGATAGCCCAACTCTTGAAAGAGGCGTCGTTGATCCGCCTGCTGATAAAAGGTCCGGTAGCGTTGGAGGCTCGGTCCGATAATCCTAATCGATGCGTCTTTGAAAAATCCAGTTTCTTCCAAACGAAACAAGAGGTTCAAAATCTGTTTATCCGCAAAGGTTAGGAGCAAACGAGATCCTGTATAGGAAAGAAGAGTCGTCCTAAGAGCATCCAACTTGAGCTTACTGACTACAACCTGTTCTCCAGCTTCCTGTGTGATAGCATTTTCTTCACCCAGATAAAGGACAAGAGCATTCCCGTCCTTGTCATTGAGCTTTTGTGCTTCATTTACCGCAGCCAAGAGGCTAATATCCTGATAAGAATCTCCACATAGGAGAAGCAATTTCTGGTTTTGTTTCATCATTCCTTCTCCCTTCTACTTTCGTGAATTTTGGCATCAATCAATTCTAAAAATTCATCGTAAAAATAGAGATTTTCCCTTGGCCCTGGACTCGCATCCACTTGGAATTGAACCCCTAAAATCGGTTGGTAACGATGGCGAAAAGCTTCGATACTATGGTCATTGACGTTTTCATGCGTGACCAATAAATCATGAGGCAGACTATCTCTGGCAATACTATACAAATGATTTTGACTCGTTATCTCGATTTTTCCTGTCGCAATTTCACGAACAGGAATATTTAATCCGAAGTGTCCAACTTCCATGGGAGCTAGCTCCGCTCCATAAGCTTGAGCCAGTACCTGTGCTCCCAAGCCCATGCCCCAAATCGGAATTTGACCATTGATTTTTTGGATCAAGCGGCAGAGTTTTTTCACCTGATGGGGATCTCCAGGCCCACTGGATAAAATAACGCCATCGGGCTGCTGTTCCATCAGTTCATCATAAGAGATGTCATAGGGATAGACCGTGACATTACAGTCCCTTTGACTCAGCTGGCGTAAGACAGAGTGTTTGACACCTAAATCAATCAAGGCAATACTCTTTCCAAAACCTGGTACAGCATAGGCTGTTTTTGTCGAGACTTGACGCACTTGGTTTTTGGGAAGCACTGTCGCTCGCAACTGATCCAGGATATGCTCGATCGAATCCCCCTTGTTAATGACAGTCGCCTTCATCCGTCCATACTTGCGGACAATTTTTGCTACCTGTCTCGTATCAATCCCTACAATACCAGGGATTTTTTTTCGCTTCAAGAATTCATCCAAGGTCATCTGCTGCCGCCAATTGCTCGGCATCTCCACCAGATGCTGAACCACTACTGCTAAACAAGTGGGCGTAATCGATTCAGAATCGTCCCGATTGATCCCTGTTGCGCCAATAACTGGAAAGGTAAAGGAGAGGATCTGGCCACTAAAAGCCTGATCCGTGATCAATTCTTGATAGCCTGTCATGGCTGTCGTAAAGACCAATTCACCAGTCACATATAAGTCTGCACCAAAGGCTTCTCCTTCAAATACAGTCCCATCCTCTAGGACCAATAATCGTTTCATCGAACCCCTCCCTTCTTTTACACTAATCCAATTTTATCATAGTTCCTCAAAAAAAGGAAAGTCAGATTCCATGTAGCTCTCTACTCTGTCCTCTTTCTTTCCTTTCAATGAATTGTCAGTTTTCTTATTTTGCACCGCGACCTTTAAGGACGGCTTCAATGATGGCCATACGGACAAAGACACCGTTGGTCATTTGTTCTACGATGCGTGATTTAGGAGCTTCTACCAAGTGGTCCGCAATTTCAACGTCACGGTTGACTGGTGCTGGGTGCATCAAGATCGCTGTATCTTTCATACGGTCATAACGTTCTTGAGTCAAACCATGAAGACGGTGGTAGTTTTCTTTAGAGAAGAGTGATTCGTAATCATGACGTTCGTGTTGCACACGCAAGAACATCATCACATCTACTTCTTCAATGACTTCATCGATAGTGACGAAACTTCCATAGTCTTCAAATTCCGCACTTCTCCATTCGTCTGGACCTGCAAAGTAAAGGGTTGCTCCCAAACGTTTCAAGATTTGCATATTTGATTTTGCCACACGTGAATGATCCAAGTCCCCAGCGATACAAACTTTCAAGCCATCAAAGTGACCGAATTCTTGGTAAATGGTCATCAAATCAAGCAAGCTTTGACTTGGGTGTTGACCTGAACCGTCCCCACCATTGACGATAGAGGCTGTGATCGTTGGGCTTTCAACCAATTCTTTGTAGTAGTCCACTTCAGGGTGACGGATGACACAGACATCTACTCCAAGAGCTGACATGGTCAAGATGGTATCGTAAAGTGTTTCCCCTTTGTTCACAGAACTTGTCTTCACATCAAAGTCAAGGAGATCACATCCCAATTTCAACTCTGCCACTTCAAAGGCTTTGTGGGTACGAGTTGAAGGTTCAAAGAAAAGGTTTGAGATGATGTGTTGGTCTTCGTAGGATGCTTTAGCTCCGTTTTTGAACTCAATCCCACGTTTGATCAATGCCATTACTTCTTCATTGGTAAGAGTTTCCATTGAGACAAGGTTTTTAAGAGCGATTTGATTTTCAGACATGTTGATTCTCCTTTTATAATGTGAATGCAAATAGTTTATAATTTGTTTAAGCTTCTTTGATGAGGACGCGGTCTTGACCGTCTAGCTCCACCATCTCGACAATGATTTCCTCTGACTTACTTGTCGGGATATTTTTCCCAACAAAGTCCGGACGAATCGGCAACTCCCGATGCCCACGGTCGACTAGAACCGCAAGACTCACTCGAGCAGGACGACCGTGACTGACCAGATTGTCAATGGCAGCTCGAATCGTGCGACCTGTATAGAGGACATCATCGATCAAAATGACTTCTCTATGAGCGATATCAACTGGTAAGACCGTTGTATCCTCAGTCGCCTTCATGTCATCTCGGAAAGGCTTGGTATCTAGTTCTGCTACAGGGACATCGATTTGTTCCAGCTGAGAGAGGCGTTCTTGGATCCGGCGAGCGATGTAAACACCACGCGTCTTGATCCCCACCAGCACAATCTGGCTCAAATCTTTGTTTCGTTCAATGATTTCGTAGGTGATCCGGGTAATGGCCCGTTTCATCGTCAAATCATCAACGACTTCTTTGGTTTTCATTCAGTCCTCCTTAGTTGTAAAAGAAAAACCTCCTTTTTCAAGGAGGTTCAGCAAATGAATGGTCTAAGAGGATAGAGTCTCGCCCTATGGTCCTAGCCATTGTTTTTCACAGTCTCCTTGCCTGCCTCACGGGACAGGATTAAAGGATTTATTTAATTGAGATAACTATATCACAGTTTCAAACGACATGCAAGAAAAAACTCAACATTTTTCAAAAAAATTTAAAAACATGACTTTTCGTCTGAATAATGTTCGGCTTTTACTAAGAAACAGCCGATTTCCGCTTGATATTTTTAATCCCATAGAGCACATAGCCAGCTAAGAGGTAAGCGATAAAGATGATCACCTCCCATTTGCCCACAAAAGCCCAGCCGTATTTATTAACATTGATAAAGAAATAGGCAAAGGGACTATCTTTTGCACCTGGAATTGGCCACTTCAAGACCAATCCATTGAGAAGGGCAAAGAGCATGTAAGCCAGGGGAATCGAGGTCCAAAGGAAGGGATCGAGCTTACGGTATTGCTTGGCTTTATCAATCACTAGAGTATCAAAGAAGAACATCAAAGGAACGATGTAATGACAGAGGAAGTTTTCCAAACGATAAAACTTCTCTGGTGTCGCAATAGGCGCCAACATAAAGTGGTAGATGACACAGGTGATCATAATGGACATGGTAACTGCGCCTTTCATACGAAGGTAGCCCTGAGTCTGGGTCGAACGACCTCGAACCATGCGCCAAACCATGTCTCCCATAAAGAACATGACCAACATATTGGATAAAATGGTGTAATAGAGCATCATGCCAAAGCCACCATGCTTGGTCAGTTGCAGATAAACACCGAGTACACTTAAGATAAACAATAGAAAACGATAGCTAAATAATAGTTTGAATTTCATAGTATCCTCCTGAAAGAAAAGGGGCTAGGCCCTTCTTCTTATCTTTAGATTTTCTTCACAAATTCTGATTTGAGTTTCATTGCACCAAAGCCATCAATCTTACAATCGATGTTGTGGTCTCCTTCCACGATACGGATATTTTTCACGCGCGTACCTTGTTTCAAATCTTTCGGTGCACCCTTCACTTTCAAATCTTTGATCAAAGTCACTGTATCGCCATCAGCCAATTTGTTTCCGTTGGCATCAATCGCTACGACACTCTCTTCTTCTTCGACCTCAGCTGGGTTCCATTCATACGCACACTCTGGGCACACCAAGAGCGCTCCATCTTCATAGACGTATTCAGAGTTACATTTTGGACAGTTTGGTAAGTTATTCATTTTTATCTCCTTATTCAAATTAACTTTCATAGTATACCATGAAAGCGAAAATTTGACAAATCCTGCTCGACTGTAGCATTTTCAAGAAAAAAGGAGGCGACTTGGCCTCCCTACATAGATAATATTTTTCAATCTTCCTGCAATTCTTGAATATCTCGAATCACGCGCACACCTGCTTGATTCTGCTCTCGCAGTTCAACATCAGAGTATGGGAAGGTATTGATCAAGATACTCTCCATCCCGATACTTTGGGCAACAGCGACATCTGTCGTAAAGTCATTCCCCACCATGACCGTTTTCTCAGGGTTCAACTGGTGTTCTTTAATGACTTCCAAGAGGAACTCTGGCTGAGGTTTACGAATACCTGCATCAGAGGACAAGTAAATGTCATGGAATAGATCTCTCAAACCAACCAAATCAATCTCTGGATTGGTAAAATCTGCTTGGGCATTGGATAAGAGAAAGATTCGGCAACCTGCAGCTTTCATATCCTCTAAAACTTCTTTCGTGTGAGGATAAAGCTCCAACCGCTTGCGAGAAAGGATACGGAAAGTCCTCGCAATCAAGCGTCCCCACTCTTTGAGGTGGGCAACACTGTTTCCACTTGGATGACCTTCTAAATACAATTGCACAAAGATGACCGTCAGATCAATCTCTGGATAGGCAACCTGCTTATCCTTGGCGATTTCTGCTTCAGCTTGTTGCACCAACTCTTTATAACGCAGTCGCAAGCCTTCTCCTGTGTAGCTTGCCCCGTAGGATTGGTAGATCTGAGCCATGGTATCCCATAAAATGGGACTCGACTCATCAGTTTCGATGTCGACCAAGGTTCCATAAAAATCAAAAATATAGTTTTTAAATGCGTACTTGTGCGGATTCATCTCTCACTCCCGTAACAAACATCGTAAAGGTTGCCTTGCAGACATTGGCCCCGTCTTGATTGGTAATATCGACATCCACAACTCTAGTCGTCCGTCCACTGTGGACGCATTCGCCATGGATCGTAAGGACATCCCCCAGACGCCCTGCTTTCAAGTAATTGATCGAGGATTGCAAGGTCACCCCATCGACCCCTTGAGAAACCACGACCAAACCACTGACTTGGTCACACAAGGTAAAGAGATAGCCTCCGTGCGCATTTCCATAATAATTGAGCGAGGATTCCACGACCTTGGTTGTCACCACTACATGGCCATCTCTCATCTTTTCGATTTCGTAATTTTCAAATGCAGCAATTGCATCAAAGTGAAAATCTTTCATATACTTGCCACCTTTTCTAGCATCTTTTCAACTCCTCTATCATACTACAATTAAGGAGTAGATACAAGCGAAGGGGCAATTCCTTAGAAGCAGAAAAGGAGACTCCAACTAAGTAAGAAGACGATACTAGGCACAATATATTTTCTTGGGTGCTTCCAACATTCCCTCTTTAAATTCCATTTTCTTAAAGGGAAATAGATTTCAATAAGTAAGTGCAAAAAAGCTTCCACTACTGCTAGAATCATGACTCCTAGTAAAAATAGAATCCCCAAGTCAGGCATGACCACCATTTTTAATAATAGAGCAACAAATAGATTCACAGCTAAGAAATAAGTCAGCAATACACGGTAATACATCAAGTAAAAGAACCGACTCTTAGGAAGTGACTTAACATGATCAATCAAATCTTTATCCGCGGAAATGAGGGTGGTTAATGGCGTATTGACAGAAGCCATCGTTAAAAGAATGATGATTTTTAAAGGAGCATCATAATCCTGTATCAGAATGAGAAGGAGGAAGATGAGAGTAAAGACAAAATTGATGGAAAAATAGCGCTCTTGAAACAAGGAAAGCCAAAAATAATTGCCACTTCTTCTCTTTGCGACGAGCAACTGATCATTTTTTGAAATCGCGACCAGGTCCTCATTTTTAAAAATTAAGACAGCAAGGAGGGCTGACAGTAAGATCATATAGGACACTTGTTGGACCCATAAAGAAAATACTGTGAGAACAGTCGTTACAAAAATGAGCACCCCTCCTAGAAAACTGGGCCTTGTATTGAACTGGATAAAGACATAAAACACACTCAATACCACCAGTAAAGATAGGTGGACAAGCTTAAAGGATTGTGGCAGGTCTAACTTGACTCCCAAAAAGAGGATCAATAACAGCACGCGCTCTAACAAATTGAGAAGAAAGGTTACTGTCAGAAAAGAACCTTTGAAACGATTGAGAGACAACGGAAGCTGGTAATAGGCCTGGACCCTGTCCATCGAAAAGTAGGAATACAACAATTGAAAGGTTGATAGAGCAGTGACAATAGCCGTACTGATCAATAAGACTTGAAAGCTCGTAGAAAATTTGCCCCCAACAACATGGTAATAAAGAGCAAATGCTAAGGAAGTCAAGAACAAAAAGAGCCGATTTTTGGATACCAAATCTCTAAAAATTGCTAGTAGCATGCTCTACCCCCTTTGACGATTGACGTCATGAAACCAATCTTCTAAATTCGATTCGATCGCGTCTAGGTGACCATCTTCAATAGTATAAGCTGTATCACAGACTCGAACGATACTCTCTGCGATATGCGAACTCATCAGAATAGAGCCTTCTTCTTTATACTGCAATAGTAAACCATATAGAAATTCTGTCGCATCAAAATCAAGGCCATCAAATGGTTCGTCCAAAATAAGGAGGGGAGGTTTGAGATAAAAAGCTGTGATCAAGAAGACTTTCTTCTTATTTCCCGTTGACAAACTACCGATATCGGTGTTGAGAAATTCTTCAAAATGAAAACCTAAGATCAGGTCCTGCAATACCTTTTCATCTCTCTTTCGATGATACAAACGACAGACAAAATTAAAATAGTGAACAAAATCCCAGTTTAAAAAACTATTGTTTTCAGTAAAAACTGTATAGGTACGGCTCTTATAGAAATTCGTATGAAAAGAGGTCGCCTTATCTTCTATGGTAACAGACTCAACTGCATACTGCCGATGATCAAAGACACTGCTTAAAGCTTTTAGCAAGGTTGTCTTCCCAGCTCCATTTCGACCAATCAACCCTACTACAGAATGATTGGGTACAAGCAGATTCGTGTCTTTTATAACGGGCTTGTCTTTTTTATACCAAACATTTAGCCCCTTGATGTTTAAACACTCACTCTTCATCGACGCACTCCTTTATATAGGTAAGAAGCCCCAACCAAAAGCAACAGCAAAGCGTACAACCATTCCTTTTGAAAGGCAAAGACTAAGGCACCGATCAAGAAGCAAATTCCTATAAGGATTCTAAATTGTAATTTCATATCTTGCCTTCTTTCTATTCACAGTATGAAAGATTACAATTGTATTTTATGCTTATACTATAGTACTTTTTCTGAGCAGATTCAAGCACGAATGGAATATTCTTTCTTCTTTTACCTTACAAGCAAAAAAAGCTAGATACCTCTAGCTCTTTGCTTAAAATCTTAATTTTTCCCAGTCGTCGTCTGTCCGTTTGCGATAATAGAACTCAGACAAGTCCGGGTCTTCCATCACTTCCAGCAGAGGAAGCATGTCGTAGGACAAGTCCAACTTTTCTAATTGGTCCTTCTCAACCCAAGAAACTTCTCCTTCTTCAGATGATCTGAGCTGGCCTGTAAATTCTGTCGCTTTGTAGCAAAAGACAATATAGCGGCCTCCCTCATCTGGCTCCCAGTCTTTGACTGCGACCAGTTTTGGATCTGCAATTGTCAGTCCTGTCTCTTCGTAGACTTCACGAATGACGGATTCTACAAGGCTTTCTCCTTCTTCGATATGGCCACCTGGAAAAGCATGGCCAGCCCAGTGAGTCTTTTCAGGTGAGCGGTATTGGAGGACTACTTTTCCATTCGTAGGATCTTCTACCAAACAAAGATTGGTAAGTACAGTAGATGTTGCGCGTGACATAAATTTCCTTTCTATGATATTGACAATTAATCAATATAAATTTTTTTCTTTATCTCTTTTTTCATCACAAAGGGATTTACCAGCTCATGGTATTCATCATAGGCATCCAAAAAAGAGCCTCTCTGAAAGACAATTGACTTCTCTTTTAAATAATATTCCGAGTGAATCGTTACCGGACCATGGCCATCAAAGGTAAAAAGCAACTCAATGAAAAATGCTAGGATCAGGCTAGCAAAGAGACTCAAGAGAACACTCACAAGATTCTTCCAATTTGGTGCATGTTTTCGATAGAAGCGATACCAGCTGTGACATAGAATAGTCACAGCCCCTAGATACAACCAGGGATTCCAGAGGAGCGGCGTAAAGGCACAACCATTGAAGTCCAAAAGGAAGTTAGCAAAAACAAAAAGCAACAAAATCAGATACAAGATTCGAAACAGGTTCCGATACTTTCTCATGTTGATCTCTCTTTCTTAGTAATTGGTTTAAACTGGATCTCCTAAAGTAACATCAACAGAATATGATAACCTAACCGGAGCCAATGTTCTATAAGGGGCGTATCCGGATCATTTTTTTTGCTGTCTAAGAATAGACTTAGCGATAATAAAAGTAAGCTAAGTGCTATAACTATTTTAAGAACCAATCTCATACCACCAAGAGCTAAAGAAACTATTGAACCAATTAGTGGTAAAGGGGAAAATATAAATGCCACTATGCCGAAATAGATCTTAATCAATGATAAAACCAATAAACCATAAACAACAATCTTCGTAAATAGAGAGACTCTTTTATCTTCTTTTTTCAGTTTTGAAATGAAATAGATGACATAGATCATATACATAAACAGCAACATATTTATTTCCCCTATTTCCCATGGATTTTAATTCTATTTTATCCAACATCCGTTAAGAATACAACCGCTTGCCTAGAAATGTCCAACAAAGACAAGGACAGGATCAGAGTTTCTTCACTTCTGCTGCGACCTTTTGGAGATGCTGTTCCCGCATGCTAGCAGTGTTCACATCCCGTCCAACCTCTCCCAAGATACACACGCGTTTGGTTTTAATCCCACAGTGGTTCAAGACGGCATTTTTCAAAACAGAGATGCCATAACTATCCGGAATGTTGAGAGGACCTGAAAAGATCTTATACCACCAAGTAGGCGCCATGGAGGTCGCATAAATACTGGCCGTTTTTCCTTTTAGCAACTTCTTGAATTGCTTGCCTCTCAGGTAATTCCAGATAAAGCTCCCCTGATCATTAGCCGAGTAGGCAATCCCCGGTGTAAAGACCCGATCAATCCATCCTTTCATAAGGCTCGGCATACTACTCCACCAGATAGGATAAACAAAGATGAAATGATCTGCCCATTGGATCCATTCTTGAGAACGAAGGATAAAGGAATCTTCCTCCATCCGCTTTCGATAACCATAGCGAAGGACAGGATCAAAGTCCTCTTCATTGAGCACTTTAAGCTCGTGGTGATTTGAGTCAATAGTTTCGACAATGGTTTGAAAAATAGCCTGACAGTAACTTTCCTTATCTGGATGCCCATTGATGACTAGAATTTTCATTCGACTTCTCCTTCATTTCTTTAGTTCATTCTATCTCTTTTATTTTTTTACTTGATTAATTGATAATGATTCAAAGATTGATAGATACGTTCTTTAAGAATTATTATTTGAAGAACACATCATCCGCAACTCCTTAACAGGTTTTCCAAGTTCAAGT
>OIEQ01000801.1_pt1 | contig 13852 bp, 14 predicted proteins | sample 1581841 | NCBI WGS metagenome assembly OIEQ01 (sample SAMN03281020, study PRJEB24777) | human gut metagenome | isolation source: fecal sample PR170 from 1 month old male Malay infant, vaginal delivered... | place: Singapore | collected 2005-12-29
AATCACTCGAACTGATGACGCCAGTGGACTATATTTTACGTGAGAGTAAAAATTGCAATATGTGGTGGACCCATACAACTCCTTGCCTTGCGGCATCTAAGAGGCTATCCTGATGTTGTCTAGGCATACAGGTGGCCTCGTGGTGTACTGACCCCAAAAAGTTGGACAGAATAAACGAGGCTTGACGATAAGAGTTCGCAGAAATGCGAGCTCTTTTTTGTTTTTAGGTGTGGATGAATTAACGTTTAAGTAGTCGAATTATCCATATTATTCACTACCTACACTACTGTTCACTCATTTTCAATGCTGTTGTAGGGCTTGCTCGCAAAACCTTTGGGAATCACTGAAAAGGCTAGAAATATGATCTATGCCTATCATTGTAGCCAAGGACATATCGATTTGCTCGTTATGTCCTCTGTCGGATCGCATTACTTTTATAGTCATCTAACCCATTATTTCAACAGGATTTTCAACCATATTTTCGACCAAGGTTTCCACTGCGGCATAAAGGTCTACGTCTGCTTCGGGTGCATGAATCGATACAACCAGACTGTATTTAGCTTCAGAATCAAATCGTTGCAAAGCGCCTCTGGTTCTCCACCAACCTTGTGCAGGATAAACAGCCAAATAACCACAACTAGCAAGCTCTGCTGCTGCCCCCCGCCATATATCCTGATGCAACGACCCTTTATGTCGTTGAGTAGCACCTAATGACCAGTTATCATCGTTACCGGTAGTCCCATGCTCACTCTCTTCAGACTCAGCTGCTGCATTGATGCGAGTTTTAAATTCGTCTAAAGATTCTGTTTGTCTTTTCATCGCAAAGCGTAGACGGTGGGATGGGTAATGATATCTTGATGAACTCCCCCGTGCTGAAGGGTTAGGTTCGATGAAATAAGACAATGTAACCCTGAGCTCTACCTGCGTATCCTGTAACTCCTGGAGCTGTTCCAGTGGCCAAGGTAGCGCATGTAAATTCAAGTCACGAGTTTTAATACCGTCGCGAGTCTTACGATAGGGGTACAAGCTGTCTTCAGCTACCAGTGTCAGACTATTTTTCACACTCCAGAGCGCACGTTCAACATCTGGTGAGCCCCAGCCGCAATGGCGTATAAGCTGTGCGAAGCCACTTTTATTGCGAGCAGGATACATACGCAACATAGCAGGTGTCCATTGCGCAGAGTGTGTGATCAGAGCACGGATCGTTTCTGGGCGATACTCAGGATATTGTGCCATTAACCTTGCAGCCATTCTGGCACACAGCGCAGAAGCTGCACTAGTTGCATTAGTTGTCCAAAATTGGCGGTGGGATGAAGCACTTGTTGTTAGTAATTCTAAACTCGCAAAGTTATCGACAAATTCTGTGTTAGCAGCTGCATTCCCCCCCTCAAAAACTACATCTGGCTTAAACGGCCAGACAGGTTCCCATCCCATTGAGGTAGTGGTGAAAGGACTTAATGCTCCTTGATCAGCAACCGGAATAAATTCAGGCTCATTTAACTCAACCTTGTCAGTAAATGCACCTACAGTTAATGCGTTCCATGACTGGCCCGGATCATGGATTTGATTAACTGAAAGACTGGCGGGATAGTTTCCCCAATGGTCGCGATCAACTATGTTCCCAGCGGAAAGAACAAACAACCGGGGAAAAGGGGTTTCTGCTAGCGCATCTACTGCCAGTGAATCGACCATTGATGACCAAGCTGAAGGGCGACCAAAGTCACGATAAGCAGTTGCTGTTACTGCTGAACTAAAAATACGTTTGCGCTGACCATTGAGAATTTCAGGACGTGTAACGGCTGAGCTGAACAGATATGCATGCTGTTTTGCGTCACCAACGTTGGCCCCATAATTTGGAGTAAGCTTAACTGACTCGAGTCGGTGTCCTACTTCTATTGCATCAGTAGAAGACAAAGCGTCAATCATATCGCCATAGATTGCAACTCCAGCCAACCCCGTACCATGGTTTGCGGTGTCATTGACTCCCCACGCGTCATTGACTGTATGCATGTCCTGCTGGTGCAAAACAGGTGCAAGCATAGCGTGCCCGCGATTAATGCCTGAATCCAACAAACAGATATAAGGTACATTGTCTTCGGGTGAAGGAACCTGGAGACGTCGCAGTGCATCATCCACCCAAAGCTGTTGTTCCAATGCTGGTAGTCCTTCGAAAAACTCAGCTGTATCTTTTGCACGCCGCAATTCTGCTACACAGTTTAAAACCAACCTAGCTTGAGAAAATTGGCTCTGAGAACCATACATCCAGGTTATGGTTCGCTCAGGAAAATCGACTTTGTGTTCGCTGACCTGGCATCCAGTCGCATGGCTTATTCGATGAAAATCAGTAACAACGGCATTTCTATTACCCCTCACTGGTAGCCATACTTCCCACCAAAATGCCTCATCCGGGTCAGATGGCAATAAACTCAAATCGTCTGTCCAAAGAGATTTAATTTCTGCAAGACGTATTGCTGATAATGTATTTATTAACGATTTATGGTCAGCGGAAACCCCGTCTGCGCGGCGTTTCTCAGTCAAATAATCCTGAATGTAATTTTCGAAATGCACTAGCTTTCCATCAGGCACAAATACATTTGCAGAGGTTATATCGCCCTCCTTATGTATACTTAAAACTTCTATGTGCTGATCTTTGTTCCGCCCCCTCTCATTACCCAAGCTTTCAAATGCTAATTCAACATCAGGTTGCCCAATAAACTCAATTTGCATTCCGAGACCGCTAATTAGCTCAAGGTTTTCTTGCCCTTCACGAATTTGGGCCGACATTTCCTTAACCTGCTGCAGTTGAGTTCTTAGGGCTACTCCATGTGCTTGTCGATCCCGCTCAGGTAGTAAGGTAGAGCCACCCCCACCAAGAGAATGTGCTGTATAGGGCTGTGCTGTAGAATTTTTTGGTAAAGAGAGATGAAGCCTTTTATCGTTGGTTTGTTCCGTCATGTTTTAACTTGTTTTTTTCGTTAAGTGATAACTTACTACTGATCAAACGACGCTCTTCTAAAGCCTGCTTTAATATGACAAGATCGACCTGCATGCGATCGCTCATGAGGGCATCTTTAATTGATTCATCGACAGCTCGACAAATTTCAGCATAGCTTAAACCAGCAACCTGTTTTTCTAATCCATTTTTACGGAAAGGCTTGGGCGCAAATGCTCCTAGTCGAGATTTTATTAAGTCGAGTGCCTGTTCTAACGTTGGCAAATGGTACTCAATAACATCATCAAAACGTCTGAACAACGCATAATCTAAAATTTCCGGATGATTAGTAGCAGCAATAATTATACTACTTGAGTTGTCTTGCTCGATCATCTGCAAAAAGCTATTGAGTACGCGGCGAATCTCACCTACATCATTTGTGAGGCTGCGTTGGGAGCCGATAGCATCAAACTCATCGAAAAAATAAACACCACGAATATCAGCAATAGCATCAAACACCTGCCGTAGCTTGGAAGCTGTCTCCCCCATAAACTTTGTAATCAGAGCATCAAAACGAACCTGAAACAAAGGAATACCAAGTTCACCAGCTAATGCTGATGCTGTTAAAGTTTTTCCCGTTCCAGGAGGACCGACTAACAAAACTTTTCGTCTTGGGGAAAGGCCATGCTCTTTGATTCGAGACATCATACGCTGTTCACGTATGAGCCGCTGCAGCTGAGAATGGGCAGAATGATCCAGAACAACATCGGCCAATCGGTATTCTGGCTGGCTAACAATCAATAAATTACCAAGATCTGTACGGTTTTTGGCCGCATTGGACAGGGGTACCAGCTTCCCACTTTTATCATTAGCCAGTTTTGCTTTTGCCTTGTCGAGAAGAGTTAAAAGCTCCTCAGCTAATCGTCCATGGCCCTGTTTCGCCTCATGCGCAGCAACCTGCATAGCCACTGAATAAAAGTGACCATCATCGCGACTAATGTGCGATTTGATAAGTGCCTTAAGTTGCTCTGCGCTAGCCACGTAAGTGATCCTGTTTTATGTGCCTGAAATTGACCTGCATATACATGAGAGTGTAGCAATTATGCATGGGCAGAGTAAACGAGTTCTATGTTTAACAGGTAGCTTAAGGTCGATTGGCATGAGTGAAAGCATGCAACAGCTTAAGGATCCCCCTACCAAGGTAGGTTCGTTAAGTCCTGACAGGGTGGGAACAGACCTTCAGGCGGTATTCAACCGGGCTCAGACCTTTTAATTTTATGCTAATTCGTTGATTATTATAATAGTGAATATAATCCGAAAGAGCTGTCTTTAGTTCCTCAATATTGTTGAATTTATTGAGATAAAAGCATTCAGACTTCAGTGTGCCAAAAAAGCATTCTGCACAGGCGTTGTCGAGGCAATTTCCCCTTCGTGACATACTTTGAACTACACCACTCGCTTTAAGCTGATACTGATACCAGCGGTGCCGGTACTGCCAGCCTTGGTCAGAATGGAGAATAGGCGTGCTCTTCTTGTCCAGTTTTGCAAACGCCTTGTCCAGCATCTCATCAATCATAGCCATTGCTGGACGCTCTGAGATACTGTAGGAAATCACTTCGTTATTAAAGAGATCGATAATCGGGGAGAGGTAGAGCTTTCGCCCATTGACGGCAAATTCGGTGACGTCAGTGACCCATTTTTCATTGGGTCGGGTTGCCTTGAAATTCCGCTTTAGAACATTATCAGCAGTTTCCCCCAGCGCACCTCGCCACGAGCTGTATCGCTTGACTTTAATAGCCGCTTTCAGGGAAAGCAGGTTCATCAGCCGCTGAACAACTTTATGGTTAATGCGGCCTGCCTCCTGCCGGAGTGCCAGCGTGACTCTGCGATAGCCATAACGACCACAGTTCTCGTTATATATCTCTATGATTCTGCTTTTAATCTCTTCATATTTATCCGAAGATTTAAGCGCTTTCAGGTGATAGTAAAAGGTGCTTCTTGGTATCTGAGCAATCTGCAAAAGCTGGTCGAACGGGTAGTGTTGCCTCAGTTCGTCGATAATCCTGACTCTGTCTCTTACCGAACTAAGGCTTTCAGCTTTTTTAGATAAAGTACCCGTAATTCAAGGGACCGAACTTTTCTTTCCAGCTCCTGAATATGTTTATCTTTCGAACGTTCCAATGCCACTTCAAGCGCAACAGGATCATCAATCATATGAAGTGCCCTTTTTTTGCCCACACGAAGAGAACGAAGCCCTTGCTCTCCATGTTCGCTGAACACCTTCATCCACTTCCCAACAGATGCCGCACCAGCAACGTTAAATTTCGCAGCTGCCTGCGTCTGGGAAATCTGCCCCGTCAGCACAGCCTTCACGGCTTCTACTCTGATTTCGGGATCGATTGAAACGCCCTTATCTCTGGGCTTCAGACCTTCTTCTCCATAAACATCATAGGCTGCAACCCATAATCTTACCTGGGTTCTGGGAACGTTAAAGCGAGCTGATGTTAAGCGATAGCCTTCATCAGTAGCTAAATAGTGCATAACCACTTCGAGGCGCTGTTCAAAGGTGTACTTACGTCTTGACATGGGACTCTCCAATTTGAGAGTCCAACTAAATGGGCGCAGTGCATGGGGTTAATGAAAATTAACTACGGGGCTTTCTGCTTTTTGCCACACAACACGGTAACAAACCACCTTCACGTCATGAGGCAAAAAGCCTCAAGCGCCACGTCGATTATACCGGGACGGTGCTATTTCTTACCAGGTATATCCACGCTTTATGCTGCTTAGCGCTTTAAATATCTAATGTATACCCATGCCGCAATCAAGACGCCCGTGCCCAGCGCAAGATTAGGTAAAATCACATCGTTTGCACTTGCATATATGGTATTAGGATCATGTTGCCCCCAGAATGCCAGCTTGTACCCGATGCCCCAGACAAAGAATATAATCCCGGCAATCAGAACGCCGAATTCTATAACGCCGAGCAGGATTCCATCTAACCAGTCAGGCGGATCACGCCATGTGATGACCGCAGCTATTAGTGTGCAGATGATTTGGCCTGCATAATAACCAGGGGAACCATACCATTCCGGAGCAACATGCTTCACGATCAACCAGAACAGCACGTTCATTAAGATAACGAGCAACCAGTACCTCATAGTTCTGCTTTCCTTGTATTTGGCCATCTGAGTTGTCAGACAGCATTGTACTTATTCATCGGGCGGACTTGCCATTGAAATACTCCGGACGCGCAGCCAGTTCACGCTCGATTAACTCGTCGGCAAACAAAGGGGCAACACGATGAATACGAGCCTGCATGTTGCGCCTTCTCACCGCAGCTTTCCGTTCATCGCTCCAGCGTTGGATCTGTTTCTGGCCGAGAAAATCCACGCATACAGCGTAACCTGAGCCAGCCACCCAGCGTGACATCACCTCTTCAGGTGCCGCCTGCCCTGCCTCCACGACAACGGAAATCAGTTCCCGTGGACCCGGGCAGGGCCTGTGCGGCAGTTTCCAGCGCAGAGAATAGCGCCACTTCATACACCACTCCGATCAGCCAGCTTATTTGGCACCTGCCAGCGTTCAGCAACACGAATATGTTCAGGTGTTTCCCGGACAATTAACGGAATTTCGTACATCACTGCATACAGCGGCTCACCGCTGATGCGAAGCCAGTCCAGTTCCTTCAGCGATGTGAATCGCGACTGCCAGCGCCAGAACGGTGCTGCAAGCTCTGCCGCGTCAAACTCGTCGCTCCACCGGGTGTACCAGGTGCAGACGGTTTCCGGTGACTGAAAATTCAGTTCTGTGACAGCCTGTCCCAGCAGGTTCTGACGCAGTAACCAGGACTGCTCGACCTGACGGGCTTCACGGCGCATTTTTCGGGTGAAGGCAAAGTCCTGACGTTTTAGCCTGCGTACTGTTCGGGTATGAAGGACTTCCGGAAAAAGTTCAGCCTGCACATCCATTGTCAGCGGCAGCGGACAGTATTCCCCGTGGCTGGAGATAAGCATATCCAGCGCCTCTTCCACCTGTTTCAGGCTGGAAAGGCGGTCTTTTGGATCACGGTGAAGGCCAGGAATACGGCGGGCAACGTCACTGTTAATCCGGCTACAGCCTGTCAGCAGGCGCAGGAATGTCCGGACGTGTGGCATCGATGGCAGACGTGCGCCGCGCTGGCGAGCCTCTTCCACCGTCATGATGGCCTGCAGCGCTGCCTGACGGGCTGGTTTCAGGGATACAAGAGCACTGGATGACGGGATCATTGTGCGCCCTCCTGTGACAGCGTGCTGATGATGCTGGCATACGAGTAGCCACCGGCGTCAAGACACTCGATGAGATCCAGAGTATGGGTGATGAGTTCAGGGTTGAATGCATCCATCACGCGAACGACAGAGAACGGCTGACCGTCACGGGTCACAAAGACCACTATCCAGCGAAGATTCAGCTCCCCCGGACTGCATACCGCCACATCAAAGTGACCATGAGAGGGGGTAAAACGGATCTGGACAGGAAAGAAGCCGCCAAATTCGCACCGGTATTCGGCATTCACGGACCAGCCGGACGGTGAGGTCAGATCGCGCATGACAGCGTGACTCAGCTCCCGGCGAAAGTCTTCACCGGCGGCGCGGTAGTCTTCCAGCTCATCAGAAGACATGGTTTTCAGGACATCCAGAGTCAGTAACGTTTTCATTTTCAGTCTCCTTATCGCCGCCCCGCAGGGCGGCGTCTCCGTTATCAGGCGGCGCAGGCCGGGTTGTTATGGTCGGTGACGTCGCCGGCATCAGCGTCGGTATCGTTCTGACTTGTTGCCAGACTGAGTTCAGACTTTGCGGCAGGCTGTTTCTGATTGTCAGCACTGGTCATCCATTCCGGAACCCAACGGATTTTTGAGAGGAAGTGCTCTGCATGTTCAGCGGCATCCTTTTTCTTCATCTTCGCGGCGTCCTGTGCTGCGCCAGCCAGTCCGGCCTGAGAGAGTGCCTGTACAATGTGTGGCAGCTTCATGTGCGAGAAAAGGTTATCAGCCGTCGGTTTCCACCAGTCACGAAGGTCAAACTGAATGGCGTTTTCCACCCCATCCAGCGAACTCTGGTGTTTACGACCAAATTCATCCTTGCCCTGTACACCATCTATGGAGCAGGCGGTGCAGAAAGCCATCAGTGCCATCAGGGTTGCGCCATCGAGCGTAAAGAAGGTGGTCATATCCTTTCGCCAGTTTTCCGGCAGCAGGGCTTCAAGACGTTCTTTTTCTGACTGGATGGCCTGAAACGCAACGCTGTTTTCACCGTCAGGTGCTTCACGGGTCAGCGCGTAATGCGACACACTCACGCTAATGCAGAACGGCTCTTTGACGGACGTTGTGGTATGGAAAACCGAGTTACACATTTTCCAGACCATCAGCGCGACGGCTTTCTGCGGCTGCTGCAACAGGGCCGCCTGAACCGCCAGTGTGCGTTCAGAAGAAAGGCGGGTCAGCAACGGGACACTGACGGCGTCCAGCGGATCGACTTTTTCAGGGGCCTGATCGGTGGATGCATCCTTCTCCTCCATTTTTTCATCGGCGCACAGCACCACACCGCGCTGTACTTTCACCTCCTGGCCAGTCCAGGAAACCACCACTCCGGCAGATTGCTTCATTTCATCCGTCCATGCCCGGTGTTTTGCCCGGTGCGCGATGGTCTGCTGTTCTTCCCAGACGGCTTCCAGAGCCCCGGCCACGACGTCATCATTCACGCCGGGGTTCTCGCCTTCATACTTAGCTTCCAGAGCTTCCAGCTCCGCAAGACGTTCTGATTCTGTCTCAGAATATTCAATCGGTGGAACAGACTGCAGACGCCAGATTTTAGTGTCCTTCCCGTAGTGAGAAATCGGGTCAAGACGACCATCACACCATGACCAGCCTTCCGCTTCGCGGAGGTGCTCCGCGATGTTCTGCAGTTTTTCCAGCAGGGCGGTATCGAGCGATGCACTTTTGACATAGCCGCCGTTTTCGCTGCTGAAGAGATCAACCCGGATTTCATCCGGACTGAATGCGGCCTCTCCCACAAAGCGGAATTTGTCGCCGTTTGTGGAAACCTCTTCTGAGGTAATGAGGTTACGGATCGAGGAAACTGATACTTCATTATTCCAGGACCGTTTGCGGGCGGATTCCAGCACTTCCACCTGGCGTTTCTGATCGCTTTCGAGCGCCAGTGCCTGGCAGTGTTCGGTGGTGATTTCATCCTTCGCCAGCGCCGCCAGAATTTCGGGAGCCAGTTCGGTCAGTTTCAACATGCGCTGAACATGACGCGTACCGAACCCCAGTAAATCGCCAATCTGCGCGGGGGTTTTCCCCTGCTCTGCCAGTGTGCGGAACCCGGCGATCTGTTCAGACGGATGCATTGCCATCTGCTGTTCGTTTTCTGCCATTGATGCCGCAACAGCCAGTTCATCAGGTACCTTTTTCACCATCACCTGATATCCGGCATCGATACGGTTTTCACTCTGCAGGAGCTGCAGCGCTTTCAGGCGACGACCACCGGCAGCCACACCACAGCGACCATCCGGGAGGTTATGCACGACCAGATTCTGCAACAGGCCAATGGCTTCAATGGAATCTGCCATTGAACAGACTTTCTCCGCCGGATAGGGAATGGTCCTGACGTTCAGGGGAGACTTCACCAGTGCCGTCACAGGGACATACTCGACCTGTGCGGCATCGAGAGCCACTTTAAGCGCCTCAGCTTCGGCAGACTTAAGCGTTTTTTTGCTGGTTTTCGGTGCAGTTTTTACCTTAGACTCTGTTGCAGACATAATTGATACCTCTTAGCTATTGATGAATGTCTGCCGGACAGCCCACCTGTCCGGCGTTCTTCTTACTGCTTACTTCGTTTTGCGTACTCCGTAGTCCCGGATGTAGCGGTTCATCATGTCCTCGCCGCCCGGTTCAAAATTCCAGACGCGCCAGATCATGCTGCCGTCATCCTGATGACGGACGACAAGGCGAAAATGAGTCCCCTGGTCATCTTCAATCGCCACATTCTGATACTGCGCTGCGACAACCTGAGCCTGCTCGCGGGTAAACGTGCCATCCGGCAGGGATACAAGCGGGGACAAAACGTTATGGTCCATGTGTTTCTCCTTTTCTGCCCCGCCTGAACGGGGCGTCTTCATCGTGGTTTAAAAGGGCGCTTCATCATCCATTGGTGGGAAATCATCCGGGAGTGGCTGAGGCGGTTGCTGAGACGGGGCGGCATCCTGACGGCCTTTCTTACCGCCCTTCGCTTTCGGGGATTTAGCTGCGGCCTGAGCAGGTTGTGCCGGGGTGGCAGGATTCTGCGGCTGCGCGGCGCTCTCAGGCACTCCGGATTCACGGCGGCCGCCGAGCATCTGCAGGGTGCCGTTCTGCCCGACCAGCACCTCGGTGACGTAGCGCGTGACTCCGGCATCGTCCTGCCAGTTGCGGGTGCGCAGCTGGCCCTCGATGAAGACCTGTGCGCCTTTACGCAGGTATTCACCCGCCACTTCCGCGAGCTTGCCGAACATGACAACACGGTGCCACTCGGTGTTTTCGCGCATCTCTCCCGTCTGCTTGTCACGCCATGTTTCAGACGTGGCCAGCGTCAGATTGACCACTGCGCCCCCGTTGGGCATGTAACGCACTTCCGGGTCCTGTCCCAGATGTCCAACCAGAATGACTTTGTTAACGCCACGTGCTGCCATGATGAATCTCCTTAATCCGTTGTTTTGCCTTTTAAAACCATCACCCGTTGAGTTGCCGGGGCCGCGGTTTTGACTTTGTGCGGGGACCTGCTGAACCTGCCCCCTGGATATAACCTTCACCCGTTTGAGAGCCGTTCGCCGCAAGGGCGTAAACGAGCACGGCCCGGTGCAGATGTCCGGGGGTGAGCGGGAAATTTTTTTCGGCCTAATGAAGCGGCAGCGGAATGGCCGGGAAAAATTTATTGCGAAAGGCCCTGCCGTCCCCTGGACAGCAAGACGGGTTGTGCTTGTCTCAGCCCCGGCGAATGGACTCAAACGGGTGATACGGGTACCAGGGGAAAGGAGCAGGCACCCGCCGCAACGACGAAGAGCGCGGGCGCGAAACGGCGTTGCCCCGCAGAGTGCCGGCAGTCCTTCGCCGGCACGGTGAAAGCGGCGCGGCCGGAACGGTCGCAGCAAGCGCTGCCGTTGACCTTGACCTCAGACATCAGACACTAGCCGTCAGGCCCGAAACCGCTTGCGGGTTCGGCGGAGCTTACCGCGTCTTTTCGCGGTTAGCGGAGTGTGGCTCGACGACCGGACAGCGCAGCTGGCCGGGAGCCGAAGGTGTCCAGTATGGGTGTGCTTTTAAAGCCTTTAAGGGTTAAAAAGAGACATCACAGCAGAAAGAAGAAGAGAAAGCAGACAGACAGCAGGCAGCAAACAGGGAAGACGCGGAAAGGAAATGCGGGCGGCGCGTCAGCGCGGCCCGGTTTTCCCGGCGCCGCAGGCGCGCGGTCTTTCGAGGCGCGGCCAGACGGGGACAGGTGCCCCGCCGGCTTAACGTGTCATCAGACGGTTATTCTGAGAATGGCGGTCGCTACCTGGGTATACGTGAATGTTCCCCGTGGCAACGGCTCCCAGACGTCCGCCAGGGACTCCAGCGCCTTTTGCTGACGCGGCCCGTCCAGACATATGCCCGTCAGAATCCCGCCAGGCTCAAGCAGAGTTAATGCCCGCCGGATATGCCGGATATCATCACCGCGATTAAACGGCGGATTCATGATAATTCGGGTATACCGGCGCTCCGGATGATATTCGAGAAAATCTCCGCACCAGATCCGGACCTCCGGGAAATGCGCCTGCAGGTGACGGGCTAACCCGGCGTGCAGCTCCACGGCGTCACACTTCGCCCGGGGGACTGCATCCCTGATCGCCTGCAGTATGGCGCCCGTTCCGGCACTGGGTTCCAGTATGCGATCGGTTTCCCGGACATCAGCCAGCTCAACCAGCCGGCGACATTCCGGGGAGGGGGTGACAAAAAGTTGCGAGCTACCCTGAATTTCAGCGACAGGGGCGCGCCCTTCCAGTTTGTCCCGCATCGTCTGAATACGGTTTTTAAGGTCATGATGCATGAATGTACTCCCTGACCTCCCCGGCAAGATGCCGGGGAGCCTTCCTGTTATTTTTTCGGAATTTCAACGGTTTTCATGTCTGTGATATACACATTCACGAGCGTACAACCGTGCGTCATGCACCGGCGGAAGCGGTAGGCGCCGTGTGTTTCGGTTTCTGCAGCACCCCGCACGCCTTTATAATCAGCGGGTAATTTCGCCCACTCGGCTTTTGTCATTTCCCGGAACCCTTCCCCCGGATAATTGACGATCGGTGGGCGCTTCGCCGCTTTCTTCGCGTCGCTGGCTTCCTCCGCTGTCGGGGCTTTGTAGTCCGTGATACGGTCGGGCGTGAGTTTCATCGTGCCGCTGTAGCCCAGAAAGCGATAACCGGGCGTTTCGACTGAACTCACCTCCCCCTTACTCCGGTTAACCCGGAGAATGGTTAACCATTCTCCCCGGCTCAGTACCTGCCCGCCTGGTTCAAATTCCTCTGTTCGGGTGACAACGCCACCGTTTTCATTAAGCATCGCGCGTTCGTAGGCCAGGCGGTTCTGGTAATGATTAACCCAGCGCTGTTGGTGGCTAATCGTGCGCTCATGACAGCGGATCGCAATATCCCGCGCCTGTTCAAAAGTAATAATCTCCTCAGACAGGGCAGAATGGAGAGACATCGAGCCCTCATACTGGCTTTTCTCTGCCGGGCGGGGGTATTTGTCGAGCGTGAAGCAGGCATAAATATGGTCATAATTACTGACCAGTAACGCCATTTTCAGATCGAGCGTCTGCGCACGCCACATCGTCATATACTCTTCAGACCGGGTAATGTGCTTTTGGGACTTGCGTAATTCCGCCTCGATTTTTTTGATACGGCGGTAACGCACATCCGGACGCTCCTTGTATTTCGCATGCTGCAGAGAGGCCTGCGCGCGCTGTTCCCAGTATTCGGCGCGCTCGAACAGCATCACCGCACGTTTCATGCCGTTCTCAATTTTCTGCGCATGCCGGCGCGCGCGGCGCTCGCTGTGGTGGCCTACCAGGATCGGCTGTCCCAGCGGGACAGCCGATGCCAGCGAATCAACATGCGCAAGCGCCTGCTCCGATTCAACCGCCCGCCGGTCACTGTAGTCACTGAACCGCCCGGCGCGCTGCTCCTGGCGATCAAACAGGGTGCTGTCCTCGTCCTCGATATCACCGGCGAGGGAAAGCAGGACATCCTCCCGCCCCGGCGTCCAGGCTGGCGCCACAAAGAGTTCCTGTTTGGGCGCCCAGCGAAAGCCTGCTTTGTTGATCAGGGAATACGTTTCTTCATCGAGTCGCAATGATGCGTAAAGTCGCAATTTATTATCATCGGGTGAATAAGTTGCCCGGTAAGTCTGGCTGACGGTATTTTCCGTCATGATCTGTGCGGTAGTCGGTGCCATTGTGTTTTCTCCTTCCTGCAGTTGCCGCCCCTCGCGGGGCGGCTCACCTCATCAGTTAAATGCGCGTTTCAGTTCCAGCGTGCGGAGTACCTGCCCGAGGGCGGTATTTTTCATCGCGGGGATGTGGACACCGCGCCCTTTGCGGTGACTTCTGGCGATATGACGCCCGAAAGCTCTGAGAGCGGGATCAATCTCAGGTGCGGTGATATCTGCGCGCAGAATGCGCGAATGACGACGGGGCTTTACAGCGCCTGCGGAAGGTGAAAAAATAGAAACGATCATAAAGTTGACTCCTTATGGTAGTTAACGAAGCCGGAAAAACCGTTCGTGCGATTTTTAGTAAGTATTCACCGGAACAGTATTGACACAGGAAAAATGAGACGATCGTCTCTTGATCCCACTTTCCTGCTTGCTTG
>OIEQ01000805.1_pt1 | contig 13813 bp, 9 predicted proteins | sample 1581841 | NCBI WGS metagenome assembly OIEQ01 (sample SAMN03281020, study PRJEB24777) | human gut metagenome | isolation source: fecal sample PR170 from 1 month old male Malay infant, vaginal delivered... | place: Singapore | collected 2005-12-29
CCCCCGCCTGCCGTACATCATCAAGCGATACCGGATCGTTCGGCCCATACCACCGCCAGGTTTGCTCCATCGCTATGCCCTCACAAAAGTTGTTATACCAATAATGGCGACAATCATGACGACTACCATACATGTTTCTCGTCAGGCTGCAAACAGAGCCGGCGCATTGATTGATCCAGCTCACAGTCAGCGGATAATTTCGGCTTACCAATTTAATTTCCTGTCATATAACTTTAGACTGGCAATGTTAATAAGCAGTTAAACAGGTGTGTAAAGAATGACAACAATTGCAACCGCTACGCTACCGGAAAACGTGCAACGTCCTCAGTACGATCGCAGCCAGCTCCGCTCGCGTATTGTCCATTTCGGCTTTGGCGCGTTTCATCGCGCGCACCAGGCGCTGCTGACCGATCGCGTGCTGAATAACATCGGCGGCGACTGGGGGATCTGCGAAATCAGTCTGTTCAGCGGCGATACGCTGATGAGCCAGCTTCGCGAACAGGACCACCTGTTTACCGTACTGGAAAAAGGCGCCGACGGTAATCAGCCCATTGTTATCGGCGCGGTGCAAGAATGCCTGAACGCCAGGCTCGATTCGCTGGCGGCGATTATCGAGAAATTTTGCGAGCCGCAGGTAGCGATTGTCTCGCTGACCATCACGGAAAAAGGCTATTGCATCGATCCGGCGACCGGCAAGCTGGATCCGACGCATCCGCGCATCGTTCACGATCTGGAAAATCCGACGCTCCCGCAGTCGGCTCCCGGTATTTTAGTTGAAGCGCTGGCCCGCCGCCGGGAACGAGGCCTGCCGCCCTTTACCGTGCTCTCCTGCGATAACATTCCCGATAACGGCCACGTGGTGAAAAATGCCGTCCTCGGCATGGCGGAAAAACGCAGTCCGACGCTGGCGAGCTGGATCGCCGACAACGTTAGCTTCCCGGGCACCATGGTGGATCGCATTGTTCCCGCCGCCACCGCGGAGTCGCTGGCGGAAATCGCCGCCGTGCTGGGGGTGGAAGATCCCTGCGCCATCAGCTGCGAACCCTTCATTCAGTGGGTGGTCGAAGATCACTTTGTCGCCGGGCGCCCCGCCTGGGAGACGGCGGGCGTGCAGATGACCGACGACGTGCTGCCCTGGGAGCAGATGAAGCTGCGGATGCTCAACGGCAGCCACTCTTTCCTCGCCTGGCTTGGCTATCTGGCAGGTCATGCGCACGTCAGCGACTGCATGCAGGATGAGGTCTTCCGCCGCGCCGCCCGCCAGCTGATGCTCGACGAACAGGCCCCGACGCTGACCATTACCGGCGTCGACCTGGCGGCCTATGCCGACAGCTTAATCGCGCGCTTCAGCAACCCGGCGCTCAAACACCGTACCTGGCAAATCGCCATGGACGGCAGCCAGAAGCTACCCCAGCGCATGCTCGACGGTATTCGCGTGCATCTTGAGCGCGGCAGCCGCTGGCCGCTGCTGGCCCTCGGCGTGGCCGGCTGGATGCGCTACGTCAGCGGCACGGACGATGCCGGTCAGGCCATCGACGTGCGCGATCCGCTGGTGGACAAGATCCAGCAGCGGGTGGCGCAGAGCGATGAGCAGCAGCGTGTTGACGCCCTGCTGGGTCTGGAGGAAATATTTGGCCGCGACCTGCCGCACAACGCCCTGTTTGTGACCGGGATCCGCGCCGCCTGGCAGCAGCTGGCGATGCACGGCGCCCGCGAGGCAGTTGCCCGCGCGCTCGATTCTTAACAATATTTGCGCTTATGCGGACAGAATTCCCTTCTGTCCGCCTCAGGACTTCTCTTTTCCCTCTTTTTTCGTCAGGATAGGCATAACTGTTACAACATTACATTTATCCTGGAGAAAAGAGTGACCAGAACCAATTTGATCACCGGCTTTCTCGGCAGCGGTAAGACGACCTCGATTCTTCATCTGCTGGCGCAGAAGCCTGCGGATGAAAAATGGGCCGTACTGGTTAACGAGTTTGGCGAAGTCGGGATAGACGGCGCGCTGCTGGCCGACAGCGGCGCCCTGCTCAAAGAGATCCCCGGCGGCTGCATGTGCTGTGTCAATGGCCTGCCGATGCAGGTCGGGCTGAACACCCTGCTGCGCCAGGGGAAACCCGATCGTCTGTTGATCGAACCTACCGGACTTGGCCATCCAAAGCAGATCCTCGATATTCTCACCGCGGCGGTGTATGAACCCTGGATCGATCTGCGCGCGACCCTGTGCATCCTCGATCCGCGTCAGCTACTGGACGAGAAAGCGGTCAACAACGACAACTTTCGCGACCAGCTGGCGGCGGCGGATATCATCGTGGCCAATAAAAGCGATCGGGAAACGCCCGAAAGCGCTCAGGCGTTTGCCGACTGGTGGCAACGCTGGGGCGGCGAGCGCCGCCAGGTGTCGGCGATCCAGGGGAATATCGACCTCGCCCTGCTTGATGAACCCCGGCGCAACACCGCCTCACTGCCGGCGAGCGCGGAGCACGCCCATCGCCATCCTCCAACAGCCGGTCTCGCCGCCCTTAGCCTGGCGGAACACCAGCGCTGGCGCCGCCACCTTAACAGCGGCCAGGGCTATCAGGCCTGCGGTTGGATCTTCGACGCGGAAACGGTCTTTGACACCATCGCCCTGCTGGAGTGGGCCCGGCTGGCGCCGGTGGCGCGCGTCAAAGGTGTGCTGCGCATTGCCGAAGGGGCGGTGCGGATCAACCGCCAGGGTGAGGATCTGCATATCGAGACCCTCAGCGTCGCCCCGCCCGATAGCCGCATCGAGCTTATCTCCGCTAATGAAGCCGACTGGAATGCGCTCCAGACCTCATTGTTGAGGCTTCGTTTAAGTTAAGGCGGCTAAGGTTGCCGCCGACTGTCACAAAATCGCAATGGCTATGATGAAAAACCGAATTCCTTTAATCTTGCTGCTAAACATCGCGGGTGTGGCGCTATTTTGCTCCTGGTATCTGCCAGCCAACCACGGCGCGTGGGCGCCTGTTGACTCCGCGATCTTCCATTTCTTTAACCATGGCGTCAGCGTCAGCCGCGCTTACGCCTGGCTGCTGGCGATCATCAACAATCGCGCCTTCGACGCCTGCTCGCTGCTGGCGATGGGGTGCCTTATGCTTAGCTACTGGCTCAAGGCGCCGGCGGCAGGCCGTCGTCAGATCGCCATTATGGGCCTGGTGATGCTGCTGGCGGCGGTGATCATCAACCAGCTGGCGCAGCACCTGATGCCGGTTCAGCGCGCCAGCCCGTCGCTGTTTTTCAGCGATGTGACCCGCGTCAGCGACGTCGTTAACTTCCCCACTAAGGATGCTTCCAAGGACAGCTTCCCCGGCGATCATGGGATGATGCTGCTGATCTTCGCGAGCTTTATGTGGCGCTATTTTGGTCGCCGCGCGCTGGCCGTGGCGCTGGTAATATTTGTGGTCTTTGCTTTCCCGCGGGTGATGATTGGCGCCCACTGGTTCAGCGATATTGCCGTCGGCTCGCTGACCGCCGTGCTGATTGGCGCGCCCTGGGTATTGATGACTTCCCTGAGCGATAAACTGATCGCCTTTTTCGATCGCTACTTACCCGGTGGAATATCAGCCAAATAATGTCTCCGGCAGTCGCCAGACTCATTATCTATAAGGGGACCTTTTGGGTCCCTTTTTTTCAATTGTCCTTTTTTTCTACATCACGTTCATCTTCTTGTCACATTAATCCCGTGACAAATGAAGGAATTGTCTGTTTTTTGCCCGATATTGTCGCTATTTTGGCCTTTCCCGATGATTCACTTTTTGTCACCAAAATACTTATAAGAAATCGCGCAAAACCGCTCGCCATGCGGCGTTTGATAGGGTAATCTCGTTCTCGTTTTGCCTTTTCCGCAGCATTAATTCAGGGCTTGAATAAAATTGTGCGTGACTGCACAAATTTAAGCTTAAGGAATTGTCTCATTGCGGATGGGTATTTAGGCTCTAACACGTTTGGCATTTTTTATAACGACATTGTCGTTAAGGACAACAAGGGAAAATAAACAGCATGGTCAAATCTCAGCCGATTTTGAGATATATCTTGCGGGTAGCCCCCGCGATTGCAGTAGCGGTTCTGCTTTCCGCGTGTAGTTCAACAAGTACCGCCAGGAATATGCATTCTGAGACGCATGCTGTGGGTAGTGGCGATTTATCATCACTGCAAGCCTCTCAGGATGAATTTGAAACGATGGTCCGTAACCTGGACGTAAAGTCCCGTTTAATGGATCAGTATGCCAGCTGGAAAGGCGTGCGTTACCGCCTCGGCGGCAGCACCCGCAAGGGTATCGACTGCTCAGCGTTTGTGCAGCGCACCTTCCGCGAACAATTTGGTCTGGAACTGCCGCGTTCAACTTCTGAACAGCAGGAAACCGGAAAATCGATTTCCCGTACCCAGCTGCGTACCGGCGATCTGGTTCTGTTCCGTGCCGGTTCTACCGGCCGCCATGTAGGGATCTACCTCGGCAACAACCAGTTTGTTCACGCCTCTACCAGCAGCGGGGTGACTATCTCCAGCATGGATGAGCCATACTGGAAAAAGCGCTACAACGAAGCGCGTCGAGTCCTGAGCCGCTCGTAAACTGTCCTCTACCGCCGCCGGTTATCCCTTGGCTGGAAGCGGGATAAAAAACACTGCCCCGGCAGTGTTTTTTTTTGCCACCTGATTCTGAACGACGCAAAATAAGCTATGTCTTTTAAGTGGGAATGAGAAAAACGACGACTGACAACCCGTTGCTGCGCATCAATAACACGGAAAGACTATAGCTATGCTGACTCGCTACTTTTCGCCCCAGCGTAAAACCTGGATAACCAGCCTGTGCGTGGGAGTTATCGTCGCGCTACTGGCCGGCAGCATTCAGTTTATGGTGATTTACCATAACCGGGCGGAGCGTTTCGACGCCATTATCAACAACGTTAATACCTATCTGAAGAGCTACTTTCACGACCTGCGGCAGACCATCGACGGCCTGCAGCCGCTGGTGGACCAGCCCTGCGAGAATATTGACTCCGGGCTCACCTCCCATGCCGCTTTCAGCCCTAACGTCCGCGCCTTTCTGCTGGTCAAAAACGGCGTGGCCTTTTGCTCCTCGGCAACCGGCGCCATGGATACCCCCCTCACCCAGCTGATCCCGGCCATTGATATCCGCAAACCCCTTGATATGGCCATTTTGCCGGGCACGCCGATGATGCCGAAGAGCGCGGCGCTGGCGTTGTGGGTAGGAAAACCTGGTGATAAAAACAGCGGCATTTTCGTGTCGATTAACGCCAATCTCACACCGTATATCCTCTATTCTGCACGGCAGAATGATTTCAGCGGCATTGCGCTGGCCATCGATCACACCGCCATCTCCACCTTCAGTAACCGGCTGGTGGATCCGCAAACGCTGCATAACGCGCCGATCCGCCAGACACAGATCGAGGGTTTACCGCTGAAGGTCTACCTGTATGCCAACAGCTGGCTGGCGGAAAATACGCAGTTTGCTCTGCTGCTCGGAGTGGTGTGCGGCCTGCTGGCGGGGCTACTCTGCTATTACGTGCTGACGATCAAATCGGATCCGCGAAAATCCATTCTCCTGGGGATCAAAAACAACCAGTTCTACGTCGTCTATCAGCCGGTGGTGAATGCCCAGACTCTGCATATCAGCGGTGTCGAGGTCCTGATGCGCTGGCGCCATCCGGTGGTGGGCGAAATCCCGCCCGACGTTTTTATTAACCTGGCCGAAACCCAGCAGATGATCGTGCCGCTAACCCATCATCTGCTGGCGCTGATCGCCCGCGATGCTGCGGTGTTGAAGCGTATTCTGCCGCGCGGCGTCAAGCTGGGGCTGAATATATCTCCTGCCCATCTGCAGGCCGACAGCTTCCGCGACGATATGCTGCGCTTCGCCGCCGCGCTGCCCGCCGGCCATTTTCACGTGGTGCTGGAGGTGACCGAGCGGGCGATGATTGATAAAGAAAAATCGATGGCTAACTTCGCCTGGCTCCACCGCCAGGGATTCGAAATCGCGATTGATGATTTTGGCACCGGGCATAGCGCGCTGATCTACCTTGAGCGCTATAACTTCGACTATCTGAAGATCGATCGCGGTTTTGTGCAGGCGATCGGCACCGAAACAGTTACCTCGCCAGTGCTGGATGCGGTACTGACCCTCAGCCGCCGGCTGAAATTAATGACCGTCGCCGAAGGGGTGGAGACCCAGGAGCAGGCGGAGTGGCTCCGCGCTGAGGGGGTTCATTTCCTGCAGGGGTACTGGATCAGCCGGCCGCTGTCGCTGGCGGCGCTGGTGGCCGCGCACGATGAACCCGCGAACTATTTCACAACGCGTTAAGTCTCACTTATGATGCGGGAACAGAAGTCGGCCATGGGGGCCGGCTATGACGGGGTATTCTGCCGCCTATGTATGCGCGACTTTTTCTGCTTCTGCTTGCTCTGTTTAGCCTGAGCGCTAACGCGCAATCCATTCAGGAAAGCGTCGCCTTCGCGATTATCGGCGAGCCCAAATACGCCGCCGGTTTCAGCCATTTTGATTATGTCAATCCACAGGCGCCGAAAGGCGGCACCCTCACCCTGGCGGCGATTGGCACCTTTGACAACTTCAACCGCTACGCGCTGCGCGGCAATCCCGCGGTACGCACTGAGGCGCTCTACGATCCCCTGTTCACCACTTCGGATGATGAGCCCGGGAGCTATTATCCGCTGATTGCCGAGCGGGCGCGCTACGCCGGGGACTATTCATGGATGGAGATCGCTCTCAACCCCCGCGCCCGTTTTCACGACGGCACGCCAATCACCGCCCATGATGTCGCTTTTACCTTCAAGAAGTTTATGACCGAAGGGGTGCCGCAGTTCCGCCTCTTTTATAAAGGCACCACCGTGAAGGCCATCGCGCCGTTGACTGTGCGTATCGACCTCGGCCAGCCCGGTAAAGAGAATATGCTGAGCCTGCTGAGCCTACCGGTGATGCCCGAGGCGTTCTGGCGCCATCACAAACTTAGCGACCCGCTGTCAAAGCCACCGCTGGCCAGCGGACCCTATCGCATCAGCGCCTGGCGGATGGGACAGTATATTACCTATTCCCGGGTCGCCGACTACTGGGCGGCCGACCTGCCGGTCAACCGCGGTCGCTGGAACTTCGATACGCTGCGCTATGACTATTATCTTGACGACAACGTCGCTTTTGAAGCCTTTAAAGCCGGGGCCGTTGACCGCCGGGAAGAGACGGTCGCCAAAAACTGGGCTACCCGCTACGTCGGCCGCAACTTCAGCCGCGGCTACATCATCAAAGAGGAGTATGCCAACACCTCGGCGCAGGATACCCAGTGGCTGGCGTTCAATATCCAGCGCCCGGTATTCGCCGATCGCCGGGTGCGGGAGGCCATTACCCTGGCGTTTGATTTTGAATGGATGAACAAAGCGCTGTTCTACAGCGCCTATCAGCGCGCCAATAGCTATTTCCAGAACACCGAATATGCCGCCCGCAGCCTGCCCGACGCGGCCGAACTGGCCCTGCTGACGCCGATGAAAAACGAACTGCCCCCCGAGCTCTTCAGCCAGGTGTACCAGCCGCCGGTCTCCCGCGGCGATGGCTTTGACCGCGCCAACTTACTCAAAGCCGACGCCCTGCTCAACGCGGCAGGCTGGACGGTGAAGAACCAGCGCCGGGTTAACGCCGCCACCGGCAAGCCGCTGCGCTTTGAGCTGCTGATGCCGGCCGGAAGCAATGACCGCTGGGTGCTGCCGTTCCAGCACAACCTGCAGCGCCTGGGGATCGTCATGGATATTCGTCAGGTGGATAACTCGCAGTACAGCAACCGCCGCCGCAGCCGCGATTACGACATGATGCCGAGCCTGTGGCGCGCCATGCCCTGGCCGGGGACCGACCTGCAAATCTCCTGGGCGTCGGACTATATTCACTCCAGCTACAACGCGCCGGGGGTGCAAAGTCCGGTGGTGGATAAACTGATTGCGCAGATCCTGCAGTGGCAGGGTAATAAGCAGAAGCTGATCCCGCTCGGCCGGGCGCTGGACCGCGTCCTCACCTGGAACCACTACATGTTGCCGATGTGGTATATGGCGCAGGACCGCACCGCGTGGTGGAATAAATTCTCGTTCCCCCAAACCCGCCCCATTTATTCGTCCGGCCTTGATACCTGGTGGTATGACGCGAACAAAGCGGCCACCCTCCCCGCGGACAGACGCTAAGGACATACCATGGGCAGCTACCTGATCCGCCGTTTGCTGTTAGTGATCCCCACCCTGTGGGCCATCATTACCATTAACTTTTTTATTGTACAGATCGCTCCCGGCGGCCCGGTCGACCAGGCCATCGCCGCCATCGAATTTGGTCAGCACGGCGGAATGCCAGGCGCCGGCGACGGCGGGATGGGCGCCAGCCATGCCCGTACCGGCGCCGGCAATATCAGCGAGGGTCACTATCGCGGGGGGCGCGGCCTCGATCCGGAAGTCATCGCCGAGATCACCCACCGCTACGGCTTCGACAAACCGCTGCACGAGCGCTACCTGAAGATGCTGGGCGATTATCTGCGCTTTGATTTTGGCGACAGCCTGTTTCGCAGCGCCTCCGTGCTGCAGCTGATTAAAGACAGCCTGCCGGTCTCGGTGAGCCTCGGGCTGTGGAGCACGCTGATTATCTATCTGGTCTCCATTCCGCTGGGCATCCGCAAAGCGGTCAGCAACGGCAGCCGCTTTGATATCTGGAGCAGTACGCTGATTATCATTGGCTATGCGATCCCTGCCTTTCTGTTCGCCATCCTGCTGATCGTGATTTTTGCCGGCGGCAGCTATTTCGACCTCTTCCCGCTGCGCGGTCTGGTCTCGCCAAACTTCGACACCCTCCCGTGGTATGAAAAGATCCTCGACTATCTGTGGCACATCACCCTGCCGGTGCTGGCGACGGTGATCGGCGGCTTTGCCGCCCTGACCATGCTGACTAAAAACAGCTTCCTTGACGAGATCCGCAAACAGTATGTAGTCACCGCCCGCGCCAAAGGCGTCGGGGAGAAACAGATCCTCTGGGGACACGTGTTCCGCAACGCCATGCTGCTGGTGATCGCTGGTTTCCCGGCCACCTTTATCAGTATGTTCTTTACCGGCTCGCTGCTGATCGAAGTGATGTTCTCGTTGAATGGTCTGGGGCTGCTGGGCTATGAAGCGACGGTCTCCCGCGACTATCCGGTGATGTTCGGGACGCTCTATATTTTCACCCTGATCGGCCTGCTGCTTAATATCGTCAGCGATATCAGCTATACGCTGGTCGACCCGCGTATTGATTTTGAGGGCCGCTAATGTCGTTCTTCAGTCCCGTTAATCAGGCCCGCTGGGCGCGCTTTCGCCACAACCGTCGCGGTTACTGGTCGCTGTGGCTGTTTTTAATTCTCTTCCTCTGCAGCCTGGGGGCTGAGCTGCTGGCCAACGATCGGCCGCTGCTGGTGCAGTACCGGGGCCAGCTGTACGTCCCGGTATTAAAAAACTACACCGAGCAGACCTTCGGCGGCGCATTCGCCACCGCCGCTGACTATCAGGATCCGTGGCTGCAGCACCAGCTGGCCAGCCACGGCTGGGCGCTTTGGCCGCCGGTGCGCTTCGGCGCGACGACGATCAATTTTGCCAGCACGGTTCCTTTTCCCTCGCCGCCTTCGGCCAGCAACTGGCTCGGCACCGACGCCAACGGCGGCGATGTGCTGGCGCGGATCCTCTATGGGACGCGCATCTCGGTACTCTTTGGCCTGCTGCTGACGCTGTTCTCCAGCGTGCTGGGGGTGCTGGCCGGGGCGATCCAGGGTTATTACGGCGGTAAAATCGACCTCTGGGGGCAGCGTTTTATCGAAGTCTGGTCCGGCATGCCGACGCTGTTTCTGATCATTCTGCTCTCCAGCGTCGTGCAGCCGGGCTTCTGGTGGCTGTTGGCGATCACCGTCCTGTTTGGCTGGATGACACTGGTGGGCGTGGTGCGCGCTGAATTTCTCCGCACCCGCAACTACGACTACATCCGGGCGGCGCAGGCGTTAGGGGTCAGCGACCGGCAGATCATCCTGCGGCATATGCTGCCCAACGCGATGGTGGCGACCCTCACCTTCCTGCCTTTTATTCTCTGCAGCTCTATTACCACCCTGACGTCGCTGGATTTTCTCGGCTTCGGCCTGCCGCTTGGCTCGCCCTCACTCGGCGAGCTGCTCCTGCAGGGCAAAAACAACCTGCAGGCGCCCTGGCTGGGTATTGCCGCGTTTCTTTCCGTCGCCATGCTGCTGACGCTGCTGATTTTCATCGGTGAAGCGGTTCGCGACGCCTTTGACCCCAGTAAGGCGGTGTAATATGACCCACCCGCTGTTAGCTATCGACAACCTCTCTATCGCCTTTCGCCAGCAGGGCGAGACGCAGACCGTCGTGCATAATCTGTCGCTCGAGGTGGCGGTCGGCGAAACGCTGGCCCTGGTGGGTGAATCCGGCTCCGGTAAGAGCATCTCCGCCCTGTCGGTGCTGCGGCTGCTCCCTACCCCGCCGGCCAGCTACCCCAGCGGTGACATCCGTTTTCATGGCCAGTCGCTGCTGCATGCGGATGAGGCGACCCTGCGCGGCGTGCGCGGCAACCGGATCGCGATGATCTTTCAGGAGCCGATGGTATCGCTCAACCCCCTGCATACCCTGGAAAAACAGCTCTACGAAGTGCTGTCATTACACCGGGGAATGCGCAAACAGGCGGCGCGCGGGGAGATCCTCGACTGCCTGGAGCGCGTCGGGATCCGTCAGGCGCCGCGGCGGCTGGCGGACTATCCGCACCAGCTCTCCGGCGGCGAGCGCCAGCGGGTGATGATCGCCATGGCGCTGCTGACGCGCCCTGAGCTGCTGATCGCCGACGAGCCGACCACCGCCCTCGATGTGTCAGTGCAGGCGCAAATTCTGCAGCTGCTGCGCGAGCTGAAGCGGGAGCTGAACATGGGGATGCTGTTTATTACCCATAACCTGAGCATCGTCCGCCAGCTGGCTGACCGGGTGGCGGTAATGCAGAACGGCCGCTGCGTGGAGCACAATCACTGTCGGGCGCTGTTCAGCGCGCCGGCTCATCCCTACACCCAACGCCTGCTGGATAGCGAACCGGACGGTGAGCCGGTGCCGTTGGCCGTCGATGCCCCGGTGCTGCTGCAGGTGGACGATTTAAACGTGGCATTTCCTGTTCGCAAAGGGATCCTGCGCCGGGTTGTCGATCACCATCGGGTGGTCAACAGCCTCAGTTTTCAGCTACGCGCCGGCGAGACGCTGGGGCTGGTGGGCGAATCGGGATCGGGGAAAAGCACCACCGGTCTGGCGCTGCTGCGCCTGATCTCATCCGAGGGCAGGATAACCTTTACCGGTCAGCCGATTCAGAGGCGTAACCGTCGACAGCTGCTGCCGCTGCGCCGACAAATGCAGGTGGTTTTTCAGGATCCGAACTCGTCTCTCAATCCGCGCCTGACGGCGCAGCAGATTATTGAAGAAGGATTGCGCGTCCACCAGCCGACGCTGACGGCAGTCGAACGCGAACAGGCGGTAATCCTTGCCATGCAGGAGGTCGGGCTCGATCCGGCCAGCCGCCAGCGCTACCCGGCGGCATTCTCCGGCGGCCAGCGCCAGCGTATCGCCATCGCCAGAGCGTTAATCGTCAAGCCGCAGCTGATCGTCCTCGACGAGCCGACTTCTTCGCTGGATAAAACCGTTCAGGCGCAGATCCTGAATCTGTTGAAAGCATTACAGCTGAAGCATCAGCTGGCCTATATTTTTATCAGCCATGATTTAGGCGTGGTGCGCGCGCTGTGTCACCAGGTGATGGTGCTGCGGCAGGGAATGGTGGTTGAACAGGGCGAGTGCCAGTACGTCTTCAGCGCGCCCCGGCATGAGTATACCCGCCAGCTGCTGGCGCTAAGCTGACGGTCAGAAAGGGTTATTGCCGGAGAAGGGCTCGGCGATGGCCACGCCAAAGTTTTTCAGACGACAGGTGGCGGCAAACTCATCCTGCAGGTTAACGAACAGGCAGGGTTCACCTTCGTACTCCAGCACGGAACAGTCGACTTCGATGTCGCTTAACGCCTGACTGAGCTTATGCATCACCGGCCAGGCTTTCTCACCGTCCGGGCTCAGCAATTTAAGGGCAACGAGACTGTTCTCGTTCTGCGCGCCGTTTTGCGGAATCGGTTCAACTCTGGAACCCGCAAAACCGGCCAGCCAGCGATAGCTCTGCGGCAGACGGTGTACGATAGAGAGTTGTTGTGTATTCACTTGGTTTCCCCGGAAGCAAAAGGCTTCACAATAAATTTACATCAATATTAACACACTGTTGACAAATAGTCCTGCCTTGAGGCAGAAAACGTTTACAGCGGCGGCGGACCAGGGTTAAGCGCTTATAATCCAGCGCTTTATTTTTTATACCCGGCGAGCCGATTGGCGCTATATGTACCCGTTTCTGTGATCCAAAACAACTTTTTTATCGCAACAATGCGACTTTTTACACTAATTGATTTTACATAAAGGAAACAAATCACAGAACCCTGAAGCCCATTACGGTTGACATGCATCAAGAAAGGGGCGATTTCGCCCCTGAAAATGTGACCTAGCGTGCGATTTTTCGCCGGCGTGAAGCGTAAAGCGAGAAGAAAATAGAGCTGGTGGCGCAGAAGGCGATAGAGATCAGCATCGGCCAGGCGGTGGTAAAGGTCGCCATCGACAGCAGCGCGCCGATAATCGCCCCGATACCAAAGCGGAAAGTCCCCGCCAGCGACGAAGCGGTGCCCGCCATATGCGGAAACTCATCGAGGATCACCGCCATAGCGTTAGACGACACCATCGATACGCAGCCAACGAAGGCCGCCACGCCGATCACCAGCGACCAGAAACCGACGTCGAGCAGCGCGCAAACCACCATCCATACCGCCATGGCAAACTGGATCCACAGCCCGGCGCGGAACATGCGCAATGCCCCGACTCGCCGCACAAACCGGCTGTTGAACATGGTCATCAGGAACAAAAAGACAATGTTCAGCGCAAAATAGTAGCCAAAGTGCTGAGGCGCAACGTGGTTAATATTGATATAGACGAAAGGCCCGGCGCTAAGGAAAGAGAACATGCCCGCGAAGCTAAAGCCGCTCGCCAGCATATAGCTCAGGACCCGCTTATGGCGGAACAGGGTGGCAAAGTTACCCAGCGTGGTGCGCAGGTGGAACGGCTGACGCCTTTCAGCCGGTAGCGTTTCGCGGATAAACAGGCCGATCATCAGCGACGCCAGCAGGGCCACCAGGGCGAGGATCCAGAAAATGGCATGCCAGCTGAACCAGACCAGCACCGCCCCGCCGACCATCGGCGCCACCAGCGGCGCAATGGTCGTCACCAGCATGACAAACGACATCATCCGCGAAAACTCATCTTTCGGATAGATGTCGCGCATCAGGGCATTAATCACCACGCTGGCCGCCGCGGCCGCCAGACCGTGGAAGAAGCGCATGGCGATCAGCATCTCGATGGTCTGCGACAGGGCGCAGGCCACCGCGGCCGCCGCGAAGACCAGCGTTCCGCCGAGGATCACCGGCTTGCGGCCGAGGCTGTCAGCCATCGGACCGTACAGCAGCTGACCCAACGCAAAGCCGAGGATATAGGTGCTGAGGGTCATCTGCGCGCTGCCGTCCGGCACGTGGTACTGGGCAGCGATCACCGGCAGGGCCGGGAGGTACATATCGATCGACAGCGGCATCAGCATGGCCAGCAGGCCAAGGATAAACACAATCCCCAGTGAAGAATTCTGCTTCAGCGTCACGTT
>OIEQ01000809.1_pt1 | contig 13753 bp, 10 predicted proteins | sample 1581841 | NCBI WGS metagenome assembly OIEQ01 (sample SAMN03281020, study PRJEB24777) | human gut metagenome | isolation source: fecal sample PR170 from 1 month old male Malay infant, vaginal delivered... | place: Singapore | collected 2005-12-29
ACATGTTGCAGATACTTTTTGTCGTACTGCTTTGTGCTATATACCGCGAGTTTCATAAGACTTTCTCCAGTGATTTTGGAACCACGTTAGCATGTTTAAAATTATCTTACAATTTTTCAAAATTCATTGAAATCAATAAGTTCTATGAATTATTGTAGAGCATCTACTCTTAAAAATGGCATTACCTTCAACTGACTGGCTAAACATGCGACAATGAGCGGCAAGAACGGCTTATTTTTTTCGCAAAATCAGGATATTAACTGCCCATGAAGGGTAAATACAAAGCCGCAATCGCGCTATTACTGCTGCTATTACTCGTGCCGCTGACGCTGCTGATGACGCTCGCCCAGTGGGTACCCACGCTCGCCGGGATCTGGCTCCCTGTTGGAACGCGCATCGCGTTTGAAGAAAGCCCACGGCTCACGCGCCACGCCCTGATCATCCCCGATCTCCGCTATCTGGTAGAAGAGTGCGAAATTGCCCGTGTGGAAAACGTGACCCTGTCACACCCCAGCCGTTGGGATCTGGATATTGGCGCACTTGAACTTAATTCTGTCTGCCTGAGCAAATTACCGCAGTCAGCGTCCTCAACGGTGGCGCCGAAAACGCTGGCGCAGTGGCAGGCCATCCTGCCCAACACCTGGCTGACCATCCACCGCTTTACCCTTTCTCCCTGGCAGCAGTGGGAGGGTGAGCTGCATGCTTCACTCACGCCAGCCCGCCAGGACATCACTTATAACGGCGAGCAGGTGAGCATTAAGGGGCAGTTGCGCGGCCAGACGCTCTCCATCAGCCAGTTCGATGTGCAACTGCCGGATCAGCCGCAGCCCGTGAAGCTGATCGGTGAATTTACCCTGCCGTTGGTACCGGACGGCGTGCCGGTGAAAGGGCATACGGTCGCGACCTTTAACGTGCCACACTTATCCTCGCTGGTCGATGCCGATCTGGACTGGGAGGACAATCAGGGCCAGCTGGTGGTCATGGCGCGGGACAACCCCGATCCACTGCTCGATTTACCGTGGCAGATCACCGCTCAGCAGTTAACCATCAGCGACGGACGCTGGAACTGGTCAGCCTCCGGTATGCCGATGAGCGGTCGCGTCGGGCTAAAAGTGGATAACTGGCAGCAGGGGCTGGAGAAAGCCACCTTCACGGGGCGGCTCAACGTGCTGACCCAGGGGGATGCGGGGAAGGGCAACGCGGTGCTGAATATCGGTCCCGGCTCGCTCAGTATGGAAAACAGCGCTATGCCGCTGCACCTGAGCGGGGAAGCCAAGCAAAACGATCTGATCCTGTATGCCAGACTCCCGGCGAAGCTGACCGGCAGCCTTTACGATCCGCAGCTTACGTTTGAACCCGGCGCATTATTGCGCTCGCGCGGGCGCATCATTGACTCGCTCGATATCGATGAAATCCGCTGGCCGCTGGCAGGCGTGAAGCTCACGCAGAAGGGCGTGGACGGCCGCCTGCAAGCCATTCTGCGGGCGCATGAAAACGAGATGGGCGATTTTGAGCTGCATCTGGACGGCCAGGCTAACGACTTTTTACCGGACAACGGTTTGTGGCAGTGGCGCTACTGGGGTAAAGGGAATTTCACGCCGATGAATGCGCGCTGGGATGTCCGGGGAACCGGGGAGTGGCGCGACAACGTTATCGAACTGACCGATCTTTCCACGGGGTTCGACAAATTGCAGTACGGTACGATGCTGGTCAGCAAGCCGCGCCTGGTGCTGGATCACCCGGTGCGCTGGTCGCGGGACCCGGATAACCCCACCTTTAGCGGCGCGCTCGCGCTCAATGCCGGGCAAACAAGCTTCTCGGGCGGAAGCGTGCTGCCGCCGTCCGTTTTGACCTTCAGCGTTGACGGGACAGACCCGACGGTGTTCCAGTTTAAAGGGAACCTGCATGCGGACGACATCGGCCCGGTCCAGGTGAATGGACGCTGGGATGGCGAACGCCTTCGCGGTCAGGCCTGGTGGCCAAAACAGTCTCTTACGGTGTTCCAGCCGCTGATCCCGCCAGACTGGAAACTGACCCTGCGCGGCGGCGAAATGTACGCACAGGTGGCTTTCTCAGCGGCCTCCGATCAGGGGTTTGAGGCCGGGGGGCACGGGGTGCTGAAAGCGGGCAGCGCGTGGATGCCGGATAACGAAATCAACGGCGTTGATTTTGTTCTGCCGTTCCGCTTAAGCCAGGGTACCTGGTCGCTGGGCACGCGCGGGCCGGTAACGTTACGAATCGACGAGGTAAAAAACCTGGTCACAGCCCGAAATATCACCGCGGATCTCCAGGGCGATTATCCCTGGACCGAAGCGAACCCGCTCCTGCTCACCAACGTGAAGGTGGAAGCGCTCGGCGGGAAAATCACCATGCAGCAGTTGAGAATGCCGCAGCACGATCCGGCTTTACTACGCGTGGATAATATTTCCTCCAGCGAACTGATAAGCGCGGTGAATCCGAAGCAGTTTGCCATGTCCGGCCCGGTGAGCGGCGCGCTGCCGTTCTGGCTGGACAATGAAAAATGGATCATTAAAGATGGCTGGCTGACCAACCCGGGGCCGATGACGCTGCGCATCGACCAGGACACGGCGGATGCCATTGTGAAAGACAACGTGGTTGCCGGGGCGGCGATCAACTGGCTCCGCTATATGGAAATTTCGCAGTCGTGGACAAAACTCAATGTGGATAATCTGGGTGTGTTAACCATGCAGGCGGCCATTAAAGGCACCAGCCGCGTCGAGGGCAAAAGCAGTTTCGTAAACCTGAATTACACCCATGAAGAGAACATTTTTACCCTCTGGCGCAGCCTGCGCTTTGGGGACAATCTGCAAACATGGTTTGAGCAACATGCGGCGATACCCCTTCTCCGCGGTTCGACAGGCAAGGAAAGTGAGGAACAACAATGAAAAAGAGGGCTGGTGTACTCACCGTGGCCGTCGTCGCGCTGCTGTCAGGCTGCACGCCGCGCATTGAAGTGGCGGCGCCCAAAGAGCCGATCACTATCAACATGAACGTGAAAATTGAGCATGAAATCCATATCAAGGTGGATAAAGACGTTGAAGCCCTGCTGAAATCCCGCAGCGATCTGTTCTGAGGATGCCATGAAACGATTAGCTCTGATGTTACTGGCGCTGGGGATGAACGTTCACGCCGCCACGCTTACGCTCAACGATGCACGTGCCCAGGGGCGCGTAGGGGAAACCCTGAGCGGCTATCTTGCGCCCGTTCAGCACGACGCTGAAACCCTGGCGCTGGTGAGCCGTATCAACGCCGCACGCACGGAAAGTTACCAGCAGTTAGCTGACAGCAATAATTTGCCCGTCGACGAGGTGGCGAAAATGGCGGGACAAAAGCTGGTGGCGCGCGCCCAGCCGGGTGAATACGTGAAGGGGATTAACGGCAAGTGGCTAAAAAAGTAACTAGCGGTAACGCTTACGGTATTCGCCCGGCGAAACCCCGAAACGCTGCTTAAAGGCGGTGGAAAAATGGCTATGGTCGGTAAAGCCCCAGCTGTAGCCAATGCCCGCTAGCTTTTCGTCATCGCTGATGGAACGCAGCGCCTGAGCGCATAAATCGAGGCGACGGTTCTTAATATACTGCGCCACCACCAGCCCTTTCCCGGCAAACATGCGGTACAAGCTCCGCACGGACATGCCGCTCTCTGAGGCTATCCACTCCGGTCTTAACGCCTCCGACTGAATATGATCATCAATCAGGGACAGAACGTGGCGGAACTGACGCTCCTTGCGCGGCAGCACCTCGTGTTGCTGCTGGAAGGCCGGACGCAGCAGACACACCATCGCCTCCAGCGCCGCTTCGCTTTCGCTGGCGCTGAGATCGGCATTGCCCATGCTCTCCTGTAGCAGCCGGTAGCTCAGCTGTACGGTAGGCAGACTGCGGGAGAGGGGCAGTGCGCACCTCACTTCCTGAAAACGCGCGTGTTGCTCAATGATTTGTCGCGGGAGCAGCAGCGAAATCTGGCGGGAACGCTCCTGCCAGTAAATGGAGCACGGGCGGGAGGCGTCAATCAGCGTGATATCCCCGGCTTTCAGCATCGCGCGCTGGTTGTCCTGTTCGATTCCGGCGCTGCCTTCCAGCTGAAACACGGTGTAGAACCAGGCGTCGTTGCCGTTTTTGATCTCCTGACGGGTGCGAAAAAGGTTAACGCCTGCGGCGGTCACCGTGCTCAGCTTCAGACTTTGGGTATAGCTGGTTTCCAGTTCGCCGAGAAACGCCCCCTCTAACGGACGTGCCGCAAAGCGCCCACAAACCTGGTTAATTTGCGCCAGCCACTGCTGAAAATTGTCCTGTTCGCTTGCACACGCCATTGATGTTCTCGCTGCACCGTCACTGTTTTCGCATTGTTGCATTTATGTTGCATTTTGTCAGGGCTACGAGGCTGACTATAGGAAAGAACACTCAACGGTTACAGCGATATAAGTGGGAATTATCACGATTTGCGGAGCCTGTCACAGCTGACAAAGCGAATGTCACACAGACAAAAGCAGGAATGCGATTCCCCTCTTAGACTGCATACACACCCTGCGAAGCATAACGAAGGAGTATCCTATGTCCGAATCACACGTCGCCATCCTGCCAGGCGTGCAGCAGTTTTTAGATCGCCAGCACGGCCTGTGGATCGAAGGGCGTCAGGCGGCATCCGACAGCGAAAAGCGTCTGAACGTCTACAACCCGGCGACCGGAGAGGTTATTGCCTCCACCGCCGATGCCAGCGTCGATGATGTCGATCGTGCGGTGATGTCTGGCTGGCGCGCCTTTGTCGCCCGAAGCTGGGCAGGGCGTCTGCCGGCAGAGCGGGAACGCATCCTGCTGCGGTTTGCGGATCTGGTGGAACAGCATGGCGAAGAGCTGGCACAGCTCGAAACCCTGGAGCAGGGGAAATCCATTAACATCTCCCGCGCCTTCGAGGTGGGATGCACCCTGAACTGGATGCGCTACACGGCAGGGCTGACCACCAAAATTGCCGGTAAAACCCTCGATCTCTCGATTCCACTGCCGCAGGGCGCGCGTTATCAGGCGTGGACGCGTAAAGAGCCGGTGGGAGTCGTGGCGGGGATTGTGCCGTGGAACTTCCCGCTGATGATTGGCATGTGGAAAGTAATGCCCGCGCTGGCGGCAGGTTGCTCCATCGTGATCAAACCCTCGGAAACCACGCCGCTCACCCTGTTACGGGTGGCGGAACTGGCGAGCGAGGCGGGGATCCCGGATGGCGTGTTCAACGTGGTGACCGGTAATGGCGCCGTCTGTGGCGCGGCGCTGACCTCGCACCCGCGCATTGCCAAAGTAAGCTTTACCGGTTCGACGGCGACGGGCAAGCAGATTGCCCGCGTGGCTGCGGATACGCTAACGGGCGTGACGCTGGAGCTGGGCGGCAAAAACCCGGCCATCGTGCTGAAAGACGCCGATCCGGCGTGGGTAATTGAAGGGCTGATGACCGGCAGCTTCCTGAATCAGGGGCAGGTCTGCGCGGCCAGCTCGCGTATTTATATTGAGGCTCCGCTGTTCGACACGCTGGTCAGCGGCTTTGAACAGGCCGTGAAATCTCTGAGCGTCGGGCCGGGCATGTCGCCGGATGCGTTTATCAACCCGCTGGTGTCGCGCGCCCATTGCGATAAGGTTCAGGCGTTCCTGGATGAGGCGAAGGCGCACAATGCGGAGCTGATCGCCGGGAACCGGGGGCCAGACGGCAAAGGCTATTACGTTTCGCCAACGCTGGTGGTCAACCCGGATAATCATCTGCGACTGACGCGTGAAGAGGTCTTCAGGCCGGTGGTGAACCTGGTTCGTGTGGACGACGGGGAAGAGGCGCTTCAGCTGGCGAACGACACTGAATACGGCTTAACGGCCAGCGTCTGGACGCAGAATATCAGTAAAGCGCTAGCGTATACCGACAGGTTACAGGCAGGAACCGTGTGGGTGAACAGCCACACGCTGATAGACGCCAACCTGCCGTTCGGCGGCATGAAGCAGTCTGGCACCGGGCGCGATTTCGGCCCCGACTGGCTGGATGGCTGGTGTGAAACCAAGTCGGTGTGTGTGCGGTATTAATAAAACGCCGGGTAAGGCGAAGCCGGCACCCGGCATTATTTAACGCGACCACCTATCCCGCCCGGACTCCTTCGCCCTGTACAGCGCCGCATCGGCGCGGGCGATGATTTCCGGGCCGGCCAGTCCTGGGGTATAGCCGGCAATGCCCATACTCACCGTCACACATTCACTCACCTTCGACGCGCTGTGCGCAATGGCTGCGGTGCGCAGGCCAGCCTGGATCCGCGCGGCGACTTTCTCAGCAACGCTTTCTTCACAGTCAAAGAGGATCACGACGAACTCCTCACCACCGTAGCGCGAAACCACATCCTCTGGCGTGCGCACCGAGGTGTTCAGCACCTCTGCCACCCTCGCGAGACACGCGTCTCCTGCCTGGTGACCATAGGTGTCGTTATACAGTTTGAAGTAATCGACATCCAGCATCAGCATCGCGAAGCGTTTGCCTTGCTCCACGGCGTTTTCCAGCACCAGCTCCATCGCCCGCCGGTTGGCCGTTTTCGTCAGCGGATCCTGATGAGCCAGCGCATCCAGCCGCGAAATTAAACGCTGATTCTGCTGGTTGCGACGCCACGCCTCTTCAAACCAGCTCAACAGGATATAGCGCCCGCACACGAGAATGAAGGTGAACACCACCCACAGCCCGGCGAAGCGATAATTAATTTCCTGATTCAGCAGCATGCTGGCAACGAGCAGGCTTATCCATAGCGGAACGGTGAAGCAGAGCAGTGCCACCGGGTGAAAATAGAGCGCGGTCATACCGGCCATCAGCAGGGTAACGAATATCGGCCAGGGATGAGGAAGCTGTATCACGTTGATAAACCAGTAACAACTTATCGACCATAGCAGGCTACACATTAACAGCACCGCGCTGACGCCGCGGATGTGGCGCCAGGCCATTATTACCAGCGCCACGGAAAGGATGACTACCCCCAGCATGGAAGCGTCTATCATCTGCCGCAGAGGCGGGCTGATGTGCAGGAGGGCATCGATATGGCCGAAAAGCGAATTGCGCAGCAGGACCATAAGGGCAAAGCTGGCATTCACAAAGGCGAGCCACGGCAGGTTCACGGCCAGCCTGTGAACAACCATTGATTTACGGGTAGGCCATGTCGCAGGTTCTGGCGTTGCGTTGTGTCTTTTTTCCATTATGGTTTTCTTCCCGTCCGGTGGATAGCTCGCTAAAGCCAGGTAGTATTAACTATAAGCAGGCTCGATTATTCCTCAAATGTTTGCACAAAAAAACCGGGCATTGCGCCCGGCGTTTGCTTATTTTTGCTCGGCTTTTTTCTTGCCGAGCGTTGGCGTCTCGTCAAAGAAATTCCACGGCTTGAGCAACGTGTGCACCCATTCCGTCGGCATTATTGGCCACTCCTCGGCACGGGCGACATGGGTGGTGCCGGTGGTCATCCAGATGACGTTATCCTGGTCGTTCAGCGACTCGTTATCTTTGCTGTACTGGCCGAGGCCGGTATCGTGCGTGGAACGGTTCGGGTATTTTCCCTCCGGGTACATCTCGTCGGGATGGTAACGCGTTACCCACAGTTGTTTATCCATAAAGCTCAGGCGGTGATAAATCCACTCGTCCGGGGCAAACTTCGCGCCGGACGCTACCGGGTGTGTACCGCCCGCGTAAGGGATGATCTGGTATGAGACCGGGTTGCCCATGCGGTTCTCTTTGCTGGTATTGCTCAGCAGGCGGATGGTGCCCGGGTCAAACTTCTGCGCCGCCTGCTGTTCGGTATCAATATCATACTGATTAACCTGCATGGTGCTGGTGCGCGGTCCGCCAGCGGTGTTCGGTTTGACGTCCGGATCCATGGCCACCAGCTTATTGTTGATGCCGTCCACGTCCATATCCAGACGGAAGTTGTAGATGTGCTGGTGGGTGGTACCGACAATATTATGGTCGATCAGCGTTCCGTATCGGGTGTCATCCTTCGCGGTGACATCATGCATGGTTTTCGTCTGCACGCCTTTCACCGCTTCAATGCCCGTAGCCCCTGCATCAATGCCGATAGTGCCGTTTTCGTGGAATACCCAGTCGAAGATGTAATCGTAGTTACCCACGGTGCTGACCCAGCGCACCACCAGCTCGCGGCGTTCGGTGCTGACGTTGGGTTTTCCTAATTCCTGATGCTTATATTCCGGCCCGGCGTAACGCTCGAAAATGGCGATCGCCCGGGGGATCTCCATTGGCGCGCCGGTGTAATCCGGGATGGTTTCGTTGAGCATCACGGCGTTAGACGGAACATCCTTGCCGCGCACGAGCGGGGAGGTCAGGGTACCCATGCCGTAATCGCCGGAGTCCAGGTAGGCTTTAAAGTACCAGCCGATATCCGGGTCGCCGTACGGCACAATCATGCCGCCGAGCGACCCCTGATACATCACCTGTCGCTTTTTGCCGTTGTCGTTATAGGTCACGGTGGAGATTATCGGGCCGACGCGTGAGTCCAGGCTCAGATGAAAATCCCAGTTCTGCCAGTGCACCCTATCCCCGGTGATGGTGTAGTTCTTGCCTTCCGGCTCGATAATCTCCAGCGGTTTTTTCACCGTTTCAACGCGGTCACGGCCATCATAAGGGCGCGGCGTGAGCGGCACCGGCACGACCGGGCCTTCCTCAATCTTCTGGATTTTCTTCTGCTCGAGATCCACCACCGCAACCAGGTTTTCGATCGGGTGCGCCCAGTAGTTACCGTCGCCCACGTCGAGATAGCTGATCACTTTCAGCAGGCGGTCTTCCTGTTTCAGCCCATCCTTGCCGTCAAAAAAGCCGACGGTAAGCGGGGTGGTGATCACTTTCTTCGGGTCGGTAATGCCGCGCTTTTTCAGCACGGCGGCAAACTCCGGGCTTTCATTGATGATCTGCTGCACGGTATTGAAGTCATCCAGCAGCACCATGCCGTGCGCGTCTTTGATCGGCTCCCAGCGGAGGATCTTTTTCTCCTTCAGATCCACCCGGCTTTCGATGATGTGTTTACCATCAAGCATGATGATATTGGCCTGGCGGGGCGCATCCACCGCCGTGCCGTTAAGCACAAAGTCCCAGACTTTGGCCTTTTCTGGCTCCGCCAGCGCAATCTGGGTAAAGCGGGTATTGGGTTTAAAATCCGCTGAGGCTTTCACGATTGCTACGGCCTGGTTGATTTCATCAGCCGTCAGCGCGTTTAACGGGTGGGGGCTTTTTTCAACCTGGAATGTCTGATCAAGACCGGACTGAAAGACATCGTTGATAAAGGTCTCCGGGATATACGCCTTATTGTTCTTCATCACCACGGGCACCTGGAGCGTCAGCGGTTTGCCGTTAACGATGGCGGTATTTGCGCCGGGTTTGACCTTCACAAAGGCACCGTCTTTGACGATGGTGAACATCTGGGCGTAATCATCCCACTGCACGTCCGCGCCAAACGCCTGAAGCGTTTTGTCCATCGGGACCATATGCGCCTCGCTGCCGTGAGCGTAAACAGGGGATTGCCAGGCGCAACAGAGCGCAACGGCCATGGCCAGTGCCGTTCTACGGGCAGAAAAAGAAGAATTGCTTCCCATCGCAGACCTCATCTTGTTGTGTTTATTGTGTTGTGTCAGCGTTATCCTGACAGGCGCGCACGAAAAGCGTTTGCCTGCATCTGCCAGGTTGTTTGTCAGTCTTGCCAGGTTAAAAAAAGAGCGGGGGTGCATCACACCCCCATGGCAGATAAATTGCGCTTCAGTAAGGCGAGCTATCGAGATGCGTGCGGACATCAAAACCTACCGTCGTGAACGAATAAACCGTACCGTGAACGCGAAGATAAATGTCTCCATTTTTAATTGCCACTGAAGCTTTATCATCATCGGTGATCATGACGGGATTGATATTCTTAATGTTAGACATGAATTCTTCCGGACTTTTTTTCGCATCAAAGAGATAAATATGATACCTGTTTTTAGACAGCGAGCCCGTCTCAACCTGGGTGATGTAAAGAGTTAAACGATCGTTAACCTTGATTTTTTCCTGCAAATTTTCATACACGGTAAAAAGATCGCGGAAAGGGTATGCAATGAATATGAGAAAAATAAAGATAATAATTCCAGCTCGCCAGTTAAAAACCCGAACGTCGCGCATAATCTATTCCTGCCCTTATCCATAACTGATCGACTGGATCATTACCGTAATTATTATTGTTCTGGAATTTTGCAAATTCGGCAGGATCAATTAGGAGGCGAAGATTGTGTGTAAAGCCGGTGACTTCAATGCTTCCCTCACGGTAACGAACATCCACCGAGCCTGTAATTTTTGACCCACCATCTTCAGTTAAGAAAAGGTAAACAGGAATTGCCATAGTTTGTTAATCATCCATGTAATTTAATGCGGAAATATTCCCGGCGCCAAATAATAACCATGCTAACTACATGGTCAATTTGCTTAGTGTTTCCGGTTGTAACTTATCCAAACCAGGCAGACTGGATGGTTCGATTAATCAAAGCCATCCAGTCCCTGTTTTACCTTCCGCTTATTTTGATGCGCTCAAACACTCGAGGCAGCAAGGTTAATGCCATTGCATTGATTAAAAGTCACCCTGCTGGCGCGCCACCAGCGTCAGGATGGAGTAGAGCGCCACGGCCTGCTGGTGCTGGTTGAAGATCTCCACAGCCCATTCCACCACGCCGGTGGGTTTTTCCTCGGCAGTGCGCTGTTTCTTCAGCGTTTTACGTTTACAGGTCAGGCGCACCTGAATGGTATCACCCGGCTTGACCGGCTCGATAAAGCGCAGGTTTTCCATGCCGTAGTTGGCAATAACCGGCCCAACCCCGGCATCGACAAACAGCCCCGCCGCGGCGGAAATCAGGAAATAACCGTGTACCACGCGCTCACCAAAAATCGACTCCGCCGCGCCAATTTTGTCCATATGGGCGTAGAAATGATCCCCGCTCAGGCAGGCAAAATTCACGATATCCGCTTCCGTCAGGGTACGACGCGGGGTCAGCAGGCTGTCGCCCGGCTGTAACTCCTCGAAGTATTTACGGAACGGATGAACGCGATCTTCCTGCACCTCCGCGCCACGGACCCACTGTTTACCGATCGCGGCGAGCATGGACGGGCTGCCCTGAATAGCCGTGCGCTGAAGATAGTGCTTCACAGCGCGCAGGCCGCCCAGCTCTTCGCCGCCGCCCGCACGTCCCGGACCACTGTGCACCAGCTGTGGCAGCGGTGAACCGTGGCCGGTAGATTCTTTCGAGGATTCCTGGTTGAGGATCTGAATGCGTCCGTGGGCGCGCGCGGCACCGGCAATAAACTGCCGCGCCACGCGGGTATCTGCCGTAACCAGCGTTCCCGCCAGGCTGCCGCCGCCCGCCCGCGCCAGCTGCATGGCGTGCTCGGTGTTACGGCAGGGCATCAGGGTTGCGACGGGGCCAAAGGCTTCGGTGGCGTGAACGGCCGGGGTTTCGTCCGGCTGCGGGCAGAACAGCAGGGTGGGTGGGAAGAATGCGCCAGGCGCCTGCAAATCAGCTTTACCACCCAGACGGATCTGGCAGCCCGAGGCCAGCAGATGATCGACTTTTTCCTGCACGTCAGCACGTTGCTCACTGTTGACGAGAGCCCCCATCTTCACCCCTTCCTGGGCCGGATCGCCGACGACCACGTTCTCCAGCCGCGCAATCAGCGCCTGGCTGACGGCTTCAACCTGCGCTTCCGGCACGATGATGCGGCGGATGGCGGTACATTTTTGCCCGGCTTTGGCGGTCATCTCGCGCACCACTTCGCGGATAAACAGCGTAAACTCCGGCTGTTCCGGCGTCACGTCCTCACCCAGCACGCAGCAGTTAAGAGAATCTGCTTCCATGGTAAACGGAATGGAATGTGCGACGATATTCGGGTGGACGCGCAGGCTCTGCCCGGTGCTGGCCGACCCGGTAAACGTCACCACGTCCTGGCTGTCGAGGTGGTTCAGCAGATCGCCCGCGCCACCGCAGATCAGGCTGATGGCGCCGTCCGGCACCAGTCCGCTCTCCACGATCGCTTTCACCATCGCCTGAGTCACCTGCGCGGTGGCGGTGGCGGGCTTGATGATGGCGGGCATCCCGGCAAGCCAGGTGGGCGCGAGCTTTTCCAGCATCCCCCAGCACGGGAAGTTGAACGCGTTGATATGCACCGCCACGCCGGATTTCGACGTTAACACGTGACGTGCCGCAAAGCCGCCTTCCTTCGACAGTGGGATCAGCTCATCCTCCGGCCACAGGGTATCGTCCGGCAGCTCACGGCTGCCGAGGCTTGCGTAGGTGAAGAGGGTGCCGATACCGCCTTCAATATCCACCCAGCTGTCAGCCTTCGTCGCGCCGGTCTGGGCTGACAGGGCATAAAACCGATCCTTCTGGCTCAGCAGATGTTTGGCCACCGCCTTCAGCATGGCGGCGCGCTCGATAAAGCTCATTGCGCGGAGCGCTTCTCCGCCGTGTTCAATGGCGTAACGGCGCGCGGCCGCCATATCCAGCCCTTCGCTGGTGACTTGATATAGCGTTTCCCCGCTGATGGCGTGGGTGATGGTGCGCTCGCGGCCCCGGCCTGATTGCCAGATGCCGGACAAGAAGCTGGCTAACTGCTGCATTTCTTCTCTCCAGATGTTTCGTGATTTCACTATAAATAGTTTGATCTCGAATCATAAAAATCAAGCTGAGTTTTAATGAATTGTTAACGTTGTGATCTGTATTGCTTGGCCTGACCAACAGAAAGCTTTGCGCCATCGGCCTTTCATGAAAAGGCTTGCGAGCGTCGTCACAAAATAAACAAACGCTTCTTGGGGTTATATTTAACCTTTGTGTAACTTTTAAGAAACCAAATGATTCACCATTTTGCTATTTGTGGTGATTTAACGAATCACAAAGGTGGTTATGTGACGCAAGAACAACGCTTTGAGCAACGCATCGCACAGGAGACGGCCATCGAGCCGCAGGACTGGATGCCGGATGCCTACCGCAAGACGCTGATCCGCCAGATTGGACAGCACGCCCACTCTGAGATTGTCGGCATGCTGCCGGAAGGGAACTGGATCACCCGCGCACCGACGCTGCGCCGGAAAGCCATTCTGCTGGCGAAGGTGCAGGATGAAGCCGGACACGGCCTGTACCTTTACAGCGCGGCGGAAACGCTGGGCTGCGCCCGGGAGGACATCTATCAAAAGATGCTCGACGGCAAGATGAAATACTCCTCCATCTTCAACTATCCGACCCTGAGCTGGGCCGATATCGGGGTCATTGGCTGGCTGGTGGACGGGGCGGCCATTGTGAACCAGGTGGCACTGTGCCGTACGTCTTACGGCCCGTATGCCCGGGCGATGGTGAAAATCTGTAAAGAAGAGAGCTTTCACCAGCGTCAGGGTTTTGAGGCCTGCATGGCGCTGGCGCAGGGTAGCGAAGCCCAGCGGCAGATGTTGCAGGACGCCATCAACCGCTTCTGGTGGCCCGCGCTGATGATGTTCGGACCCAACGACGACAACTCCCCAAACAGCGCCCGCAGTCTGGCCTGGAAGATCAAACGCTTTGGCAACGATGAGCTTCGCCAGCGCTTCGTGGACAACACGGTGCCTCAGGTGGAGATGCTCGGCATGACCGTGCCGGATCCCGACCTGCGTTTCGATGAAGAGAGCGGTCACTACCGCTTCGGCGAAATCGACTGGCAGGAATTTGAAGAGGTGATTAACGGGCGCGGCAT
>OIEQ01000814.1_pt1 | contig 13718 bp, 12 predicted proteins | sample 1581841 | NCBI WGS metagenome assembly OIEQ01 (sample SAMN03281020, study PRJEB24777) | human gut metagenome | isolation source: fecal sample PR170 from 1 month old male Malay infant, vaginal delivered... | place: Singapore | collected 2005-12-29
ATGAGCACACCTGAATTTGCCACTGCGGAGAATAACCAGGAACTGGCACAGGAAGTAAACTGCCTGAAAGCACTGCTAACGCTGATGCTGCAGGCGATGGGCCAGGCTGATGCCGGTCGTGTGATCATTAAAATGGAAAAACAAATCGCGGAGATGGAAGACCAGGCTGAATCAGCGGTATTTGCTAACACCGTTAAGCAAATCAAGCAAGCGTACCGTCAGTAACAAAAAACGGCTGGATGCAGTGCATTCAGCCGTTCGCTCGTCTGTCACGCAGAACGTTTTACTGCGTCAAATCAGTCCCGTTGCCGCCGCATAGCACGCGATCTGCGTCTTGTTGGGCGCGTTGAATTTCTTCTGCATATTCTTCTGATGGAAGTTAACGGTATTCTCTGAGATCGAGAGAATGATCGCTATTTCCGCTGACGTCTTCCCTTCCGCAGTCCATTTCAGAATTTCACGCTCGCGCTTGCTGAATTTCATTTCCGGCGGCATGACCATCTCATCGTCAAAACGCATCAGCGAGGTTAAGGCCATTTGCACCAGCATTTGCAACCGCAGCTCTATTTCTTCATGGGCTAATGGCCCTTCCTGTACACGCGTACGAGAGACGGACAGGAAACCAAGCGCATGATTTGGCAGCATCAGGCACTGCGTTATTCCCGAGCGTAAACCGTGATCCTGGGCGCTGTGCCATAATTCCTGCGCCTCAGCGAATAATGCATCTGTCCAGGGGAGATGGCCCTGAATGAAATTCTCCGGTTTTAAAACCGGATCAATCGCGAAATAGTTCGCGGATTGATATTGCGCCATCCACAACTTTGGGTAAGTGGTTTGCAGGGAGATCTTAGGGCGGGTAAATGGCACGGGATGGCGCACGCAGAGCGCGTAATAATCGAATTCCAGCGCCTGAGTTTGTCGCTCCAGCTCATGATATACCTCGGCGGCACAGGTCAATTCCTGAAACCGGAGGGAGCAATCCCGTCGCCAGGTGAAAAAGTCTAAATCCTTCATACTTACTAAATGAAGCCTCTGAACAGATAATCATTATTATGGTGAATATAAGCTAACACATAAAACTTTTTTCTAGCCACAAAATATCGGCAATAGCACATTTAACTTTACTATCGATAAGGTTTATCCGATCTGGATGGAATAAAAAAACAGAAGCCCTCGTGCAGAGGGAGAATAATTTGCTCCAGAGTCAATTTCTGGAGCAAATGCGAGCAAAAATGCTACTGCATAAGGAATTTTTCAAGGAATTGACGGGTTCGCGGCTGTTGAGGGTTAGCGAACAGGCTTTTCGCTGGCCCCTGCTCCACAATCCGTCCCTGATCCATAAAGATGGCTCTGTCAGCGACATCGCGCGCAAAGCTCATTTCATGGGTCACGATCACCATCGTACGTTTCTCCTGTGCCAGCTGGCGAATGGTGTTCAGCACCTCGCCCACCAGTTCCGGATCGAGCGCAGAGGTCGGTTCATCAAACAGGATCACGTCCGGGCGCATCGCCAGCGCGCGCGCAATCGCCACGCGCTGCTGCTGCCCGCCCGACAGGCGACGCGGATAGCTGGTCTCTTTCCCCGCCAGCCCTACTTTGGCGAGCAGTTCGCGAGCCCGCGCCGTCGCTTCTTCTTTTGGCTCACCTTTAACGATCACCGGCCCTTCGATGATGTTCTCCAGCACAGTACGATGCGGGAAAAGGTTGAAGTTCTGGAAAACAAAGCCGATATGCTGGCGCAGGCGGCGAATCAACCCTTTCTGTTGGCTGATGGATTTCCCGGTATCAATCGTGATCTCCCCAACCCGGATGGTACCGCCTTCCGGCTGTTCAAGCAGGTTAATGCTGCGCAGCAGCGTCGTCTTACCCGAACCGCTCGGTCCAATAATCGCCACCACTTCGCCCTGCTCGACCTCCAGATCGATCCCGTGGAGCACCGTTTGACCGTGGAATTTTTTCACCAGGTTTTTGACGTCAATTGCACTCATTTTGGATCACGCTCCTGGCGGTTAAGCTGGTTTTCGAAGTAGTTTTGCAGAGCAGACAGCACCGTCGCCATCACCCAGTAAATCAGCGAAGCGGCCAGATACATGGTAAAGACCTCAAGCGTACGGGAGGTGATGAGCTGTGCCTGACGGAAAAGCTCCGGAACCTGAATCGTTGCCGCCAGGGAGGTATCTTTCACCAGGCTGATAAAGCTGTTGCTGAGCGGCGGAAGCGCCACGCGTGCCGCCTGCGGCAGGATGGCCCGGCGCAGCGTCTGCCAGGGCGTCATCCCGATACTGGCCGCCGCTTCCCACTGCCCTTTGTCAATGGAGGAGATGGCCGCACGCAGGGTTTCGGAGGTGTACGCCGCGGTATTGAGCGACAGGCCAATCATCGCCGCCGGAATCGGATCCAGCTCGATTCCGAACTGCGGTAAGCCGTAGTAGATCATAAAGAGCTGGGCGATAAGCGGCGTACCGCGAAACACGGAGATATAAAAGCGCGCCAGCCAGCGCACCGGCAGGACAGGCGACAAGCGCATTAAGGCCAGTATAAATCCCAGCACCAGCCCAAAGAACATCCCGCCGATACTGAGCTGCAACGTAAATACCGCACCTTTCAGCAGATACGGCAGAGAATCAATAACCAGTTGAATACTTTCTTGCATTATTATTTTTCGACCTGATTTTTAGACATGAGGATGATAGGCAAACAGCGCAGGCGCTCCGCCGGTATGGACAAATAAAATCGGCCCTTCATCCTTAAAGCGTTTTTGCGCAATGCCGTCGATCAGTCCGGCCATCGCTTTGCCGGTATAGACCGGATCGAGCAGTATGCCCTCGAGGCGCGCCAGCAGTTTCACCGCTTCCATTCCCTCATCGTTCGGCGTGCCGTAACCCGGCGCAAAATAGTCATCCCAGAGCAGAATATCGGCCGTGGCCTTCAGCTCCAGCTGCTCTGCAACCGCCTGCTGTAGCGTAACCACTTTCGGCTTCTGATCCGCCACGCTGCGGGACACCGTCACGCCAATCAGTTCGACCTCCGGAAGCAGTTGCTCCAGCCCCACCGCCAGCCCGGCATGGGTGCCCGCACTGCCGGACGCGACCACGACGGAGGAGAGACTCACCGCCCCCTCGCACTGCTGCGCGATTTCCAGCGCACTTTCCACGTACCCCAGCGCGCCCAGCGCATTCGACCCGCCGACGGGAATAACGTAGGGGCGAAAACCCTGCGCTTCCAGACGCGTCGCCAGCTCATCGAGCTGGGCGGTCGGGTCGGTCAGCGCGTCAACCATCTCAACCTGCACGTTAAACAGATCCAGCAGCAGGCGGTTACCGTTGGTGAGATAGTTTTCAGCCCGCGTGCCAATCGGGTTTTCCAGCAACGCCACGCAGTGGAGCCCAAGCTTCGCCGCCACGGCCGCCGTCTGGCGAACGTGGTTGGACTGGATGGCCCCGGCAGTGATGAGCGTATCCGCACCTTCGCGCAGGGCGTCCGCCGCCAGAAACTCCAGCTTGCGCAGCTTGTTGCCCCCCATCGCCATGGGCGTCACGTCATCACGCTTAATAAAAATATCGCGCCCTAAATAATCAGAAAATCGCGGGAGATACTCCAGCGGCGTCGGCGCGCCGATGAACTCCAGGCGGGGAAAGCGCGTTAAATTCTGTAGTGACATGGATGCTCCGGTAACTCAGACAAAATGTGATATTTTTCATTATGCACGCAGACGCGTAAGAAATAAAAAAGGCGCTTTTAAAAGCGCCTTTTTTTACGTCAGAAACTTATTTCGTGACGTCTGCCCCGAACCACTTCTCGGAAAGCGCCTTCAGGCTACCGTCTTTTTGCATGTCAGCAATCGCGGAATCAATCGCTTTCACCAGGTCTTCGTTACCTTTACGAACGGCCACGCCGGATTCCTGACGAGAGAACGCATCACCCGCTACCGCCAGGGTGTTGTTGGTTTTCTTGACCAGATCCAGTGCTGCCAGGCGGTCAACCAGAATGGCGTCGGTGCGGCCCACGCGCAGATCCTGGTATTTCGTCGGGTCATCATCATAGGTGCGGATATCCACGCCCTGAACGTTCTGGCGCAGCCACTCTTCGTAGTTGGTTCCCAGACCGACACCGACTTTCTTCCCTTTCAGGTCCGCAGCCGTTTTGATGGTGCCTTCGTTGCCTTTCTTCACCAGCGCCTGAATACCGGACACGGTATACGGGGTGGAGAAGTCATACTTCTTCTTACGCTCGTCAGAGATGGTGACCTGGTTGATGACCACGTCAATGCGTTTCGAATCCAGCGACGCCAGCATACCGTCCCATTTGGTCGGTTTCAGGGACGCTTTCACGCCGAGGTGTTTTGCCAGCTCTTCAGCAAACTCCACTTCAAAACCGGTCAGCTTACCGTCATCGCCCTGGAAGCTGAACGGAGGATAGGTACCTTCCAGCCCGACCAGCAGCGTACCGCGCTCTTTTACTTTATTCAGCAGGTTTTCTGCGGCGAACGTTTTCACGCTCATGCCCGCAACCAGCGCAACGGCCATAACACCCATCAGCGCCTGACGACCCAGAAGTGCAAATTTCATAAATACCCCGATATAGTGGAATTTTTACGTAGTGTAGAGAAATCGCCTGCAACGTCAAAGGCGACTGCGCTACATCTTATTCTTTTTTAATATATATCAGAAGTTGTTCCGGCGTGGGCTTTCTGCTTTATGGCACCCGGCATTTGTACCTTATATTGTGCGTACTTGCGCAGCGCAATCCGGTAGTTGTTGGTGCTGGTCGCAGGCAGCCACGGCTCCAGGTTCTCGTCGAGATAACCGGTTTTGAGCAGATCGCGGGAAATGTTGTTCACGGTCAGATGCTGCCCGAGGCGGCGCAGGCGAACCACGTATTCGCGAACGGTGCCGTGGCTCATCTCCGTTTGTTCAAACAGGAACTGCTTGAAGCCGATAATGTCGAAGAAGTCGCTTTGCTCTTTGCAGTGGAGATCGCCACAGAAACGGCAAAGCGCCACCCACTCTTTCTGCTCTTCGAGCCACGCGGCTTCGTCCATCAACGTGTCGAGACGAGAAATCGCAATTTTGTTGACGATTTCGCCACGACGAACCAGCGTGATACGATCGAGTAACTTGTTACAGTGGGCGCAATGCGTCTGGCTGTGTTTAAAGTCTTTCAGGTAGCGGCTTAAAGGCCGTCTTTTAGATTGCTGCACCGTCATGATAACTCCTGGTTGTCAATACGTTGTGCGGCATTTTTAAGGTGAATCAATCACCTATAACTTACCCAGCTTGGTTCGTAAGCGTTTAATGGCCTGGCTGTGCAGCTGGCTCACCCGCGACTCTCCCACCTCCAGAACAGCGCCAATCTCTTTGAGGTTAAGCTCTTCCTGGTAATAAAGGGTCAATACCAGCTGTTCGCGTTCAGGCAGAGCTTCAATAGCTTCCATGACGCGCTGGCGTAAATTCCCTTCCATTAAATGGTGTAACGGGTTTTCTTGCTGGTGCTCATCCGTCACCAGCTCGATGCTATCGCCATGCTCTTCTCGCCACTCGTCATAAGAGAAGAGTTGGCTATTATTGGTATCGAGCAACATCTGACGATACTCTTCAACAGCAATGCCAAGACGATCCGCCACTTCGGTTTCCGTTGCGTTGCGTCCCAGTTCCTGTTCCAGCTGCCCCATCGCATGCGCCACTTCGCGTGCGTTGCGGCGAACACTGCGCGGCACCCAGTCCCGGCTGCGCAGCTCGTCCAGCATCGCACCACGAATACGCTGAACTGCGTAAGTGGTAAATGCCGTTCCTTGCAGAGCGTCGTATCGGTCAACTGCATTCAATAACCCGATACCGCCCGCCTGTAGCAGATCGTCCAGTTCCACGCTCGCCGGCAAACGCACCTGGAGGCGCAATGCTTCGTGACGCACCAGCGGGACATAACGCTGCCACAGCGAGTGTTTATCCATTACACCTTCAGCGGTATAGAGTGAATTCACGATAAACAGCCCTGCGTTAGTTGAGTTATCGGCATGATTATCCGATTCTGGAGGGGTTTTAATCGAGTGAATAGTGGGTGAAATCGGGGGTTATTTGGAGGGTTACCTAAACCAAGGTGGATGAAACAGGAATCATCCACCTAGGGATTGTTTAACTTTTTTTAAATGTTCGGGAGTTCACCTATTGAGAAGCTTTCAGGTTGCTTGCCATCACAATATATTTTCCAGCATGTCCGAAACATCTCTTCGACCATGTTACCGATTTGCTGCTTAGTATCACTTTGAATATTCATCCGTGAGCGCAACGACTGCCTTATCTTATTCAATTCTTGTTTATTATCAGCCCATTGGACCGCGATGTTCACATATTCATCTACGTTCTCAGCAACAAATTGTGGAAGACCAAGAGAATACATAATGGCAGCCCCTTGCCGTGATACCAACGTCTCGCCGGCAAAGGACACTGTTGGCACCCCCATCCAGGCAGCATGACTTGTTACGGTACCACCGGTGAAGGGAAAAGTATCCAGCAGGAGATCGACGTCATGGTGGTATTTGAGATAGGTATTCATATCGGCTAATTCACGCAACTCGAAACGACTGGAGTCAATCCCACGCTGGTTAAATTGCGAGGCCACATCTTTCCAGACTACTTTTGGCATATTACACACAATCATTCTGGAATCAGGTACCCGTTTAAGTACTGCCGTCCAGGCATCAAAAACTCGATTATTCAATTTATTTGTACGATTGAAACTACCAAAAGTAAAGTACCTATTGCTAAATGCCGGGAGCGTATTCACATCCACATTTTCACCGGTCTGGTCAAAGTTTTTAGGCAAATACATATAGATCAGCTTTTCGGTGAATTGCGACTCCAAATCGGCTGACTTTTTCACTGGAAAAATAGTTGCATAGTAATCCATAGCCTCAAGTCCAGTTGTGGCATGATAGCCTACCCATGAAATCTGAATGGGTGCAGGTTTGAGTGCAAAGACTGGTAAGCGATGATCACTGGTATAACCAGATAAATCGACCAAAATATCAATTTCATCCAATTTAATCATTTCAGCCATTTCGAGATCACTAATATGTCGTACATTGCGCCAGTGATCGGCGGTGGCCTTAAAGCGTAACGTACCTTCATTCTCATGAGATGCCGGTATATTGCTATATGCGAAAAGCTCACATTTTCCACGATCTAATGAGTGCCAAATGGGAGAGAAAAAGAAGCCTACCGGATGACGGTCTCGGAAATCCCCGGAAACAAACCCAATACGTAATTTTCTTTCTGGATCTTTATCCCTCTCGATATATCCTGAGAAATCTTGGGCATGCGCCCATTTCATGACCTGCTTGCCATAATCGTAATGGATTTCAAGAATATCTTCTAAGCTAGCCTCCGCACTATGCGACAAAATAAATGCAAGACCTGTCATAAGACTATAATCGGTCTCTTTTTTCTTTATTCCTTTGCGAAGGAACGCTATTCCTTCATCTAGTTTGGTTTGTTCACATAGCGCTCCACCAAGTAATGTTGTGATAAGTTTACTTTCAGGCGCTAGGCCAAAAGCCTTACGTGCACAATATTCACTTTGCTCAAACCGTTTAAAATCATAATGAATCGACGCTAACAAATACCATTCTGGGGAGCTCTTTTTATTACAGCGAAGAATTGAACTGGCCAAACGCCAAGCTTGCCAGTGATATTTACATGATACAAATGCAAATGCCAGTTCAGAATAAAGGAACAAACTAGTTGAATGGTATGATAACGCTCTCGAGAGCCTCACCAGTGCGGTATCATAGTCACCTATTCTCTTAGCCAGGCCACACAAGAAATACTCTTTCGCCCCAGTATTAGTACTTCCCTCAAGTAAGGAACACGCCACATCATATGCTTTGCTGTACTGTCCGCGCAGTGTATAGTTGCGAATAACCTGTAGCTGCTCATTTGTCAGTTCAACATCATCTTCAACAAATTCGGCGACGTTCTTTACTTTATCCGCTTTTCTCTGCTCATTCGTCATAAAACCGAAGGCACTCTCATCACTGGAATACAGAAATAAGGCGCTTGCCATTTTTGATATAGCTGTTGGAGGACAACAGCGAATCATCTCTTGCAGAAAATGTTTCCAGCCAACTCCACCAGCATTCAAAAGGCCTTTAAAATAGAGAGAATCGAGTACGGCCCAGCTCTCACTTTCCACCACAATAGGGGTTAACAGTTGACGACGTTCTGCTTCAGTGAGTCTTACGCGCTCACCCCAGCCATTGATTAACCACACAGCCTGAGGATTGGCGGCTAACTGTGCTGTGACCGATGACAGGACATGCACATGTAGGTCTTCGTCTGTGCTGTAAACATCCAGTCCTTTACAGATATGTAGTGTGGGAAGCCGCTTTAGAAATAGAGTCCACAATATATTCTCAATCGCCGACCTGTTATCCTCCGCGTCTTGCGTACCGACAATCTCACAGTGAAAGACGATTTGTTCAAAAGTTACACTTCGAGGCCATGCATCACCAAGTAAATCAAGTACTGCTAGCGTAACTTCATCTGTCGTTGCGACTTTAAGCCCATCGTGTCCAGCAAGAGAAGAGTAGACGTTTCGATCGTCACTCGCGGTACGTCTGAACGATCCCGCAAAACGCATTTTTTGGAACTCACTTCTTAGAGGAAGGAGAGAAACTTTTTCCGCATTTTTTTCACTCGTCAAAATACTGAAACGTCCCGGACGGTAAGTCAGCAGATCCAGGTTTTGCTGAAGCAGCACCTTCTGCTGCTTTTCTCCAAGCGCCGCATGGAGTTCTCCAATTTTCAGCTCATAGCTCTCAGGCAGTTCGCTTGCTGTATCAATGTCACCCACGTAACAGAGCCCAAGATTATTAATTCTTGAGTGAAACTCAACCAGATATTCGCTGTCACGAGAGCTTTCCAAGTAGTGGTGAGCAAAAAGTGTATCCGAAAGTCGTTCGCTTTTATTCAGTTCTTCTCGCATCGCCAATGAATTGCTGGCAAGAGATAAACTCGCAAGCATTAGTTTGGCTCGGGCTAGCTGCATCTCAAGTGAAGTTACCTGACTACTGTATATCTGCAATGCATCTCGCAACGTATCCAAGTGTGCCGCTCCCGGCAGGCTCGCCCATTGGAAGAGAATGACACCATTATTCGCCAACAATCCGCCTAGATGCTGCAAAAGTGCGGAGGATACCTGTCGGTTTAAATAAGAGAAAGTATTATGAATGACCACATAATCCCAACCCTTATCCTCAAGGCCTAAAATTTGCTCTACGGATAAAGCATAGAGTTTTAAGTTGGCTGGAGCATGAACCATCAGCTTTTGCTGCTGTATCTCATTCCCCTCAGTGATGAGATCAATCCCGACTATACTCGCAAACGGATATGCCATTGCGATGCTCAGAAGCTCATCTCCCCCTCCGCATCCCAATACCAGCAAGCGAGAATATTTAACTGTTGGGGAATTAATATTATATAGGCTGCATGCAGCATGAACCTGAGCGGGGGTCCAACTTAATTCAGGTGTGATAGAGAGCTTTGTCGTTAGGGTAAGGTTTTCTGCATCATTCATATTGGAGTGAACTCATGAGGTGCGTTATTGATTGTTTATTGTATCGAACGCAGTTACCAACAATATCGAAAATTAATGAAGAAAGATAAGGTTAATCTGCGCTTAGAACAGGCAAAAAAAAACCAGCCCTTAGGCTGGTTTCATTATGTGTTAAGAGATTAACGCAGCAGAGACAGAACGGTCTGCGGAACCTGGTTAGCCTGAGACAGAACTGAAGTACCAGCCTGCTGCAGAATCTGCGCGCGAGACATGTTTGATACTTCGGTGGCATAATCAGCATCCTGAATACGAGACTGTGCAGCAGACAAGTTAGTGACAGTGTTGTTCAGGTTAGAGATGGTGGACTCGAACCGGTTCTGAATCGCACCTAAGTCAGAACGTTGATTATCAACAGCTTTTAATGCTTTATCAATGGTAGAAAGAACATTCGTTGCCAGAACGTCAACACCAGATTGACTGACTGTACGGTCAGAAGCAGCAACAGCCCCGCCTGCCGCGCCAGCAGCACCCGCAGCCAGAAGGCTCCAGTTAGTTTTGTCGCCGATAGTAATGTCGATTTTTTCTCCGTCGTTAGCACCAACCTGGATGCTAATGGTGCCAGCAGAGTTCAGTACTTTGAGACCGTTGAACTGGGTTTGGCTTGCAACACGATCAATTTCAGACAAGCGCTGGTTTACTTCAGACTGAATGGAGTCAATGTCAGAAGCGGAGTTAGTGCCGTTCTGTGCCTGAACCGCCAGCTCACGAATACGCTGCAGGTTGTTGTTGATTTCGTTGAGTGAACCTTCAGCCGTCTGCGCGATGGAGATCCCGTCATTCGCATTGCGGGAAGCCTGAGTCAGGCCCTTAATATTAGAAGAGAAGCGGTTAGAAATTGCCTGACCAGCCGCATCGTCTTTCGCGCTGTTAATACGCAGACCAGAGGACAGACGCTCGATCGCAGTGCCCAGGGAAGACTGAGATTTGTTCAGGTTGTTCTGAGTAGTCAGGGACAACAGGTTAGTATTGATAACTGCCATATTTTTTTCCTTCAAAAATTGAATTTAGGTTCGGTGCCTAACACTCACGGCGTCTCTCACCGTCAAAAAGGGTATCGACCCAACTTCAAAGGACTTTAGAATTATTCGAATAAAAATTTTATTTTATTGATTTTAAACAAATTAAATTCATACAACTCTTCTCGGTAGCCGTCATGACCACCTTTTAGCCCGACAATTGACTTATTTACCGCCTGTTGCTTGCCCTAATCTGTCGATAATTTTTTCACTGTCTGTGTAAACTTTTCTTCGTTGATGCCGATACAGAGTCAAGTTAAACCAAAGACGCAAGGAATTCTGACATGGCTACTGTTGATTTGAGTAATTTGGGTGTTGGTTCTGGTTTGCCACTCGCTACCCTATATAACAACCTTGAAACTGCTGAAAATACTAAGCTTAGTGCGATTACCAAACAGAAAACGACTTATACAGCTCAGCTCAGCGCCTACGGTAAGTTGCAAAGCGCCCTGACGAATCTGCAAACGGCAACAACTGCGCTGGGTAAAGCCTCAGTATGGAATGCAACCTCCGTCGCTAGTACGAACACAGCGTTTTCAGCCACAACCTCAACGGATGCCACGACAGGGTCTTATACAGTTAATGTAAGTCAGGTTGCTAAAGCTCAGGTGTTGATGTCAGGAAGTATCGACAGCAATACAAAACAGTTGGGCGGCACGACCTCCGGCGGCACTCGAACTTTGACGATTACGCAACCCGGTACTAAAGATCCGCTAAAAATTACACTTTCAGACGCGCAAACATCACTGACCAACATCGCAAGTGAAATCAATAAAGCTGGGGGTAACGTTTCTGCTACCGTCATGAAAGCGGATGATGGGGAATATCGCCTTTTCCTGACCTCAAAATCGACAGGAACCGATGGAGATATGACGGTCACCGTTGATGGTGACGACACGCTACAGCAGTTGATTGGCCACGATATGTCGTCAAGCGCAATGAGCGTACAAACACCATCTCAAAATGCCCGCGTATCAATTAACGGCATTGTGATCGAGCGTTCTAGCAATAAAATTGACGATGCATTAACTGGCGTCACACTCACTTTGAAAGCCAAAAGTTCAGCAGATGAAACTTTGGACGTAACGCGTTCTACAGATGCAACGGCTAAAGCAGTTAACGACTGGGTGACGGCATACAATGCACTTCAGTCGACAATCGCGAGCGTAACCAAATATAGTCCCGTAGAAGCAGGTGCAGACAATCAGTCAACCTCTAACGGCGCACTGATAGGTGACGGCACGGTTCGAAGTGTACAAGCACAATTGCGTAGTCAACTGACGCAGGTGCAGTCAGGTTCGTATGCCATCATGGCACAGTTTGGCATTACCCAAGATCCTAAAGTGGGATCAGATGGTTCTACCGGCAACCTGAAAGTTGACACCGACAAACTAAATGCCGCCTTGACAAAAAACCCTGAAGCAGTTCAGGCCTACTTTATGGGCGATGGTAAAACGACAGGTCTGGCAACAACGATGGGTACCATGCTAACCAAGATGTTGGATACCTCAGCCGGTAGCGAAGGCGTTATTCAAAGTGCTCAGGACGGTATTAATGCCACGATTAAAACTCTAGATAAACGCTATACCGCAACGGAAGCCAGCATAGAAGCCACAATGGCTCGCTATAAAGCGCAATTTACCGCGCTGGATAGCATTGTAACCAAAATGAACAGTACCTCATCGTACCTCACAACTCAGTTTAGTAAGTCCAGTAGTTAAGGATTTAAAATGTATAGCCAAAATGGTGCACTTTCATATCAAAAGGTGGGCATTGAAAGCGCTGTGATGAGCGCTAGCCCCCATCAATTAATTGTCTTGCTTTTTGATGGGGCCATGAGCGCCCTCGTTCGGGCGAGACTTTTTCTGGATCAGGGAGATTTGATATCTAAAGGAGAAGCGCTCTCAAAAGCAATCAGTATCATTGATAACGGTCTCAAGGCTGGACTTGATATGGATGCTGAAGGTGAACTGTCCAACAATTTGGCATCGCTTTACGACTATATGGTACGCCGATTGTTACTTGCTAATATGCACAATGATGTGGAGACCATCATGGAAGTTGAGGGATTACTGAACAACATCGCCGACGCGTGGAAACAAATCGGTGAAGCGCCTTCTAGCCACCAGGATATGCGTTAATGACAAATACCATCCCATCACTGACTGACTGGCATGCTTTGCATGCGCTCAGCATTTCCATGCTAAATCTCGCCCATTCAGGCAAATGGGATGAATTAATTGAACAAGAAGTCAAATATGTGCAAATTGTTGAAAGTATTGCACAGAATCCTATAAGCTCCAACAATATGCTGCAGATCGAGAGAGCGAAAGAGTTGCTCAAACTGGTGCTGGAAAATGAGGCCGAGCTTAAAGTTTTACTGAACTTGCGTATGAAAGAGTTGCGTGAGCTCATTGATACCACCGGCAAACAGCAATCCATCACGTCTACCTATGGAAAGCTGTCAGGGAATATTCTTTACCCAGAAAGTTTTACCCGCGACACACAACTATGATTTCTTCATCCATACTCCAGAAGTCTGCCAATGGCTTCTGGAGCAAGGACGATGAAAAACCCCACCCTGTTACAATGTTTTCACTGGTACTACCCTGCTGGCGGTGAATTGTGGCGAGAGGTCACGGCGTTAGCCCCCAATCTTAACGAAATCGGCATTAACATGATCTGGCTCCCGCCCGCCTATAAAGGCGCGTCAGGCGGGTATTCTGTCGGCTATGACTCCTATGACCTGTTCGATCTGGGCGAGTTTGACCAGAAAGGCAGTATCGCCACGAAATACGGTGACAAAGCGCAGCTGCTGGAAGCCATCGACGCCCTCAAGCGCAACGACATTGCCGTGCTGCTGGACGTGGTGGTGAACCACAAAATGGGCGCCGATGAAAAAGAGCCCGTCCGCGTTCAGCGCGTGAACGAGCAGGATCGCACACAAATTGATGACGAGGTCATCGAGTGCGAAGCCTGGACCCGCTATACCTTCCCTGCCCGCGCCGGGCAGTATTCCCAGTTCATCTGGGACTACAAATGCTTCAGCGGCGTCGACCATATTGAAAACCCCGATGAAGACGGCATTTT
>OIEQ01000824.1_pt1 | contig 13594 bp, 17 predicted proteins | sample 1581841 | NCBI WGS metagenome assembly OIEQ01 (sample SAMN03281020, study PRJEB24777) | human gut metagenome | isolation source: fecal sample PR170 from 1 month old male Malay infant, vaginal delivered... | place: Singapore | collected 2005-12-29
GGTTAATTTTAGTAATTGACTCAGATTTGTTTTTATCTTTTTTATATAAATCTAGTTCATAATCATTCAATAAATACTCTTCTTTTTGGACATTATTACCTATAGACTCCTTGTCATTTACCGAAAGCCGCGATATATTTGCCAAACAGTTAACTGTATCTGAATCAAAAAATTTTATTGATTTCTGATTTATGAAAAAAACTACAACCTCTCCATCTTTTTTATTGCTATGAGAAGAGCAGGCGAAGTAAAGAGCCATCAGAGGATTTGAGGTTATATCCAACAGACGAGTTGGTAATGAATAATGTTGCATACGAACAAGTTTCTCTAATGTTGTTCTGTCTTCATTAAAATCGTTAGGATTTTCAACCAACAATTCTGTTGCCATTACATTTTCATAATTCCTATATAAATAGCGGCCATTATCATCAGTTCTATTGATAGAAGGCTCAAGTTTATATTTGACATCACTATGCCCACGATAGAATATATCATAACCTTTTTTCTTTTGTTTAGATAAAACATGCTCCATGAAAATATTTAACGATGTCGCTTTGAATGAAACAATTTTGTCAGAAGCTTTATCTTCCAGTGGGATACGTAGGTCATTTTCATCTAAATTATTTTGAAGATTTATCCCATGGCTTTCAATAATAGAATAAAGATTTAGATCTTTAATAGCCCAATGGGTTCGCATTATTTCAAATTTAGAAAGACCAAGTGAGTATAAAGTTTGATTATTAATTTCTCCCTCTGAAATTCTTTGCGTAAGATTGTATTCAAACTCTACTTTATATCTATCAGCAGTTATAGATTTTAACGAGCCAACAAACGCCTCACCTTGCAAATTTTCCACTAGAAATAAGCAGGGTAATTCTTTTATTTCCTCAATTTGTTCCTTAGTGAGATCCTTGTATTTCCTAACTAATTTATCTTCAGTATGCTCTAAAAACCTAGACCTTGTAAATTCATAACTTCCATTGGCTTCATTCCATGCCTGAGTATCTGCTGTAACGAATAGATTATACACTTTTATATTCCTTATTTTATATAGAAACTTACAATGTGTAATTTACGATTTTATCGTGATCCCTTAAACATTTAAAATCCACCAAAAGAATTTACAGGTAGATACGCCTCCCCAGTCTGAGATGAATGACGTCTTATACGTGTAACTATCTCATCAAACTTCATGCCACCAGATAAAAATAAATATAAATGGCTATAGTCTAGTAATATTAGAGGTGTTCGACTGCCCGATGATTCACTTATGGCAACAGAGGAATAACCAGATACAGAAATCATTACAGCCATTGTATTATCTGCCATTTTGCTTACTTTAGCTTTTAATGAATCTATATCTGTAGCATCAGACTGTGTTTTTTGAAATTTTAATTCAACAAGATACGTTGTACCATCAATGGTTATGGCTCCATCTACTTGCCTACCATTAGTTTTATATGGCTTTTTACAAACGATTTCGCAATAGTCTATGAGCTTGAAAAACCATTTTTCGAATTCATAGCCACCATTTTGTGTTCCAATTTTATTATGCAAACACTCAAACTCAGATTTTAACTTAATTAAATCTGTTACGGAGCGTTTAATTTCAGCCCTCTCTTTTTCTGCTCGCGCCCTGAATTCTTTTTTCTCTTTTTCATTCTGATGTTCTTCATTTTGTTTTTTAATATACGATTTCAAATCTCTTACAGCACTTGTTGCTGACTGGATCATTTGTAAGGAATCCTCCCAGCCTCTTAAATCTGGAAAAGAAGTCTGCTCAGAAAGATTAATTGCCATCAGACAAATAACATTATTACCTTTTGCATTACTTTGCAGTTTAGGGAATAAACGATCTAAGAAAGCCCTCTTTGACTCATCCTCTCTCCACGTTGAAATAAAGTTTTCGGAAATATGTGAAGACAATAAAAATTTCTTCAGTGCCGGTTTACGCCAAAAGGATCTTAAAAGAGCTTCGTAGACAAGTGAGATTAATACTGGTGTTGCTTTAATGTTCAAATCAATGTCCTTACTGGTTAGACGACGCCCTTAAAAAACGCTTGATGCTCACAGAGTTAAGTTGCGAATTTTACCATAGTAAATATGAGGTTGATCAAGAGATAACGCAAAAATAGTAAGCAAGCATAAGCCCCGGCAGGCGTCATGCTCACTGCTGTTCTATCCACGTATAATTTTCCCGCACAAGCGTAGCTCAGCAGGCTCAGCAGGCTCAGCAGGCTCAGCAGGCTCAGCAGGCTCAGCCATCTTAATACTACCGATGCGTATGGGAAGCTCACCTTCTCGCTGGCACAGCTTCTTAATGGATTGCCACTCCTCAGCTTCTGTTTCCATGTGAGCGGTGAGCGAATCAAAAGCACCTTCGGCTACGACTATGGTAGTTTCTTTATCTGTTTCATTATCAGCCGATTCTGTTTCAGGCACCTCGGCCAGTTCTTCTTCCAGTCCGGCCAAACTCGCTTTCAGCTCATCAAGGCTACCGGCAGCATCTCTCGGCGCATAGAAGAACAGCCCACTAATGAAGATAGCCTACATAACCCCACTGAAAGAAAACGAGGTATCACCATAGACAAAGCAGCTATGCTTGGAACTCTTTACCCCTGATATGCTCTTCTTCAACAATCCGTCTTTCGCAGAAGTCATCAACGTCTGTTTGCTATAGAGGATTACAGGCAGGTTTTTAATTTCGTGAATATCACCGCTGATACTCCAGCGTTCTTTATCACCCTTAATGAAACCTGAAGCATCGCAGCTACTTTCTATGTCAAACTCATCAGTCGGGAACCGATCGCGATTAAAATAGGCCGAAAAATCTTCCCCTTCTTCCATTTCCTGACGCTTGTAAGCACGGTAAACCGAGCTTCGACGGTCAATTCCGATCCATTCAATATCCCATGTCGTTGGCCCGGACGGTTTTCTTACCTCATCTATATAAGCACCAACATCTCTGTCCAGATAAGCTGCTAACAACGCCTTCCATGGCTCTATAGCCAAGAAGATACTTGCCAACGTTCTTCCTTCTTCAATCAGAGTCGTATGGTGGAAGAAGCGAAGAAGAAAAAAGGGATCGGTATTGGCTATCGTGTTCTGGATGGATAGCAATGGAACCGCCGAGGTTTCATCGTAATCGGACTGAAACCGCAGTATTGCATCGGAACAAAAAATTAATTTACCTTCCATAGCTCATCGCCTCCTGACGCTATCAGACAATGCATTTTACCAGAACACTGCCACTTACCGCATTCGACTTTAACCTGACCCATGTTTGTTGATAGCTCTGTATATAGATTCAACCCAAAAGCATTGACCTTATGGATAACATCACAATATCTGAAACTGACAACTCAGATTATAACATCTGTGATTTTATAGTTTCTTCACTCATCTGTGTGAGTTCCGAAACCAAGCGAATATAAATATTTTTCAACCTATCTTTATCGCAACGACTTACAGTCTCCGATAACAGATAATGGCTATAATTATTGACATAAATATCATTGCCATTTTCAAGAGTGAGTTTTATTCCATGTTCAGTATCTTCTACTTTATTTACAATACAGATCATAAATGGTGTTTTCTCATGGGGATGAAAGAGTGTTATCATTTTAATATTTTTCATTTGATTTTTTCCTTTTTTATTTTTTACTATTTAATACTACATCGCGATCATTAAAATCAAATTTATTTATGTTTTAACCATGATTTTTCCTCTTATTTTTAAACTACTTTTTGAAAAAACCTTTATCTCTGTGCTGACGCACGGCTACGCCCTGACGCTGACATTTTTATTTTATTCATCTCCTGCCTGTTAAATAAAAAGAAAAGTACTCGATCATTGTTTGATCTCTTTTCCTCATGATGATGAATTTAGAACCTATGTTTAAACATAGTTTTTCCCTTTAGACATATAGCATTTGCTCTTAAACGCACAGGAAAACTATATCCTTGGTAGCAGCACTTAGTGATTGTTCGCAACAATCACTCTGCTGTGAGGAGCTTGTCTCCGATAATGATGGATTTATCCAAAAAAGATCGCGTCGAAGACGCATATAAAGTAAAAGGAATATTAATTAACCATTCCAAATAAAAGCAGCATTTCGTGATTGTACAAAACAATCACTGGCTGTTCATAACATAAAGTAAAGATCAAGAACAAAATCAAACGGTGCCATTTAACCGGCACACTCCCCGTTAAGGTTATTAAACATATTATAGTATTAAGGAGGCGTAACCTATTATATTTAAAAGAGATTTCACGGGAAAAGTTTCCTGTGCGGAAATTTAAGTTTCTTCTGTGGAAACAGAAGTTTCCTGTACAGAAACCAAAATTTCTTCTGTGGAAACTTTTTTATAGTTAAAACCCCCGGAAAGAAGTGAACACTATTTCGCAAAAGTGTATTATGTTTCCTTTTTTCACATTTATTTTTGACAAAAGTATATCCTGCATTATATAGAATAAACATAATAACAATAAAAGGATAACCGATGAGCATTGATTACAATACAATAATGACCTCCAGCAGTGAAGAGGTGGAAGAGTATATAAGCAGAAATAATTTCACGGACAAACAAAAACTGGAGATTTACAGTTTTTATAACAGAAACAGAAAAGATATAATAACCGTAAATGTAAGAAAAGAGCGAAGTTCCGATATTCGACCGGGAATAGCCTATGTTCATGCTTTTCTTGATAATCTGGAAAAGCTCGGAAAAAATATGTCTGGTGCAGAATACACAATAATGATCCGCTTATGTAAACTCATGCAGCATGGAAACCTCATTGCTAGTATATCTCAGTCGGCACTCGCAGAAGAGCTTAATATGAGCAAATCTAACGTGTGTAAATGCTGGAATAAGCTAATAAATAAAGGCATTCTGGTCAAAGAAGGGAAGCATACCATGATAAACGCAAATCTCTTTCTGAAAGGCCAGTACAGAACATTAAATGCCACAAGGAAAGAATATGTTAAGAAGTCGCTGAGAACGACCAGTGAAGGCATAGAAGACGTATTCGTCACCGTTTATAAAGATACTGTACTTACAAATAACGCAGAAAAAACAATCGATAAAGAAAATGATAAACCTTTACTTTCTACTCCCGACGAAGATATTGACTGGGACTCTGTTTCAGAAGATGACATTTTTGTTGATTATCCTGTAGATATTGATCAAGAAGAAAGAATATAGTTTTCATCTGAATATTATCATTCTTATTTCTCGGTTGTATTTGACACTTACACTATATCTCGTAATATAAATATATCCACTATTTTATTTACGAGGTATATATGAGGAAAGTAAAATTAGACAATGATGATTTAATTCAGTATCTGAACACCATTAAAGCATTAAAAAAATATCCAACGATGTCTGAATACAGAGAGGAATATCGCAGGCTAAGAACCGATGGCTCACCCTTGATTGAAGCAAAAAAATTTAAATCGGCGCATACCGAACTTCTGAGATTAGACAGGAAGAAAAAATCACTGCTTGAAAAATTTATTGAAGAACTCAATCCTATTAGCCATGCATCGGCTCTTGCATCCAAGAACCTTGAGAAGGTTCAGGAATCCATGCTCTACAGAAAAACTCTAATAGAAAAAACACCTGATGAACTCTTCGCTCTTGTCATCAAACAGCGTACAGAAGCTGCTCTTGAGTTCCAACGTTCTGTTGAACAGAGTCTTGAGCAACTCTCTAACATTTCGTCAGAGTTCGAACCATCAAGTCAGCTACGACGAAAAATGGCCCTATAAATCGGTCCTCCGCTTTTCGTTTGAAATGGTTCTAATAGATTGCTCTAATGCTAATATTTACTATATTATTAATATGTTGGTGTGTTTTAAATCGATCATCAGACAATACTGCACACCCTTCGATCCCCCATTTCAAACACAGGATGGCATAGTATGAGTGAAGCATTAAAAGTACTGAACAATATTCGTACACTTCGCGCACAGGCTCGTGAAACAGATCTGGAAACGCTGGAAGAGATGCTGGAAAAACTCTCTGTTGTCGTGGATGAGCGCCGTGAGGAAGAACAAGCCGTACTCAAGGAACAAGAACAACGTCAGGCTAAGCTTGAAGCCTTCCGCCAGAAACTGTTAGAAGATGGTATCGATCCTGCGGAACTACTTTCAGCGGTTGGTTCAACTAAGCCTAAAACCAAATCGACACGCACTCCACGCCCTGCTAAATATAAATATACAGATGATAATGGTAATGAGCAGACTTGGACTGGTCAGGGCCGTACTCCTAAAGCGATAGCGAATGCTATCAATGCGGGTAAAACGTTGGAAGACTTTGCAATCTAATCACAATAAAACCGTCGATCTAATGTGGCTGTTTTAAATTCAGGCTTCTTATGCACCACCTCAAACGTTTCCACTGGAATCATTACCCTAATCTCTTATTTTTTGCTGCTGACTTTTACTGGTCTCATACGTTCAGGGATTGCCATTAATTCATAACCTCATATACTATCTATTTATCTGATAACGCTTTTAATCGTTCACAACCTTTCTTAAGCCCATTATTACATGACCGCTCGTAGTAATGTCTTGCTTGTTTCAGGTCTATGCTTCCACCCTGACCCAGCTCATTCATAACGCCAAGATCGAACTGCGCCTGCGCATCGTTTTGCGAAGCTGCTTTTTCATACCACTTCTTTGCCTGTTGGTAGTCTTGGCTTACCCCGAGACCATTCGCATACATCACACCGAGTTTGGCCTGCGCACGCGGATCATTTTGGGCAGCGGCTTTTTCATACCAAATCTTTGCCTGCTGATAATCAACATCCAGTATTTCTCCATACAAATACATGAGACCCAAAGCATACTGAGCTTCTACATCTCCGTTTTCACCTGCTGATTTCAACCTTGAAAGCGTAGAATCCCTGTCACTGATAGCAGTGTAAACAATCGCAAGAAGTATAATAAATCCTGCTATTAGCCAATATTTCATTTGTCCCATGTCACACCCAGTCCATTTAAAGACTATATAGCCTCTACAGAGATCTTTACTCCAGACTGTCCCAGTCTGGAAGATTGTTAACTATCTTTCGCCACCAATGATACGCAGCCATAAGAACACCAAAGCAAATACCTGCGACTATACTTGAGACAAATGCAACGCCCGGTTGCATACCACTGTCCTTCCATGAAGAAAACCACATACAAATCCCCCATGCCGGACCAAACCATCCCCCCATCAGCAAGGTTATTTGCCAGAATGAGGCAAAAGGTAGCGGTGGTATCTTGAATCCAGCTTTCCATGCGAGGCGTAGCAAAGGAGGGGCATAATTACTACGCCACATCTTCTTGCTTTCCATAATGGCAATGGCGTGTTCCTTTTTAGCTTCAAAGTTCATACAGTTCCCTCCGAATCTAACTTAACCTCTTTGTTTACAATCCATTTACCAATCAGTGATAAAATATCAAACTGAGTTTAGATAATTACTAATATCACCTTGAAGTTTAAAGCGCTTACAAATCTTTTGGATACGTCTGGCCCCCTCATAGATGACCCAAATGAGAATCCCGTTTAGCAGATCCCTCTTCCAACCCTTGAAATCAGGATCTGGAGTGAAACATCTCTTCAACAAATCTCTTTTCATGGACATTACCAATGATAACGATTTTCATTATCATAAAGCAATGCCTCCATATGTGCAATTTTTTTTCATATACTACTGATTTATGAAGCATAGTTCCTGAATAAAATCCTGTATTTGCTAATCATTTAATGGGTTACTGCTGTGACGATATATCGGATTTAGTGACGGTTAATCGTTGAATGATGGTCTTTTACAGATCGATTTTTTGTATATCCCTAATAATGAAAATGTACAGCATCATATAAACACGCAGCTAAATATAGCAGAGCAAAATAAACCAGATTGAACTGATTGAATGATTTCACTAAAACCACTTAAATAATCAGGCTATGTAATACCGGAATCCATCCCGGTATTACATTTTAGATATACTCATATATCCCTCTGAATAACATTACTGATATTATCTTTTTATGTCCATATCCCAGTCCAACACACTATAATCATCAAAAGATCGACCTGACTCTATATTTCTTATCAACATATCCTTGATATATAAATCATGAAAAAACATCACCCTCTTTAATAGCTCTGTTATACTTATATATTCATATTTTTCCTTTCCTGTACCAAAAGCAGCCTTGTAATACTCAAACTCAGTTAATACTTCCTTCATGTGGATTCGTAGTGCAAACTCAACAACATCTTCATCATTTACATAAATCATTGCATCATCTTTGTTTACGCTTGCCATGCTGTATATCCTGTCCACATACAACATTAGCGTTGCTGAAATGGCGAATATCATTGTTTCATCTTTTTTACTCAAATTATCTTTCTTCATCTATATCCTCTTTTTTTGATTTTTAATATTCAATAAAAAACAGTCAGTATTAACAAAACACCCAAGCATTACGTACAAGTCGTTCTGCTACCTCCTCGTAGTTAACTTCTTCAATATTTCCTTGATTACCTTCCTGCGTAGTAAACTTGTCAAAGTTATGACAAATATGATTAATCGTGAGCCGTATAAATGCACTCATAAAATCAGCGTCATCGACAAGATGCGAAACGCTGTCATTACACATATCCTGCATTGTTTTCCAGCTTGCTTCGAAAGAACGCTTTGCCAGATCATAAAACAACTCAGTAGATGTATTTTTAATTTCAATATTTTTAGACATACCGATTCCTCATTTTAAAATGATATTTATTGGTTTTTTATTCTCAGCCCCATATGTGGGGCCAAACAGGACTATGTTTTTAAACTTATAGACTCATCTTCTTTTATGGTTAACACGCAGTGTTATCAATACCACCTCCTTATCAACCATTTTTACTGAATGCTCTTGCTCATAATACTCAGCTCTGGCTGCTTTTTTAAAAGTAGCACTTGCATTTTTAATGCACTCTTTATAAATACCTTCCATGAAGGCATCATCTGCCATTAACATCTCTGCTTCATTAGGCCGTGTTTCCTTCAGCGTATTTATTCTCATTTCATAAAATAACTCAGCAAGGTGCAGGAATACTTTTCTTGATTCTTTTATCAGTTTTTCACTCATCTCATCACCTCTTATTTTACATCACAGACTGTTTATTTGCGCTGATTTCTACTTTTTTGTAATAACGAACATAATCATCACCATTAAAGCATTTAATCAAAAACTCATGATAGCTACTTAGTATAGTTTTAACCTCTGGGACTGATATGTATTTAATCTTTATCTCTTCAGAACTTTCAAGCCATTCATGTAGCTTGAGATTAATAACATCCATTATGAATATCTCCCTGTAAAATCCATCCATCAATTTCTTCAGAAATACATCTTCACTTAGATTAAAGTATAAGTAATGTATTAACTCGTTATAGGTATTTATAACATCAGTAGTAAAGTTTGCTGTCTCAGGATTACTCGCGGTTATTTTTACTGGTATTTCATTCCAACCTAAACTTTTTTCGTCCATATTCATCTCCTATTAATAGTTTTTACGATACGCCAAATAAATAACTCTCAGATTCCTTCGAACCTCATCTAAGAACAGGTAATATTCTTTTCCTTTATTATCTTTCATTGATTCAGCAAAATCTTTTTTTGTTCTCTCTATCACTTTAATAATCACATCCTCAATATAAAGCCGGTCTTTAAAGTGACGCTCATAATCATCTCCCATACAATCAATCATGACCTGAAGATGCTTTTTAAAGTTATTAATAGCCATCTCCATAAATATTTCAGTTTCATCATTAGTGACAGTCACTACACACGGCAGCATAGTTCTATTTTTCATATTATCCTCTTTTATTTACGATAGCTGTATTCAGATACACAGCGAGATTCAGCTATCACTTTTTCAATCCATGCATCAATCTCACTTTCAACAAAAGCTACAGACCTTAAGCCTATTTTCACTCTATCGGGGAAACTTCCTTCTTTAATACGCTCATACAATGTGGTACGGCTGAACCCCACCCTACTCAGAACTTCTGGTACACGCATCAATCTTTTTCCTGCTATTTCTCTTTTCATTTGTTGTCCTCTGTTGTTTTGACGAGAACAATAATAACGAATTCGCTTATGATTTTTTAGGGATGCTGGCAGAAGAGTTTCTTGAAAAATTAGAGGGGAAGTGAACGGGAAAGAGATGGTTTGATCTGGATGTGATCACGTTCGCCCTGAGCGAACGTAACCTTTTTTACTTGACTGCTTTTTTCTTCTTATCGTCTTTGACATGTTCAGATACTGGAATATCTTTTAAGTAATTGTTTTCCATCATATAATCTTCAAGTGATTTCAGATAGCTTTCATCTGTTAAGAACGCCATTGCCAGCGGGTAATCCGTTGCCTTTAGCATTCCTTCATCACGATCATTATCACTGTCCTCATGAAGAAGTGAAGACATTAGGGAAAGTGGGATTTTGATATCATCATTATCTGCTCCCCAAAAAATGAGGTCCATCATGGGTATAAGACGGTATTCAATAATTTTTCTGAATGTACTTTTGCCAAATCGATACTCCCTCACTGCCGGAGCATTCATTTTTAACTGTTTCTTCCATTGAGGGATGAGCACTTTCAAGTGTTCAATTATGTCTTCGGTTGATGCCTCCTGTAGGAAGATATCGACAGTAATCGAAGACAGGCTTTTTATCCCGGACTCCTTCAGATACTCCGAAAGGTATTCAGACTGACTCTTTTGGGATGTTTCAGGGTGGGTTGCAAGCAGTGTTAAACTTTTCGCATATAGTTGCGCATTACTGCAAGTAACCGGGACAACAGCGTAGGTTCTGGCAAGCTCATGCCCCTGCGTGGATGTATCACCACTGAATAAAACTTCACCTCTCAAGATCTTATTGCGGTAATCATCCAGCAGGAGTCTGTTCAGGGGAGGCAATGTATCTCGTTTCTGCAACATTTTATAAGCCAAGATGCGCCGCTCAACCTCAACGTAAAACTGCTGTAGGGTGAGCTGTTCAATTGCGTCATAGCGATCAATATCGAACCATACTTCAATCGCCTTCCTGATTTCGCTTCTTTTCATTATCTGCTGTCCATCTGTCTATTTTTATCTGTTTTACGCTACAGAACAATAGCTTGTCCAGTCATCCATTAACGCAACAGGTTTAGGCCATAAGGTACCACGCTGATATGCGTCTTAGCCTGCTTTTTAGTAAGCCAGCATATGTTAGATGATTGAACGTCGGGAGAGACTGTTCTCTGGTTCTTTAACTGGACACAGATGGCTCTGGATTTACCCTCACCTGAAAGATGAGTGTTCGGAGAGATTTTTGACAAAAAAACACGAATTTTAGATACAAAAAAAGCCCGTTTTCACGGGCTTTTTATGCAGTACTTTATGCAGGACAAACCAAAAACATTCTTATAAGTTATTGATTTTGCCACAAAGATGGCGGAAGCGCAGAGATTCGAACTCTGGAACCCTTTCGGGTCGCCGGTTTTCAAGACCGGTGCCTTCAACCGCTCGGCCACACTTCCGGTGTGAGGCGCACTATAAACACCTCGGCGGATGCTGTAAAGCACCATTTTGTTCAACTGCCTTAAAAACAAACAATTTTGTGTTATTCGTCTGAATTTCAGGCAGTTCGCGCAGAAAATCAGCGCCCGTCGCCGCTAGCGGATGGGTGTTTTTTAATGTACATGTCTTTGGTGTAGTAATACCCCAGCTTATCCGGCGTGAAGCCTCCCACCCAAGGTTTCACTAAATGGGTACGCACATAGTGATAGACCGGAATGGCGGGAACATCCTGCGCCAGCAGATCTTCCGCTTGTTGATAGTATTTGCCCCGGCTCGCCACATCGGAGGCTTTCGCCGCATTGCGCAGCGCCTCATCGTAAGTCGGGTTGCTGTACTGACTGGTGTTCTCGCTATCCCCGGTACGGAAAGTGTTGAGGAAGGTGGCGGCATCGTCGTAGTCGGCGGTCCAGGCATAGCGGACAGCGTCAAAGTTATGCGTATGCATGGTATCCAGCATCGTCTTCCACTCCTGGTTCTGCAGCTTCACCTCGACGCCGAGGTTTTTCTTCCACATAGAGCTGGCGGCGATGGCGATACGCTGGTGCGACTCATAGGTGTTATACAGCAGGGTAAAGACCAATGGGTGACTGTCATCATACCCCGCCTGCGCCAGCAGTTTTTTCGCCTCGGCAATCCGCTTCTCGCGCGGCCAGCTGGCGTAATCCGGGTTGTGCAGCGTCACACCGCCGATATCCGGCTGGCTGATCACCCAGGCCGGGCGCTGCCCCTGGCCAAGTACTTTTCCGGCAATGATATCTTTATCAAGCGCCATATTCAGCGCGCGACGCACTCGGGCGTCGTTAAACGGCGGCCGGGTAGTATTGAATTCGTAGTAATAGGTCGCCAGCTGCGGCGAAACGTCCAGCTGGTCGCCCATGGTTTTCTGCAACTGCGCAAACTGATTGATCGGCACCGTATAAACAATATCGATCTCCCCCGCTTTGTAGCGGTTGACATCGGCAGCCTCGGAAGAGATGGGCAGGTAAGTCACTTTATTAATAACGGTGTGCGCATTATCCCAGTACTTCGCATTACGTTCAGCCACCAACCGCTCATTCACCACCCATTGGGTCAGCTTATACGGGCCGCTGGTAACGATATGCTCTGGGCGGGTCCATTTATCGGCAAAACGCTCCTCCAGCACTTTGTCGATCGGTACCAGCGAAGGGTGCGCCAGCATCGCCAGGAAGGCGGCATTCGGCTGGTTCAGAGTGACCTGCAGCGTGGTGTCGTCCAGCGCTTTCACCCCCAGCGTCTCCGGTCCCTTTTGCCCCAGGGCAATTTCACGGGCGTTGGCGATATGCATATTGCCGGGATAGCTCGCATAGGGGGAGGCGGTGGTTGGCGAGACCAGCCGTTGCCAGCTCCAGACGATATCCTGCGCCGTGATGGCCGTGCCGTCGGACCAGGTCAGACCAGGGCGTAAATGGAAGGTCCATAACAGGTTGTCCTTGTTTTCCCAGCGTTCCGCCAGTCGGGGCTGGATCGCCCCCGCAGGCGTCACGCTGACCAGCCCTTCAAAGAGATCGCTAATGATGTTGAATTCAATGTCGCTCTCGACTTTATGCGGATCGAGTGAGGCAGGTTCACTGCCGTTATTTCTGACCAGTTCCTGCTTTTCTGCCAGCTGAGTCCCCGGCGGTACCTGCGCCGCCTGCGCCCCGCCGAACATTGCTATCATACTTACGGCCAGGAGCGTTCGCGTGATGTGATTGTTTTTATGTAATGTCATTTCCCTTTGCCTTTAACGTACGGAGTTATTCCCCCTTCCACACTTAGTCGCAGAATTTCAATAAAGCAATATTTTTCAGCAACCTATAAGATTTCGATCGGCTCACCGAAGCGAAACGCGAAAACATATCGCTTTTTCCAATCCATGTAGAATTTTATGCTAGTCAAACGCGGCAAAAACTAAGTAAAGATGGGTAAAAGCATTAGGGCTTCACGCTTGTTTTTCTTATTCTTTATCCCTAATTACATCTG
>OIEQ01000825.1_pt1 | contig 13577 bp, 10 predicted proteins | sample 1581841 | NCBI WGS metagenome assembly OIEQ01 (sample SAMN03281020, study PRJEB24777) | human gut metagenome | isolation source: fecal sample PR170 from 1 month old male Malay infant, vaginal delivered... | place: Singapore | collected 2005-12-29
ATGCCTTTCGCCATGCTGCTGTTGGCCCCCAGCCTGATTTTGCTGGGGGGCCTGGTGGCCTGGCCAATGATTTCCAACATTGAAATCAGTTTTTTACGTTTACCGCTGAACCCGCGTATTGATGCGATGTTCGTCGGCCTGGATAACTACATTCGCATTCTGGGCGATGCTGCGTTCTGGCACTCCCTGTGGATGACGTTCTGGTATACGGCGCTGGTCGTACTCGGCAGCACCGGGTTGGGACTGGCCGTAGCGATCTTCTTTAACCGTGAATTCCGCATGCGGAAAACGGCACGTTCACTGGTGATTCTGTCCTACGTGACGCCGTCTATTTCACTAGTATTTGCCTGGAAATACATGTTCAACAACGGCTACGGGATTGTGAACTACCTGGGCGTTGATCTGCTGCATCTCTACGATCAGGCGCCGCTGTGGTTCGATAATCCTGGCAGCAGTTTTGTCCTGGTTGTGCTGTTCGCCATCTGGCGTTACTTCCCGTACGCCTTTATCTCGTTCCTCGCAATTTTGCAGACCATTGATAAATCATTGTACGAAGCGGCAGAGATGGACGGGGCGAATGCCTGGCAGCGTTTTCGTATCGTGACGTTGCCCGCCATCATGCCGGTGCTGGCCACGGTGGTCACGCTGCGAACCATCTGGATGTTCTACATGTTTGCGGATGTGTATCTGCTCACCACCAAGGTCGACATTCTGGGCGTATATCTCTACAAAACCGCCTTTGCGTTCAATGACCTGGGTAAAGCAGCCGCCATTTCCGTTGTGCTGTTTGTGATCATCTTCGCGGTCATTCTGCTGACCAGAAAAAGGGTAAACCTCAATGGCAACAAATAAACGCGTTCTGGGCCGTATCGGTTTTTATCTGGGACTGGCGGTATTCCTGATTATCACGCTGTTTCCGTTTTTTGTAATGTTGATGACGTCATTCAAAAGCGCGAAAGAGGCGATCTCGCTGCACCCGACCATTCTGCCGCAGGAGTGGACGCTACAGCACTACATCGACATCTTTAACCCGCTGATTTTCCCGTTTGTGGATTACTTCCGTAACAGCATGGTGGTGTCGCTGACCTCCTCGGTCATTGCGGTGTTTCTCGGTACGCTGGGCGCGTATGCGTTATCCAAACTGCGCTTTAAAGGGCGCACGACGATCAATGCGAGCTTCTACACCGTCTATATGTTCTCCGGGATCCTGCTGGTGGTGCCGCTGTTCAAAATCATCACCGCGCTCGGCATTTATGACACCGAACTGGCGCTGATCATCACCATGGTGACGCAGACGTTGCCTACCGCGGTCTTTATGCTGCGCAGCTATTTCGACACCATCCCGGACGAAATCGAAGAAGCCGCGATGATGGACGGCCTGAACCGCCTGCAAATCATCTTCCGCATCACCGTGCCGCTGGCGATCTCGGGTCTGGTGTCGGTCTTTGTCTACTGCTTCATGGTGGCGTGGAATGACTATCTGTTCGCCTCCATTTTCCTGTCCAGCGCCAGCAACTTCACGTTGCCGGTGGGGCTGAACACGCTCTTCAGTACGCCAGATTACATCTGGGGTCGCATGATGGCGGCATCGCTGGTAACGGCACTTCCGGTCGTCATTATGTATGCCCTGTCTGAACGTTTCATTAAAAGTGGTTTGACCGCCGGCGGCGTGAAGGGCTGAGGCGGCCGATATTAACAAGGAGTCAGTCATGAAAAAATTAGTTGCGACAGCGCCTCGTGTAGCGGCGCTGGTGGAATACGAAGATCGTCCTGTTGCAGCACATGAGGTGAAGATTCGTGCCCGTTATGGTGCCCCGAAACACGGCACCGAAGTCGTGGATTTCCGCGCGGCAAGCCCGTTCATCGATGAAGAGTTCAACGCTGAGTGGCAGATGTTTACCCCGCGTGAAAAAGGTGCAGCGCGCGGCATCGAATTTGGTAAATTCCAGCTGGGGAACATGATCGTCGGCGACATTATCGAATGTGGTGCGGACGTGACGGAATACCAGATCGGCGACAGCGTCTGCTGCTACGGCCCGTTGCAGGAAACGGTCATCGTAAACGCGGTGAACAACTATAAGCTGCGCAAAATGCCGCAGGGCGCATCCTGGAAAAACGCCGTTTGCTACGATCCGGCGCAGTTCGCCATGAGCGGCGTGCGTGATGCTAACGTCCGCGTAGGGGATTTCGTCGTGGTTGTGGGGCTGGGCGCGATTGGCCAGATTGCGATTCAGCTGGCGAAAAAAGCCGGCGCGTCAGTGGTTATTGGTGTCGATCCTATCGAACATCGCTGTGAGATCGCCCGCCGTCACGGTGCAGACCACTGCCTGAACCCAATCGGTACCGATGTCGGTCTGGAAATTAAGAAACTGACCGGCAAGCAGGGCGCCGATGTGATCATCGAAACCAGCGGATTTGCAGATGCGCTGCAATCTGCGCTGCGCGGTCTCGCCTACGGTGGAACGATCTCCTACGTGGCTTTCGCCAAGCCGTTTGCGGCAGGCTTCAACCTTGGTCGCGAAGCACACTTCAATAACGCCAAAATTGTCTTCTCCCGCGCATGCAGTGAACCCAACCCGGATTATCCGCGCTGGAGCCGCAAGCGTATTGAAGAGACCTGCTGGGAATTGCTGATGAACGGTTATCTCAATTGCGAAGATCTGATCGACCCGGTCGTCACCTTCACCACCAGCCCGGAAAGCTATATGAAGTATGTCGATCAGCACCCGGAACTCAGTATCAAAATGGGCGTCACTTTTTAAGCTAAGGACAGCAATCATGAAAATCGCAACACAAAACCAGGCCTTTTTCCCGACCGCTATCATGGAAAAATTCGAATACATCAAAGCGATGGGATTTGATGGCTACGAAATTGATGGCCGACTGCTGGTGGAAAACCTCGACGAAGTAAAAGCGGCTATCAAAGCCACCGGCCTGCCGGTCACGACGGCCTGTGGCGGATACGATGGCTGGATCGGGGATTTCATTGAAGAACGCCGCCTGAACGGTCTACAGCAGATTGAACGCATTCTGGAAGCGCTGGCAGAAGTGGGCGGAAAAGGGATTATCGTTCCGGCTGCCTGGGGGATGTTTACCTTCCGTCTGCCGCCAATGACTTCGCCACGTAGTCTGGACGGCGATCGCAAAGCGGTCAGCGCTTCCCTGCGCTGGCTGGATGAGGTGGCAGCGCGCACCGGTACTACCGTCTACCTGGAGCCGCTGAACCGCTATCAGGATCATATGATCAACACTCTGGCCGACGCGCGTCGTTATATCGAAGAGAACGGCCTGAAGCACGTGCAGATCATCGGTGATTTCTACCACATGAATATTGAAGAAGACTCCCTGACGGAAGCGCTGCATCAGAACCGCGACCTGCTGGGTCATGTGCACATTGCTGATAATCACCGCTATCAGCCGGGCAGCGGCAGCCTCGATTTCGCCAGCCTGTTCGATCAGCTGCGTGCCGATAATTATCAGGGTTACGTCGTGTACGAGTGCCGGGTGCGTGCCGACGATCCGGCTCAGGCCTATAAGGACTCTCTCACTTACTTGCGTGAATGCTAAGGATGACGAGCGTGATGAGTGCTTCTACACCTTTGCCTCTGCGCGTCGCCATCATTGGCGCCGGGCAGGTTGCAGACAAAGTGCATGCCTCGTATTACGCCACGCGCAGTGATGTTCAAATGGTGGCTGTCATGGACAGCCGCCTTGAGCAGGCACAGGCGTTCGCGGAACGTTATGCTATTCCATCGGCATGGCAGGACGCTCACGAGATGTTGCAGGAAGTAAAACCGGATGTGGTGAGCGTCTGTTCGCCTAACCGGTTCCATTTTGAACATGTGATGGCGGCTCTCGAAGCAGGTTGTCATGTGATGTGTGAAAAGCCGCCGGCGATGACGCCGCACCAGGCGGATGAGATGCGTCTCGCGGCGCGCAAGGCCGGAAAAGTCCTCGCGTACGATTTTCACCATCGCTTTGCGCTGGATACCCAGCACCTGCGCGATGCGGTAATGAACGGAACGCTCGGTGAAATTTACTTCACCTCCGCGCAGGCGCTGCGTCGTTGCGGTGTGCCGGGGTGGGGCGTTTTCACCAATAAATCGCTCCAGGGCGGCGGGCCGCTGATCGATATCGGCATTCATATGCTGGACGCCGCGATGTACGTGCTGGGTTTCCCGCCCGTGAAGCGGGTAACCGCGCACAGCTTCCAGAGACTGGGGAACCGGAAACACACCGGCCAGTTTGGCGAATGGGATCCTGCGCAGTTTACCGTGGAAGATGCCCTGTTTGGCACGATTGAGTTCTGCAACGGTGGCATTCTGCGTCTGGACACCTCTTTTGCGCTTAATATCCGCGAGCAGTCGATCATGAACGTCTCTTTCTGCGGTGAGAAGGCGGGTGCAACGCTGTTCCCGGCACACATTTATAACGACGAAGCCGGTGTTTTACAGACGCTGACCCAGCGGGAAGAAGCTGACGATCGCCGACATCTGCGCAGTATGGACGCGTTTGTTCGCCACGTATTGGGCGAGCCGGTCATGATTGCCGATGCGGAGCAGGGGCTGGTGATCCAGCAATTAGTCGCGGCGTTATATGAAGCCGCGGAAACAGGGGAAAGCGTGACGTTATGCTGAACCAGTCTGTATTAACCGATCCGAGCTTTTGCCCGCATAGCCTGAATAAGTACGCGTCCATTATGGCCTGCGGCAATGGCTACATGGGCATTCGCGCCACGCATGAAGAAGATTACACCCAGCAGACCAGAGGCATGTATCTCGCGGGGCTGTATCATCGCGCGGGACGCAACGAAACCACAGAGCTGATCAATCTGCCGGATGTCACCGGGGTTGAAGTTGAGCTGGACGGCGTCAATTTCACGCTCCTTTCAGGCGAAATTCTTGAGTGGCAACGCGAGCTGGCCTTTGCTAACGGCGAACTGCATCGTAACGTTGTCTGGCGTTCGCCGGACGGAAAACGCTATCGCCTCGAGAGCCGTCGTTTTGTTTCGCTGGACCAGTTGCCCTTAGTGGCAATGCGGCTCTCGATTACACCGCTTGATGGCGCCGCTCAGGCCGTGCTGAAAACCGGCATAGATGCGACACAGACGAACAGCGGCAGGCAGCATCTGGATGAAATCTCGGTCAGGGTTTTTGACCAGCACTACATGCAGGGTGTGTATGAAACGCAGGACCGGGCGTCTGAAGTTGTTGTTTCGGCGTTTTGTCAGCTCTCCGCTCAGAGCGACAGCTGTTTCACCGCCAAAAATCGTCGCCTCAGCGTTCATCATTCTCTGACTATCTCGCAAGGTGACACCGTCACGCTTGAGAAGATCGTCTGGCTGACCCATCGCAGCGATAAAGCGCTCTCACAGGAGTCTTTCGCCCGCAACGCGCTGGCCGATCTCAAAGTCTGCGCGGCAAGAGGCTACGATGCGTTGCTTGAAAGCTCAGCGTACGCCTGGAAAGCGGTATGGCGTGACGCTCGGGTGGAAGTGACTTGTGCAGAACAGCAGGATCAGCTTGCGCTGGATTATGCCGTCTGGCACCTGACGACAATGACGCCAGCCCATAGCGAAAGAAGCAGCATTGCCGCGAAAGGGCTGACGGGGGAAGGGTACAAAGGGCACGTCTTCTGGGATACCGAAATTTTCCTGTTGCCGTTCCATCTGTTTACCCGTCCACAGATTGCCCGCAGCCTGCTGCGCTATCGCTGGCTGAATCTTTCTGGCGCGCGTGAAAAAGCACGCCGTAACGGTTGGCCGGGCGCGTTGTTCCCGTGGGAAAGCGCCGCCAGCGGAGAGGAAGAGACGCCAGAATTCGCAGCCATTAACATCCGCACCGGGGTTCGCCAGAAGGTCGCCTCCGCACTCGCTGAACACCACATCGTGGCTGATATTGCCTGGGCCGTTGTCGCTTACTGGCAGGCAACACACGACGATGCCTTTATGCGCAATGAGGGTCTGACGCTGCTGATGGAAACCGCTTCGTTCTGGATGGGACGCGCGACGGAAATTAATGGTCGTCTTGAGATCCATGACGTGATCGGACCGGATGAATACACCGAGCATGTCAACAACAACGCTTACACCAACTATCTGGCCTGGCACAACGTGGCCTGCGCGCGTCAGTTTATGGCGAAATTTGGGCGTGAAGATGCGCGTTTTACGGAGAATGCCGGTAAGTTCCTGGCGCGCCTGTGGCTGCCAGAGGCCGACGCAGAGGGTGTGATCCCGCAGGATGATACCTTCATGGCAAAACCTGCCATCGATCTGAGCCGCTATAAAGCCAAAGCGGGTAAGCAAACCATTCTGCTTGATTACTCTCGCGCGGAAGTGAACGAGATGCAGATCCTGAAGCAGGCCGACGTGGTGATGCTTAACTACCTGCTGCCGGAACGGTTTACGCCGCAGCAATGTGCCGCCAATCTGGCGTTCTACGAGCCACGCACGATCCATGATTCATCCCTGAGTAAAGCCATTCACGGCATTGTGCTCGCACGCTGCGGTGACACCGAGGGGGCGTATGCCTTCTGGCGCGATGGGATTGCCATCGACCTGGGGGACGACCCGCACAGCAGTGATGACGGTATTCATGCCGCCGCCACCGGTGCGATCTGGTTGGGCGCCATTCAGGGATTTGCTGGCCTGCACATTAGCGAAGGGGAGCTGCATCTTGCGCCGAAGCTGCCTGCTCACTGGCAGAAACTCGCCTTCCCACTGCGGTGGCGGGGCGCAACAATGCACATTACCTGTGAAGATGACCTGTTAACCATTGAAACCACCGCACCTGTCACGTTGACGCTGTGGGGTAAAACGCTGCATGTATCAGGGCGGAAGGTCTGTGAACGTAAGGACTTTCTTGTACCTGTTAATGGGACCGCTACCACGGAGGGGCGCCATGACGCTTAACGCTGTTGTATTCGATCTGGACGGGGTGATCACCGATACCGCGCATCTTCACTTTCTGGCCTGGCGCGCCGTGGCGGAGGAGATTGGTATCACCTTCGATGAAGTATTTAACGAACAGCTGAAGGGAATAAGCCGTATGGACTCCCTCCAGCGCATTTTGATACATGGCGGGAAAGAGGGGATGTTCAGTGACGAGCAGCGCCTGGCGCTGGCGAGGAAAAAAAACGCGCTTTACGTCCAGTCGCTGTCATCACTGACGCAGGATTCGCTGCTGCCGGGTATTCGCGACGTGCTGGCGGATATTCGCGCCGCGAAGGTCAAAATTGGCCTGGCATCCGTATCGCTTAATGCTCCTGGGATTTTGCACGCGTTGGGTATTCATCAGGCTTTCGATTTTTGCGCCGATGCTTCGCGTATTAGCCGCTCAAAGCCGGACCCGGAAATCTTCCTTGCGGCCTGTAAAGGACTGAACGTGCGTCCTGAAGAGGCCATTGGTATCGAAGATGCCGCCGCAGGGGTAGATGCGATCAACGCCGCAGGAATGCTGTCGGTCGGGATTGGGCCTGGCCTGAACCATGCGGGATTACAACTTCATTCAACGCAGGAACTGACCTGGGAACGCCTGACGGCGTTCTGGGCATCCCGGGCGTATTGATAAGGAATTAATAATGGCTCAACTGTCTCTGAAACACATTCAGAAAATTTATGATAACCAGGTCCACGTGGTGAAGGATTTCAACCTCGAAATTGAAGACAAAGAATTTATCGTCTTCGTCGGTCCATCGGGTTGTGGGAAATCCACGACGCTGCGAATGATTGCCGGCCTCGAGGAGATCAGCGCGGGTGAACTGATTATTGACGGGGTTTGCATGAATGATGTTCCCGCCAAGTCCCGTGATATCGCGATGGTCTTCCAGAACTATGCGCTCTATCCGCATATGACGGTCTACGACAACATGGCGTTTGGCCTGAAAATGCAAAAAATTGCGCCCTCCGTCATTGAAGAACGCGTTACCTGGGCGGCACAGATCCTGGGCTTGCGCGATTACCTCCAGCGTAAACCTGGCGCGTTGTCCGGCGGTCAGCGTCAGCGCGTGGCGTTAGGCAGGGCGATAGTGCGCGAAGCGGGGGTGTTCCTGATGGATGAGCCCTTATCCAACCTCGATGCCAAACTTCGTGTGCAGATGCGCGCTGAAATTAGCAAGCTGCATCAGAAGCTTAATACCACCATGATTTACGTCACGCACGATCAGACGGAAGCCATGACGATGGCGACCCGCATCGTGATTTTAAAGGACGGCATCATTCAGCAGGTGGGCGCGCCGAAGCAGGTCTACAACGAGCCGGCGAATATGTTCGTTGCAGGATTTATTGGCTCACCGGCGATGAACTTCATTCGTGGCGCAATCGACGACCGCTATTTTGTGACGGAAACGCTGCGTCTGGAGATCCCGGAGGACAAGCTGGCCGTACTGAATGCGCAAGGTTACCAGCGTAAAGCGGTTGTCTTTGGGATCCGTCCGGAAGATATTCTCACCGTACAGCGAAGCGGCGAAAACATCACGGCGAAGATCAGCGTTGCTGAGCTGACCGGGGCTGAATTTATGCTTTATGCCACCGTGGGTGGGCATGAACTGGTTGTCCGTGCGGGAGCGGCGGATGATTACGTTGCCGGAGATAATATCGGCATCCAGTTCGACATGAATAAGTGCCATTTCTTCGATGCTGATACTGAAACAGCTATTAGATAAGAAAGGTGTTCGCCGGAAATGAAAGTTTCCGGTTTTTTGTATGTTAATTATAAAGGAATATTTTAATGAGTACTCTACTAAGAAGTGCTGCGCTCGTCCTGTGCGCAGGGGTGAGCTGCGCGCAAGCAACTGAATCAGCCAAACAGTGGGAATTTAATATTGGTGCCATGTATGAAATTGAAAACGTCGAAGGTCAGGCCGACGATAAAGATGGATTATATGAACCCTCCGTGTGGTTTAATGCCACTTGGGATGCATGGACCATTTCGCTGGCTATGTATCAGGAAGGGCCGGTTGATTACAGTAGCATGACGCGCGGCACCTATTTCGATCGCCCCGAGGTAGAATTACGCTATCGTATTATTGGTACCGATGATTTCACGCTGGGACTGACGGGTGGTTTCCGTAATTACAGCTATCATTTCAAAGATGAGGATGGCGCGAAAGCGGGCAGCGCAAATATGCAGCGCTATAAAATTCAACCGGACTGGGATGTAAAATTAACCGATGACTGGCGTTTTGGCGGATGGTTTGCCATGTACCAGTTTGCGAATGACCTGGCAAAAACCGGTTATTCTGACAGCCGTGTTGAAACGGAAACCGGTTTTACCTGGACAATTAACGAAACCGTCTCTGCAAAAGTTAATTACTATTTAGAGCGGGGTTTCAATATGGACAGTTCACGTAATAACGGTGAATTCTCCACTCAGGAAATTCGCGCCTATCTGCCGATTTCATTGGGTCAGACGACACTAACGCCTTATACCCGTCTGGGACTCGATCGCTGGTCAAACTGGGACTGGCAAGACGATCCTGAGCGTGAAGGACATGATTTCAACCGTTTGGGTATGCTGTACGCCTATGATTTTAACAATGGTTTATCCATGACGCTGGAATATGCCTACGAATGGGAAAACCATGACGAAGGGGAAAGTGACCGCTTCCACTATGCCGGTATCGGCGTGAATTACGCGTTTTGATAACACTTCACCAGGGGCGTTTGCCCCTGGTTTTTAGCGTAATGAAGCCGCATCTGAAAAATGCGTTTCAACCAATACCTTATGCGGGGCAGGTTTACCCGCAATGCACCTGAACAACAAATCGCAGCTCTCTTCGCCCAGCTTTCTCGTGGGGATATCAAAACCGCCTGGTGCAGGGGTTAAAATGAGAGATAGCATCGGGTCGCTGTATCCTGCCATTGCGACCTGTTCCGGGATCGTCAGATTTAGCTCATCCGCGGCACGATAAAGACTTAGCAATTTCATGCTGTCCGTCGCAAAAACTGCATCAGGCGGGTTGTCTGATGAGAGTAGCTGACAGGCCGCCTGAAGCGCGCTTTCATGGGTATATCCGCCATCAATAACCCAGTCCGGATTAATCGCAATACCGTGCTTCTCAAGGCTCGATTTATAGCCCGCCAGGCGATCGATAGAAACGTGATAATCGAGCGGGGCATGCAGGCAGGCAATTTTAGTGCGACCATGTTTGATAAATGAGTCGGTTAATATGGCGCTGTCGTGGAAATTATCCGTGTCGACAGAATAGATATTCTGGTAATTGCCTTCCACTTTACCAATAACGACCACGGGCACACCGTATTCGTCCAGCGTCGCGAAAAAAGACTCGTTCGCCGGCGAGCTTAGCATGATGATCCCTTTGATCATCTTCTGCTTTATTTTACCCACGCATTTTTGCAGATCATCTTCGCTGCTTTTGGACGTTTGTAAAATAACATCAAAACCTTCTTCTTCTGCTTTTGCCGTTATGGCATGCAGTACATCAGAGAAAAACGGATTCCCTGCGGTGGTTTTGGTTGAACGGGTCGAAATAACCATAATGGCGTCGAAGCCAGAAGAGGTGAGTGCGCGGGCAAGTTTATTCGGTTGATAATTTAATTCTTCTATCGCCTTCAACACCTTTTCGCGCGCTTCAGGAGAAATATTCGTTTGTTTATTCAGAACGCGCGACACGGTTGATTTCGAAACGCCAGCAACGCGGGCAATATCATAGATGGTGGGTGACATACACCTTACTCACTCCAGACGGACAGCAATTGCGCCCATCTTACTGGAGAGAAAACGGCAATAGCAATAATTAAGAATTGATAATCAACGATCTGCCCCAATTTACTGTATTCTGAAGTGACTTTTTTCAGGGTTCCAGGCAATGAAGGACGGCGATGAAGCGACTTAAAAACGAATTCAATTCTCTGGTGAACCGTGGCGTTGATCGCCATTTGCGTCTTGCCGTGACGGGGCTGAGCCGCAGCGGTAAGACAGCATTCATTACGGCGATGGTCAATCAGCTGTTGAACCTGCATGCAGGGGCGCGCCTGCCACTGCTTAGCGCAGTGCGCGAGGAGCGGTTGCTGGGGGTGAAACGCGTACCGCAACGTGATTTTGGCATCCCCCGTTTCACCTATGATGAAGGTCTGGCGCAGTTATACGGGGAACCTCCCGCCTGGCCCACCCCGACGCGTGGCGTGAGCGAAATCCGTCTTGCGCTGCGTTTCCGCTCGAATGAATCCCTGATGCGTCACTTCAAAGAAACGTCCACGCTCTATCTCGAAATTGTGGATTATCCGGGAGAATGGCTGCTCGATTTACCGATGCTGGCGCAGGATTACCTGAACTGGTCCCGACAGATGACCGGTTTGTTGCAGGGGCAGCGGGCAGAGTGGTCGACCCAATGGCGCCAGCTTTGCGAAGGGCTGGACCCGCTGGCGCCGGCGAATGAAAACCGTCTGGCCGTCATAGCCGAAGCCTGGACGGATTACCTGCATCAGTGCAAGCAGGAGGGGTTGCATTTCATTCAGCCGGGCCGCTTCGTTCTGCCGGGTGATTTAGCCGGTGCTCCCGCGCTACAGTTTTTCCCGTGGCCGGACGTTGACAGCATCGGCGAATCGAAACTGGCGCAGGCGGACAAGACCACCAACGCCGGTATGCTCCGCGAGCGATACAATTATTACTGTGAGAAGGTGGTTAAGGGCTTTTATAAAAATCACTTTTTACGCTTTGACCGCCAGATCGTGCTGGTGGACTGCCTGCAACCGCTCAACAGCGGGCCGCAGGCGTTCAATGATATGCGGCTGGCGCTGACGCAGCTGATGCAAAGCTTTCATTATGGCCAGCGTACGCTGTTTCGCCGTTTGTTCTCGCCGGTCATCGACAAGCTGCTGTTTGCCGCCACAAAAGCTGACCATGTGACGGTCGATCAGCACGCCAACATGGTATCCCTGCTGCAACAGCTGGTGCAGGATGCCTGGCAGAATGCGGCCTTCGAAGGGATCAGCATGGACTGTCTGGGGCTGGCGTCCGTACAGGCTACGCAGAGTGGGTTGATTGACCTGAATGGCGAGAAAATTCCGGCCCTGCGGGGCAACCGTCTCAGCGACGGCGAACCGCTCACGGTCTATCCGGGGGAAGTTCCGGCGCGTCTGCCGGGCCAGGCTTTCTGGCAAAGCCAGGGTTTTCAGTTCGAAGCCTTCCGTCCGCAGAGCATGAACGTTGATCAGCCATTGCCGCATATCCGTCTGGATGCTGCGCTGGAGTTTTTAATTGGAGATAAATTGCGATGACGGAACCGTTAAAACCACGCATTGATTTTACCGGCCAGCTTGAGCAGACGCCCCATGAGGCGTTTAAAACGGCGCAAACCTTCAGCGGCCCGCAGGCTGACAACTTTGCTCCCGTGCTGGCAGACGAGCCGATGGTTGAAGAGGGGCAGGCGGAAGCGGTGGTTGATGCGGCACTGCGCCCGAAACGCAGCCTGTGGCGTAAGATGGTGACCGCCGGGTTAGCCCTTTTTGGTGTGAGCGTAATCGGCCAGGGCGTGCAGTGGGGCGTCAATGCCTGGCAAACGCAGGACTGGGTGGCGCTGGGGGGATGCGCCGCCGGGGCGTTGATTGTTGGTGCGGGCGTTGGCTCAGTCGTCAGCGAGTGGCGTCGCCTCTGGCGTTTGCGTCAGCGTGCCCACGAACGCGATGAAGCGCGGGATCTGCTGCACAGTCACGGCACAGGTAAAGGGCGTGCTTTTTGTGAAAAGCTTGCGGCTCAGGCCGGGATAGATCACTCTCACCCGGCGCTTCAGCGCTGGTATGCGGCGATCCACGAAACCCAGAATGACCAGGAAGTGGTCACGCTCTATGCGCACATTGTTCAGCCGGTACTGGATGCGCAGGCTCGTCGTGAGATCAGCCGTTCGGCGGCGGAATCTACCCTGATGATCGCCGTCAGTCCGCTGGCAATGGTGGACATGGCCTTTATCGCCTGGCGCAACCTGCGTCTGATCAACCGCATCGCCAGGCTGTACGGCATTGAGCTTGGCTATTACAGCCGACTGCGCCTGTTCAAACTGGTGTTGCTGAATATCGCCTTCGCCGGGGCAAGCGAACTGGTACGGGAGGTCGGGATGGACTGGATGTCGCAGGATCTTGCGGCGCGTCTCTCTGCCCGGGCGGCGCAGGGGATTGGTGCCGGTCTGCTGACGGCACGCCTGGGTATCAAAGCGATGGAGGTTTGTCGTCCACTCCCCTGGATCGATGGCGATAAGCCGCGGCTGGGGGATTTCCGTCGCGAATTGATTGGCCAGCTTAAAGAGACGCTCAATAAAAAACCTGCTCAGTGAGGTTTTGTTTACTAATCGTGCGGGCTGTCAATATTTGTTGACAGCCACCTTCCCGAACACCGTGATCTGACATATCATTTTACTGTTATTGGCTTAAACGGTGAATTTCCCATGCGTCTGGAAGTCTTTTGTGAGGACCGTCTCGGTCTGACCCGCGAGTTACTCGATCTTCTTGTTTTACGTAGCATTGATTTACGTGGCATAGAGATCGACCCTGTCGGGCGAATTTACCTCAATTTTGCCGAAATTGAATTTAATACCTTCAGCAGCCTGATGGCGGAAATCCGCCG
>OIEQ01000827.1_pt1 | contig 13540 bp, 9 predicted proteins | sample 1581841 | NCBI WGS metagenome assembly OIEQ01 (sample SAMN03281020, study PRJEB24777) | human gut metagenome | isolation source: fecal sample PR170 from 1 month old male Malay infant, vaginal delivered... | place: Singapore | collected 2005-12-29
CCTTGAAATACCACCCTTTAATGGCTGGTGTTCTAACGTAGACCCGTAATCCGGGTTGCGGACAGTGTCTGGTGGGTAGTTTGACTGGGGCGGTCTCCTCCCAAAGAGTAACGGAGGAGCACGAAGGTTAGCTAATCCTGGTCGGACATCAGGAGGTTAGTGCAATGGCATAAGCTAGCTTGACTGCGAGCGTGACGGCGCGAGCAGGTGCGAAAGCAGGTCATAGTGATCCGGTGGTTCTGAATGGAAGGGCCATCGCTCAACGGATAAAAGGTACTCCGGGGATAACAGGCTGATACCGCCCAAGAGTTCATATCGACGGCGGTGTTTGGCACCTCGATGTCGGCTCATCACATCCTGGGGCTGAAGTAGGTCCCAAGGGTATGGCTGTTCGCCATTTAAAGTGGTACGCGAGCTGGGTTTAGAACGTCGTGAGACAGTTCGGTCCCTATCTGCCGTGGGCGCTGGAGAATTGAGGGGGGCTGCTCCTAGTACGAGAGGACCGGAGTGGACGCATCACTGGTGTTCGGGTTGTCATGCCAATGGCACTGCCCGGTAGCTAAATGCGGAAGAGATAAGTGCTGAAAGCATCTAAGCACGAAACTTGCCCCGAGATGAGTTCTCCCTGAGACTTTAAGTCTCCTGAAGGAACGTTGAAGACGATGACGTTGATAGGCCGGGTGTGTAAGCGCAGCGATGCGTTGAGCTAACCGGTACTAATGAACCGTGAGGCTTAACCTTACAACGCCGAAGATGTTTTGGCGGATTTGAGAGAATTTTCAGCTTAGATTCAGAGTTGAGTACGCAATAATTTGCGCAGCAGCAAGGCGACAAGCGACGGAAAGGAAGGAGCATACTAAAGTATGTGACTGACTTTACGAGCGCAGGCAACGCAGCTGATGCGATAAAGAATTGCGTACTGAGCACAAAGAATTTGCCTGGCGGCACTAGCGCGGTGGTCCCACCTGACCCCATGCCGAACTCAGAAGTGAAACGCCGTAGCGCCGATGGTAGTGTGGGGTCTCCCCATGTGAGAGTAGGGAACTGCCAGGCATCAAATAAAGCAGAAAGCCCGGTCGAAAGACCGGGCTTTTTGTTTTTGCGTTTAAAAAGAACCCCGTCCCGAAAGGTGCGGGGTTTTTTGCTGTGTGGGGTATATCTCACCGGTGGCGCTGCGCTTACCGGGGCTACAAAACCGTACCCCGGACAAAGTGCGCAGCACCGCCTTTATTGCTTCGCAAAATAGCGTGACGAATGCTTGTGGCATGGTCAACCGGATAGTGAATTTACCGGATGATACAAGTCGGAAAATAATTATCAGCAGCTACGATTAATATTATTTCTTTATTTCAGCGCCATTATATTGTGCCCCGGTAAAATAATGATGCGGCCTCTTCCTCCCACAAAATAACGCGTTTACGCTTCAGAAAAAATATTTCCGTGACTGGATACTTCGCTTCCGGATGTATTGTGGCGAACGGTATGCTTCTTCCCTGTTTTTGTCTAAATGAGCTTTATCATTAACACTTTGTTAACTTGATCTGGTTTATATGGCAGCAAATTTGATATACAAAGGGGGATGATTGCCTGTATGGATGCTGCCCGAAATACCTTGCGAGACATATGCTGGTTCTCGGCTGGCAAATGAGAATAGAAATGAAAATCCTGCTTAACTGGTCGCCATTGCGCCAGCTCTTCACTTACATTCAGGAGCGCTTTACCTTTCTGGTGCTGCTCTGCTGGCCAGCGATAATCTGGCTGTTCTGCCGGGTCGGCGTATGGCTTACGGATAACCTGTATGAACTGCTGGGGAAATCACCCGCCCAGTCCTTCACCGTGTATCTGCAGCCGTTTATGACCCCCGGCACGCTGCTGCGCATCTCCATCAGCTGGGTGGTGTTGCTGTTCATTCTCTTCAGTATGGCGATGGCCTTCACCTGGGGTTTACGTCGCTTTATGAATCGCCATAAATAAACCATTCGGCCGCCGTAAGTCGACGGCCCTTCTTAAGCCTTTATGCCATCTCACCAATAGTCTTACGAAAACGCAGCAACGCGATAGTAAAGAACACTCCGCCGATAGCCAGCAAGGTTAAGAACTGCGGCCAGACGATGGCGAAGCTGGCGCCTCGATACAATATCGCCTGCGCCAGGCTGACGAAGTGGGTGGTCGGCATGGTCAACATAATATCCTGTACCAGCTGCGGCATACTTTCTCGCGGCGTGGATCCGCCGGAGAGCATCTGCAGCGGCAGTAAGACCAGGATCATCAGCAGCCCCAGCTGCGGCATCGAGCGGGCGAGGGTGCCCATAAAAATGCCGATCGAGGTAGTGGCGAACAGGCTGAGCGCCACCCCCAGCATAAACAGGGGAATCGACCCTTCAATGGGCACCTGCAAAATCCCCTGTACCATCAGTATCAGTGACAACCCGGAGACCACCAGCACCACCAGGCCCATCGACCAGATCTTGGCCAGCATAATTTCAAACGGCGTGACCGGCATCACCAGCAGATGCTCAATGGTGCCATGTTCCCGCTCGCGGATCAGCGCCGAACCGGTGAGGACAATGGCCAGCATGGTGATATTGTTGATGATCGCCATCACCGCGCCAAAGCGCTCCTGCTCAAGGTTAGGATTAAAACGCATCCTGACCGCCAGCTCTACCGGCAGCACGCTGTTATCCCGATAGCGGGCGATAAAACTGTTTACTTCGCCGGTGATAATATTCTGGATGTAACCGTTGCCGGTAAAGGCCTGACTCATGCGCGTGGCGTCGACGTTGACCTGGATTTCCGGCTGCCGACCGGCCAGTACATCGCGCTGGAAGTTAGGCGGGATGTTGATGGCGAACGTGTAGCGCCCGGCATCCAGCCCGGCGTCCATCTCATCAGCGGTGATCAGCTCCGGCTCAAGAAACCAGGGACGGTAAAAAGCGTTAATAATGCGTGAGGAGAGCTGTGATTTATCCATATCAGCAACCGCGATCGGCGCCAGGTGCAGCGAACCGGGCATCACCGTGGCCGAGGAGTACACCGACACGGTAAACGCAAACACGATCAGCGCCAGCATCGCTTTATCACCGAGCAGGCTGCGCAGCTCTTTGACGCCAAGATTATAAATATTGCGTAATCCGCGCATCATCCCTCCTGTTTCTTCAGCAGCAGCACGCTCAACCCGAGCACCAGCGGCACCGCAATCAGTAGCGGAATGAATGAGCCCCACAAATCGCTAATATTCAGCGCTTTGGAAAAGGTCCCGCGGGCGATAGTCAGGAAGTGGCTGGTCGGGTAGATTTGCCCAATCCAGCGCCCGGGACCTTCCAGCGAGGCCACCGGATCGATCATTCCGGAAAACTGGGTTGCCGGGATCAGCGTAATAATCGCGGTACCGAAAATAGCGGCGATTTGGCTCTTCATAAAGGTTGAGATCAGCAGCCCCAGACCAGTGGCGATGGTGACATACAGCAGCGCCGCCAGGGTCAGCGTCAGGAAACTCCCCTTATGCGCGACGCCAAAGACAAAGACCGACAGCGCGCACAGCAGGAAGAAGTTAAACATCCCCAGTACGATGTAAGGCAGCTGCTTGCCGAGCAGGAATTCGCTGCGGGTGGTTGGCGTCACGTACAAGTTGATAATCGATCCGAGCTCTTTCTCACGCACTACACTCAGGGCGCTGAGCATCGCCGGGATCATCATCAGCAGCAGCGGGATTACCGCCGGGACGATGGCCGGCAGGCTCTTCACGTCTGGATTGTAGCGATAGCGGGTCTCGATGGAGATGAGCGAGGTATCGCGCTGCGGGCTGCTCTGCCGGCCGGCCATCTCCTGCAGCCAGGCCAGATGCATCGCCTGTACGTAGCCGCGCACGGTTTCCGCGCGGTTGGGCATCGCGCCGTCCACCCACACGCCGATTTGCACCGGCGTGCCGCGGGCGATATCGCGACCAAAGTTCGGCGGGATCTCTATCGCCACCGCCAGCTCGCCGTCGCGCATCCGGCGGTCCAGTTCGTCATAGCTGTGCAGCGGCGCCTGTTCGATAAAGTAGCGTGAGCCAGCGAGATTCTGCGACCAGCCCTGGCTGCTGAGGGTTTGATCGCGGTCGAGGACGGCAAAGCGCAGATCCTCAACGTCCATGCTGATCCCATACCCCATGATAAACATCAGGATCACCGTCCCCAGCAGCGCCAGCGTCGATCGTACCGGATCGCGGCGCAGCTCCAGCGCCTCGCGGCGGCTATAGCTAAACAGCCGGCGAAGACTGAAGGCCTGCCGTGGAGCCGTGTGTCCGGAATACGATGCCACAGCAGACGTGGGTTCTTCTGGTACTGGAGAGGACGGCTGGGCCTCTTTAAGCCAGGCGATAAACGCCTCTTCCAGGCTGTTTGAACCGCGCTGCTCGACCAGCGCCTGCGGCGTATCGCTGGCCAGCACTTTGCCGGCGTGCATCAGGGAGATACGATCGCAGCGTTCCGCCTCATTCATAAAGTGGGTGGAGATAAAAATGGTCACCTGATCCTGCCGCGCGAGGTCTACCATCAGCTGCCAGAACATATCCCGCGCCACCGGGTCGACGCCGGAGGTCGGCTCGTCGAGGATCAGCATCTCCGGGCGATGGATGACCGCCACCGCTAACGACAGGCGCTGACGGATCCCCAGCGGCAGATCGACGGGAAGCGCGTCTTCAACCTCGGTCAGCATAAAGCGCTCGCACATTTCCGCCACCCGGCCGGGGATTTCGCCGTCCGGAATATGGAACAGGCGGGCGTGCAGCTCGAGGTTTTGCCGGACGGTCAGCTCGCTATAGAGCGAGAAGGCCTGCGACATATAGCCCACCCGCTGGCGGGTGGCGATATCCTTCGGGTCGACCGGCTGGCCGAACAGCCAGGCTTCACCTTCGCTGGCGGGCAGCAGGCCGGTGAGCATCTTCATGGTGGTGGATTTGCCGCAGCCGTTGGAGCCGAGGAAGCCGAAGATTTCACCGCGGGCGATGCGGAAATTAACGTGGTCGACGGCAACAAAGTTGCCGAAGCGCATGGTCAGGCCGCGCGCTTCGATGGCGATCTCTTCCTCACGGCTGTCGCGCGGTGGGATAACTACCGCCCTATGCGCCTGACGCTGTGCTTCTGGCAGCAGGGCGATAAACGCCTGCTCCAGGGTCTGGCTGCCGGTCTGGGCTTTGAGCTCTGCGGCGCTGCCGGTCGCCAGCACCTCGCCGGCGTTCATCGCCACCAGCCAGTCAAAGCGCTCGGCCTCTTCCATGTAGGCGGTGGCCACCAGCACGCTCATCGCCGGCTGGCGCTGGCGAATACTGTCGATAAGCTCCCAGAATTGCGCCCGGGAGAGGGGATCGACGCCGGTGGTCGGTTCATCAAGGATCAGCAGCTGCGGATCGTGGATCAGCGCGCAGCACAGGCCGAGCTTTTGCTTCATCCCTCCGGAGAGTTTTCCGGCGGGGCGATCGCGAAACGGCGCCAGCCCGGTACTCTGCAGCAGCTCGTTGATGCGCAGTTCGCGCTCGGCTTTATCGTGGCCGAACAGGCGGGCGAAGAAGTCGACGTTTTCATACACCGAGAGAGTGTGATAGAGGTTTTTCCCCAGCCCCTGCGGCATCCACGCGATTTTCGGGCACACCTCGCGGCGGTGATGCACATCGCGCATATCGCCGCCAAGCACCATCACGTTCCCCTGCTCGATGATCCGCGCCCCGGCGATCAGCGAAAGCAGGCTCGATTTGCCGACGCCGTCCGGGCCAATCAGGCCAACCATACGCCGTGCCGGGATCGCCAGACTGATATCGCGCAGCGCGATGGTGGCGCCAAACTGCTGACCAACGTGTTCCAGCAGGGCGACGGGGGGCGAGGTATCCTGCGGCGTTAGTTTCATTGCGGCAACCTCACCGCCAGGGCTTCAGGCCAGGGTTGTTGTTTATCCAGCCGTACGTAAGCCATACCGGGCAGGCCGGTTTTGACATACTCCAGGTGCTGCGCCAGCAGCTCCGGCGGGATACGCGCTTTGACGCGGAACATTAGCTTCAGGCGCTCGTCGCTGGTCTCGACCGTTTTCGGCGTGAACTGGGCGACGCTGGCGACAAAGCTGATATTGGCCGGGATCACCAGATCCGGCGCGGCATCAAGGACCAAGCGCGCTTCGCTGCCGAGCGCCAGCAGACCTGCCTGTTCGGTGGGCAGAAAAAAGGTCATATAGACATCGGCGAGATCGACCATGTTCAGTACCCGGCCACCGGCGGCCAGGACTTCGCCTGGCTCAGCGACGCGATACTGAATGCGGCCGTCGCGGGGGGCTTTCAGCTCGCTATCGTCAATATCGGCGAGGATCCGCCGCTCGGTCGCCTGGGAGGCTTCGACGCGGGTTTGCGCCTGAATAATGCTGGTGCGGGCAGCTTCGATGGCGGCGCGGGCGGCGGAGACCTGGGCTTTCGCCGATTCCAGCGCCGCGCGGGCGCTCTCTGCGGCCGCGCGATCGTCATCCAGCTGCTGGGCAGAGACGGCGCCACGCTGGGAGAGGGTGTTGGAGCGAACATGGCGTTTCGCCGTGGAATCCAGCTCCGCCTGGCGCTGCTTCACTACCGCTTCGCTGGCGCGCATTTCACTTTGTCGCTGATCGAGCAAGGCTCTGGCGGCCAGGACCGCGCTTTCCGCCTCCTTGATTTGCGCGGCGGCTTCAAGACGCTGCTCGTTCAGTACCCGGGTATCCATTCTCGCCAGCACCTCTCCCTGGTGCACGAACTGACCCTCTTTGACCAGAATGGTGTCGATACGCCCGGCGATTTTACTGGCAATATCAACTTCGGTGGCTTCGATTCGGCCGTTGCTGCTGGCAAACCCCGCCGGGAGTCCCGGCGGGCGCAGCAGCCACCATGCGGCGGCGGCGAGCACCACCAGTAAGCCGACAAAATACCCTGCCCAACGTTTCTTTATTTTGTCCATACGCGACTCGCTTGATTCCCTGTGCTGAGTGGTGCGCGTGTTTCCTCCGGCGGGCGGAGCGTCCTTCTTGCGAAGGACGAAAAAGTGGAGGGAGGGCCGCTGACGCCGCGCTCTGCCGCGCCGATGCGCAGCCGCTCGCTGGGCTACTTATGTGGTCATCATCAGCGATCCTGGCCTTAATGAAACACGCATAGTGAGAGCTACCGTTAACGCGATAGTAACAGCCGGGGCGATATTGTCCATACGAAAGACAGGGTCTTGTCGGCGTGTTAACAAAATTATCCGCACAGGGAGTATTTCACCATCTCAGAACAGCACAGGCAGACCCAGCCCACGCTTCACCTCATGCAGCGTCTGCTGTGTGAGGTGGTGGGCGCGTTCGCTGCCCTGGCGCAGCAGCTCCAGCAGCATCCCTTTATCCTGAATAAAAGTGGCCCTGCGTTCGCGGATCGGCGCCAGTAGCGCCTGCAGGCAGGTTTCCAGCTCATTCTTACACTGGCGATCGCCCAGCCCGCCGCGCTGATAGTGGGCTTTCATCTCTGCCACCCGCGCCTTATCGCTGTGGAATGCATCGAGATAGGTAAACACCACGTTGCCCTCGACATGCCCCGGATCGCTGACTCTCAGGTGCGTCGGGTCGGTATACATCGCGCTGACCGCGTGGTGGATCTCCTCCTCTGTGGCCGATAACGTCAGCGTATTGCCCAGCGATTTCGACATTTTGGCGTTGCCATCGACGCCCGGCAGGCGACTCACTTCGCTGAGTAGCGCCTTGCAGTGGCGCAGCACCGGCTCGCCGGTGAGGCTATTCATCTTGTGGACGATCTCGTTGGTCTGCTCAATCATCGGTAGCTGATCGTCGCCCACCGGCACCAGTTCGGCCTTGAACGCGGTGATATCGGCCGCCTGGCTAATCGGATAGGCGAGAAAACCCACCGGCAGCGAGCGGGCGAATCCCTTCTGGGCAATCTCATTTTTGACCGTCGGATTACGTTCTACGCGGGCGACGGTGACGATATTCATATACAGCGCGCTGAGCTCCGCCAGCGCCGGCAGGGCGGACTGCAGGCAAATAGTGGTGAGCCTGGGGTCGATGCCGACGGCCAGATAATCGGCCATGACTTCGAGGATATGGTGGCTGATTTTTTGCGGATTGCTGCCGTTGTCCGTGAGCCCTTGCAGGTCGGCGATCAGGATAAATTGCTGGTGGTTATGCTGCAGCGCGACGCGCTGGCGCAGCGAGCCGACGTAATGGCCAAGATGCAGCTGGCCGGTCGGGCGGTCGCCGGTGAGGATGGTTTGTGGATGGTTCATCAGGGACTCCTTATCAGACTGTTCAGCCGAAAGACGTCCTGAAAACACCAAAGCCGCCTTCCGGCGGCTTTGAAAATGGAAACGTGTATCGTGCCGCCTGTTATGCAGGCAGCCACCAACGGCGGGGATAGGTAACGATAACGTTTCTGTTCATAGGGAGTATCCTGCCACGGAAGGGGCTGGAGGCGCAATCAAAAATCACATACTTTTCCTGATGTTATTTATGTGATTGTTTTTCGGTAAATAACGAAGCGGGAAAAATATATTTTCTCTGCGACCCGATCATTATTCTGGAACAACAAACTATGTTGCATTTTTTTTGTGAAAAAGCTCACGCCACAGGATTATAGTATTATTATCCATATTTATAGCTGAATATTACCTGTCTGCTGTTACAGCTTGTGTTTATTCTCTTCTAAATTATTAACATTATTACAATTTCTATCTATTTTTCCGCTTTGCGTCATACCCCTGTCTGACTACAACGTATTGAGGCTAATTATTATGCATAAACGTCTGGTCGTTAATATTTTTTCATCATTGCTGTTGGGGGCTGCGCTTATTTCCACGCCGGTATATGCGGCAGAAAAAACCGTAGTCAATATTTCAAAAGTGGACGGCATGCCATGGTTTAACCGGATGGGTGAAGGGGTAGTCCAGGCCGGGAAAGAGTTTAACCTCAACGCCTCCCAGGTAGGGCCGTCCAGCACCGATGCGCCGCAGCAGGTGAAAATTATTGAGGACCTGATTGCACGTAAAGTGGATGCCATCACTATCGTGCCTAACGATGCCAACGTGCTGGAGCCGGTATTCAAAAAAGCCCGTGACGCCGGCATCGTGGTGCTGACCAACGAATCGCCCGGGCAGCCGAGCGCCAACTGGGATGTGGAGATCATCGATAACGAGAAGTTCGCTGCTGAATACGTGGAGCATATGGCCAAGCGGATGGGTGGCAAAGGCGGCTACGTTATCTATGTCGGTAGCCTTACGGTACCGCAGCACAACCTGTGGGCCGATCTGCTGGTGAAATACCAAAAAGAACATTACCCGGACATGCATGAAGTCACCCGCCGAATGCCGGTGGCGGAAAGTGTTGATGATTCCCGCCGTACCACGCTCGATCTGATGAAAACTTACCCGGATCTGAAAGCGGTGGTCTCTTTTGGTTCGAATGGCCCGATTGGCGCGGGGCGCGCGGTGAAAGAGAAGCGTGCGAAAAATAAAGTCGCGGTCTACGGGATGATGATCCCCTCGCAGGCGGCTTCTCTTATTAAGAGCGGCGATATTACCGAAGGGATCACCTACGATCCGGCGACAGCCGGCTATGCCCTCGCGGCCGTCGCCAGCACCCTGCTGAACGGCAAAACCATTGAGCCGGGATTTGAACTGAAAGAGCTCGGTAAAGCGGAGGTCGATAGCGACAAGCATATTATCCGCTTCCATAAAGTGCTGCTGGTAAATAAAGACAATATTGATTCGCTCTACTAATCCACCTTCCGGGGCGCCAGCCGCCCCGGCTTAACCAGCCAGGGGATGCTATGGAACCTTTCCTTTCCCTTCGACACGTCAGCAAAACCTTCCACGCCAACCGCGCGCTCAATGATATCAGCATCGACTTTATGCCCGGAGAAGTGCACTGCCTGGCCGGGCAGAACGGTTGCGGGAAGTCGACGTTGATCAAAATTATCTCTGGCGTCTATCGCCCGGATGAGGGCGCAGCGATGACGCTGGGCGGCAAGACGTGGCCTAAACTGACGCCAGCGGCCTCTGTCGCCCATGGGATCCAGGTGATTTATCAGGATCTGTCGCTGTTTCCCAATCTCAGCGTGTGGGAGAACATTGCTATAAACCACTATCATCGCGGCGTGCTGGTGAGGCGCAGCGAACTGCGACGCAGTGCGGAGCAGGCGATGCGCAGTATTAACGTCTCGCTGCCGCTGGATGCCGCCGTGGAATCGCTCTCCATCGCTCGCTGTCAGCTGGTGGCTATCTGCCGCGCGCTGGCGCAGGATGCCCGGCTTATCATTATGGATGAACCCACGGCCTCATTGACCCATCAGGAAGTGGAGGGACTATTGCATGTGGTGCGCCAGCTGCGTGAGAGGGGGATCTGCATCGTCTTCGTAAGCCACCGTCTGGAAGAGGTCATGGCCGTATCGGACCGCATCAGCGTGCTGAAGGATGGCAATCTGGTCGGCACCTTGCCGGCGGCAGAGGTAACCACCCGCCGGCTCGGTTTTCTGATGACGGGCCAGGAGTTTGACTATCAGGTGCGCGATCTGTGGCAGGGGCAGGGCAGTACGCCGGTGCTGGAGGTGCGCAATCTCAGCCGCAAGGGGGAATATCATAACGTCTCCCTGAAGGTCGAAGCCGGAGAAGTGGTGTCGATAGTCGGCCTGTTGGGCGCCGGGCGAACAGAGCTGTGCCTGAGCCTTTTCGGCATGACCCGCCCTGACAGCGGCGAGATCCTGATAAATGGCCAGCCGGTGCGGTTGCGTAGCAATCAGGACGCTATCCGCCACGGTATCGGCTATGTCTCCGAGGACCGTATGTCGCGCGGCCTGGTGATGAGTCAGTCGATTGAAAACAACATTATCAGCACCGTGTTTCATAAAGTGAAAGGCGCTTGCGGACTATTGAGTGATAGTAAAGCTCAGCAGCTGGTCGCAAGAATGGTCAACGCGTTGACCATTAAGGCGCCGGATACGCATCTGCCGGTGAATACCCTCTCCGGTGGTAATGCCCAGCGCGTTTCTATCGCCAAATGGCTGGCGATCTCTCCTAAGCTGCTGATCCTCGATAGCCCAACCGTGGGGGTGGATATCGCAAACAAAGCCGGGATCTATCATATCATCAGCGATTTGGCTGCCCATGGTATCGCCGTGCTGATGATTTGCGACGAGATTGAAGAGGCGTGGTACCAGAGTCATCGCATCCTGGTGATGAAGCAGGGCGAGTTGACCCATAGCTTCCTGCCGGACAGCAGTACCCAGCAGCAGATAGCGGAGGTGGTCAATGGCTAATCTGTTGAAACGACATGAATTCTGGTTAGGCATGTTCATTACTGCGCTGTGCCTGCTGCTGGGCTGGCGCAGTGAGGAATTTTTCACTTTCGGCAATCTTTACGACCTCGCTAATAACTATGCGATGCTGACCATTCTCGCCTGTGGTCTGTTCGTGGTGCTGATCGCCGGCGGGATTGATATCTCCTTCCCGGCTATGACCATTATCGCCCAGTACGGCATGGTGGTGATGCTGCAAAAAGTAGGCGGCAACTTCGCGGTGGCTTTTGTGCTTGCCGGCGGCATCGGCGTGCTGCTGGGGCTGGTGAACGCGCTGTTGGTTAATCGTCTGCGGGTGCCCTCGATCATTATCACCATTTCTACGCTCAACATTTTCTACGGTTTGCTGCTGTGGTTAAGCAAAGGTGTCTGGCTCTACGACTTCCCTCCGTGGTTTGAAAAGGGGGTTATGCTGTTCAAATATACCGATGCCGATGGTTACGATTACGGCCTGGGGCTGCCGCTGCTGACGATGATCGCCGTGGTGCTGTTGACCGCGTTTATCATGAATTTCACCACCGTTGGCCGCAAGATCTATGCCATGGGCGGCAACCGGGAATCCGCCAGCCGCGTCGGCTTCAGCGTGCTCCGCCTGCAGCTGTTCGTTTATGGCTATATGGGGCTAATGTCGGGGGCCGCAGGTGTCGTGCAGGCGTGGACAGTGATGACCGTTGCGCCGGATTCACTGCTGGGCTATGAGCTGACGGTGCTGGCGGCGGTGGTGCTGGGCGGCACCAGCCTGATTGGCGGGCGCGGAACTCTCACCGGTACGCTGCTGGGGGTGATTTTACTGGCGGTGATGCAGAACGGCCTGAACCTGCTAGGGGTCTCCTCCTACTGGCAGACCCTGATCACTGGGGCGATCATCGTCGTCAGCATCAGCGTAACGGCATGGAGCCAGCATCAGAACCGGAGCTTGTTATGAAAAAATCGTGGCGCAACAACGTTGAGTTTTACCTGATCGGCCTGCTGCTGCTGATGGTTATCGCCTTTAGCATCGCCATGCCAAACATCTTCTGGTCTGTCAGCAATTTCCAGTCGATTGCCTCGCAAATGCCGGTGCTGGGGATCCTGGCGCTGGCGATGGCCATGACTATGCTTTGCGGCGGCATTAATTTGTCAATTATCGCGACGGCTAACGCCTGCTCGCTGGTGATGGCCTGGGTGGCGACGAGCTATCCGCCTGGGGGCGCTACCGCGCTGGCGACGCTGCTGGCCGGCGGAGGGGCGGCGATGATCATTGGCCTGTGCAACGGGATATTGATCGCCGGGATCCGCGTTTCGCCGATCCTGGCTACCCTTGGCATGATGACCCTGCTCAAAGGGATAAATATTCTGATCACCGGCGGCAGCGCCATCGCTAACTATCCGCAGTGGGTGCTGTGGCTGAATCACGCCCAGTGGTTCGGTATTCCGCTGCCAATGTGGCTTTTTGCGGTGGTGGCGGCCGGGCTGTGGGTGCTGCTGGAGAAAAGCCCGCTGGGTCGGGCGATCATGTTGATCGGATCCAACGAACGGGCGACCCATTATTCCGGGATCAATACCCGGCGGGTGTTGATGTGGGTATATGTCATCTCGGCCCTGCTCTGCGCGGTGGCTGCGTTTCTGATGATGTCGAAGCTGAACTCAGCCAAAGCATCTTATGGGGAATCGTATTTGCTGGTGTCGATCCTCGCGGCGGTGCTTGGCGGCGTGAATCCGGATGGCGGTAGCGGGCGCATCGTTGGGATGGTGCTCGCGCTGTTCCTGCTGCAGATTATTGAGAGTGGGTTCAATATCCTCGGTATCAGCCCCTATCTGACGATGGCGCTGTGGGGCGTATTGCTGCTGTGCTTTATCCAGGCGCGAGGCATGCTGGGACTGGAGAGAGCCGGGTAAATGACCCGTCCTCGGGGGCGAAGACGGGATAGCCAGTTATTCGCTACGCAAATGCACCGCCAGGCCGCTTTGCCCTGGCGCCAGCGACGGGCGCAGCGTCAGCGACGGGATCAGATAATCGCCATGATTCTGCCGGCGGAATGGAATGGGCTCGGTTTGCCACAGCGTGTCCAGCCGCTCGGCCAGGGCGGCGCACTGATCGGCGAACTGCCCGGCATCGGTTTTATCCGTGCGGTAGAACACCAGCGGCGGAAGCACCTCAAAGCCGGGATAGAACAGCATACCGTGCTGAATGGGGAACAGGATGTCGTCGATGGGGCCATTGATCCCGCGCGGTGA
>OIEQ01000831.1_pt1 | contig 13447 bp, 10 predicted proteins | sample 1581841 | NCBI WGS metagenome assembly OIEQ01 (sample SAMN03281020, study PRJEB24777) | human gut metagenome | isolation source: fecal sample PR170 from 1 month old male Malay infant, vaginal delivered... | place: Singapore | collected 2005-12-29
CCGCCGGTGAAAACACCGATGATTTCTACGAAGCCCAGGGTCGTCAGCTCGACGCGTACCATCACAATCTCGACGGCGTCTTCCGCCGCGTGTCGCTTGGACGTGTCATCGTCCCGACTGACAGCGCGGATGCTGGTACCCGGAAGAAGTATGCTGACTATGCGGCAAGCCGTCATGAGCGCACGCTGAAGCCACAGGGTGACCGCCGTACACTGTTCCCCAAAGATCTTGTCGGAACATCCGAGCAGATCCTCGAACAGCTCTTCAACGACCCGATTGTTGCGCGCGTCGGGGAGCTGCGGCTGGAACTGCCCTACGAGTTCCAACAGCACGAATATCAGCAAATCCTCTCCGATTTCATCTCCCACATCGCTCCGGAAATCGGCTGGGGCAATCAGCCCGTGCGCATCAGTGCGGGGGCACGGCGCTGACGATCAACCAACAAACCACACTCAAGGGGTTATCCATGACAACCAGACTGCGACTTCTATCCTTTGTGGCCGGGGCATTTATTGCCGCCACGACCCATCTCGCCTTTGCAGCCGGGGACGGCTTCGATCTCAGCCCGGACCAGAAAGACCGCGTGCGGGCCGAGAAAAACCAGAAGGCAATTGAAGCTGTCTCCAAAAACTTCAAATTCGTCAGCGACGGCAAGCTCACCATCGGGCTGCACCCGTCTAACCCGCCGCTCAGCACCTATGCCAGCGACGCCACCACCGTTGTCGGTTTTGACGTCGATCTTGCCCAACTGGTGGCGGACAGCCTCGGACGCGAGCTGGTTCTCGTACCGGTCGCGTGGGCCGACTGGCCGCTTGGGCTTGAATCCGGCAAGTTCGATGCGGTGATTTCGAATGTCACGGTTACGGAACAGCGCAAGGAGAAGTTCGATTTCTCCACCTATCGCAAGGATGAGCTTGGCTACTACGTCAAGGCGGACAGTGCCATCAAGGCCATCAAAGAACCCAAGGATATTGCCGGGCTCAAGGTGATTACCGATGCCGGCACCAATCAGGAGAAAATCCTGCTGGCCTGGGACAAGGAAAATATCGCCAAGGGTCTAAAACCCATCGAAGTCCAGTATTATGACGACGACGCTGTCAAATATCTGGCCATTGAATCCGGCCGTGCCGACGCCGTCTTCAGCGTGAACGCAACGCAGGCCTATAAGGCTGCTGTCAACGGCAAGACCAAGCTCGTCGGAACCGTCAGCGGTGGCTGGCCGATCACCGCTGAAGTGGCCGTAACCACCCGCAAAGGCAGCGGCGTGGCGGACGGTGTCACAACGGCGCTTAACGCCGTCATCGCCGACGGCAAATATAAAAAGGTGCTCGATCGCTGGAATCTTGGCTCGGAAGCCATCGACAAGGCAACCACCAACCCGCCCGGTCTGCCAAAGAGCTGAGACCGTTCACATCGAAAGGCCGCACCGGTATAAACCGGTGCGGCCTTTTGTTTGGCTCATTCGCCGTAGGGAACCCAGATGTTCTTCACCTGGACGGCGCGGCGCAGATAATCCTTGCCCTGCCCCTGCTGCGTATTCGCCCAGTCGCGCTGGCGGCCATTGTTGACCCAGGTGGCTTTCAGATTGCCGCACGATGCCTTTTCAACCATCGCACTGCCCTCTTTCGAGCCCACGTACCACAGCGCATCCACTTCGTCGTGTTCAGCCAGAGTCTTGGCCAGAACATCGCGCTCACCAGTGACGATGTTCACTACCCCGCCCGGAACATCCGAGGTGTCCAGCACTTGATAGAGATTGGCTGCGAGCAGCGGATGCCTGGCGGATGGTACGGCCACGACACGGTTGCCCATGGCAATGGCTGGCAGAACCAGCGAGATGAACGCCAGCAACGGCTGGTCGTCCGGGCAGACGATACCGACGACACCCCAAGGCTCGTTCATCGCCAGGGTCACATGGCGTGACTTGGTGGAATGCACCGCGCCGTCATATTTGTCGGACTGAGCGGCATAATAGAATATGCGGCGAAGCGCGGTTGCAAACTCGTCAGCTGCCACCTTGGCTGAAACGCCGGTGCTCTCCACCAGCAATGCTTCAAACTCGGCCTGCCGCGCGCTCAAGTTTTCGCCGAGATAGTACAACACCTGTGCCCGGTTATGCGTCGTGACACCACCCCAGGAACCAGCCTTTGCAGCCGCTTCCACGGCATTGCGGATATCCTTGCGATTGCTGATGCCGGCCTGGCCGATGATCTGGCCGCCCTTGCCGACGACCGAATAGCTGTAACCGCCGTCGGGGCGAGCCTGCTTGCCGCCGATATAGTTCTTGATGGTGCGATCGATTGAACCACCAAGCGCCATTTTCGCCTCGCCATCCGGCGCTGCCGATGGCTTGAATGCCTGTTCGGCCTTACCGGCTGGCAGACGCTTCTCCCAATCGGCGGTCAGGTACTCGTAGAGTCCTTCACGCCCGCCCTCGCGGCCATAACCGCTCTCGCGATACCCGCCAAAACCGGCACCCGCATCGAGCAGGTTGGTGGAATTGATCCAGACCACACCCGCCTTGACGCGGGCGGCCATGTCGAGGGCCAGATTGATGTTTTCCGACCAGACCGATGCTGCCAGTCCGTATTTGGTGTTGTTGGCAAGGGCGATGGCCTCATCCGGCGTGCGGAACGTCGTTGCGGTGGCAACCGGTCCGAAAATCTCCACTTCGCATACGGTCGACGCCGGCTCGACATCGGTGAAGAAGCCCGGCGCAAAGAATGCACCCTTGCTGGGCAGCGTTACCGGCGCCTGCCAGAGCGTACCGCCCTCTGCCTTGCCCTGCTCGACCAACGATGTAATGCGCTTCAGCTGTCCCTTGGAGACAATCGCGCCGACATCCATGGTCTTGTCGAGGGGATCGCCGACCCGTAGGGTTTCCATGCGCTTGCGCAGTTTTGCATAAAACCGCTCGGCAATGCCTTCCTGGATGAGAAGACGCGAACCGGCGCAGCACACCTCACCCTGGTTGAACCAGATGGCATCAACCACGCCCTCGATAGCGCCATCGATATCAGCATCTTCGAACACGATGAAAGGCGATTTACCTCCCAGTTCCAGCGACAGCTTCTTCTCCGAACCGGCAATCTGCTCGCGGATGATACGGCCAACTTCGGTCGAACCGGTGAAGGCCACCTTGTCAATATCGTCATGGCCACAGATCGCTGCACCCGTCGCGCCATCGCCGTGAACGATGTTGACGACACCGGCGGGCAGGCCGATTTCATGACAGACTTCGGCGAAGGCAACCGCTGTCAGCGGTGTCAGTTCGGCAGGTTTGAGAACAACCGTATTGCCGGCGGCAAGCGCCGGCGCGATTTTCCACGCCAGCATCAGCAGCGGGAAATTCCACGGGATCACCTGACCGCAGACACCCACGGGTGAAAAGCCTTCGAATTCTGTTTCTACCATCTCTGCCCAACCGGCATGATGGTAGAAATGCCGGGCGACCAGCGGAATATCGATATCGCGGGTCTCGCGGATCGGCTTGCCATTGTCCATGGTCTCCAGAACTGAGAAGAAGCGCTCGCGCTTCTGGATATGGCGGGCAATCGCGTAGAGATATTTGGCGCGTTCGTGACCGGGCAGCTTCGACCATTTGCCGAAGGCCGCGCGGGCTGCCTTCACGGCCGCATCGACATCGGCCGCCGTGCCGTGTGCCACCTTCGTCAGAACGGCATCATTGGCCGGATTGATGACTGCAAATGTCTCGCGGCCCTCGGTGCCGGTGAACTTGCCATTGATGAAGTGACCAAAACCCGCCTTGTTGGCATCAAGCCAGCTCTGGACGTCGGTATTGCTCTCTGGTGCCGGGCCATATTCCATCGTGCGAAGAATATCCTTGATCTGTCCCATATTCCTGTTCCTCAAGCGAGTGCGTGGCGCGAAGACGCGGCGTAGCGACCCGTCACATAATGTTCCAGCTGCCGTTCGATATCGCCAAGCATCGAGCTGGCTCCGAGCCGGAACAGATCCGGCTGCATCCACGGCAACCCCAATTCTTCCTTCATCAGGATCAGCCAGTTCATGGCATCCTTAGCCGTCTTCATGCCGCCCGCAGGCTTGAAGCCCACGGTCTGGCCGGAAAGCTCGCCGTAGTCTCGCAAGGCGCGCAGCATCACCAGACTGACGGGAAGCGTGGCATTGACATCTTCCTTGCCGGTCGACGTCTTGATGAAATCGGCACCGGCCTGCATCGCAACCATCGACGCACGGTAAACATTGCGCAGCGTGTTGAGATCGCCCGTTGCCAGAATGGCTTTCATATGCGCCTCGCCCGAAGCCTCGCGCATCCGGGAAATTTCATCATAAAGCGCCGACCAGTTCTGGGTGAGAACGTGTTCGCGTGTGATGACGATATCGATCTCCTTGGCACCCTCACCCACCGCATAGTGAATCTCGGCCAGGCGCTGCGGCAGCGGTGTCAGGCCAGCGGGGAACCCTGTAGCAACGGATGCAACGGGAATGCCCGAACCTTCCAGCGCCTTGACCGCATGGGGAACCATCGTCGGATAGACGCAGACCGCACCGGTTGTGATATGCGCATCGGCAAGCCCGAGCGCTTCCAGAATGTCATCACGCACCGGCTTTTTCGCCTTGGCGCACAGGCGGCGGACGCGGCCCGCCGTATCGTCGCCGGCAAGAGTCGTCAGGTCGATGCAGGTGATCGCCTTAACGAGCCAGGCTGCCTGATACTCCTTCTTGACCGTTCGCCTGGTGGTCAGTGTTGCCGCCCGGCGCTCCGTTGCCGAACGGTTGACCGCGATGTCCTCGAACCAGTCCGGCAGAAGTTTCGTACCGGTATTGCGCGCGTGGGAATGTGGCATTTGGATTTCCGTGCCCTTTTGGACCAATGGTTGTTGCGTGTTCATCCCCGACCCTTCCTATGATCGATGAAGCGATTGAGCAGGATGGCTGCAACGATGATAATACCGGTGACAGTCATCTGGTAGAAGGAGCCCAATCCCAGAAGATTGAATATGTTGCGGAGAACCTGCAGCAGCATCACGGCAAAAAACGTACCGAGCACGCCGCCGCGTCCACCGAAAAGACTTGTACCACCCAGCACAACTGCAGCGATGGCGTCAAGCTCAAGCCCCTGCGCCGCTGTAGGCTGGCCGATGCGCAGGCGCGATGTCAGAAGAATACCGCCCAATGCTGCCATGAACCCTGACACCGCGAAAACCGCCGTGATCATGAACCGGGTCGGCAGGCCGGACAGCCGTGCTGCTTCGGGATTGCCGCCCGTCGCGAAGACATATTCGCCGAACACGGTGAAGCGCAGCACCAGCCCGGCGACAATGCACAGGACAACGAAGATCAGACCCATCGATGACAGGGAGAAGCCGGGCAGAAGCGGGATCATCGTCGAGCTGATCGACGCGAAACCCTGCGGGAGACCGCTCACGGGTACACCGTCGGTCATCAGATAGGTGATGCCACGGAACGAGACGAGCCCGGCCAAGGTCACGATGAAGCTCGGCACCTGGGCAAGCGCGCTGATCGCCCCCATGCCGGCGCCGCAGGCCGTCCCCACGAGTGCCGTTATCGCGACGGCCACGAAAGGATCAAAGCCATGCGACATCAGCACGGCGACCAGCATGCCGCAAAGCGCGACGACACTGCCGACAGACAGATCGATATTGCCGGTCAGGATGACAAAGGTCATGCCGATGGCGACCACGCCAACAACCGCAGCCTGCTGAAACAGATTGGCAATATTGGTAAAGGTCAGGAAGTTGCTCGACAGCGAGGTCGCGATAACAACCACTGCCAGAAAGATGACGATGAAGTTGTACTCGATCGCCAGATCGACAAGACGCTTGCCGAATGCCGGCGTATCGGCTGGCGGCAAGGCGGTTTCAGTGTTGGACATGATTTTCACCCAGAATTGTTGCCCTCAATATTGCGTCGCGGTCCGCAACCGAGGGATCGTATTTGCCGATGTTGCGGCCTTCATGAAAGACCCAGATCGTGTCGCAGGCGGCATAAAGCTCATCGAGCTCGCTGCTGGCGACAATGACGGCAGCCCCTTCCCGGGCGAGCCTGTCGACCAGATTGTAAAGATCTGCCTTGGCGCCGATATCGAGGCCACGGCTGGGCTCATCGAGAAGCAGCACGCGCGCGCCATTGATGATCCATTTTGCCAGGACGACCTTCTGCTGGTTGCCGCCGGAAAGCTGCACGACAGCCTGCTCCGGCCGTCCATATTTGGTCGACAGGCTTTTCAGGACCGGCGCCGTCTTTTGCTTTTGCAGCGAATGGCGCGTCAGCCAGCTCTCGCGCATGGATGGCAGTGTTGCATTCTTGTAGATCGGAGCGTGCAGGACGAGGCCTTCCGTCTTGCGGTTTTCCGGCACCAGGCCGATACCGCTGCGGATGGCGTGAGCCGGGTGACGCGGATGGAAGGACTTGCCTTCCAGCTTGATGTCGCCATCGAAACGGTTGGCGCCGAAGAGGGACTTGAGGAACGAAGTACGACCGGAGCCATTCAGCCCGGTCAAGCCGACGACCTCACCCCAGCGCACGTCGAGACCGCTGATATCAAGTCCTTCCGGTCCGCGCAGCCGGTTGACGCGGAGCGCGACATCGCCGGTCACCGGTTCGCGGGTTTTCCGTTCGATCAGCGAGCGCTGTTTGCCGATGATCGCTTCCACCAATGCGCCATCCCCGGTGCTCTTGACGTCGAATGTCTCGATGGTCCTGCCACCGCGCAATACGGTGACCCGGTCGCCGATTTCGCGCAGTTCACCCAGCCGGTGGCTGACATAGAGTATGGCAACCCCCTGCCTGACGAGTTCGCGAATGACCTTGAACACGCTCTCAAGCTCGGTTTCATTGAGCGATGCCGATGGCTCGTCCATGATGATGATCTTGGCATCCATGGTCAGCGAGCGGGCAATGGCGGTCAGTTGCTGGTTGGCGACCGACAGGGTCTCGACCCGCGCTTCCGGTTTGAAATGCGCGCCTACGCGCTTCAACGCTGCGGCTGCCCGTTCCCGGCGCTCCCTGTGATTGATCAATCCAAACCGGCCCGGTGCATGGCCGAGAAACAGGTTCTGTTCGACGGTCAGTTGCGGGACAAGATCCAGTTCCTGATAGATCATCGAAATGCCAAGCCGCGCGGCCTGAGACGGAGAATGCAGGTCAACAGGCTTGCCATCCAGCAGAAGCGAACCGTCGGTCGGGCGGAAAGCTCCCGCTATGATCTTGAGCAGTGTCGATTTGCCGGCGCCATTGGCGCCAAGAAGACAATGCACCTCTCCGGCACGGACATTCAGCGAAGCCGACTCCAGGGCGATGATATTGGGCGGGAATTTCTTCGACACCTGCTGGACGGTCAAAACATCAGTCGTCACTTGCGGCCTCCAATGCATAGCGGGCCGTGGCTTCGTCGGTAACAATGACCGAGACAAAACCAGCCTTCAAGGCAGCCAGGGCTATCTGCAATTTTTCCTCGCCCGCAACGACCCCGATCGAACGCTGCTTGGTCTTGAGGTAATCAAGCCGAAGCCCAACCGTGCGGTCGTCAATGGTCTGATCAACGATGTTGCCATCCTTGTCGAGGAAACGACCAAGAATGTCTCCGACGGCGCCCGCATCTTTCAGCCGGTCGATATCGGCCTCTTCAAGATAACCGGAACTGAGCAGCACGGATTCGTGTGTAATGCCGCCCATGCCGAAACAGACCACATCCGCCTGCATCGCAAGTTTGAGAACGCGCTCGATGATTGGATCTTCTTCAAGCACTTCGCGGGTGCTTTTCTTGCCCAATATGGCAGGAACCGGCAAAAGCGTGGCGATGCCGTTGCCTGCCTTGGCGAATTCCTCCGCAACAGCACTTGTATGGGTTGACGTTGAACGCAAATTCGTCGAGCCGTTCACCAGAACCACATGCACGCCCGGGTTCCAGTTGTTCGGCAGGAATTTGGCAACCGCGGACATCGTACGGCCCCAGGAGACACCGATCAGATCGGCCTTGGGATTAAGGCCGGCCAGGTATTTCGCCGCTGCCTGCGCCACACTTTCCATGAGAAGGGCTGAATCCGTCGTTCCGCCCGATGGGACGACGATGGCGTCGCGCAGGCCGTATTCCTGTTGCAGGCGCACCTCGAGCTCCGTCCGCCGATAGGCGCGCGGCGTGATCTCGATGCGCACAACCCCCAATTCCTTGGCTTCGATGAGCAGTCGCCCTACCTGCCATCGCGTCAGACCGAGTTCCGTGGCAATCTCGCTCTGGGTGCGCTCAAGATCATAATAAAGCTTGGCGACGCGCACCATCAGGTGCTCCCGCTGCTCGTCGGAAGGCAACCGGACAGATGGATTGATCCGTGCGTCGCTCATTGTACAGCCCCCGCCAATTGCCTTGCGCTCAATGCATGCAGCGCCGGTGTCAATGTTTCGGTCGTATCCCGATAGAGCGCCATCGTATCCCGATAGCGCCTGCTGCGCACGGGGTCAGGCTGCACTTCCCGTGCCGGAGCAGCGCAGGCTTCCGAGGCCGCGATGAGATCGGGAAACAGTCCAAGCGCATGGGCGGAACACACGGCCGTTCCGATGAGAGAGAGATTGTCATCACTCGCCACGTGAACGGGTCGGCCGATGGCGTCGATTGTCGCCTGCAACCACAGCGGGTTCTTGCAGATGCCGCCAGCCATGACGATCCGCTCGACGGAAACGCCGCGTTCTTCCAGAACCGCAACGACATTGGCGGAACCAAGCGCAATGGAATCCACCGCCGAGGAATAGATGTCTGCCCTATCATGACTGAGCGACAGGCCGAGGATTGCCCCGCGCAGATCCGCATCCCGGTAGGGTGTGCGGTTGCCCATCCAATAATCGAGCGTCAAAAGGCCTGAATCCTGCGCCGAAACCACGGACGCCTGGCGGATCAGATCGCGGTGGCCCTGCTCGTCCAATCCGAAAATCGTGCTGCTGAACCAGTTGAGGATTGACCCGGCCGAAACCTGCCCCGCCTCCACCAGCCACAACCCATCGACGAGTGCATTGGGATAAGGTCCCCAGAAGCCGGTGACATTCCCCTGTTCCTTCAGATGTGTCAGATGCACGACGGATGTCCCGCCGATGATCAGCATTCCACCCGCAGCAACGGTTCCCGCACCAAGCACACCGATATGCGCATCGATGCCACCCTGGGCAAGAAGCGGTTGCGAAGCGATGCCAAGGGCTGCGGCAACGTCCGGTTTCAATGATCCGATAGCATCGCCAACCGGAACGATCCTTTGCGGCAGCTTGTCCTGCAACGCGGGAATACCGAGCGCTTCATAGATCTCTGGAACAAACGTGCCATTCTTTGAATCATAATTCCACTTGCAGGCGGCATTCATGCGCGAGCCTACCCACGCGCCGCACAGCCTGTAGTTGATGAAATCCAGTGCTTCGCAAATGATACCAGCCTCGGCAAAGATGGCTGGTTCGTGTTCGGCCAGCCACATCGCCTTGGGAACCAGCCATTCGACGGCATCGCCGCCGCCGCTATAGGCCATGACGGGATGATCAACCTTTTCCGTGGCGCGAGCCTCTTTGGCCGCCCGGCAGTCCATCCAGAGAATGGCCGGATAAAGCGGCGTGCTTTCCCTGTCGCAAATCACAACGGAGGAAGCAGTCGTGGCAACACAAACCGCAGCTATTTCAGTCGATCCGCATTGCTCGACGGCCTGACGGCCAGCCCTCAGAAGCGCATTCCACCATTCCTCGGGTTGCTGTTCTGCCCAGCCTGCACGGGGATATATGGTGGAATAGCTGGCTTCCGACAGCGAGAGCATGGTCCTGCGCTCGACATCGTAAACACCGGCGCGGACTCCTCCCGTGCCAAGATCAAAGTTCAGGACAAGTGTCATCCTGCCGTCTCCTCCCTCGATTCCCTGCCTCTTCCCGAGTTCTTTCAGGGCCGGAACATGACCTTCGAAAAGAACACGCTCCTGTCAGTCCGGAACTTTTCGAACATTCCCGGCAACTCGGCAAGGTCGAGATCATGGGTTATCATGAATTCCCATTCCAGTGCGCCGGATCCCAGCTTTTCCAGCGTCACCGTCCATTGCGGTCCCGGATAAGGCGCGCCGAACGAATTCCACGAGCCATGCAGCGATACCTCCTGCCGCAGGAAATGCTGGAATGTCTTGTTGTCCAGGGTTACCTCCGCAACCGGAATGCCGATGAAGACCACATGACCGCTCGGTGCGGCCATCTTCACCGCCATGTTGATCGACGACGGATGTCCGGCGGCTTCGATAATCGTATCGCAAAGCAGGTTGGCGGGAATGTCCGCACCGGACAGGAATGTGTGTGTTGCGCCGGCACGCCGCGCCATGGCCAGCTTTTCCTCCGATACATCGACGGCAACAACATCGCTCGCGCCCATCAGCTTGAGCCATTGAATGGCAAACAGGCCAATCGGGCCACAGCCGATGACGCCGCCGCGCTGACCCATTCCGATACCGCCAGCCTTCCATATGGCATGAATGGCAATCGACGCGGGATCGGTCATGGCGACCGCTCTTGGGTCAATCCCCTTTGGTGTCTTCAAAAGATTGGAAACGGGAACGCAGACAAATTCCGCATAGGCGCCATCCCGGCGCGAACCGAAATAATCGTAGTCACGGCAGCGCGAAAACTGCCCCTTCTGGCACTGGTCGCATTCGAAGCATGGCAGCATCGGCGGAATGGCCACCAGTTCGCCGAGGTCAAAGCCTTCAACGCCTTCGCCAAGCTCAGTGATATGACCCGAAAACTCATGGCCGCAGATGAGCGGCATCCTGTGTGCGCCCTTGATCAGCATGCGCGGTAGATCCGACCCGCAAACGCCCACGGACGCGACGCGGACAATCACGTGTCCCGGCTTGATCTGTGGTTCCGGGACGTCTTCGAGGCGAATGTCGCCCGGGGCATAGAGAACTGCTGCACGCATCATGGTATCCTGTGGGTATATAATAATGGGAGCTGCGGAACAGGTCTGCTCCGCAGGCTCGGGAGGAGGCCTTACTGGCCGAGAACGTGCGGGCGATATTCGGCAAACAGTCCGGCGCGGGGGAAATCCGCAACATTCTTGGACGTTACCAGTGCCGTGCCCGCATCGACAAAGGACGAAACCGGCTTCTTGGCCGCCGCTTCGCGGGCAACCTGAATTGTCACGTCACCGAGATATTTGGGATCATTCAGCGCCGAACCGATATAATTGCCGCCGTCGGCAATGATGGTGAGCGCTTCCGACAAACCGTCCACACCGGCAACCAGCACATCGCTGCGGTTGTTTTCCTTCAGGACCTGCAGAGCGCCAAGCGCCATATCGTCATTGTGCGCATAGATAACCTTCACATCCGGATTGGCCTGAAGCAGATCCTGCATGGCGGTGACCGCATTGGCGCGGATGTATTCCGCATAGGGGCCTTCGATGATGGTGTGACCCGACCCTTCAATGGCGCTGTGAAAACCGTCGCGCCGGTCCATCATGACCGCGCCGCCGGCATCGCCCTGGATCTCGATGATCTTGGCTTTCTCGACACCGTCAGCCTTCAGGCGCGCGACAACCGCTTCGCCGACCAGCTTGCCCATGTTCTTGTTGTCGCGGCCGACATGAGCGGTAACGCCCTTGCCATTGACGCTGCGGTCAACCGTAATGACCGGAATACCGGCAGCAACGGCCGCTTCGAGCGATGGCACGACCGCATCGGGATTGACCGGGTTGATGATCAGCGCGTTCACGCCCTGGGTAATCAGATCCTGAATGTCATTGTTCTGCTTGCTGACATCGCCGTTGGCATCGAGGAAAACCAGTGTATCGCCGCCGGCCTTGGCGGCCGCTTCCGCTCCTGTCTTGAGCTGCACATAAAAGGGCGACTGCAAGGTCACCTGACTGAACCCGATTTTCAGGCCATCCGCATTGGCTGCGGTCATGCCCAGACCTGCCACCAATGAAATGGCGGTTCCGGCAAAGGCGAATCTGAACAAAAAGCTGCGACGGTTGAGCATGGTTTTCCTCCCCAAAGACTCATTTTTCTGCTAAATCTACATTTGAGCAAATATCGCTCATTTGTTATTTTAGATAATCAGAAGTTGCTGAATGAGTCAACGCGGTTGACAAGATCGCTGGAGAAAACAAATAAGCAGTTGAAATATATGTGATATTCATCCGTCCCATGCGGCGTCTGTCCGGCAAATGCAGAGGGAATAGTGTGAACAAAGGATCTGCAGCAAACCACAAAAGTTGCATTTGCAGGCGAGAGCGCTCTAAGCTCGGCTCTTTGCATCGTGAGTTCGCACCATGTCCAGCCCAATACAGATCACGCCGGAACGCATTGTTGAAACCGAGCGTCTCATCCGGCCGCACATCCGGCATACTCCGGTCATACGGGCCGATCTCGGTGACTTCGGCCTGCCGACGCGCGGCGTCGATTTCAAACTTGAATTTCTGCAGCACTCTGGTTCGTTCAAGGCGCGCGGCGCCTTTGCCAATCTGCTCACCCGCCCAGTGCCGGAAACGGGCGTGGTTGCCGCATCGGGCGGCAATCATGGTGCTGCTGTCGCCTACGCGGCCATGCGGCTTGGCATACCCGCAACCATATTCGTGCCCGGCGTCACCGCACCTGCCAAGGCGGACCGTATCCGCAGTTACGGTGCAAACCTGGTTGTTTCCGGAGACCGGTATGCCGATGCCCTGGCGGCGAGCGAGCAGTTCGTGGCGGAACGCAGGGCAATGCCGGTTCACGCCTTCGATCAGCCGGAAACCCTGCTCGGCCAGGGAACGCTTGGTCTGGAAATCGAAATGGACCTGCCTGCTATCACGACCCTTTTGGTCGCGGTGGGTGGCGGCGGCCTGATTGGTGGGATTGCGGCCTGGTTTTGCGGCCGCGTCAAAATCGTCGCTGTCGAACCGGAGGATGCACCGACCCTGCACAGGGCGTTCAGCGCAGGCAGACCCGTCGATGCGCCGACGGAAGGCATCGCCGCCGATTCCCTGGCGCCCAGGCGCGTCGGAGAACTGATGTTCCCGTTTGCCCGGGATTTTGTCGCGCAGTCCGTGCTCGTCTCGGACGATGACATTCGTGCTGCGCAGTCCGCCCTTTGGGAGCGGCTGCGCATTGTCGCTGAGCCCGGTGGCGCCGCCGCCTTTGCCGCGCTTCTCGCGCAGAAATACGTTGCCGGTCCGGACGAACGTGTTGGCGTTCTCCTGTGCGGCGCAAATACTGGCGCTGTGCAGTTTTAAGAGGGCTGCACCGGCATTCCTCGAACGGCGAAAGCCCCGCTTTTGGCGGGGTTATGTTTGTGTTTTGTTAGAAGCTGGTTTTGTTGGTTTTGTGGAGTGGCTTTGCCCGTTCGGGTGTTAAAACAGTCCGGTTGACTGCTTTCCCGGGCTTTGGGCGGCCGCGCTCAGGCTCTGGGTTATGATCCTGGCGAAGTGCGCTATGTTGGAAGGTTGTTTGGTTGG
>OIEQ01000849.1_pt1 | contig 13184 bp, 10 predicted proteins | sample 1581841 | NCBI WGS metagenome assembly OIEQ01 (sample SAMN03281020, study PRJEB24777) | human gut metagenome | isolation source: fecal sample PR170 from 1 month old male Malay infant, vaginal delivered... | place: Singapore | collected 2005-12-29
AGCGCTTCCTGGGCGTTGTACTGACGGCACAGGAACCAGATTTCGCGGGCTTTTTTCTGACCGACAATGCGCGCCATGTAAGAAGCTCCCCAGCCGCCGTCAAAGGAGCCGACTTTCGGGCCCGTCTGACCGAAGATGGCGTTCTCTGCGGCAATGGTCAGATCGCACATCATGTGCAGCACGTGGCCGCCGCCGATGGAGTAGCCTGCCACCATGGCCACCACGGGTTTTGGGCATGTACGGATTTGACGCTGGAAATCAAGCACGTTCAGGTGATGGGTACCCGCATCGTCCTGGTATCCGCCATAGTCACCGCGTACTTTCTGATCGCCACCGGAGCAGAACGCTTTTTCACCTTCCCCGGTCAGGACGATAACGCCGATGTTGTCGTCATAGCGCGCATCCGCCAGGGCCTGAATCATCTCTTTTACGGTCAGGGGACGAAAGGCGTTACGCACCTGCGGACGATTAATGGTGATTTTGGCGATACCGTCAGCCGATTTGTGGTAACGAATGTCGGTGTAACCTTCGGAGCAGTCTTGCCATTCAACCGGTGCATAGAGCATGTTTTCATCAGGATAGATCATAGAGTGTCCTTTATTCGACGACGCAGTATCTGAGCCAGACTCGCGCTAACCGCCCCGGGATTTTCCCGGTGGGCGTTGTGTCCGGCGTTTGGAATGACATGGCGAACAGCGTTCAGTTCAGCGGCCAGGGCCGCGAACTTCTCGTCACGTTCGCCATAGAGATAATCAAAAGGGAAATGTCGCGCGCTGAGGGCGGCACGCAGGTCTGGTTGCACGGCGAGCGAGGTTGCCTCGAGCATCATCGCCAGGTTTGTGCCCGCGTTGCGACAGCGCAGGGCGATGAGCGCCCTGCGCTGGCTGTCCGTCAGGGAGGCAAAGACAGGCTGTTGATACCAGTCGGCAAAGACGTTTGAGAGGGGCTGCGTGCGAAAACGCTGCGCCCACAGATGGTCGGATGCTGCTCTTGCCTCTCGTGCTGCGACCCCCTTCAGGCCCGGATGTCCGCCTTCCACGATGATGCCGCAAAGCCCCGCAGGATCCTGGCAGGCATGAAACATCGCAATACGGCCGCCAAGGGAGTACCCCACCAGCCAGTATTTAAGTATGTTGTAACTAACAAGGGTTCGGGTAAGCACGTCACTCATCTCGTCGAACCCCGTGACGGCAATACTGGCGGACCGGCCATGCCCCGGCAGGTCGAGATAAAGCCGGGGATAATCGCTGAGCGCCTCGCCGACCGTCTGCCACTCGCGGCAATCGCCAGAAAATCCATGCAAAAAGACCAGCCAGGGGTAACCTGGCTTACCGGCCTGTTGCGCGCCTGCGAGGATCACAGGTGGCTCACCTGCGCCAGCAGACTTTGCAGCTTCTGCGCACCGTCAGCCTCGTTGACGACCAGTTCAATCAGCGTTGCACCGGGCTGTCGCCAGGCGCTGCTCAGGGCTGCATCCAGCGCTTCCCAGTTTTCCGGGCGGTGGTATTTCAGATTAAACATCGCTGCGGCATGTTCAAACTGCAAGTTCTGCGGCATCAGGTAGAAGCGCTCGCGTTCGCTCTGCGGTGTCGGCAGCAGGGAGAAGATCTGCCCGCCGTTATTGTTGACCACAATCAGTACAAACGGCGCCGACACCTGCCGCAGCAGCGCCAGCGCATTGAGATCGTACAGCGCCGAAAGATCGCCCACGATCGCCAGCGTGGATTTCGCGCTGGCTCGCTGCACACCCGCCGCCGTGGAGATCAGCCCGTCAATGCCGCTGGCTCCCCGGTTACTGTAGACCGGATAGCCCGCAGGCAGTTTTGAGAACGCATCAATCAGACGCACCACCAGGCTGTTGCCGACAAACAGTTGCCCCTGCTCCGGCAGATACCGGTGAATACGGTGCGCCAGCTCCGCTTCACCAAACTCTTCGCATTGTGCACGGGTCAACTCCCACGCCTGACGCGACAGCGCCGGGATCTCAACGGCCCACGGGGCGCGCTTTTCCGCCGGGTGGAGCGCCAGCCAGGCGTCAATGTCGCTCACCAGACGACGGCCGCGATGGTGCGCCGGATCGAGCCGCCCTTCCAGCGGATCCACCAGCCAGTACTCTTCCGGGCTACAGGTTGCCTGCCACTGCAGTAACCGTTTGCCGGTCAGGCTTGCGCCCAGCTGAACCACAATCTGCGCCTGCGCCAGCTCAGTCACCGCTTTCGCATTCCCGAGCCAGAGATCGGCACACGGCAGCGGCTGCCCGGTCTGGGACAGCACGTCGCCAATCAGTGGCCAGCCAAGGGTGTGTGCCCATTCGGCCACCAGCCTGCCTTCGGCGGCGCTCATGCGCCCGGCAATAACCACGCCGCGTTTTTGTCGCCAGAAAAACCAGTCACGTTGCTTTGCGCTCTCAAGGTGTGTCTGCTCGCGCAGCCACGGCTTTTCGCTTTCCCACCAGTCCCCAAGCTGCTGCTGCCAGGCAAGACCGGTGTCGTCCATTTCGCCGTACAACGGCTCGGCAAACGGACAGTTAATATGTAACGCCCCGCTGCGCAACGTCTCCATGGCATGATCGACGGTCGAGACCAGCCAGCTTGCGGGAATGTCCTGCGTGGGTCGGGGTAACGAAACCGTCTGCGAAGGATGCGAGGCAAAGAGGCCCGGCTGACGAATAGCCTGGTTCGCTCCGCAGTCAATAAGCTCGGGCGGGCGATCGGCCGTCAGCAGAACCAGTTTCTCACCGGTCAGCCCGGCTTCAATAAGGGCCGGATAGAGGTTTGCCACGGCAGTACCGGAGGTGACGATCACCGCCACCGGTTCCTTGCTGACCTTTGCCAGCCCCAGAGCCAGGTGGCCCAGGCCGCGCTCGTCAAAATGGGTGTGGTGAATAAATGCCCGGTTCTCTGCTGCCGCCAGCGTCAGCGGTGTGGAGCGTGAGCCCGGCGCAATACACACATGCCTGACGCCATGGCGAGTCAGGGCTTCAAGGATCACCGTCGCCCAGCGTCGGTTAAAAGAACTTACTGACATGAGATTGTCCGGTATCAAGAATGCGACACAGTATAAATAATAGAAAAAAATAGAATTTTGATATGAATCGGGATTGCGCGAATCAGTACTAATCCTTCAGGAGCAGAGAGCGCAAGCCTGCGGCTTTATTTTCGATCTCCTGCCACTCCTGTTCCGGATCGGAACCGCTGACGATCCCCGCCCCGGCGTAAAGACGGACGGTGGCGTCATGGACGCGCGCCGAGCGCAGGGCCACGCAGAACTCGCTTTGTTCTGGCGACAGATATCCGGCGGATCCGGCATACCATTCCCGGTCGAAAGGTTCAACGCGGTGTATGAATTCGCGTGCTGGCTGGCGCGGTAACCCGGCAACCGCAGCCGTCGGCTGCAGCACATGCAGACATTGCTCATCATCCGCATGCTTGAGCTCGGTCCAGATGCAGCGGCGAAGATGCTGCACTTTGCGCAACCGCATAACCTGTGCTGGCAGGACCTCCAGCGTCCGGGTATGGTGCTGCAGCCGCTGGCAGATATCCTCTACCACCAGCATGTTTTCACGCTGGTTTTTATCATCGTTCATCAGCCAGTCGCCCAGAAGGCGGGCCTGCTTGTCATCGGGATGGCTGGCGACGGTACCGGCCAGCGCTTCGGTACGCAGCAGGTTGCCGCGCCGCCGCCACAGCCGTTCAGGTGTGGAGCCAAGAAACGCGTTGCTGGCATCGAAAACCATGCAGAAATGATAGCAGTTCAGATTCAGGGCACGGCTGGCCGCCATCAGCGCCACGGCATTCACCGGCTGACTGCACTGCAGATCGGTTGCCCGGGCGAGCACCACCTTTTCGACTTCGCCGCGCGCAATGGTCTCTGTCGCCTGACGGATAAGGCGCAGCCATTCCGGTTTTTGCGGCTGATGGGTCTCCTGCACTACCTGGGCGGAGAGCGGGCGGATTGGGCGGGCATCGCGAAGCTGCTGTAAGAACGCCAGCGCCGCGTCGGCATCCTCCTGAAGGGAACGGTCACTCCACAGCTGCAGACGCAACGTGGCGGTCCCGGCAGAACGTCGCCACAGCAGGCGGGGTAAAAAGAGACTGCCCTGCTCCGGGGTGAAGGCATTCAGGCCGCAGATCCGCGTGTCGTTCGCTACAGGCTGTTGCTGTAAAAACTGCGAAGCCTGAGCCAGGGAGGAAAAATGGATGACGGCGCCCAGCGCAGCCAGCTCTTCATCACCGTTACGCTGCTGCCAGTAAAACTGGGGAAAGAGGCACTGAGCACCAAGCCAGGCGAGAGGGTCGAAAGCGTCGTTTAACGGGAAAGAGACGTCAACGTGACGTAAGCCGGGTGTAGCGGGTAACGCTTGCGCAAGCTGAGTACGCAGACGTTCCAGCGCGTTGGAAATCGAATGCACGCGAACCTCTCCCTGTAAAAACGCTTAGTATACGGGGTACCATCAGAAATATCAGTACCCACGTATAGGGAGGGGTTAAGCGTCCGATTCAGGGGTTAACGACGGGCCAGAAGCAGCCCCAGCACCAGACCGACCGCCGCACCGACACCAATGCCTTGCCACGGTTTTTCATGGACGTAATCATCGGCGCGATACACCGCTTTTTTTGCGCGGTAGTAGTAATTGTCGGAGGCATGGCTGACGCGGGTTTTGACGTCATGTAGCGCCTGTTCGGCACGCGCCTTGAGTTCGATATATTTCTGATCGGCAGGGTCGCCGGACGAACGTAACACCTCTTCCAGCGTTTCGCTCAGTAACGTCAGGTCGTCATCGACACGGGTATCCCAGGATTGAAATGACATATTTTTCTCCATGTTAGTACACCAGTCCGCTAACTATAGCCAACGACCTGCCATTACGCCTGTTTCACTTCCCGCGCCATACCGATATGAGGAATGCCGTCTTCGTCGTACACGTCCGTGACCGGCATAAAGCCAAAGTGGCCGTAGAAAGACTGAAGGTGCGCCTGTGCGCCAAGGTATAACGCCTTGTCTGGCCACTGTTTTTGGCATGCCTCCAGCGTTTTTTCCATCAGCTGATAGCCCAGTTTTTCACCGCGCGCCTTGCCGCTAATAATGACGCGACCAATAACGACAGGCTCAAAATCGTCCTCGCTTTTCAGAATCCTCGCATACGCCACCAGCTCCTTATCCCTCCAGCCGAGAATATGACGGTTCTCGCCCACCAGATCATCACCATCGATGTCCTGATACGGGCAGGTTTGTTCCACAACAAACACTTCGCAGCGCAGTTTGAGCAGGGCGTACAGTGTCTGAACGGTGAGTTCACTATGGTGTAAATCTTGCCACTGGATCATGTCGGTCTCCTTCCTGGGTTCATCACGTTATACTAAACCCTCCCCCATTCGGCAAAGGGCTGATTGCGTTATGGAACTGATTTTTCTGGGTACGTCCGCTGGCGTGCCAACACGCACACGAAACGTGACCGCGATCCTGCTGGATCTGCAGCACCCAACCCGTGGCGGACTGTGGCTATTTGACTGTGGCGAAGGAACGCAGCATCAACTGTTACACACCGCTTATCATCCCGGTAAGCTGGATAAGATCTTTATCACCCATCTGCATGGCGATCACCTGTTTGGCCTGCCGGGCCTGCTGTGCAGCCGTTCGATGGCGGGTAATGCCAACCCGCTGACGATTTACGGGCCGGCGGGTACTGGTGAGTTTGTTGAAACCACGCTGCGCCTGAGCGGGTCGTGGACGGATTATCCGCTGGAAGTGATTGAGATAACCGAGGGGCTGGTTTTGGATGACGGGGACTATACCGTCACCGCCCGGCCGCTGAATCATCCGGTTGAGTGCTATGGCTACCGCATCGAAGCGCATGATAAGCCCGGCGCGCTAGACGCCGCTGCGCTGATTGCCGATGGTGTGAAGCCCGGACCGCTTTTTCAGCGCCTGAAACAGGGCGAAACCGTCACGCTTGAGGACGGCCGCACGATTAATGGCCAGGACTATCTCGCCCCACCGCAGCCAGGGAAAAAACTGGCGATTTTTGGCGATACCGCGCCCTGCCCTGCGGCCCTGCAACTGGCGCGAGAGGTGGATGTGATGGTGCACGAAGCCACGCTTGAAACGGCGATGGAAGAGAAAGCCAACAGCCGGGGTCACAGCTCAACACGTCAGGCGGCGGCGCTTGCCCGTGAAGCGAACGTTGGAAGATTAATTGTCACCCATGTCAGCTCGCGCTATGACGCCCGCGGCTGTGAAAAACTGCTGGCAGAGTGCCGCGACGTGTTCCCGGCGTGTGAGCTGGCCAACGATTTCACTAAGGTCAGCGTTTAGTCCTTCATTTTTCTCTCAGGATGCCGATAACGATTAAAAGGGCAGCATTTCACTTGAGGGTAGAATGGATAATTTCCAGAAAGATATTGATGACAGGGCAAATCTCACCCTGTCGAATCGTTTTGAGCTGTTGCTGTTCCGTCTGGGCACGTCTCTGAATGAAAATAAATCCGAGCTGTTTGGCATTAACGTCTTTAAGCTGCGTGAAATTGTGCCGATGCCGGAGTTCACCAAACCCGCAGGGATGAAGTCCCCGCTGATGGGGATGGTGAATATCCGCGATCAGGTGATCCCGGTGATCGACCTGGCCGCCGTGGCGGGCTGTAAGCCGACGACGGGGCTCAACATCCTGCTGATCACCGAATATGCCCGCAGCGTGCAGGCGTTTGCGGTGGAATCGGTTGAGAACATCATGCGCCTCGACTGGAAGCAGGTTCACGCGGCGGAAACCGCCGTCAGCGGACGTTACATCACCAGTATCGCCTGTCTGGACGAAAAGACCGATACCAACGAGCTGGCGATGGTGCTGGACGTTGAGCAGATCCTGTATGACATCACGCCGGCCAACCACGATCTGCACGCCACGAATCTGCAGACCACTAAGTTCCACATCAAGCCTGGCGCTGTGGCGATTGTGGCGGAAGATTCCAAAGTCGCGCGCTCCATGCTGGAGAAGGGATTACAGGCTATGGAGATCCCGGCGCAACTGCATATCACCGGTAAAGACGCATGGGAGAAAATTGGCGTGCTGGCCGCGCAGGCGCAGGCTGAAGGGGTGCCGATCACCGATAAAATTGCCCTGGTGCTGACCGACCTCGAAATGCCAGAGATGGACGGTTTCACGCTGACGCGCAAAATCAAAACCGACCCGCTGCTGAAAGATATTCCGGTGGTGATCCACTCTTCGCTTTCGGGCAACGCCAACGAAGATCATATTCGTAAAGTGAAGGCCGATGGCTACGTGGCGAAGTTTGAGTTGAACGAGCTGTCGTCGGTGATTGAAGAGGTGCTGGACCGTTCGATGAAGAAGATTGACGGGCCGTTGATTAGCAGGAAACAGCTGGCTTAAGTCTGGTGCGGGCTGGAGCCCTCACCCCGTCCCTCTCCCACAGGGAGAGGGCGAAAACCATAAAAAAACCCGCCGAGGCGGGTTTTTTGCTTTTACATCAGCGGCATTGCTCGCTGCACGATATCAATCAGCGGCTGCGGATAGATACCGAAGATCAGCACCAGCAGCGCGGAGATCAGCACCACAATACCACCTGCGCTGTACTGCCAGTTGCCTGGTGCGTCACGGTTGAGCTGCTGAGGCGCGCTCAGGTACAGGCTCACGGCCACACGCAGATAGTAGTACAGACCGATTGCCGAGCCGATAACCACGCCCGCAGTCAGCCACCACAGGTGCGCCTGCACACCGACAGCCAGCACGTAGAACTTACCGATGAAGCCCAGCGTCATTGGGATACCCGCCAGAGAGAGCATCATCACGGTCATCACCGCAGACAGGATCGGACGGTGCCAGAACAGGCCACGGTAGGAGAACAGTGAATCTGCATCCGGGCCACGGTACGGGCTGGACATCAGGCTCACCACGCCGAACGCGCCGAGGCTGCTGAACAGGTAACCGGCCAGGTAAACGCCTACGGTTTCCATCGACATCTCACCGCTCTGCAGCGCAATCAGTGCCACCAGCAGGTAGCCCAGATGAGAGATGGAGGAGTAACCCAGCAGACGTTTAATGTTGGTCTGGCTCAGCGCCATCAGGTTACCGAAGATGATGGAGACGAACGCGATAATCCCCAGCACCGTGCGAACTGCTTCGCTGTCACCTACCGGTGCGTACAGGAACAGGCGCATGACCACACCGAAGATAGCGATTTTGCTCGCCGTCGCCAGGAAGGTAGAAACCGGCGCCGGTGCGCCCTGGTAAACGTCCGGGGTCCACAGGTGGAACGGAACCAGAGAAAGTTTAAAGCCGAGGCCAACAATCATCATGCCCAGACCCGCCAGCAGCAGCGGCTCGTGCAGCATGCCGTCGCCGAGGCTCTTGCCAAGCGCCATGAACGAAAGGTTACCGGTCTGCGCGTACAGCAGCGCAATACCAAACAACAGGAAGGACGAGGCAGCAGCAGACAGGATGGTGTACTTGATGCTCGCTTCCAGAGAGCGCTTCTGACGGAAGGCGTAACCAATCAGGCCGAACAGCGGCAGAGAGATAAGCTCAATGCCGAGGAACAGCGCAGCCAGATGGTTTGCATTCGCCAGCAGAATGCCGCCGAGTGCGGCAATCAGTACCAGCAGGTAAAACTCTTCTTTGTTGTCGTTGTAGCCTTCGAGCCACGGATAGGCAAAGGTACAGGTCGCCAGGCTCGCCAGCAGAACCAGCCCCGTGTACAGCATGGCATAGCCGTCAACGCGCATCAGCGGGGTGACGTCCATCGCCCCGCCCTGGCCAACAAACCAGAGAGAGACTAACGCGGCGTTCAGTCCGATGACCGACAGCGTGGCATTCAGGAAGTGATTGCGTCGCCACGCAATGGAGAGCATCACAACCACCACCGTCAATCCGACGATCAGCAGCGGTAGCAGCGCGATCAGTTGTTGTGGAGTTATTGTCATGGCGAATTACGGCCTTGTAGTAGAAGCAGAATTAACAAACCACTGCTGGATATTACCCATCGCGGAGTGCGAGGTATCCAGAATCGGCTGCGGGAAGAAGCCCAGCAGCACCAGCAGTACGACCAGCAGCAGGATGATGAACAGCTCACGCAGCGACATCCCCGGCAGTTCTTGTGCAGCAATTTCGCTCTTCGCTTTACCGAAGTAAGCACGGTGCAGCATCGCCAGCGAGTAGACGGACGCGAACACCAGACCAAAGGTGGAGATGACGGTAATCATCGGTACCACTTTGAAGCTGCCGAACAGAATCATAAATTCGCCGACGAAGTTACCGGTACCTGGCATACCCAGGGTCGCCACCGCGAAGAACATGGACAACGCCGGCAGCCACTTAATTTTGCTCCACAGACCGCCCATCATACGCATGTCACGGGTGTGCAGACGTTCGTACAGCTGACCACAGAGGATGAAGAGACCGGCTGCGGACAGACCGTGCGCAATCATCTGGATCACCGCGCCCTGGTACGCCAGCTGGCTGCCGGTGTAGATAGCAATCAGCACGAAGCCCATGTGGGAAACGGAAGTGTACGCAATCAGACGTTTGATGTCGTACTGCGTGAATGCCATCCAGGCACCGTAGAAGATACCAATCACACCCAGCCACATGGCAATCGGTGCGAACTCAGCGGACGCGTTCGGGAACAGTGGCAGCGCGAAACGCAGCAGACCGTAGGCTGCTGTTTTCAGCAAGATGCCCGCCAGGTCAACAGAACCTGCGGTTGGCGCCTGAGAGTGCGCGTCTGGCAGCCAGCCGTGCAGTGGTACGACCGGCATTTTCACCGCGAAGGCGATGAAGAAGCCGAGCATCAGCAGGTATTCCACACCGTGAGACATCGGGGTCTTCAACAGGTCTTCGTAGTTGAAGGTCCAGACACCGGTCGCATTGTGGTGCACAAACACCAGCGCCAGAATGGCAATCAGCATCACCAGACCACTCGCCTGGGTATAGATGAAGAACTTGGTGGCCGCCGTGATACGCGTTTTACCGTCGGACGCCTTATGGCCCCACAGCGCGATCAGGAAGTACATCGGCACCAGCATCATCTCCCAGAAGAAGAAGAACAGGAACATGTCGATGGCAAGGAACACGCCGATTACGCCGCCCAGGATCCACATCAGGTTCAGGTGGAAGAAGCCCTGGTATTTTTCGATTTCTCGCCAGGAGCAAAGTACCGCCAGAACGCCGAGCAGACCGGTCAGCACCACCATCAGCAGCGACAGACCGTCAATCGCCAGGTGGATCGTAATGCCGAAACGCGGGATCCAAGGCAGGATAAACTCAGACTGCCACTGCGGAATGCCCGCAGACTGGGTCAGGGAGTAGCCACCCTGCAACCAAAGTTGCAGACCAAGCGCGAGCGTCAATCCCATGGTGATCAGCGCGATCCAGCGCGGCATCTTCACGCCAAAGCGTTCAGTCTGCCAGCACAGGAAGCCGCCGATGAAGGGAATTAATATTAGCCAGGGTAGTAACATGGCGATTTACATTCCTTTTTAAGGCCCCCAGAAGGGGCCTGATTTTCAACGAATTCGAATAAAATTCACTTTACGATCAACGCAACACCATCAGCAGCGCCAGCACGACAACCGCACCGATGCTCATGGACGCCACATACCAGCGCAGGTAACCGTTCTCGCTGTACAGCAGGCCTTTACCTGCAAAGCGGGAGAGGATCGCCGGGATATTCATCAGGCTGTTCAGTGGGTCGCGCTTCAGCAGCCACGCAATGCCCAGGAACGGCTTAACGAAGATCATGTCGTACAGCCAGTCGAAGCCCCACGCGTTGTACCACCAGGTGCCCAGCAGGCGGCCTGGCGCACTGTTGGCAACGGCTGTCACCAGCGTGCGTTTGCCCAGCCACAGCCATGCAGCAATCAGGATACCCGCGATAGCGACCACACCAGAGGTGATTTCAAGCGTCAGAACGCGGCCGTGCTCAAGCTCGGTGGTGTCTGGCAGTACACCCTGCAGCGGCGGCACAATCATCGCGCCAACGAAGGTGGACAGGACCAGCAGCACAATCAGCGGCAGGTGGTGAGTAATCCCCTGCCCTGCATGAGCGTGAATTTGTTCTTTACCGTGGAATACGATGAAAATCATACGGAAGGTATACAGGGAGGTCATAAACGCACCGACCAGACCCGCAACCATCAGATTGATATGACCATTCGCCATGGCACCGGCAAGGATTTCGTCCTTACTGAAGAAGCCCGCGGTAATCAGCGGCAGTGCCGCCAGCGCCGCGCCGCCCACCAGGAAGCAGACATACACCAGCGGGATGGACTTACGCAGTCCGCCCATCTTGAAGATGTTCTGCTCGTGATGGCAGGCCAGGATCACGGAACCGGATGAGAGGAACAGCAGCGCTTTAAAGAACGCGTGCGTCATCAGGTGGAAAATCGCCGCGTCCCACGCCTGAACGCCCAGCGCCAGGAACATGTAGCCAATCTGGCTCATGGTGGAATAAGCAAGAACGCGTTTGATGTCGGTCTGCACCAGCGCGGCAAAGCCTGCCAGCACCAGCGTGACCGCACCGACGATACCCACCAGATGCAGAATTTCCGGGGTCATCAGGAACAGGCCATGGGTACGCGCAATCAGGTACACACCGGCGGTAACCATGGTCGCGGCGTGGATCAGCGCAGAGACAGGGGTTGGACCCGCCATCGCGTCGGCCAGCCATGTCTGCAACGGCAGCTGTGCAGATTTACCCACAGCACCACCAAGCAGCATCAGCGTTGCCCACCACAGCATGTTGTTGCCTGCGGCGAAGTGTGCCGGCGCCAGTTCCACCATTTCGCGGAAGTTCAGCGTGCCCAGTTCGTTGTAGAGAATGAACAGCGCGAACGCGAGGAAGACGTCACCCACACGGGTCACGACGAACGCTTTCATGGCCGCTGCGCCATTCTTCGGATCGGTGTAGTAGAACCCGATCAGCAGGTACGAACAGAGACCCACGCCTTCCCAGCCCAGATACATCAGCAGCAGGTTATCGGCCAGCACCAGAACCACCATGCTGGCGATAAACAGGTTGGTGTAGGCGAAGAAGCGGGAGTAGCCCTCTTCACCGCGCATGTACCAGGAGGCGAACATATGGATCAGGAAGCCCACGCCGGTCACCACGGAGAGCATGGTCAGCGAGAGACCATCCAGCACCAGGTTAAAACCGATGTTGAAATCACCGACCGACATCCAGGTCCACAGCGGCACGCTGAAGGCCTGACGCCCGTTGTTGAAGAAATCGATACCCGCATACGCTGTTACCAGCGCAGCCAGACCGACAGATCCCATGCCGACGGTCGCAGACAGATTCTCAGACCAGCGGCCGCGAGAAAACGCCAGCAGCACGAAGCCAATCAGCGGAAAAATAATGGTTAAGGCAAGCATGTTCATCCACGCAACTCACTTACTGAATCGATGTTCAGGTTCTGGCGGCGACGATGGAGCTGCAGCAACAGCGCCAGGCCAATACTCGCTTCGGCAGCCGCGAGGCTGATGGCGAGAATGTACATCACCTGACCATCGGTCTGGCCCCAGTAGCTTCCGGCGACCACGAAGGCCAGCGCGGAGGCGTTAATCATGATTTCCAGACCGATCAGCATAAACAGCAGATTGCGGCGGATAACCAGACCGGTTAAGCCCAGAACGAATAAAATCGCAGCGAGGATCAGTCCATGTGTTAAGGGGATCATGCGCGTTCCTCCGTTTTTCTTTTCGCGCGGTCGTCAGTGCGGTTGCTCAGCACCTCACCAGCACGCTCTTCGCGGCCAACGTGGAAGGCAACAACCAGACCCGCCAGCAGCAGCATAGAGGCCAGTTCAACCGCCAGAACGTATGGGCCAAACAGCGTGATACCCACTTCTTTCGCGCCGATTGGCGTACCGTCGATGCCCTGGTCGTTCACGCCGAGAATGGCATAAACAATCACCACCAGCATGATGGCCGACAAAATTGCCGGGCCAATCCACACCTGCGGTTTTAACCACTGACGTTCCTGCTCAATTTCAGAGCCGCCCAGGTTCAGCATCATCACCACGAAGACGAACAGCACCATGATGGCACCGGCGTAAACGATGATTTCCAGCGCACCGGCAAAGTGCGCGCCGAGCGCAAAGAACACCCCGGAAATAGCCAGCAGCGAAATGATTAAGTACAGCAGCGCATGCACCGGATTGGTGTGCGTAATCAC
>OIEQ01000853.1_pt1 | contig 13148 bp, 13 predicted proteins | sample 1581841 | NCBI WGS metagenome assembly OIEQ01 (sample SAMN03281020, study PRJEB24777) | human gut metagenome | isolation source: fecal sample PR170 from 1 month old male Malay infant, vaginal delivered... | place: Singapore | collected 2005-12-29
CTGCGCATGGCGATGCAGACCCGCGAGCAGCATATCCGCCGCGAGAAAGCGAACTCCAACATCTGTACCTCGCAGGTACTGCTGGCTAACATTGCCAGCCTGTACGCGGTGTTCCACGGTCCGGCTGGCCTGAAGCGCATTGCCAGCCGCATCCACCGTCTGGCCGATATCCTGGCCTGCGGTCTGCAACAGAAAGGTCTCAGACTGCGTCATGAACACTATTTCGACACCCTGTGCGTCGAGGTGGCAGACAAAGCGGCCGTGCTGGCGCGCGCCGAGGCAGCGCAAATCAACCTGCGCAGCGACATTCACAATGCGGTCGGCATTACGCTGGACGAAAGCACCACCCGTGACGATATCCTGACCCTGTTCAACGTATTGCTGGGTGACGCACACGGTCTGGACGTTGATACGCTCGACAAAGAGGTTGCGCTCGACAGCCGCTCCATTCAGGAAAGCATGCTGCGCGACGACGCGATCCTGACTCATCCGGTGTTCAACCGCTATCACAGCGAAACCGAGATGATGCGTTACATGCACTCGCTGGAACGTAAAGATCTGGCGCTGAACCAGGCGATGATCCCGCTGGGCTCCTGCACCATGAAGCTGAACGCCGCGGCTGAGATGATCCCAATTACCTGGCCTGAATTCTCTGAGCTGCACCCGTTCTGCCCGGCTGAGCAGGCGGAAGGTTATCACATGATGATCAACCAGCTCTCCGACTGGCTGGTGAAGCTGACCGGGTACGACGCGCTCTGCATGCAGCCGAACTCCGGCGCGCAGGGTGAATACGCTGGTCTGCTGGCGATCCGTCACTATCACGAAAGCCGCAATGAAGGCCACCGTGATATCTGCCTGATCCCAAGCTCTGCCCACGGTACCAACCCGGCTTCTGCCCAGATGGCAGGAATGGAAGTGGTGGTTGTGGCGTGCGACAAAAACGGCAACATCGATCTGGCCGACCTGCGCGCCAAAGCCGAGCAGGCGGGCGACAAACTCTCCTGCATCATGGTGACCTACCCGTCCACCCACGGCGTGTACGAAGAAACTATCCGTGAAGTGTGTGAAGTGGTGCATCAGTTCGGCGGCCAGGTTTACCTCGACGGCGCAAACATGAACGCCCAGGTGGGCATCACCTCTCCGGGCTTTATTGGCGCGGACGTGTCGCACCTGAACCTGCATAAAACGTTCTGCATTCCGCACGGCGGTGGCGGCCCGGGCATGGGCCCAATCGGCGTGAAAGCGCACCTGGCACCGTTTGTGCCGGGCCACAGCGTGGTGCAGATCGAAGGCATGCTGACCCGTCAGGGCGCGGTCTCCGCGGCACCGTTCGGCAGCGCCTCTATCCTGCCAATCAGCTGGATGTACATCCGCATGATGGGCGCGGAAGGGCTGAAGCAGGCCAGCCAGGTGGCGATCCTCAACGCCAACTACATCGCAACGCGTCTGAAGGACGCCTATCCGGTGCTCTATACCGGTCGCGACGGTCGCGTGGCGCACGAATGCATCCTCGATATTCGTCCTCTGAAAGAAGAGACGGGCATCAGCGAGCTGGATATTGCCAAGCGCCTGATCGACTACGGCTTCCACGCGCCAACCATGTCCTTCCCGGTTGCGGGAACGCTGATGGTTGAGCCGACCGAGTCTGAAAGCAAGATGGAACTGGATCGCTTTATCGACGCCATGCTGGCGATCCGCAGCGAAATCGACCGCGTGAAAGGCGGGGAGTGGACGCTGGAAGATAACCCGCTGGTTAACGCGCCGCATACCCAGAACGAACTGGTGGCAGAGTGGAACCACGGTTATACCCGCGAACTGGCTGTCTTCCCGGCAGGTGTGGTAAACAAATACTGGCCAACCGTGAAACGTCTTGATGATGTTTACGGCGACCGTAACCTGTTCTGCTCCTGCGTACCGATGAGCGAATACCAGTAACGTTGTTCCTGTAGTAACGTAGGCCGGGTAAAGCGAAGCCGCTACCCGGCTTTTTTATTGGGAGAAAAGAATGGCAATTGCACTGGTCACCGGCGCCAGCCGGGGTATTGGTAAAGCCACCGCGCTACAGCTGGCAAGCGAAGGCTTCACCGTTGCGGTGAATTTTCATCACAACATCAAAGCCGCGACAGAGGTCATTAATCAGATCGTGGACGCGGGCGGTAAAGCCTTTGCCATGCGCGCGGACATCAGCGATGAAGCGCAGGTGATGGCGATGTTCGCCAGCCTCGATCGCGAAGGTGAGCCGCTCGCCGCACTGGTGAACAACGCCGGAATTTTGTTTGAACAATCCACCATTGAAAACCTCTCCGCTGAACGTATTAACCGCGTGCTGGCTACCAACGTCACCGGCTATTTTCTCTGCTGCCGTGAAGCGGTGAAGCGCATGTCGCATAAACACGGCGGCAAGGGCGGCGCGATTGTGAATGTCTCCTCGGCGGCATCACGGCTGGGAGCGCCGGGGGAATATGTGGATTATGCCGCCTCCAAAGGGGCGGTGGATTCCCTGACTACCGGCCTCGCGCTGGAGGTGGCGGCACAGGGCATTCGCGTTAACGGCGTGCGGCCAGGCCTGATTTATACCGATATTCACGCCTCCGGCGGCGAGCCGGGGCGTGTGGATCGGGTGAAGTCGATGTTACCGATGCAGCGTGGCGGTCAGCCGGAGGAGGTCGCCCAGGCCATTGCCTGGCTGCTGAGCGACAAAGCCTCCTATGTTACCGGTAGCTTCCTGGAGCTGGCTGGCGGGAAGTAACGCTAAGACGCCAGCCACAGCCGCAGGCGCATTCCCCAGCCGCTGGTCCAGCCGGTGGTGATCGACTTCACCTCACCGTGAGAGATCACCACCAGCGTTGGCGTCACCTTAACGTCCCACTCACGCGCCAGTTCTCCGCTGGCGTCGTTGACCGTGGGCATCATCACCTTCTTCTTCCTCATCCATGTTTCGAGCGTCGCGTTATCGCCCGAGCGCAGCGCAACCGACATCACGTTACCCCCGTCCGCGGCAAGCGCCGCCACCGACGGCGTGGTGTAGCGGCAAACGCCGCACCATGTCGCCCAGACGTAGACCAGCAGCGGTCGCTCCTTACTCATGGCGATAAGATCGACGGGCTGACCGTCGAGGGTGTGCAGTGCCGTCGCGGAGAAATTCTGCGGCAGTGCGGGCTGGCGGAAAGAATCCACCGCCAGGCTCACGGCTACGCCAATCAGCAGCCACACGCCCAGCTCGCGCAGCAGGCGCGGAAGCTTACTTGCCACGGGCGTTTGCCAGCTGTTCTTTGACCAGCCCCTCCAGGTCGTCATACGGAATGGCGCCCGCCACCATCTGGTCGCCGATAATGGTCGCCGGGGTACCCTGAATATTCAGCACCTGCGCCAGGATGAGGTTCATCTTTAGGCTGTCCAAGGTTTTATCATCCGTTTTAATGCTGTCCGTTCCGGTCTTGACCTTTGCGGCGGCGATGCTGGCGTCATCGTGATAGCCCTTTTTCATCATCAGCCGCTGATGCAGCGCCCAGAATTTATCCGGCGCCTGCTGCCACGTCGAGAGCGCCGCTTTCGCGGCATTTACCGAGCTTTGTCCCTTAAACGGCAGCAGTTTGACGATGAGCTGCACGTCGGGATTTTCCTGCACGATTTTCTCCAGCATTGGGTCGAACTGCTTGCAATACGGGCAGTTGTAGTCCGTGAAGGAGACGATGGTCAGCTTCGGCGATGCCGCGCCGGTTCGCGGGCTGTTGGGGTCGTTAAACAACAGTTTTGCCAGCTGGTCGCTGGAAGCGTCATCTGACGGTGCGGCGAAACCGAACGTTGATAACGACAGCAGAAGTAAGGCTATTAAGGCTCTCATGTTATTTTCCTTTTGCATCGGACAGGGGGCTCAGCACCGCTTCGCGGCTTAACAACGCAGGCAGCACGTGGCCCTGCGGTAATCCCGGTCCGTAGATCTGGTTAAACGGCACAGCGGCGCTGCCGCGCGTGGTTAAGAACTGGCTGATGGTATCTGAGGGGCGGCTCCAGTCGCCGCGCAGGGCGACAACGTCCGGGGCGGAGAGCGCATCCTGCACGTCGTCGCGCAGCAGCACGTTGTATTTATTGGCTTTACAGGTCACGCACCAGTCGGCGGTCACGTCGACGAACACCCGTTTGTTCTCCGCCAGCGCGCGGGCAATGGCCTGCTCGCTGAGCGGTTGCCAGTGGATACGATCGCGGCGGGAACCCTCGCCGCCGGAGCCGGATACAAACGCGACTGCTCCGGCCACCACTACAGCTAATACCCCGGCGCGCAGTGCCGTTTGCCAGCGGTAGCGCCAGGCGGTGACCAGCAGCAGCGTAAGGATCAGGAGCACGCCCAGCGTGATGACGGGCAGGCTGCCAATGTGCACCGTCAGCAGGCTCAGCAGCCACAGCGATGAGCCGAGCATCATCATCCCCAGCACTACGCGTACGACGTTCATCCAGCGTCCCGGACGCGGCAAGCGCTGGGCCAGCCCCGGCCAGACCGCCACCAGCAGCCACGGCAGGCTCATGCCGATACCCATCGCCAGGAAGATCCCCCACAGCAGGGGAAGCGGCGCCGCCAGCGCGACCGAGACCGCCGTACCCAGGAACGGCGCGGTGCAGGGTGTCGCCAGCAGCGTGGCAAACGCGCCTTGCCAGAAATGACCCGCAAGCCCGTTACCGCCGCGCGTGGCGAGGAAGGTGCTGGCGACGGAAGGGAGACGGATTTCAAACAACCCCAGCAGGCTGGCGCTGAAAAGCACCATCACCATCGCCATCGCACCAATAAACCACGGGTTCTGGAACTGGATCCCCCAGCCGAGTGCCTGATTGCCTAAGCGTAAAACCGTCATCATCAGCGCCAGCGCGAGGAACGAGATCACGATCCCGGCTACCGACGCAAGAAACTGTCGGCGTACCTGACCCCGCGCCTGCCGTTCGGTTTGCATCAGCGTGCCCAGCTTCATGGCCAGCACGGGCAGTACGCAGGGCATGACGTTAAGGATCAGACCGCCCGCCAGCGCCATCAGCAGCACCCAGCCTAACGAGAGCGTCGGCGCGGCGTTCCCCGGCTGAATGCTCAGGCTGGACTCCTGCGCCTGCCCGCTATCGGCCAGAACCAGCGACAGGGTTTTGCCGCTGAGGTTGGGCGCGGCCTCGCCCCAGCTGTCCGTCACGGGCACGGTGGCGACCAGCGAATCACCGCGCACGGTGAGGGCCGGTTTGCCGAAATCAACATCATCCATACCGTCGATAAACAGGGACGGCGCCTGCCAGCCTGCGTCACGCTGCGCCGTTACGGTCAGCTTGCCGGGGGCATAGGTGGCGTTAAGCGTTGAGGTCAACCCGCCGCTGAGCGGAAGGGTGCCCATGGCCCGACTGAAATCGTAATCAAAACCGGCGCCTGCGGATGCGGTCATGTTCAGTGAAAACGGGTAGTCGGTAAGAATACAGACGTTGCTACAGATGGAGAGCGTAAGCACGCCGCTCAGGATCTTCGGGACGTCGCCCCGCAGGGTGATGGGAAAGCTGACATCGCCGTGATAGCCCTGCGTGGTGATACCCGCGACGTCGAAACGCTGCGGCACAGGCCAGCGCCATTTCGCCTCGACGGGCTGATGCCATTTAATCGCGGGTGCGACGCCCCCTTCGCCCGGCGAGCGCCAGTAGGTTTTCCAGCCTTTTTGCAGGGCGACGTCCAGCAGCAGGCGGGTTTCGCCAGTGCTTTCGGGTTGCGCACGCAGCCTGACGCTGGCGTGCTGATTATCGGCGGCGCGCAGCCAGCCGCTGTCGGCAGCCTGGCTGAGGGGCAGCCATAGCCAAAGCAGGCAGACCAGCAGTCGCCTGAATACAGTAAACATAAATTATCTCCGTAAATGATGAATTAACCTGAAGTAACAGGCGAAGGCTCATTCACGGAAGACGCATAATCGCAGATGCACCCTTAACCGGGGCGGGGAGATAACGCGGGGAGGCCACTGCCGTTCGCGGCGCGGTGGACTGGCTGCCAGCAACGCCAGCAGCAGGGTGACGGCAATCAGGGCGCCTTCAAACAAAACAGGCGGGACCGACATCAGCGACTTGGCGCTAAGCTCACACGGGGTTACCGGTGCGTCGGTACTCTCCTGCCCCTGCTGGACAGACTGGCTCGTGGCGGTGACGTTCATGACAAGCGCGTGCATCCCGGCCATCCGCTGGGCGGTGCATATCAGCACCACCAGGCAGGCCAGGGCTACAAGCAGGATAGCGTTGCGTTGTCGCTTGATCATGTTCGCCTCAAATATTCAGGACGCCTATATTATCGGGCGAACATATTTTGGCAACGCAAAAGCTGTAAAGAAGTGTCTGGAAGATAAGCGGTTTGCCCTCTCCGCTTGCAGAGAGGGCGAGCCATTACAGCGTTTCGCCGTTGCTGGCAATCACGGTTTTATACCACTCAAAGCTCTTCTTACGGGAGCGGGACATGTCACCGGTACCGTCGTCGTGCTTGTTGACGTAGATAAAGCCGTAGCGCTTGCTGTACTGGCCGGTGGTGAAGGAGACGCAGTCAATGCAGCCCCACGGGGTATAGCCCATCAGATCCACGCCGTCCCAGGTCACGGCCTTCATCATCTCTTCCACGTGGGCGCGCAGGTAGTCGATGCGGTAGTCATCGTTGATGCTGCCGTCCTCTTCCACTTTGTCGTAGGCGCCGAAACCATTTTCGACGATAAACAGCGGCTTCTGATAACGTTCGTACAGTTCACAAAGCGAATAGCGCAGGCCTACCGGATCAATCTGCCAGCCCCAGTCGGACGCCTTGACGTGCGGGTTCGGCACGCTGCCCTCGAAGCCGGAAATGGCGTCACCGGTGCCGCCTTCCGCTTTGACCGCGTTGGTCATGTAGTAGCTGAAACCTAAGTAGTCGCAGGTGCCCTCACGCAGGATCTGCTCGTCGCCCGCTTCCATCCTGATGGAGAACCCACGGCGCTCCCACTCGTTCAGCACGTAAGACGGGTAGTAGCCGCGCAGCTGGACGTCGGTAAAGACGTAGCGCTCGCGCATGGATTCCTGAGCAAACATGACGTCCTCTGGCTTGCAGGAGTAAGGATAGAGCGCCACCATCGCCAGCATGCAGCCGACTTTCATCTCCGGGTTAATGCGGCGTGCGGCTTTCACCGCCAGCGCGCTGGCCACGAACTGGTGGTGCAGCACCTGGTACATGGTCTCTTCCGGGTTGTCGTGCTCGGTATAGACCACGCCAGAGCAGCAGTAGCCGAACAGCGGCGCACGCCAGTTGCGCTGGTTGTTGATTTCGTTGAAGGTCATCCAGTATTTGACCTTATTTTTGTAGCGCTCAAATACCACTTCCGAGAAGCGCACAAAGAAATCGACCACTTTACGGTTGGTCCATCCGCCATATTCCTGAACGAGATGCAGCGGCATTTCAAAGTGGGAGAGGGTGATCACCGGCTCGATGTTGTACTTCAGCAGTTCATCGAACATGTCGTCGTAAAACTTCAGCCCCTCTTCGTTTGGCTGAGTTTCGTCGCCTTTCGGGAAGATGCGCGTCCAGGCGATGGAGGTACGGAAACATTTGAAGCCCATCTCGGCAAACAGCTTAATGTCTTCTTTGTAATGGCCATAGAAGTCGACGGCTTCGTGGTTCGGGTAATATTTGCCTTCAATCACTTCCTGCGTGATTTCACGCGGAACGCCGTGTGCGCCGCCGGTGAGCACGTCGCAGATGCTTGGCCCTTTGCCGCCTTTGTTCCAGCCGCCTTCAACCTGGTGCGCCGCCACCGCGCCGCCCCATAAAAAATCTTTCGGTAAGGTGAGTTTTTTCATCTTTGCTATTCTCAATTCAGGACTTATTGATTTCGAGTCTAGCAAAGCGGAATTAAATGTCACGATATAACAATTTGTGGAAATTGTAATTTGTCACATCAAAAAAACAGGATGTTTTATTCTGTTAATTTCTTCGCCAGTTTTCGGCCTAATGATTCCAGAATATAGATGACGGGAATTTGCGTGGTGATATCGTAAACGCCGCCAATACGCGTTTGCGGGACATGCCAGGAGAGGTTAAAGTCCGCCAGCTTTGCGAGACGAGAATGTTCATGGCTGGTGACGGAGAGCACCTTGCAGTGGTGCAGGCTGAACTGGCTGGCGAAGCGCAGTATCTCCTCGGTTTCGCCGGAGACGGAGAGTACAATGGCCAGCGCATTTTTAGCCATGTCGTTAGTGACCGGGAAATAAGGATCGTCGATATGGTTACTGAATTTGCCGATATTTGAAAAGAAACGTGCGCCATATTTTGCCAGCGATCCGGAGGTGCCCGCACCGACAAAAATAATTCGTTCAGATGATAAAATAATATCGACGGCTTTATCTAATAGCGCATCAAACTCTTCGTTATTTACGCTTTTAAAGAAGCTGATAATTTCACTGGCACCAAAATTCGCCTGCTGCGGCTCGTTCTGCTCCAGATAGAGTTTAAAGCGCACCCGAAATTCCGAGTAACCATCGCAGTTGAGCTTGCGGCAGAAGCGCAGGATAGTGGTAGTGGAAACGCCCACCGCATCCGCCAGCTCGCGGATGGTCATGTACATCACTTTATCGCGGTTCTTAATGACATAGTTGTAGACCATCATTTCCAGATTGTTGAGGCTGGCAATGGCGGAATGGCTGAACATACTCACAATGGCTAAACTCGCTGTCGGACACTATTCCTGAAGCATACCATGATGACGAAGGGCGGGAGACGGATTTATCTCCTTGATTACTCAGGTGTTAATAAAATCATTTACACCTGTGCGGTGGATTGCTTTTGCATTGTACTGATTTATAAGAATAAATCTTGATTATGGATTTATTTTAGCTAACAGGTGTTCACTGGAATCATTCTCAGTTAGCATAGACTGGCGATGAATAATCATCTTTTGTTTTCCCGGAGTTAAGTATGGTGAGCAGACCATTAATCGCACAGGGATATTCGCTGGCTGAGGAAGTAGCCAACAGTATAAGCCATGGCATTGGCCTGGTTTTTGGGATTGTCGGCTTAGTGTTATTGCTGGTACAGGCAGTGGATACCAACGCCAGCGCGATGGCCATTACCAGCTACAGCCTGTATGGCGGGAGTATGATCCTGCTTTTCCTTGCCTCAACGCTGTATCACGCGATTCCGCATCAACGGGCGAAGATATGGCTCAAGAAATTTGACCACTGCGCTATCTATCTTCTTATTGCGGGTACCTATACGCCGTTTTTGCTGGTGGGGCTCAACTCACCGCTGTCGCGTGGCCTGATGATTGTGATCTGGAGCCTGGCGCTGCTGGGGATCTTGTTTAAGCTGACCATTGCGCACCGGTTTAAAGTGTTGTCGCTGGTTACCTATCTGACAATGGGCTGGCTGTCGCTGATTGTGGTGTATCAGTTAGCCATTAAGCTGGCGGTGGGGGGCGTGACGCTTCTGGCGGTGGGCAGTGTGGTCTACTCGCTGGGCGTGATTTTCTACGTCTGCAAGCGTATTCCGTACAACCATGCCATCTGGCACGGCTTTGTGCTGGGCGGCAGCGTGTGTCACTTCCTGGCAATTTATCTGTATGTTGGGCAGGTGTAGTTTTTTTGTAAGGTGCGGTCTGATGCCCTCACCCCGACCCTCTCCCACAGGGAGAGGGTGAATATCAACACCGGGCGATACAGCATCAATCTTCCAGTGAATACGGCAGCGGCTCAATGCTGAGCGTGTTTGCATCATCACGCACGCGGAACACGCTGTCGGGCTCCATATCATTATTCATGACAACCTGCACCAGCAGGCGGCCATCATCGAGCTGGACGGCGGCTAACACGGTGCCGGTACGGCGCCAGTTTTCGCCCATCTTCATTTCAAGATCTTCACCCGCTTCCGGCACACGGCTGGCGTGACCAGCCAGCGTCCACAGGGCGCGTTTGTTCGCGCCGCGGAATTTCGCACGCGCCACCATTTCCTGACCGGTGTAGCAGCCCTTCTTAAAGCTGATACCACCCAGCGCCTGGATGTTTGTCGCCTGCGGGATAAACTGCGCGCTGTTTGCCGCGTCAATGACCGGCAGGCCCGCTTCGATGTTCAGCGCCAGCCACTGCTGGCTGTTGTTGAGCTGTGCCTCACCGCGCAGGGCGTCAGTGACGCGTTCCGCCGTTGCTTCGTCGGTTACCAGCAGGAAGCGCTCCGCCGGGTGTTCGAACCACAGAATGGAGGTTGCTCCCTCGCTGACCAGCTGTTTTTCAGCATCCGGTAGCTCGGCAAACAGGTTTTTCAGCGCTGCACGCGCCTGGAAACCCGCGACCCCCAGCAGAACGTGTTCATCGTCCGGGGCGATGGTGACTTTAGAAAAGACCGCGTATTTTTTTAGCTCTTTAAGCTGGGCGTCACGCAGGCTGCGGCGCTCAATAAAGGCGAATCCGTCCTGACGGCGGAACAGACGCAGGTTGCTCCACATTTTGCCTTTTGGATCGCAATGTGCGGCCAGCAGATGCTGGTGCTCAGTCAACTGCGCCACGTCCGCCGTGACCTGGCCTTGCAGGTATTTTTCGCTGTCCGCACCGGTCAGTGTCGCCAGTGCCCAGTCATCAAGAGTAATCAGCGTCAGCGGCAGACGCGCAGAGGCGGCGGGCTGGCGAGGAGAAAATGGTGTAAATGCCATAGTGATGTCCTGAATTGCTTAACGCTTTGATAATACCTAATGGTAAAAGAGACTGTATTCAATGCAAGCGCTTTCAGCAGGCCATTCGTGCCATTACGCGGTTATGCGTGGCGCTACGCAAAATAGTGTAATCCGCTGTCTTTATAAGGATTATTCAGGGAGCCTGCTCGAGGTTCACAATATTCCAGTAAAGAAACGGTCAAAAACACGTTACACTAGCAGGTGTTCCCGGAGAGCAATAATGAATACCGAACGGGATACCGACTGTGCCAAACGTAATGCAGGAAACAGAACATGGATATTAACAACAAGGCCCGTATTCACTGGGCGTGCCGTCGCGGCATGCGTGAACTTGATATCTCCATCATGCCTTTCTTCGAGTATGAGTACGACAGCTTAAGCGATGACGATAAGCGCCTGTTTGTCCGTCTGCTTGAGTCTGACGATCCGGATTTATTCAACTGGCTGATGAATCACGGCAAGCCCGCCGACACCGAGTTGCAACGGATGGTGCAATTAATTCAAACACGGAATCAGGAACGTGGTCCTGTGGCAATCTGATCTTCGCGTCTCGTGGCGCTCACAGTGGATGTCCTTACTGCTCCACGGTCTGGTCGCGGCAATGGTGTTATTGGTGCCGTGGCCGCTAAGCTATACCCCTCTGTGGCTGCTTTTGCTGTCGTTTGTGGTGTTTGATAGCGTGCGCAGCCAGCGTCGAATCAACGCCCGTCAGGGTGAAATTAAGCTGCTGATGGATTCTCGCCTGCGCTGGCAGGGAAAAGAGTGGGAAATGATAGGGACGCCGTGGATGCTCAACACCGGGATGATGCTACGGCTGCGTCGGGTCGAGGATAACCGTCGCCAGCACCTGTGGCTGGCCGCAGACAGTATGGATCCCGCGGAGTGGCGGGATCTGCGCCGGCTAATCGTGCAACAGCCAACGCAGGAATAAATCAGCTAAACTGCTCGGCCATCTCACCCAGAATTTGTTCGCACCAGGTCTGGAGGCGCTCGTCGCTGAGATCGTACTGGTTGGTTTCATCCAGCGCGAGCCCGACAAACAGCTGGCCGTCGGCAATGACGGGTTTTGGGCTGGTGAACTCATAGCCTTCCGTAGGCCAGTAGCCGATAAACGTCGCGCCCTTTGGCGCCAGTTTGTCATGCAGCATGCCGAGCGCGTCGAGGAACCACTCCCCGTAGCCCAGCTGGTCGCCCATGCCGTACATCGCAATGATTTTGCCTTCAAAATTGACCGAATCGAGCTGATCCCAGATGGCTTCCCAGTCTTCCTGAATCTCACCAAAGTCCCAGGTAGGGATACCCAGAATCAGCACATCGTACTGCTCCATCAAGGCAACCGCGTCATCTTTCAGGTTATGCAACGTCACCAGTTCCGGGCCAATGATGTCACGAATTTTCTCCGCCGCCATTTCGGTGTAGCAGGTGCTGGAACCATAGAACAGACCAATATTCATCGCGTAACTATCTCAATTCTTGCTATGACTTTGCGCGTAGTGTACCAGAAACCGATGGCAATCAGGCATAATGGCCAGATTGCAGAACCAAAGGGGCTGATGTGGAAAAGGATCTCGCACTCATCGAACAGTTTCTCGACGCGCTGTGGCTGGAGAAAAACCTCGCTGAAAATACGCTCAGCGCCTATCGTCGGGATCTCACGCTGCTGGTCGAGTGGCTGGCGCATCGGGGGCTGACGCTTGAAAGCGCGCAAAGCGATGACCTGCAAGGGTTGCTGGCTGAGCGGATGGAAGGGGGGTACAAAGCCACCAGCTCCGCGCGTCTGCTGAGCGCCATGCGCCGCCTGTTCCAGCACCTGTACCGCGAGAAGATCCGCGCGGATGACCCCAGCGCACTGCTGGCATCGCCTAAACTGCCTCAGCGGCTGCCAAAAGATCTCAGCGAAGCACAAGTTGAGAGATTATTACAGTCGCCCGCAGTTGACCTTCCTCTGGAGTTACGCGATAAAGCCATGCTTGAACTATTGTATGCCACGGGCTTGCGCGTTTCCGAGCTGGTGGGCCTGACGATGAGCGATATCAGCCTGCGTCAGGGCGTGGTGCGCGTTATCGGTAAAGGGAACAAAGAACGGCTGGTGCCGCTGGGTGAAGAGGCGGTCTACTGGCTGGAGACGTATCTGGAACACGGGCGTCCGTGGCTGCTGAACGGCGTCTCCATAGATGTATTGTTCCCGAGCCAGCGCGCGCAGCAGATGACGCGACAAACGTTCTGGCATCGCATTAAACATTACGCCACACTGGCGGGTATTGACAGTGAGAAGCTGTCGCCGCACGTTTTGCGTCACGCCTTCGCGACGCATCTGTTAAACCACGGCGCTGATTTACGCGTGGTGCAGATGTTGCTTGGACACAGCGATCTTTCAACGACGCAAATATACACCCATGTCGCGACGGAACGCCTGCGGCAGCTACACCAACAGCACCACCCTCGCGCGTGAGTGCCGACGAATTG